>ERZ773277.2528-NODE-2528-length-12088-cov-3.125156_pt1 | contig 12088 bp, 10 predicted proteins | sample MGYA00511957_ERZ773277 | MGnify/ENA primary metagenome ERZ773277 (study PRJEB29015, sample SAMEA2737800) | human gut metagenome | biome: human gut; feature: human-associated habitat; material: faeces | place: China | collected 2012 ... | reverse complement strand
CTGCGTCTCCGACCACAGGATCTGTAGCGTTCCTTCCTGCGGACTATACTCACAACAGTTTTTGATCAGATTCTGAAACGCCTCTGTCATCCATTCCCTTTCACACCATACCCTGCAATCATGCGCTCCGTGATAATGGATTTGAAGCTGTTTATCCCGGAACCCATCTGCCACCAGCTGACCACATTCCCGCAACATCATTTCCAGGTTACAGACTTCCTTTTCCATCGGAAGCATCCCGGATTCAAGCTGTGTCAGCTTCAAAAGCCCCATCACCAGCCTGTGAATTCGGTCTGCCTGTCTTCGTGCCTGCACAACCATATCCGACATCGGCGGCTTCGTGAGCTCCTTCTCAAAGATGTCCAAAAACACCTGAAGCGATGCCAGCGGGGTTTTGATCTGATGAGAAATATCTGTCATCATCTCTTTTAAATATCTCTGCTCTGCATGATGCGACACTTCTCTCTGTCCCAATATATGAACACATTCCAACAGATGGCTTTCCAGCCGTCCGACAACGCCTTCCTGATATCGGTGAAACAACTTCTCTTCCCACACCATTTCCGGCTGACGAATTTCCTCCTCCCTAGCGCTGTCTGCGAGAATCTCCTCCAGCACATCCCCGGTCCGGTCCACTTGTCTACTGAGTCTGCTAAGACTCCAGCCCCCGTATATCCATAATACAATAAGACCCGCCAGCAAAGTAATTCTCTGACAAAGATCCGTCTGCATATTTCCCACCATCACACGACATATCAGATATACTGCGCCACTGCATATCCCGGTCAGAAGGATACTGCTCCATAAATAAAATCTGACTGCTCTTTCCTGCATTTTATCCTGCCTTCAATCCTTTCTTTCATCGTTGTCCGGCGTCTTCCTCTGCCTTCCAATTCCTTCTTCCATCGTTAGCTGCACCTTCGGGACCTGTCCTCCGGTTCTTTACTCCTTCAGTGACTCCATCCGATACCCCACACCGCGTATTGTCGTAATGCAGGATATCTCTCTTCCTGCATCAAGCTTCTGCCGCAGTCTCCTCATATAGACGGACAGCGTATTGTCATCCACAAAGGCCTCATCGACTGACCACAGGCGTTCCATCAGCTGCTCTCTGGTCAATATCTGTCCGATGTGATGCATAAACACCTGAAATAAACGATATTCACTTAAGGTCAGCTCCATCCGCAATTGTCCACGGTACGCACTCATCGTATCCTCATCAAGACGAAGCTCTCCATTGTTATATCCTCCATTGAATGTCCCCGTCTCCTTTTGTACCGGCACTAATTTCTCCCGACCTGCTTTCCTGGTGTTTGCGTAGATCCTTGCGATCAGTTCCTTCGTCCGAAACGGCTTCGTCACATAATCGTCACCATACTGCAGTCCATGAACCACATTGCCCTCATCCTCCAGTGCCGTCAAAAAGATCACCGGGATATCCTCTCTCTCTCCCTTGAACCACTCACATAGGGCAAAGCCATCACCGTCAGGCAACATCACATCCAAAAGCACCAGATCAAACTGATCCCCCTGTCTTCTCCAGCACGTCTTCGCACCGGCACAGTCAGACACACGCGTCACATCAATCCCCTCGCTCGACAGAGCGTATGATGTCCCCATCGCAAGTGTATCATCATCCTCAATAAATAAAACTTTTCTGCTCTCTTGCATCATCATTCCCCATTTCTGAACATCGTCTGCTCATAACCGGCATTTTCCTTTTCCCATACATTAAAGAAAAGAGCATGTGGTCTTCTCCGGCAATCCCAAACAAGACTCACATACTCTTATTAACATATCATTATTCGCCGTCTCCTGCAACAACCAGACGCACTGTTTTAAGGATAATACGGATATCCTCGCTGACAGACCACTTCATAATGTAATCTGTATCAAGCTCCACGATTTCCTCGAAATCCGTGATCTGATTGCGACCACTGACCTGCCAAAGTCCGGTGATACCCGGCTTGGAGGCGAGACGTCCCTTATGGTGTACATGATACTGCTCGTACTCATCCACTGTCGGCGGTCTTGTACCAACAATACTCATATCTCCCTTCAGTACATTGAAAAACTGTGGCAGCTCATCAATGGAATACTTACGGATAAACTTTCCGATTGGAATGATTCGCGGATCGTCCTTCATCTTAAACATCAGACCATCCATCTCATTCTCTTTCATCAGCTCTTTCTTACGTTCCTCTGCGTCCATATACATAGAACGGAACTTATAAATTTCAAAGGTACGACCATTCTTACCAACACGGGTCTGTTTAAAGAAGATTGGTCCCGGAGACTGCAGATAGATCACCGGTCCAATGAAAATGCTGATAAGCACGGTGAGAAAGCTTCCCACCAGTCCACCTGCAATGTCCAACAAACGTTTCATCATTACCTGACGCGCACTCGCCAGATGAAGACCTGTTGTAAGAACCGTGTAATTGCCCAGACGCTCCACTGTGCGGTTTGGAATATCATCCGGCACACGAACCAGATTTATATGAACCGTAACACCGGCACGGATCAGCTCATGATTCAGACGGCGGCTTTTGCGGCTGTCAAGCTGCACATTCAAAAAAACGCTGTCTACCACATGCTCCATCAGATAATCTCTGACACCATGGTAATCAGAAACAACCGGCACTCCCTCGATCTCTTCTGTTGCCGCCGCTTCCTGCATAACCTTTAATGCATCCTGATCAGCTCCGGACACTGCAGCAGTCTGATCCGCAGATTCATAAATATCATCCATCAGCACAACACCGATGACCTGATAATTTCTGTATTCGTCTTGTGAAAGCTCACGGACACACTGCTCAGCCCCATCACGGTTCGTAAAGATCAGCATCTGCTCGACATTCGGATTGCATGTCATCTTCTTTCGAAGCATATGCTTGCGCACACAGCGCAGAATATATGTAAAAATAACATGTAATACAAAATAAATCAGAAGACTCTCTCTGGAATAAATTCCTGTCTCCTGCATCAGGAACAACAAGAATAACGCCATACCGTCAATCGACACACAATGTGTCACAGACTCTAACATCTCCCGAAGATAGCTTCTCCGCACGATTGCGGTATGACTGGATCTGATCAAGGATACACAGATATCCAATACAATCAGGATACAAAGCAGTCTGACATAATAGTTTGCCATACCACTGTCAGCACCATGCCTGCAGACATATCCAATATAAAATGCCACAATAATGCTGATGACATCCAATATACCGAAATCCAAATGTTTCAGCCAGCTTTTTTCTCTTCTCACATACATGTGATCACACCTCCCACTTTAATTGTCACACACAGCACATCTGCCACTTACGCAGAATTTATTATCCTGCTGTATATCCCCCTATCGTACGCAACGCTATGGGAATCTTACTTATCTTCATGACCATATGAACCATACTCCCCATATTGCCCATACTGACCGTACTTCCCATAACCATACTTTCCATAACCGTATTTGCCGTAGCCATATTTACCATATCCGTACTTTCCTCCACCCATCGGAACCTTGTTAAGCACTGTTCCGAGAATCTTAACCTCGCTTTTTGCAAGCTGGTTCTTAACATTCTGTACGAAATGATAACTGATTGCATCTGCCTCAACTACGATGATTGCTCCGTCACACTCCTTGGCAACAATCGCACTGTCGATGACAGAGCCAAGAGGCGGCGTATCGATCAGCACATAATCATAATTTTCTCTGCAGTATTTAATCAGATCATGAAAATGTGTACTCTCTAAAAGCTCTGCCGGATTTGGCACAAACGGACCGGAAAAAATAATATCCATCCCATCGATATCTGTATTCAGACATACTTCATCAAGCGTCTTTTGTCCGGATAAATAATGAGCAAGTCCGGCATCCACACTTCCGACCTTATATCGTCCTGCCAGCACAGACTTTCTCATGTCGGCATCGATCATGATAACACGTTTGCCACTCTCCGCAAAGGATACGGCAAGATTGAACGCCACACTACTTTTACCCTCGTTTGGCGTACAGCTTGTAAAATCAATTACCTGAACGCCTGATCCACTGAACTGGACATTGGTACGAAGTGATTTATATGCCTCATCGACACGATAATCTAACTTCTTTCGTCCTTCAAACTTTACCTTTGCCAACCTTCTCACCCATTTCCTTTCCTGGAACGCTGTCCTAACAGAAGACGATTCCAAATTCCACCGGAATGACCTTTACGTTTTCTCTTATCCTTCATCATCTGTTCCATTGCGCCCTCCTCGATCGGAATGACACCCAGATTATTCAGACCAAGATACTTCTCAACGTCATCCTCGCTGCAGATCGTATCATTTAACAGATACATCAGCACGATAAAGCCGGCACTTGCCACGAGACCTAAAAGACCGCCGATAGCAATATTCTTCTTGGTATTCGGACTGCTTGGACTGTTCTCCAGATGACCGTACTCTACTGTTGTCGGCTCATCCACATTCATGATTGCTGCGATTCTGGATACAGATACCTCGCTGATCTCGTCCACGATCTCCTTTGCCATATATGGATCATCTGCTGTCACGGTAATATCAAGAATACGTGTATCGGACTGATTATTCAGTGATACCATACCCTTGAGTGTCTCATATTCCATATCCAGTCTGAGATTGTCAATCACAGTCTCCAACACCGGACGGCTCTGTACGAGCACCATATAATCCTGTGTCAACTGGGCTCCCGCCTGCAGATCGGTCAGTGATGTGAGTGCCGATGTCTGTCCTACGATATAAAGCTTTGAAGTGGACTGATACTTCGGCGTGATCAGAAACATGGTTCCGATCCCGGCTACTGCTGCAAGGATGATACCTGTCATCAGTATGCTGAACCATCTGGCGCGCACTACCCCAAAAAGTTCTAATAAATCAATTTCGATTTCTTCATCTTGCTGTTTTTCCATAGATTCCCTCTTATCTTTCTAATCTCCCGATTAATCAATATATTTGTCAGACAGCATTGTCTCCGGATATTTGTTCAGAATCTTTTGAAGAATGCGTTCTGCATCCGGATTCTGCCCGAAATATCGAAGAGCATCTTTCATCAGCGGCTTACGATAATCCATTCCATGACAGTCACTTCCCATAAACTGGATGTAGCCATCCAAAATCAACCGACGATGGTAAGCAGCTCTCCGCTGTAAAAAGCCACCCACAATACTTTCCGTATTCATCTGGAAATAACATCCCATCTTGGCAAGCTCCTCGATATGGTCATAGTTCTTATACAGTGCTTCATAGCGTTCCATATGAGCAATGATCGGAATATATCCGGCCATAATGTACTCATGCAGTGAATGGTAAAGCACCTGATACTTGTCAGATGGAAGAAATTCTACCAGAATATAGCGTGTTCCAGCCATCGTCAATGCACGACCCTTCTGCAGCTCCTCCACCATCCCCGGACCGTTTAACAGTTCATTACCAAGCGAAACAGTAAAGGAATGATCAATTTCGTCCGCCTGCTTCTGAAGCAGGGCAAGTTTTTCTTTGAGTTCATCTACCGGATGATTATCTCCCTTCACAGAGAAATGTGGTGTTGCCACAATATGGCGTACTCCCTGATCATATGCCATCTGAAGCATATGCTTTGATTCATCCGGACTTTTGGAACCGTCGTCTACTCCTGGTAAGATATGCGTATGTATGTCATAAAACCCGGTTTCCATGAAATCTCCCTCCCTACTCTGCATAGATCGTATGCAGATAACGTTTCCATATCATCAGCGCGATCGCAACAAGAATGCCGAGACATCCCACATACATCAGTACATTGATGCTCCACGCAGCATATTTCTGTAAGAACTGCAGATAATATACCGGCGTTGCCTCAATCTTTGCGGTCACCTTTAATAATTTTGCAAGCACTGCACCTCCTGCAACAAGACAGGATGATATCAGAATGGAAATGCACATAATGCGTGCCGCCTTATGCGGATAACCATACAATCTGCATGCAAGTATAAAAAATACTAACAGCATAATAATGCTGACAATACAGGTCAGATAAAACCATCCAAGGAATGATGTGCGACTCTCATAGATCACTCTGCCCAGCTTGAACTGAAGCATGTTCTCATAGGTATCCTTCAGCGTCTCAATCATCTGCTGATTACTCTCATCACTCTTGCCTGTCACCTCAGTTTTCAGGGCATTTTCAATGCCATCTGTTGAAACAGCAGCATCGTTTTCCCCGGCAAGAACCTTGCTGATATACTGCTTCTCCTCAATATATACACTGGACAATGTATAAACCTCAGAGGCAATCTTTCCATCATAGCCTGCTTCCTCAAGCTGTCCCTGTGCCGTTTCGCGGATCATCTGAGTCACCCCGAGGAAATAGTCACTCTCCATCAACTGGCGCTGAATGGAATTATTATTGTATGCACCAAAATATAATCCCAATGCAACCATCAAAAGAAGCGTCCATCCACCGGCAGAAACACCTACTCCTGCTGCAATAATTCCACGAAGCCTGCGGTTTTTTTTGTGCTGGCGCTTGATCATAACAATATAATATACGACAGCAGCAATTGCTGCAACTGAAATTCCTGAAATCACCCAGAAAAGAATTTTCCATAATGAAATATGAACAATCTTACTTAAAAAGTTATCCTTCACATCCTGTGCTTTACTGTTGTCGTCTTTAGAATCGGTATTGTTATTCTGAACAGTAAAAGCTGATCCATTTCCTGAGATCGTCACTTTGCCCTGCTTTGCCTGCTCTCTGTCCACATCCTCAAAGCCGATGGAATTGCCAAGATCCTCTTCCTTCCCCCAGTTATTCACACCGTTAGAAGACTGATCCGCTGCCGGTGTGGCCGTGGCAGTCTGAGCATCCATCTGCTGTGTCTCTGTCTTATCACTTTTGCTGTCGTCAGACTTTGTCCCCGGCTTTCCTAAGATTGTCTTTAATAAAAGCTTATTCTTCGCCTCTTCCTTCTTGGAATGCTCCGGTTCCGGCGTTGCTGTATCATTACCGGATGCCGGCGCCTCTGAGATCAGATCACAATATCCTTCCTGTACCAGCTCCTGATAACTTCCATGGAACTGTGAAATGTATCCCTGTGCCTGTGCCGCCGAAAGATCTACACCGTCCTGCGCAAGCTTTGCCTGTCCCTGCCCAATATAGGAGCTCTTCACAACATATGTGGCACCGTTATAAGAAAACGACTGGGACACCGCAGAGATCAGACTCTGCTCATTTGCATTGATCTCCCCTGCCTGTACACTGACAGCACTTAGGGCAAAAGCCGCTATTCCAATTATTAATCCTGTTAATCTGCGTTTCATAACTTCCCTTTCCTACTGTTCATTTGTATATATTTGCACATCAGAACGAACATCCCCCTGAACATAAACAACTCCACAGTCTGCCACAGAAGGATCTATGGTATTCTGCAGATCGCCCTTCAGATAATATGTCTTCTGAAGTTCCAGATCCTCTACTGTCCAGTACTCCAGATCGGTACTTTCCCTGCTGACACGGATCGTGCCATCGTGATTCACCTCCGGAGTGCCACCGGTTGCCCCGGTCGCAAGCGTGAACAGAAGATTTCTTCCACTTGTTTTCTTGGTATACGTCTTTCCATTTAAGCAAACGGTAATATTCCCATAATATTGCTTATTGATCAAATACGCTGTCATCGTCATACCGTCCTTTTCCACCAGACTGGTAGAAACCACCAGAGTGGAGACATCTGCCGGTACCGGTGACACGGTTGCTGTCGGAGCAGCCGGCTCCTGTGTTACCTGTGGTGCTGACGATACACCTGCTGTCGCTGCCGCCGGTGACGTTGATATCGGCGCCGGTGCTGCAGACGAATCCGGCTTACTGCTTTCCGTCGGTACAGCCGTCTTTTTATTTTTCACCGTCACGGTACAAACAGCCTTTAGCGATGGCTTCTTTACAGACTGGACCGTTATTTTCACCTTGCCGGTCTTTTTGGCGGTCACTTTACCCTTCGCTGTAACAGAAGCAATCTTCTTATTACTGCTGCGCCACTTTAATCTGCCCTTTGCCGCTTTTCCTTTTGCTTTAAGCCGGAAGCTTTTTCCTGCTGTGATCGTCTTTTTAGTAGTATTAAGCCAAAGAGCTTTCTTACCGGCATGGCTGACCGACGAAACAGCATTAAACTGACAAAGCAATGCAATCACCAAAAGAATACATCCTGCTTTTCTGCTAACCCTCACCATATTCTATCCCCATTTCGAAGTTTAACAATCATCATTTCATGAAAACAGGATCGTTACAAACGTAACGATCCTGTCATGTTTACTTATTACGCTTGGATATTACTTTGAGATAACGAATCCGTACTTCTCCTGAACTGCCTTTGCGATATCCAATGTTACATTACCATTCTGAACAGTCACTGTGCAAGCACCTGCTGCGCCTGTGATAGTAGCTGTAACAGTTCCATCCTCTGCAACGGCTACGGTAGCTGCGTATGCACCATTACCCTCTACAGAACCAACCTTAAGGTCACTTACTGTATAAGATCCGTTTGCACCCTTAACTGTCAGAGAGAACTCACCCTCAACAGCAACCTTAGCAACATCTCCGTCAGCCTTAACAGTCAGATTGTAGTCCTTACCGTTGTAAGAAACAACTGCTGTATCCTTACCAGCTTCCTTGTTTACAACAAATCCACCGAATGCCTTGTTGTCATATGCCTTTGATACGAATGACTCAGCTGCCTTAACAGCATCCTTCTGGGCACTTGCCTCAAATCTGTCGCGGATTGTCTCGATTGCTGCAACAGCACCTGCTGTAATCTCAGCATTGTTACCCTCTCCAAAGCTTACCTTGTAAGAAGATCCCTCTGCAAGAGCCGGAAGATCATAACTCAGATCACCATTATCCTTAACAACAGGAGCGATCGTCTCAACTGGAGCCTCTGTAGGCGCCTCAGTTGGGGCTGTTGTTGGAGCCTCTGTAGGTGCTGTTGTTGGAGCCTCTGTAGGCACAACGGTAGGAACAGTGGTAGGAGCTACTGTAGCTGTAGGCGCTACTGTAGGAGCTGTTGTTACGGAAGGACCTGTTGTAATTGCAGGATTAGATGCGATAGCTGCACCTGTGACAAGAACTGCAACAGTTGCTTTCTTCTTGCTTCCGTCCACTGCCTTTACAGTGATCTTAGCATTACCGGCCTTGATACCTGTAATAACACCCTTAGCGTTAACCTTAGCGATCTTCTTTGCATTTGATGTGAATGCAAGAGCCTTGAGTGTAGCCTTCTTAGGCTTTACAGATGTCTTGATCTTCTGCTTTGCACCAACATTAACTGTGATGTTCTTTGTTGCTGTAACCTTTGTTACTTTCTTCTTGATCTTCTTAACAACAACCTTTACAACAACTTTCTTGCTGCCAGACTTGATTGTGATCTTAGCGTTACCCGGCTTCTTAGCCTTTACAAGACCCTTCTTAGATACAGAAGCTACTTTCTTCTTGTTGATCTTGTATGTAACCTTTGCCTTCTTAGGCTTTACAGTTACCTTAAGCTGCTTTGAACCATAACCTGCAGCTGCGCCCTTGTAAAGAACGATCTTCTTTGTCTTTACTGTGAGCTTCTTTGCCTTAACCGCTGCCTGAGCCGGTGCTGCAGTAACGATTGATGTGATTACCATTGCTGCAGCGGCTACTGTAGCAATCGCTTTCTTGATTGTCTTACTTCTCATCGTTTTGCCTCCTAACATTTATGCCCCTCACCCTGATATACCAGACTGAATCTGATAAATCTCATCTCTTCTCCATCGGTATTTTAATGATAGGCATTTTGTTGTTTAATATAACAATTTTCGAAACTTATTTTAGTTGATTGAATATCAATTGTCAAGATAACACCCAGCCAATTGATTCGTTTTGTGAATTTCATCTATTTTTTTCTTTTTTTCTCAAAAAAAACCAACAAACTGCACATTATGACCAATTTCATCTGACACATATATGACATATTTTATATAAACACGCTTACTATTTGTTGCTTTTCCACAACAACGACTTCTATTTCAGCTTTTCCAGAGACATCAATACAAAGCTGACCACCAAAAGAACACAGGAAATCCAGATCACATGAATACCGTAATACGAGGAAGTAATTCCTCCAATACCGGCTCCAATCGCAAATGTCGCGATCACACCAAAATAATATCCCATCTGTCGAAGCTGCTCCTTCTTATGTTCCCTTGCATATAAAGATAACGCCGCCATACCGCTCCGCAGATTACCGATACACATCGTGCTTGCATACGAATATCCACCGACCTTCCGAAACGACTGCACCTGCATGGCACAGGCAAAGGAAACTAATATTGTCGCCGCCATATTATACGTCTGCGGTATAAAACCGACCACTGCCAATATCACAATCTCTGCCAGCAAAATTCCCTGTCTCCAATGAATCCGCTTTGCATTCCGGTAACGGTACTGAACATTTTCCGCAAGAAGCACTCCTGCCGCAAACGCGAGAAGCGGCAACAGATAACGCAGCCCTTCGTACCACCTTCCTTCCATAAAATGCTGGCTCATAAGAACAACATTTCCCGTCTGTGCATTCGAAAAAACCTCGTCCCTGCAGTTATATGTATATGCGTCCTGAAATCCACCGGACAATGCCAGAAAAAATGAATTGATGAACGCCTCCGACATCTGCCTCTGCGGCAGAAATTCTGCAAGCTTGAACTCCTTCTTTGCCACTTGGCAACAACCTCTTTTCTTTCATGATATAAAAATGACTAATTACGCCTATAGAAGTATAACTATACAAAATCTCACTGTCAATGCTGCCACTGATACTTTCCGCCTATGGCAGGATACACAGAAGTTATTTGTATGATTGATGAATTCATGGTATAATTTATGTAATTATGCATAAATCACGCATTAAAGGAGGTCAATATGGATCAATATATTTTAAGTTGCTGCTCAACGGCTGATCTTTCCAAGGAACAGTTTGAAGCACGCAATATTTCTTATATCTGTTTTCACTACGAACTGGACGGAACCGCTTACGCAGATGATCTGGGACAATCCATGGATTTCAAGGATTTCTATCACCGCATGGCAACCGGTTCGGACACCAAAACATCCCAGGTCAATGCAGACGAATATGAATCCTATTTCCGCAAATTTCTGGAGCAGGGTCTTGATATTCTCCATCTGACCCTTTCCTCCGGTATCTCCGGCTCGATCAATTCCGCTAACATTGCTGCCGAAATTCTCCGCGAAGAATTTCCGGATCGTAAAATATATGTTGTCGATTCTTTATCCGCTTCTTCCGGCTACGGACTGCTGATGGATAAGCTTGCCGATCTGCGCGATGAGGGAAAGGACATTGACGAGGTTATGCAGTTTGCTCTGGACCACCGCCTAAACGCCCAGCACTGGTTCTTCTCCACGGATCTTTCCTTCTATGTAAAAGGGGGACGTATCTCCAAGACCTCCGGTGCTGTCGGAACGGTTCTTGGCATCTGTCCTTTGCTAAATGTCAACAACACCGGTCATCTGATCCCGCGCTACAAGATCCGCAGCAAGAAAAAGGTCATCGCAGCGATTGTGGAACGTATGAAAGAAAATGCAGAGAACGGTCTGGATTATGCCGATAAATGTTTTATCTCCCACTCCGACTGCTATGAAGATGCCAAAACCGTTGCCGACAAGGTTGAGCAGACATTTCCACATTTAAAGGGACATGTTGAGATCAATTATATCGGTACCACGATCGGAAGTCATACCGGTCCGGGAACCGTAGCTCTGTTCTTCTGGGGAAAGGAACGTACCGAATAAGTCTGTGAAAACGATATTTTCAAAGAACGCCTCCGAGCAAAACAACTCGGAGACGTTCTTATTTTCATTAAACTCAAACTTCGCACACCGATTAGTTGATTGCGCCCATACTATTTCTTATGTCCGAGGAAAATTAATATAGATTTTTGCCTCAGGATATCTGACGAAACCGTGAGCTGGTGGTATTAAAATTGTCTTGTCACTTACGGATTTCAAAAAGTCTAATTGCTTTGCTGCTTTGATTTTTGATAAACGCATCCTGCCGTACTC
>ERZ773277.2525-NODE-2525-length-12106-cov-3.371173_pt1 | contig 12106 bp, 10 predicted proteins | sample MGYA00511957_ERZ773277 | MGnify/ENA primary metagenome ERZ773277 (study PRJEB29015, sample SAMEA2737800) | human gut metagenome | biome: human gut; feature: human-associated habitat; material: faeces | place: China | collected 2012 ... | reverse complement strand
CAAAACCATTGATTTTATTAGCTTTTTGCCGCTATCGCTATCACACCTCATTATTCGACCGGCCCGCGTGGAAGAAAATCGTGGAGATGATCGAGGACGGTGAGGTGGAGACCCTGATCGTCAAGGATCTCAGCCGGCTGGGACGGGAGTACCTGCAGGTGGGACAGCTGACGGAACTCTATTTTCCAGAGAAGGGCGTCCGGTTCATCGCAGTCAACGACGGAGTGGATTCCCTGGTGGAGAGCAGCAACGACTTCAACCCCATCCGCAACTGGGCCAACGAGCTCCACGCCAAGGACACCAGCAAAAAGGTGCGGGCCATCAAGCGGATGCAGGCGGAGCGCGGGGAGCGTTCTGGCTCCAAACCACCCTACGGCTACAAGAAGAAGGATCAGGACTCCAAGGAGATCGTACCAGATGAGGTGACTGCCCCTGTAATACGGCGGATCTTTGAACTGTGTGCCGCTGGGAAGGGGCCCAACCAGATCGCCAGAATCCTGACCAGAGAGCAGATCCTGAACCCGACCAACCAGTACTACCAAGAAACTGGGAAAAACTGCAACCACCTGGACACGACCCGCCCATATAGCTGGAGCGGCAAAACAGTAGCAAATATTCTGGAGAACATCGTCTACCTCGGCCACACGCTCTCACTGCAGCGAACAACGCTCTCCTACAAGAACAAAAAGCAGATCCGCAGACCAGAGAGTGAGCAGATCCTGGTGAAGAATACCCACGCTCCGCTGATATCTCAAGAGCTGTGGGACATCGTGCGGGATGTACGGGCACATAAGCGCCGCCCGCCCAAGCACATGGAGGAACCTAACTTGTTCTCCGGCCTGGTCTACTGCTCCGACTGCGGACAGTATCTAACGCTCTGCCGGACGGAGAAGATGCGGGAGGATCAGTACTACTTCCGGTGTTCTACCTACGGCAAGAGAGGCAAGGATGCCTGTACACCCCATCAGATCCGAGAGGTAGACCTAAAGCAGATCGTGCTGGACGATCTGCGCAGAGTGACCCACTTCGCAAGGATGAAAGAACGGCAGTTCGCCCAGTACATCAATCAGAAAAACACCTTGGAACTGCGGCGGGAGATCAACCGTGTGCAGAAGGAGGTGGACGCCATGCGCCGCAGGAACGGGGAACTGAGCAACCTGTTCAAGCGGCTCTACGAGGACAACGTGCTGGGGCGGGTGACCAACGAGCAGTTCCGGATGCTCTCCGCCGACTACAATGCGGAGCAAAAGGAGCTGGAGTTCGCCATCCCAGCGAAGGAGGAGCAGTTGGAGCGGCTGAAAGCCTCAGTCGCCAATGTGGACGCCTTCATCGAGAAAGCCAAGCAGTACACTGCCATCGACGAACTGACGCCCCAGCTGCTGCGGCTGTTCATCCAGTGCATTGAGATCGGGGAGCGGTCGAAAAAGCACTCCCGCTCCGCTGGCCAGAGCGTTCGGATCGTGTACCGGGACATCGGCGCGCTGGACACGCCCATGTGGGAGGGCGACCACTCACCGTGCATGACCAAAGAAATCACAGAGAAAGAAGCAATCATCCGATTGCTGGCATGAAAACACAGAGGCGGACGGCTTCCGCCGTCCGCCTCTGTGCCTGAAAATTCACCCGGTTCAGAAAATGTACCTATGGGAACCATCAGAAGTCGTGTCTTTCTTTTTTGGTTCCGGCGTCCAGAGGCCGCCTCCACCCCTCGGTATTTAAGCTCGGGCGAAGTAAATTCGCCCTGCGCCGCCGGCCAGAAGGCCGGTTATGCGCCTTTTCGGACCGGCTGCTTTCGGAACTGAGTCCGCATTTTTATCCGCATTTGCTCAAAAGAGCGACACACTTTTCAGTGTGTCGCTCTTTTGGATCATGGTATGCCGCGCCGGAGCGGGCGTCTCTTTGCTCCGGCGCTTTTTGTGCCCACACACAGGAAGGCATCATCCATCCGCCTGCCGCCTGGCCCGCTCCATGGCTGCCTGGACCGGCCTGGAGGGTGCGGAACGGTTTTGCCGGGCCAGCAGCGCGGCGATCTGTCCGGCCGCCTGCTCCACCTCCGCGTGGAAGGCGGCGGCGGGAACACGCAAAGCTCCGTGACCCAGAATGATCATCTGCTCGGCGTTGTCCGAGGTAGCCACCCGCACCCGGTGCTTCTTCCGGCTGAGGGCATAGGTGGCCTTCTCAATATAGGCGTCCGCTGTCTCAGCCTCCTTGGTGTACACCACATAGATGTTGTGATAGCGGGACACCTCGCCCACACCCCGGGGGACCTTATAGGCGTCAAAGACCAGGATGATCTCACAGCGGCGATACCCCTGGTAGTTGCTCAAAATATCCATGAGCCGCTGGCGGGCGGCGCCCAGATTGTCCTGGGAGATGGCCTTCAGCTCGTCCCAGGCGAAGATGATGTTATAGCCGTCCACCAGCAGGTACTCCGGGCCCAGCTCCTGAGGTGAGAGGATGGTCTGCCGCTCCGGGAGCTCGTCCCGCTTCCGGGGCTTGGGCTGTGGGCGGAGATCCCGGCGCTGGATGGGGCCGTAGGTCCGCTCAAAGATGGCCTTCAGCTCCTCGTCGGCCTCCAGCGAGCCGGAGTACACCGAACCCCGGCGTGGGAGTGCGGGACCGGGGGCAGCCTCCTGCTCCGGAGCCTCCCAAGACAGGCCGCTGTCCACGTGCATATAGTCCCGGACCTGGTCCCAGCGGACCACGAAGCCCGCCCCGTGGCCGCAGAACACGGAGTCGGCGGGGTTGTCCGCATCCCGGTCGCTGTCATAGCCCGCGGCGGCGATGACAGCCTCCGGATCGTGGCAGGGACGGTATCCGGCGGGGACGCAGGACAGCCGCCCCCTCCCCCGGGTATAGGCCGCCACCTGGACAGCGTAGTCCCCCACCTCCGACACCGGGACGGAGCCGGAGATCAGAGTCATCTCCCCCAGAGGCTCCGGCGGCTGGCAGGCGCCCCCCATCCGCTGGATGTCCGCCATGGCCCGGCCCACCTGGTCGGCGGGCACCTCCAGGCGCAGGTCGTACCAGGGCTCCAGCAGAATGCTCCGGGCGCACTTGAGCCCCTGTCGCACCGCCCGGTAGGTGGCCTGGCGGAAATCGCCCCCCTCGGTGTGCTTCACATGGGCCCGACCGGCCACCAGCGTGATCCTCATGTCGGTGATGGGCGCGCCGGTAAGCACTCCCCGGTGCTCCTTCTCCGCCAGGTGGGTGAGGATCAGCCGCTGCCAGTTCCGGTCCAGCTGGTCCTCGGAGCAGGCGGCGTCAAAGCGCAGGCCGCTGCCCGGCTCCCCCGGCTCCAACAGCAGATGGACCTCGGCGTAGTGGCGCAGGGGCTCAAAGTGGCCCACCCCCTCCACCGGCTCCAGAATAGTCTCCTTATAGAGGACGCTGCCCGCACCTAAGGCAGCCTCCAATCCAAAGCGCTCCCAGATCAGGCGGCGCAGGACCTCCAGCTGCACTTGGCCCATGAGCTGGAGGCGGATCTCCCGGGCGGTCTCGTCCCAGGTGATGTGGAGCTGCGGGGCCTCCTCCTCCAGCTGGCCCAGCTGGCGCAGTGCGGTGTGAACGTTGGCCCCCTCCGGAAGGCACACCTGATAGGACAGCACCGGCTCCAGCAGCGGGACGGAGGCCTCCGGCTCCACCCCCAGGCCCTGGCCGGGATAGGTATGACTCAAGCCCGCAACAGCGCACACCTCCCCCGCCGGGACGGTCTCCGCCAGACGGTACTGGGGGCCGGAGTACAGGCGCAGCTGGTCAGCCTTCTCCTCCCAGAGCGGCCCGGCCGTCTCCCGGCCGCCGGGCCGGCGGTTGGTGAGGAGGGCCTTCACCCGGAGGCTGCCCCCTGTGACCTTCAGATAGGTGAGCCGAGCCCCCTGGGGGTCCCGGGCGATCTTAAAGACCTTTGCACCGAACTCCTGGGGGTACAGGGGCGGGACGGCATACCGCCCGATGCCCTGGAGCAGTTCCGCCACGCCGTCCAGCTTCAGCGCCGAACCGAACCAGCAGGGAAACACCTTCCGGTGGCGAATGAGTGAGATCACATCCCCGTCATCCAGGTTCCCCTCTTCCAGATACTTCTCCAAAATACCGTCGTCGCACAGGGCGGCACTTTCCTCCCAGTCCGAGGCAGAGAAGTCCACACAGCCTCCGCTGAGCCGGCTGCGCAGCTGCTCCAGCAGGGCGGCCCGGTCCGTGCCCGCCAGGTCCATCTTGTTGACGAACAGGAAGGTGGGGATGTGGTACCGGGCCAGCAGCCGCCACAGGGTGGCGGTGTGCCCCTGAACGCCGTCTGTGCCGCTGATAACCAGAATGGCGTAATCCAGCACCTGGAGGGTGCGCTCCATCTCGCTGGAGAAGTCCACATGGCCCGGTGTGTCCAGCAGGGTCAGGTCCAGGCCGTCCAAAGACAGGCGGGCCTGTTTGGAGAAAATGGTGATGCCCCGCTCCCGCTCCTGAGCGTCGGTGTCCAAAAAGGCGTCCCGGTGGTCCACCCGTCCCAGGCGGCGCAGCTGGCCGCTCTCATAGAGCAGCGCCTCCGACAGGGTGGTCTTGCCCGCATCCACATGGGCAAGCAGACCAGCACAAATGCGTTTGAGCATTTTTTTCTCTGGCTCATCCCCCATCACTTTCACTTCCCATCTTAGAAAAGATATACGCGTATTTATTGAAAAATTATAACACAGGAAAAATCATCAGTCGATAGATATTTTCCCAAAAAGCGTGGGATAACACCTCCAAAACCAGGGTCTTTCTGCAAAATCTCATCGAGTTTAAGGATCATAGAATCGCACTTTTCCATGGACGCCAGCATAAAGGAGCGAACCAATACAAACCGAAACACCCACAGGCTGACGGATTGCTTTTTCCACTTTTGGTTTTCTTAAGAACTGTCATCGGTGGACCAGAACGCCAATTCCCCACAGTCCACGCCCTCCATATTTCAAAAACAGAGACCGATCGTGTTCCCGTATCTCCGCAGATGAAAAAATAATCCGATCGGCGAATACAAATTAAACGAAATTTCTTTTCGTTACTCCGTTAAGCACTCTTGCGAATCTGACTCCGTAGGAGGGAGAATGTTTTGTTTCTCTATACATTTTTCCAAAATCCAGCTTTGATGATCGGATCTGCGCAGAGGTCAAACAAAATGATGGGTTGCTTGTATTGGATCCAGAGCAAATCATGTGCTAGGACAGCTGCATATAAATGGTGTGGTTTACAGATCAGCCGCTGGATAACGGTTTTCGTTATACGCAGAAACCCCCATCTAACTTCCTGTTAAGAGTTAGATGGGAGTTTCTTTTTTTGCTGCTAAGGATAATCTCCTTCGCTGATGTAATCTCAGTTATGGCTCACTGGATGGAAAAGGGGTTCCCCCCTTAGAGCCCGAACTACCTCTTCTGCAGCACTTTTCAGCAAGGTATGCATGGCCGTTTCCGAATACCATGCGCAGTGGGGTGTGAGAATGATCTGCTCCTGCCCCAACAGAGGAGCATCCGGCCGAACAGGCTCCTCATTGAGCACATCCAGTGCTGCCCCGGCTAGATGGCCGCTCAGCACTGCTTCTCGCAGGGCCTGTTCGTCTACCAGAGGCCCCCCAGCAGTATTGATGAGAATGGCCCCCGGCTTCATCTGACTCAGGGTTTCCCGATTAATCATATGTTTGGTGTATCGGTTCAGAGGGGCATGCAGGGAGAGAAAATCGCTATCCTGCAGAACCTTCTCCTGGGGCAGCAGATGGATTCCATATTTGGCAACCTCCTGCTCTGTCACACCCGGATCGCAACCTATGATGTCCATGTCGAACACCTTAGCCTTCCGGGCTACCGCCCGAGCAATATTGCCACAGCCCACCAGTCCTAATGTCTTGCCATGAATGGTGTCGGAAGGCTTGGTAATGGCGTAGTCCCACTCGCCCCGCTGGACCATTCGCTCCAGCACACAGAATTTCTTGGCGCTGGCCAGCAGTAGAAGTATCACATAATCTGAAACCTCCTCAATGCAATATAGGATGACGGGGCCGTCATCAAAGATGGTTTCTCCCAATACAGCACCATTTTTGCGGAGAATGTGATACTCCAGAATCAGGTCGAACTTTACTTCGATGATAGCTTCGATGGGGATCGGTCTCGGTTCACCACTCAGAAGCGAGCTGTCATATTCCATCAGGATTTTGCGTGCAATAGCTTCAACTGTCTCCAAGCGAATTCGCGGAACTGACACCGTAGGCCCCCCTTATCGCGGTCGATTTTTCATTTGCTCAATGAATGCCTGCCATTCCTCGTCGGTGGCATTCACATCTTTAGAAACACGAAGTGCTGCACGAACGATATCCTTTTGCATGATATACTCTGGTAGATCGGCAGAAATCCTATTCCGAGACTTTGCAGCTAAGTCAAGCAGCCTTTCATGTTCGGTTTTGCTGAGATCCAGATAGCGAGATATCCGTTCTACAAAATCACCTTCTGGTGCGGGACGACGGCTCTGCTCAACATCACTGAGATACCCACATGCAATACCAAGATGCTTTGCGGTTTCTCGCAGCGTTAGCCTAAGTTCTTTACGCTTTGCAGAGATAAACGCTCCAAAAGTCATGGTGACTTGCCTCCTGTTATTGAGGGTGTTCGCTGTGCAGCGAACTCTTAATTTCATTATAGTCAGAACAGGTGTTCTATTCAATGGCAAAAAAAGAGTTCCCCGCAAGGTGTTAAAATTCTTTAACACCTTGCGGGGGTTCTCATATAAATGTACGAGCGATATCCTGCATTTTATCTACACAGGATTGGGGTGACAAAATTCGTATTTTTCCCATAAACTTAAATACCCACCCATAAAAGGTTCCGCTGGGGTTGACTTCAATTATCACTGTAAAGTGGGTATCATCATATGGAGATATCTCGATGTCTTCACCATAATGGTCAATGATGACCCGCATCAGCTCATTGGAACAGAGAAGTTTGACCTGCTCTGAATGCTCTGCCGCAAACATATCAACCATTTTGTTCGTATAGGCGGCTACATCAAAATCAGGCATTGGCTGGAACTTGGAATCCAACGGCTCCACGCTGGTCAGACGATCCACACGAAAATGGGCAATTCCCTTATGCTTATGAGAGTAACCAATCAAATAATAATGGTCGTTCTTCCACTCCAAAGCATAGGGGTCCAGAATATAGAGATATCCATCGTGTTTCAGGATTTTCTTTTTCTCTGGCGTGTATTCATAGTATTGGAAACTGATTTGGTGTTGATCCAAGATAGCAGTCTGAATGCTATCAATGATGTAATAGACCTTTTCGTTATGCGGTTTCACACGGCTGGAGAGGCTGGCCAACCTTTGGAGCTGTTCCGCCTGTTGGACGCTGGTCAACCGTCCCAGCTTTTGAATTAGTGCCTGAGATTTTTTCGCAGAGATCACCTTGGAGGATGCCACGGCATCTACAAGCATCTTCAGCTCAGGATATTCAAAAATCCGGCTGCCAATGAAATACCTGTTTTGCGTGCTTTTGATTTGGACGATATCAATTCCTGCGGTGTCCAGCGCATCCAAGTCAGTATAGACAGTTTGACGCACAGATGGAATCCCTTTGCTTTTGAGGTGCTCTATCATCTCCGATACTGTAACCGCATGTGCTTCATCGGTTTGCTGATAAAGAAACCGCAGCAGTTCAATGATACGGATATTACTCTGCATTGTGATCACCTCCCTAAATAGCGTTTGGAATTCTTCAAATCATACGACTTTTCCCTTTGCCCAGCGGTCTCCCGAGGTATATTTCCCCATGTTGATGTCCAGCACTCCTCTGGGCAGATAGATTATTCCTTCTTTTCCGGGAACAGATTCCACCGGAACGCCAGCTCTTTCTGGACAAACTCTTTCGGCAGGCCGCGGGGGTTGGCGATGAGATACCATACCCGGAAAGTGCGCTTCGCCGGGTCTGTTTCCTGACGGAAGAGCTGATAGCCCGCCTCATCCTCCTGTGTCCATTGTCCTGTATGCCGTTTAGCCTGCACAAAGGGTTCCACCACCTGATCCAGCTCCTCTCTGGTGCGGCTTGAGGCCCAGGCGTAATCCACATCATTGGCGTGGGAGAGGTGGAACAACATCGAGCCCATCCCGTCCTTTGCCTTGTACTCCGGCGTTTCGCACAATTCTACCTGACGACGGTATTCCACCAGCTGTTCCGGTGTTCCGTATCTCTCTACCATCTGCTCATCCACATGAATGCGCCAGCTGTAATCTTCCGGTCGGATAAAGGGGGCGCAGACTGACTGGAGCGTCCCCGCAGGGTCCGCCTCAAAGCAGTCGATAAAATCGAGGTAGTGGGCTTTGACCAGAGGGATAAAAGTATCCAGCAGCGCGGTGTTCAACCGCAGATCCTCTGTCAGCATCTGAAAGCGGAGGCCACCCGCAGGAGATTCCATATCAAAGGCATAGAGAAGGTCATTCCCCAGTTTAATGGTACAGCTGAACCCCACCTCCACATTTCCATGGCGGATTTCATAGTCAAGGTAGTTGTAGCGGCTCCGTTCAAACCAGATCAGGTAGGTCAGGCCATTTTTGGTTCTCTTTTTGAAATCGCCCTTTTTCAGACGCTTCCAGCCCTTTTCCTCCAGGCCGAGTCCATTCCACAGGTGGTCCAGGACTTCTGTATAGATGTCGGCAGGATGCTTTTGCTCCATCGTATTCACCTCCAGTCAGAGCTTTATTAGTAATCAAGTATACAAAGTTCCTCTTATCTTCTGCTTATAGCTCAGTTGATAACCGAAAACAAATCTGTTTCAAGTCTTTCGGTTTCACGGACAGATCAACAACTTTCTTTTGTAGATCTCGCACCATTTCAAAATATTCGACAGGCGCTTGTATTTGCTCCAGGTATCCTATATAGCGAATAATCTGATCCAATGATTTCTTTCTGTACTTGGCAATCTCGCCCAGTTTGGAATAACCGCGTCCCGCCACATAGACCTCAACATTTATGCACTGAACAGCCGTTATGTCCAGCGTTTTGTGCTCCTCTTTTTCCGATTTAATCGTTAACAGCAGATTCTTCACAGAATGTCTGATATCATGCTCACATAAAAATCGAAGCTCGTCGAACAAATGATTCTTTACGAAATGGATTGCTAACGGTTCAAAGAGCACATCATCCTGATACCAGCCGCCATGAACACAAGAAATCAATTCCCGATAACGCTTTTCTGAGATCCACTTCTGTGCGATCATCTTACTTCCTTGCATCCATGCATCCAGCCTGGTTTGAGTCACTTCAGGACTATACCCCCACTTATCCAAAAGGGGCTGCAGCATCGAATCATTCAGGTGAGCACCGTCAAAATGAGTGCGAATGTGCTCCTCGATGTCACGGGCACATTCCTCGTTGGCCTGATAGCTCACCCGCCAAAGTGCCAGCTCGTTCCTGGTACGAGCTTCGGCTGCAGAGTAGGGGTAAAGATAGATTTCTTTTTCCATCCTGAAACCTCCTTACGGCAGGCAGCACTTGTTCGGAAGCTGGATGGACAACGGACTGATGCCCAGCTCGTTGAGCAAACAACATAACTCCACCGGTAACTCCAGAAGGTCTTCGGTCGTTGGGACAATGAGCAACGCACCGTCCGCCACCAGTACGGTGATTTCCTCTCCTACAGGAATCGACGCTTCCGCCAGCAGGTCTGCCGGCAGATTGAGCTCAGGCTCCTCGCTGGTATAGCCGGCGCATCCTGCATCCCCGCAAACACGGCTTACCAGCAGGCTGTTTGCGTCACAGTCGCAGATATACTGATCCGCCGGAGTGGTAATGGGAACTTCCTCACCCGGCGCATAGCCCATCCCGCGCATAACAAAGGCCGGCAGTACCAGAGAGCCATCCTTGCGGATCTTTACAGAGGTGTGTACCTTACTCATCTTCGCACTCCTTTCTGCTACGAGTGCTGCCGCCGTAAATGATATCTCCGACCATCAGCCGCTCCTCCAGTTCGCCCAGGCAGATGCCGGAAAAGGCCATCATCTCCAACAGGTAGGGAGGAATATCCCGCAGGTCGTGATCATATCCGGCCTCGCAGACGGTAATCGTGTGATCCTCCTCGTCCACATAGAGACTCAGTTTGGCATCTGTGGGAATGCCGGCTTCTTTCCGCAGATCATCGTCCAGTTCGATCTTGTCGTACTCAAAATCCCCAAAGGGACATTCGCCCTCACACCCGCTGCAGGCGCCGCAGGTTTTGGCCAAATGGAAAGAGAGATTAATGAACAGCTGATTCAGACTGTCCAGCGCCTGGATCAGTTCCATAGCGGTCATCTGCTGCTTCATAATGACCGCTGTATTCTTCAGCGCATGGATCTCAACCTGACCGCTGTCCTCAAAACCACTGATTTTGAGTGCGGCACTGGGGAGAAAGAGGCCGCCATTCGACAACTGCTTGTTAAATTTCATCTGCTTTTATCCTCCTTTTATATCGTCTGACTCAAAGTTGGGAATGACTTTGCTTCCTGTTCCGCCAACAGTTCTTCCCGAAATGCTGTCAGATCCTCTGTCGTGGGCGTATAGCTCCTTGATTCGAGCGCAGTTAAGGGGAAAATTGCTCCACATATCGTGGGGCTGACTTCCGAAGCTGGTCAGCCCAGCCGCATAGCTGTAACGGATCAATTCATAGAACCATGCAGCCTTCTGAACATCGCTGGCAGGACTGTCACGGGCTAATGTAGCGCGGACCACATCGAAATCCTCCCGCGAGTTCAGCACATATCTGAGTGCTTCCATCAGTTCCTGCGGCTTATCTCTTACACAGCGGTAAAGGTTGACCAGCAAGCTGTTGAAATCGTTGTACACCTCAAAATCATTGCCGGGGGGCTTATGGAACAGCACCCAACCGCCCCCGCCAAAGACCTCGATATACCGCTCATAGTAGACTGGGAACAAAGTGACGATGAGCTCTCGAAGTGCTTTCTTGCCGCCAATCCAGCTCATGAAACTATCCGGAAACCCGACCCAGATGCCCTCCATATTGTTGCGGCTTGCCAGCTTGACCCGGATGCCGTAGTCGCCCCTGTCGGGAAGCATCGCCGGGTCGCTATTCTGAGAGAGATCAAGCGGCGAGGAAAGTCTGATAAAATTTCCATCGCAGAAAGTATTCCCGTCTTTTTGGCGATACGCCGCTCCTACCTTTGCCGGGTCAAGAAATTCCCGAGTCTGGGAGGAAGGGTAGAAGATATGCTCCATGACGAAGTTACCCAGGGCAAAGTCGTTCCCGGCTCCATAGAGCAATTCGTAGTGCTCCAGCTGATTGGCAATCTGCATTACATCGCAGGTTGCTTGCGGCTGCTCGATCTGCATGGCCCCGCGAAACAGCAGAGCCTCTTTTGCAGTCATGTTTTCAAACCGGCGCGCCAACCACTCATACTGTGACTTGGTCATTTCAAGGCCATCCAGCAAATCAAAAAGTTTGAGATCCTGCGTACTCACTGCGGCATCATCTCCATTCCCAGTTTGTTTTCTTCATTTTCTGCCTGCTCCACGCAGTGGAAGGGACTCCATCGTCCACAGCAGGGACAGGCAATCATACCATTTGCAGATTGGTCGACCTGCTCTTGTGTCACTTCGCCAGGCGTATTACAGCATTCATTCACAACTGTAACAAGATGTGCCGTTTCCAGCACCTCCGGGCGATATTGTCGGTTGAATGGGACAAAGTGGACCCAGAGTGGGTTATCAAACAGCCTGGCTACATGCAATTGCAGGGCCTCTTTTCTGACCACCTCTTTGGAAGCGTGAGCATAGTTGTGGTTCGTCTCCCATTCAATGAGGGACTTGAGCAGAGCAGATTCTCCCTTGCGGTTGATCAATGCCTCAGCAATTTGACACCACGCTTTTTCCTCGATTTCTCCGAGGTCGGTCTTTACCCCTGACCAGGGATGGTATTTTTTGTCGCGGCCAGAGCCGCTGCTGTTGCAGTAGAACACACCATGGAGCCAACGGATATCAGGAAAGTCTATGGATGTTAAATCCACTTGCTCGGGTGCGGTGATCGTTTGCTTGAGTATTAAGAATACCTCCTATTACAATAAATTTGGACAGGAAAGCCGGGCAGCCAGTCCGGCTTTCTT
>ERZ773277.2519-NODE-2519-length-12137-cov-2.775037_pt1 | contig 12137 bp, 8 predicted proteins | sample MGYA00511957_ERZ773277 | MGnify/ENA primary metagenome ERZ773277 (study PRJEB29015, sample SAMEA2737800) | human gut metagenome | biome: human gut; feature: human-associated habitat; material: faeces | place: China | collected 2012 ... | reverse complement strand
CTTGTGGATCTCCGCGCCGGTCTCCTCGTCCATGTAGCTGTACGCGTTGCCGCCGATGTGGTCGCGCACGTCGATGATCTCCACGCGCACGCCGAGCCTCTCCACGGCCTGCTGGGCCACGGTCAGGCCGAACAGGCCCGCGCCCACGACCACCAGATCGGGATATTCCACCGCTTCAGTCATAAGAACAACCTTCCGAACTTAAAACAAACACACAATATTCGTGTGCGATTCCTCATCAAGCATACCCGTCCGCCCTCCTTAACGCGGGATGCTCATGGGGAAGCGGCATTTTGACGTTTGATTTCCCTGTGTCGCTGGTCGTGGGGCTGGCTGCTCCACGGATCATGGCATGGTCTGTGTGGTTCGTGCGCGGCCTGTGGCGCGGGTTGCGCTGCGGTTCGTGCGGCTTGCGGCGCGGTTCGGTCCGGGCATGGTGTACACTGGTTTTTGCCTCCGCGTGGCGGTACGTCACCCAACTCCCCCAGGGCAGGAATGCAGCAAGGGTAAGTGGCCTCTTCCGGGTGCGTGGAGGTTTTCTTATGTCTTCATGCCATTCGCGCATACCGTAGAGCCAATGCCGTATTCTCGATGATTATGACCGACGAATTCAAGCCAATCATCCGAGACCCGCACAAGTCCGCGAATATGCTGGAACAGCCGGTCGCGCCCGTTCCCGTGCCGCAGCCGCCGTCTGATCCGATCGAACAGGTGCTTTCCCCACGTGAAGTGAGCGAAGGGCTTGCCGAAGCCGATCCGCTGACCCGTCATCCGCGCGTGTCGAGCATTATGCTCAGCGTGGTGTTCGGTCTGCTGCTGCTTGCCGCCGCGGTGGGCGTCTGGTGGTTGGGCGTGCGCACGATGGAAGGCCAAAGCTATGAAGACATGGTCTGGTCGAAATTCGATGCGGCCCTGCCGGGATGGCTGGAACCGGTCGTGCATGTCTTCACCATTTCCACCGTTGTAATCGCAACAAGCGCAATCATGTCGATAATCGCCCTCGCCGTACTCATCGTAAGAAAACGATGGCTGTTGATTGCTCAACTGGCGGTATTCGGCGGAATCTGCTTTGCCGCAGCAGAGTTGCTGAAGCCGCTGCTGCCACGTCCGTACTTAATCAATCTGGAATCAAATCCCAATAATTCCGCGCCTTCCGGGCATGTCATACTCGCCGCCGCGGCAGGAATGATCCTATTATGCGCCGTGCCTCGCGTATGCCGTGCGCTCGTTGCCGTGATCGGCTGGCTGTATGCGGTACTCGTCGGATTGTCGGTGATTGCGGGACAGTGGCACCGGCCGACCGACGTGATCATGGCGTTGCTGATCGTCGGCGGAGTGGCAATGATCACGCTTGCCGCGACGTTTGCGAACGGCATGGATGAGCCCGGTTCGCGTGCGTCGTCGCCTTCCGTGCAGATCGTCGGCAGCGTGCTGTTGACGTTCGGCGTGCTCGGCACCCTGTATGGCGCATACATTATTTGGCAGATTCAGCCGGGACTTGCGATGAGTGCGGAATGGACGAATTCCGGCGCGCACCTTTCCACGGTGATTCTGACGGCTTCCGTTGCGTCGTTGGTGTTCGGGCTGGTGTTGACCATGCGTCAGCTGACCGCCTCGCCATTGACGAAACTTGGGCTTGTCGGCGCACCTCCGGCCCCTCCGAAACGCTGACGGCAAAACGTACGATCACGCCGAAAATTTCCGGCACCGGTCGCTCGCGCCACACGGACGGTTTGCCAACTGCATACGGTCAGTGAGTATTATTGCGTTGCAAACGCTAGTAATAAGGAGTGGCTATGGCTACCGGCAGCAAGCTCGTGATTGTGGAGTCTCCCACCAAGGCCAAGAAAATCGGTGGGTATTTGGGCTCCGAATATACGGTGATGGCCTCGGTCGGCCATATTCGAGATCTTGCGCAGCCGAGCCAGGTGCCGGCCGCCGACAAAACCAAATTCGGCAAGTTCGGCGTTGACGTGGAAGACGGATTCAAGCCGTACTACATCGTCGACGGCAACAAGAAGAAAACCGTGTCCGAGCTGAAAAGCGCGTTGAAAAAAGCCGACACCCTGTACCTCGCAACCGATGAGGATCGCGAGGGAGAGGCCATCGCCTGGCATCTGGTACAGACGCTCAAGCCGAAAGTGCCGGTTAAGCGCATGGTGTTCCACGAAATCACGAAGGAAGCCATCAAAGCGTCGCTTGACAATACTCGCGACGTTGACGACGACATGGTCGACGCACAGGAAACCCGCCGTATTCTGGACCGCCTGTACGGCTATGAGCTTTCTCCGGTGCTGTGGCGCAAGGTTGGGCCGGGTCTTTCCGCGGGCCGTGTGCAGTCCGTCGCCACGCGTTTGATCGTGGAGCGCGAGCGCGAGCGTATGGCGTTCGTGCGTGCCCCGTATTGGGATGTCACCGCAACGTTGGAGGCGCCGGATGCCGATGGCAATAATGTTGCGTTCGAGTCTCGTATGGTGTCGTTGGGTGGCCGTCGTTTGGCTGGTTCCAAGGATTTCGGCGCCGATGGCAAGCTGACTGCGGCCGGTGCGAAGGATCAGGTCGTGCAGTTGGACGAGGCGCAGGCTTCCGCGATTGCGCAGGCATTGGAATTTGCAACGTTTACTGTCGCGTCGATGGAAACCAAGCCGTACCGTCGCCGTCCGGTTCCACCGTTTACCACGTCCACCTTGCAGCAGACCGCCGGCAATCGTCTCGGCATGAGCTCGCGTCAGACCATGCGTGCTGCGCAAGGATTGTACGAAAACGGCTATATCACCTACATGCGTACCGATTCGGTGACGCTGTCGCAGGAAGCGATAGCAGCCGCACGCGAAGCGGTCGTCAAGCATTTCGGCGAAAACTATCTGTCGGACGCGCCGAAACAATATGCCACAAAGACGGCAGGCGCGCAGGAAGCCCACGAATGCATCAGGCCGGCGGGCGCGAAATTCCGCGATCCTGCGGAAATCGCAAGCAAAGTGCCGGCCGACCAGCTCAAGCTGTACACGCTGATCTGGCAGCGCACGCTTGCCTGCCAGATGGCAGACGCAACCGGTTCCACGGCGACCGTGCGACTGTCTGCACCGACCGAATCGAATGGGGAAGCCATGTTCCAGGCTTCCGGCACTGTCATCGAATTCCCCGGCTTTATGAAGGCGACCGGTGAAGGCCGCCGCGCATCCGCCGAATCGAAGAAGGGCGATGCTGCTGGAAGCGTTGAACAGGCTGCGCAATCCGGTAAATCCAGCAAAGCGGATAAGAAGTCGGATGACAATGTGTCGCTTCCGCCGATGAATCCGGGCGATGCGCTCGCCGCGGTGGCGGTTGGTGCCGACGGACACGAAACTCAGCCTCCGGCGCGTTACACCGAAGCGTCGCTCGTGAAAACGTTGGAACAGAAGGAAATCGGTCGCCCGTCCACGTATGCGAGCATTATTTCCACGATTATCGATCGCGGGTACGTGTATGAGCGCGGTCGTGCGTTGATTCCGTCGTGGCTCGCGTTCTCCGTGGTCAAATTGCTGGAAACGAAGTTCCCGCGGTATGTGGATTACGAGTTCACTGCCGATATGGAAAGCGGTCTTGACCAGATCGCGAGCGGTCAGGAGACCGGCAGGAATTGGCTGACCCGCTTCTATTTCGGTTCCGGTGAGGGTACCGCGCAGTCTGCGGACGAGGCGCATGCCGGCTTGCAGCAGCAGGTCGCGCAGTTGGGTGAAATCGACGCTCGCGAGATCAATACGATTGAGATCGGCGACGGTTTGCATGTGCGCGTCGGTCGATATGGCCCGTATTTGGAGGATATGAACCATCTGGATGATGAGGGCAATCCGAAGCGTGCCTCGCTGCCGGATACGCTCGCTCCGGATGAGCTGACGGTGGAAGTCGGTCATGATTTGATCGAGAACCATTCCGGCGGTCCGCGCGCTCTTGGCGTCGATCCGGTTTCCGGAGGCACCGTTGAAGTGCGTAATGGTCGTTTCGGGCCATATGTTGCGCTGGTGATGCCTTCTGCCGATGCCGGCGATGCTGGTGATGCTGCCGGTGGCGCCAGTGAGAAGCCGAAGCGCGGCAAGGGTGCGAAGAAAGCCGCTGCCGATCGCCCGAAGATGGCGTCGTTGTTCAAGACGATGAGTCCGGAATCGTTGACGTTGGATGATGCGTTGCGTCTGCTGAGCTTGCCGCGTGAAGTCGGTTCGTATGAAGAGGTGGATGCGCAGACCGGTGAAGTGCAGACGGTTACCGTGCAGGCCAATAATGGTCGTTACGGTCCGTATTTGACGAAGACCGGTGCCGATGGCAAGTCGGATACGCGTTCGCTTGCTTCGGAAGATGAGATTTTCACGGTTGATTTGGATAAGGCGAAGGAACTGTTCGCCCAGCCGAAGTATGGCCGTGGGCGTGGCCGTGGCGCTGCGAAGCCGCTGCGCGAATTGGGCGTCGATCCGGAAACGCAGAAGCAGGTGACCATCAAGGAAGGCTTCTACGGCGCGTATATCACCGATGGTGAGACGAATCGTACGTTGCCGAAGCAGTATGCTCCTGAGTCGATCGAACCGGCCGAGGCGTTCCGTTTGCTGGCTGAGAAGCGTGCGCAGGGCCCGTCGAAAAGGCGTGGACGTAAGACTGCCGCCGGCAAGGGCGGGGCTAAGAAGGCTGGTGCTGCCAAGGCTTCTAAGACTTCCAAGGCGGCTTCCGTCGATAAGGCTCGTGCCGATCGCCGTGCCAAGGTGCGCGAATTGGCCGATAAGGGTTGGGCCAACACCCGTATCGCCAAGGAGATCGGTTCCACGCCGACCACGGTGAAGGCCGATGTGGAATGGCTTGCCGCCAACGAAGGCTACACCCGTCCCGCCGTAGTTCCCGCCCGGTGATGAACAGTCCGGTGGACTGTTCGTAGCAGTGAGCAGCGGTAGCGTTGCGAACGCCGCAATGTAGAGTGATGAATATGCAAGGCATATTCATCTCCTTTGAAGGTGTAGACGGCGTCGGCAAAACCACGCAGGTCGAACGGTTGCGTGCGTACGTTGAGGCGCAGGGGCGCGAATGCGTGGTCACGCGCGAGCCAGGCGGTACTGTGCTTGGCGTGGCGATTCGCGAGTTGCTGCTTGGTGGCGTGGAAGGTTCCGATGCGGATATCGCTCCGCGTGCGGAGGCGCTGCTGTTCGCCGCTGACCGTGCCCAGCATGTTGCCGAGGTGATTCGCCCTGCACTGGAACGCGGTGCCGTGGTAATTACCGATCGGTACCTTGATTCTTCTCTTGCATACCAGGCTGGCGGCCGCGAATTGACGGCAGGTGAAATCCGCGACTTAAGTATGTGGGCAACGTGTGAGCTATTGCCGAATCGCACGTATCTGCTGGATCTTGATCCTATGCAATCGCATGCACGACTACAGCATGATGAAGATCGCATGGAATCCGCGGGAGACGATTTCCAACGTCGTACACGACAGGCGTTCCTTGACTTGGCAAAGGCGGAATCGCAACGTTTCCGCGTGATTGATGCCAGCCAATCCATTGAAGAAGTATGGTCGCATATCCAGTCTGATTTTGCGCAAATCGGCCAATCGGAAGCTCTTCAAACGGGGGTTAGCCGATGAGCGTGTGGGATTCGATCGTCGGCCAGCAGCAGGTTGTCGAACAACTCAAAGCCATCGCAAGTGGCGATCCGAAAGCCATTGCGCAGTCCTGGCTAATTTGCGGCCCTCCCGGATCGGGCCGTTCCAATGTGGCGCGCGCGTTCGCGGCGGCGCTGGAGAGCCCTGATCATGGTCTTGGCGACGAGCCGACCAAAGCCGCGCAGCGGGTGCTTGCCGGCACTCATCCCGACGTGACCGTGCTTGCCACCAACAAAGTGACCATCGGTATCGACGAGGTGCGAGACATCATCACCACTTCCGAGCAGATGCCGAGCACTGCGCCGTGGCGCATCATCATTATCGAAGATGTCGATCGTATGCTGGAACGCACCACCAACGTGCTGCTCAAGGAGATTGAGGAGCCGAGCGGGCACACGATTTGGCTCTTGTGCGCGCCAAGTGCGCAGGATGTGTTGCCGACGATTCGCTCGCGCACTCGCATCGTCAATCTTGCCGTGCCCTCCACGCAGGCGGTGGCTGCGTTTCTGAAACAAAATGGCGGATTTGAGCCGAAAATCGCGGCGCGTGCCGCACGTCTTGCGGAAGGGCATATCGGCATCGCCAATCTGTATGCGAAAAACGAGCAGGTCATGTCTGACCGCGACGAGCTGATCGTGGGCGTGCTGGGATTGCGCCGCGCGTCGGATGCGGTACTGCTTGCCGGCAATCTTATCGACAGTGCGAAAGCGCAGGCCGAAGCGGAGGTGAAGGTCAAGGCGGCGGAAGCGGAAGCTGATTTTCGTAGGGTCAATGGGCTTGGTGCGAAGGATCGTATTCCTCCCAAACTGCGTGGCGCGTACAATGCGATCGCAAAAAAAGACGAGCTGAAGCGACAGACCACACGATTGACGCGCGATGTGCTCGACCGTGCGTTGAATTCGATCGCCAGTGTATACCGCGATGTGGCCGTGCTGCAGAACAATGCCGAAGATTCGGTTGGCTTGATTAATTTGGAGAATCGTTCGTCGATTACCGATCTGTCGGTACGTCTTACGCGCGGGGGAGCGGTGCGGCGACTGGAAGATATCGCCGTCGCACGTCGCCGTTTGGCCGGCAACGGCAATCCCGTACTGGTCTTCGAAGCCCTCTTCTGCGCCCTCATTGCCGGTTAGGGCCAGCGGCGTTGGCGCATACTGTTTTCCTGCGTGCGGATTCCTCCAGCGGGTGGGGAAATGGTTGTTTGGCTGTATGATTCTGGCTTGCTATTGTGCGATAACCGTCAGCAAAATTGCAAAAAGCGATTCAGCGCTGGTAGTTGGTGGATTCGCGCACGATCAGTTGCGGTGCAAGTGAGATATGCGCGGGGTTGTCGGGGCCGTCGTTGAGTAGGCGTAGCGCTTCGGAGACGATTTGTTTGAACGGCGGGCGCACGCTGGTCAGCGGCGGCATGGTGGTGCGTGCGATTGGAGAATCGTTGTAGCCAACCACCAGCACATCTTCAGGCACGCGAAGCCCAAGCGAATGCAACGCCACCATCACGCCGAACGCGATCGCATCGTCGGCGCACACCACGGCCTCCGGTTGCACGAGCGGCTCGGAAAACAGTCGCATGGCGCAGTTGAATCCGCGCTGCACGCTACGGTCTCCGAACTTGTTCCATTCGGTTTCGGTGGCAAGATGGTGCGCTCGCATCTGAGTGTGGAACATGGTGAACAGTTCCGCCGATTCGAAGGAGATTTCCTTGCCGGCCATGTATGCCACGGATGCGATGCCACGTTCGGCCAAATGCCCGATCACGATTTCCATGGCTGCGTTTTCGTCGACGCTCACCATGGATGTGCGGAACGAGCATTGGCGTCCGCCCACTTGCACGATCGGCAGTGTGGAGGCGTAATGTTCAAGCTCCGCGGAAAGGTAGGCTCCCCAGGCGGGCAGCACGATCAGACCGTCAACATGGCGGTCCATCAATGACTCGATGCGTTGAATCTGCGTGGCCTGATCGCCGCCGATGCCGAGCAGCAGTTGCTGCGAATCCACGTCGATGACGGGTTCGATTTCGTCAAGCAGCTGCGCGCAGAACGGGTCGTTGGCGGTCGGAATCACCAGGCCGATGGTGTTGGTGACGGTGCTGCGCAACGCGCTCGCCGCATAATTGACCGAATAGTTGAGGTGTGCCGCGGCCGCTCGCACGCGGCGTGCGATGTCGTCGTCTTTGGTGCGTTTGCCGGAAAGTACGCGGGAGACGGTGGCGATGGAGACGTTGGCCAGCGCTGCGACGTTCGTGATCGAACTGTTCGCCGAAGCTGCCGAAGCCGAAGCATTGTCGGTTGTGCGTGCCATGCTCTCCTCACCACAAATATTCGAAATGCTCGAAAAACTCGGATTATTCGAATGACTGCCGTATCTCAATCGCGTATTCAAGAATAAAACAGCCACCCGTCGAAAGCGGCAGGTGGCTGAAAGCAAGTATCGCAAGTATCGCAATCATGCATGTTGCATTGCGATTCCATAATTGCGATGCAACAACTGAAGATTGTTGAATATCTTGCGAAATTCTGAAATCTTCAGCAAGAGGAAGATCACTCGGCGTTGACGAGGATGTTCAGCAGGTTGTCTGCCACGGTTTCATCATCGGCGCCCTGCACGTCGATGACCACGGAATCGCCCTGCTTGATGCCCAGGCCCATGACGGACAGGATGGAGTTAGCCGGAACCGGGTTGCCGCCTTCCTTGGCGATGGTGACGGTGCAGCCGGAGGCGGTGACGGCCTGGGTGAACTGTGCGGCCGGACGGGCGTGGATGCCGACGGGATCGTTGATGACGGTGGTGCGGGTTGCCATGATGGACACTCCTTTGAGTCGTGTGTTGATTGATTTTTGGTTGTGTTATTTGAAAGTCGTGCTGCTTGCCGAGCGAAATGCCTCGGTGCGCCGCTGATAATTACTATAGCACCTTTTTTCACGAAACGCAGAAAACGTTTACCGGTTGTGTGTTACGGCTTAAAGTGTGTATACTGTGTGCAGGCTGAAAATGATTTACCGGCAAAGACGGTGGGAATCACGCAGTAACTCGACGCGCAAAGCAAGCGCGGAAATCACAACAACAAACGTTCGGTTCGCGTTCCTTTCGCGGGCAAACAACAAAACAAGGAAACAGGTCAAAGGAGTTCACATGATTATCAAAGGTGTTGGCATTGGTCGCGGTGTTGCAGTCGGCCCGGTCATCCGTATGGCGCAGCCACTGCCGGAACCGTCGGACGCTCCGCGTGCGGAAGGCATTGCTGCCGAAAGCGAAATCGCTCGCGTTGAAAAGTCCCTCGCACTGGTGAACGCCGACCTGAACCGTCGTGCCGAAGAGGCCGCCAATGGTGACGAAGGCGCCAAGCAGGCCGCTCCGATTCTGCAGGCCGTCGCCATGTTCGCTTCCGATCCGTCGCTGGCCGAATCCATCAAGGGTCTGGTTCAGCAGGGTAAGACCGCTGAACGTGCAGTGCTCGAAGGCTTTGCCGCGGTGGAAGACATGTTCCGTGCTATCGGTGGCTATCAGGCCGAGCGTGCCGCCGATCTGCATGATGTCGGCCAGCGCGTAATCGCCGACCTTATGGGCGCTCCCGCACCGGGCCTGCCGCAGAGCGAAACCCCGTTCGTGCTCGTTGCCGAAGATCTTTCCCCCGCCGACACCGCGGCGCTCGACATGAGCAAGACCCTCGCCATCGTCACCTCGCAGGGCGGCCCGACCTCGCACACCGCCATCCTGGCCCGTGCCCGCGGCATCGTGGCGGTTGTTTCCGCAGCCGAAGCCGAGAATCTGACCGACGGCACCACCGTGGTCGTCAATGCGGCCAAGGGCGAACTGGTCGTCGACCCGACCGAAGAGGAGATCGCCGCAGCCGAAGCCGCCAAGTCCCGCGCGGCCGCAGCCAAGGAACTGCGCGGCAATCCGGGCTCCACCAAGGACGGCCACCTCATTCCGCTGCTCGCCAACGTGGGCAAGCCGGCCGACGCAGCTAAGGCGCTGGAATATGGCGCTGAAGGCGTTGGTCTGTTCCGTACTGAATTCCTGTTCATCGGCAACTCCGAGCCGCCGACCGTCGAAGAGCAGACCCGCGCTTACACCGAGCTGTTGAGCCAGTTCCCGGGCAAGAAGGTCGTGATTCGTATGCTCGATGCCGGCGCTGACAAGCCGCTGCCGTTCCTCACTCCGGAAGACGAGCCGAATCCGGCTCTCGGCCTGCGCGGTCTGCGCACCCTGCGCGCCCACATGGACGTGCTCGAAGGCCAGCTCAAGGCGCTCGCCGCAGCCGATGCCGCCACCGACGCGAACCTGTGGGTCATGGCCCCGATGGTTGCCGACCAGCATGAGGCTGACTATTTCGTGAAGCTTGGCAAGAGCTTCGGTCTGAAGTTCGTGGGTGCGATGGCTGAAGTGCCGTCGATCGCGCTTATGGCCGATAAGGTAGCCGACGTGGCCGACTTCGTGTCGATCGGCACCAACGATCTGACCCAGTACACGCTGGCCGCCGACCGTACGCTCGGTTCCGTTGCCAACTATCAGACCGCCTGGCATCCGGCGGTGCTGCGTGCCATCAAGATGATCTGCGACGCGGGCAACGCCAAGGGCATGCCGGTGGGCGTGTGCGGCGAGGCCGCTGCCGATCCGGACTTGGCCGTAGTGCTGGCCGGTCTTGGCGTGAACTCCCTGTCCATGACTCCGGTGGCACTCGACGACGTGCGTGCCTCCCTTGCCGAAGTCACCTTCGAAGAGGCTCAGGCCCGTGCCGAAGCCGCCCTCAACGGCGACTTCTACCACCCGGCCAACTGAGCCGTACTAGCTGTGCCTATCGCCTGTAATGCCTTGTTTTTCAAGCGATGTGAGGTCTGATAGGCCCTGTTTCCCGGACCGATCCCTGCCCGCGTGCCCCACAGGCTCGCCGCAGGGGTCGTTTCGTTATGTTTCGTTATGCCGTCAATTGAAACCTTGTATGAGTCAGACGCTTGAGGGATACTGGGTGCATGAAGATTTCCGCAGATTTCACCGTCATTCCCGACGCGTTTGCCAAGGCGGCGCCGCCTGAGAACTGCATCGACGGTACGCCGATTGTTTCCTTCCCCTTCTACATTGATGCGCTTGATCCTGCAGTGCAGTTCCTGCATTGGGAATTCGTTGATCCGGATTCAATTCCGGTATGCGGTTTCCAGTGGAATCATTGGTCCCTCGCGAACCTGCCCGTGGATGCGCTGATGTACGATTTCAACGATTCTCACGCGCTCGCGATTCCGGCTGATTTCTCGCGCACGGTTTCCGCGATGATTCCTGAAACGATTCAGGGACGCACGTCCGCCGCCTCGCCGTTGCTGCAGGGCCGCAGCAGTGATCCCGCAGTGACGATGCGTTACAACGGTCCATATCCGCCAGATCAGGATCACGACTACTATCTGCATGTGTGGGGTACCACGGCTCCGCTCGCCGGCCTCAATCAGGGATTCTGGCTCAACGAAATGGAACGTGCGCTGCGTACTTCCGGTACAATCGTTGATCAGGGCGCTATTTTCCTCACTGGAAAAGCCTGATTTGTGAAAGAGGATCTCAAGTAAGGCCAGAAATTTGATTTCCGCAGCAATATAACGATATAAAGATGCGGAAATCAGAAATATATCCGACGAAAACGTATTGACAATAATCGAAAGGATTGCTGAATAATTATGGCGTGTACCACGATTTTGGTTGGCAAAGACGCAAGTTATGACGGATCGACCATCATCGCCCGTAATGAAGATAGTGCAAATGGTGAGTTTTGTCCGAAGCGCTTCATTGTAGTCAAGCCTGAAGATCAGCCGCGCAAGTACAAGAGCGTGCTTTCGCATGTTGAAATCGATCTTCCTGACAATCCGCTGCAGTATACGGCTGTGCCGAATGCCGATCTGAAGGAAGGCATTTGGGGCGAAGCGGGTGTGAACGAGGCGAACGTTGCCATGAGCGCCACCGAAACGCTCACCACCAATGAGCGTGTGCTCGGTGCCGATCCGTTCGTGGAACTCACGCCGGCCAAGGGCAAGGAAGGCGAAGAAGGCTTTGAGCCGGAAGTCGCCGGTGGCATTGGCGAAGAGGATTTCCTTACTCTCGTGCTGCCGTACGTCACCACCGCCCGCGAGGGTGTGAAACGTTTGGGTGCGCTGCTTGAGGAATTTGGCACCTATGAGATGAACGGCGTTGCCTTCTCCGACGTTGACGAGATCTGGTGGCTGGAAACCGTTGGCGGCCATCATTGGATCGCCAAGCGTGTGCCGGACGAAGCGTACGTGACCATGCCGAACCAGCTGGGCATTGACGAATTTGATCTTGAAGATGCGTTTGGCGAGCAGGAGGACCACATGTGCTCCGCCGATCTGGCCGAGTTCATCGAACGCAACCATCTTGATCTGTCGGTGGAGAATTCCACTCCGTTCAACCCGCGCGACGCGTTTGGCTCCCACTCCGATTCCGACCACGTGTACAACACTCCGCGTGCCTGGTACATGCAGCGTTTCCTGAACCCGTACGACGAGCAGTGGGATGG
>ERZ773277.2510-NODE-2510-length-12160-cov-9.656588_pt1 | contig 12160 bp, 13 predicted proteins | sample MGYA00511957_ERZ773277 | MGnify/ENA primary metagenome ERZ773277 (study PRJEB29015, sample SAMEA2737800) | human gut metagenome | biome: human gut; feature: human-associated habitat; material: faeces | place: China | collected 2012 ... | reverse complement strand
GGGCAAGAGGGAAGAACAGGACTTGTCCAGTTCCCTCTTGCTCAATTTAGCGAAACGAGCAAAGCCGAAAGGCGTAGCTGTTTCTGCTAAATTGGGGTGGTAACACAAGGAAGGAACAGCACTGCTTCATTCCTAAATTTGCTACCTTTTGCTTTCACGGTTGATTCTCTAATTGATTGGCTTTTTCAAACTGTTTGTAGCTTTGGAAATCGGCACGTTCACGAACGAAAGACCGGATATCACCAGCACGATAATAAGTTTTCTTTCCAATGGTAAAGAAAGGTAGTAGCCCGCTTACCCTGTAACGTTGAAGAGTTCGGAAAGATACTTTCAGAAGAAAGGCTAAATCCTGATTATCGAGTATCTTTTCATTATCATCTAATACTTTATCGGTATTGATTAGGGATTTTAAGTCTTTCCCTATTTCAGTGAGTTTCTTGGATAGCTTCTCCATCCATTTCTCAAAGTTTTCGTTGTCTATATACATTTTGCTTCATTTTTTAGTGATACATCATGAATGTCAATCGATTGATGAAGCAAAGTTCAGCAAATGGACGCAAATAAATTAGGGGAGTAGATCATCTATTCCCCTATAAATTATTGATAAGCTACTGATTTACAAATACCCTCTATTTTTACTTTCTATCTTGATAGCGATTATTAATTCATTTAGAAACTCTGTCAGTTTTGTGGCTTTACGTTTAAAAACATCATCCCTTTTCTTGTATATGTCTGCAAATTTAAAGTTCATTCCTTTCTCAAATACTCGTGCCAGTTCTGAAAAATTCACGGGATTTCCAACCTTGTTTCTTACGGAGTGTGAATAAAACAAACCGCATATCAATTCCATAATATCAATCATATCAACATCATTAGCTAAATAGACATCGGGAGCAAAATTATGTTTTGTGTTTATCGGAAATAAATCGGGGTTATCTAAGCGAAATTGTACTACCCTAAAAGTAGAATCTAATATACTTAATACTTTAGCCAATAATAATCGGATTTCAAGTGAAGAATTATCATTCTCAATCTCCAGTCGCATATTCAATTCTTTGACCTCTGCTACAGTGTAATTTATGGCAAAGCATAATAGTATAATATTCTGCTCCTCTTGACAAAACAAGAGGAGTTGCCGTACAAAATCATCATAAGCCATTGATAATTCTATACGATCAATCTCTTTGCCATTAACAAAGCAAGAGAGTAGGTTGAATAACTTTGTTTCTAAGAAACGTTTCACTTATGTTTTAAATAGTTACGTTACATATACAATCATACATTTCATTTTTCTGCAACTATGAAAATTTCACTACTCGATGTGAAATTATTCTTACCTAGTAAATCTTTATAAATTGAAACTTTACGAAATCCGACCTTTTTTAATATGTTTGTTATTTCGTTTTCTGAATAATACCTTTCCCAGATAATGAAATGTTTGATTGTTCCTTCGAGTACTAAGTTATATTGGTATGCAAATACTTTATTCTTAGGGTAATGGAAAGTTTGGCTCAAAAGCAGGTATTCATTTTCATCCCAAAAACCGCCGTGGGGTGCATATTCCCAACTTTTATTTTCTTGTCTATCACTAATTATCTTTTCCGAGAAAACATCAAAAATAAAAACTCCGCCATCAGTCAGCGAACAATATATATTATCCAGTAATCGGTCACGGTCACTATCTGAATGGGTTCCCATATCGCAATAGATCATGGTTATAGTATCGTATTTACCATTGGGATAATCATTAATGTAATCATTCAGAATATATTTAATTCCATTCCGTTTTCCCGTTGCATACTCTATTGAAGATTTATTAAAGTCAATACCTGTTACATCATAATTTTCGTTTGCAAAAAGTGACGTATATAATCCCGGACCACATCCCAAATCAAGTAAATGACTTTCAGATTTTGAATGTTTAAGCACAAAATTCACAATCTTTAAAACAGATTCTTGCTTTCGACTAGCTTCATCAGACTGAAAATCAAGATGTTTTTTTAATATTTGCTGCTGAATGTAAGGATCAGTCCAAATATTATGGTTGGACTTTTGAAATAAAATTGGTTTTTTGTTGATGATTCCCATTTGTATTTTGAATATTTGTTATTAGAAAAATCCCATAGCGGGATTTGAAATACAACTATCCGTTACAAACATAAAAAATTACGCACCTTTTTCAGGCTAAAGATAATATTACTAAAACGTTAGGAAATGATACGCAAACAAGTAACAGAAAGAATTTCTGCTACAACTAAAAGCTTGTATGGATAGAATATCCGCGTATCTACATATAGAGTGTATTGATTTAGGGTGCTAAAATAGTGATTTATTTTTAAATAGAGATATATTTTAATGTTTTTCTGAAAACAGATTTGATGGGCAACTCTTTTTCGTATTTCGATAAAACATTCTATAGATAAACTGAATACATGCCTGAATGTTTCTTTCGCTAGAAATGGAACTTCTTAGATGGTTTAATTCTATATCCTCTAAATCTTCAACGTCTATGTAACGATTATATAATTCACTCATAGGGCATTGTATAAAAGGGTTTAAGCTTAAAGGATGAAATTAGACATTGGTAACTTTACTATGCCATCCTTAGACAGTTTAGAAAACGACTCTTGATTCTTCTTTCATTTGCTGGTGAAATAGAATCAACACGTTTTATAAACCATTAAAAATTAAATGTATGGAAGTAGTAACCATCGAAAAAAGAACATTCTCGTATGTCTGCGAGAGGTTCACAGAGTTTGCCAAACGGATAGAGAGTTTGTGCAGCACTCATACTCAAAAAGTTGAAAACTGGCTGGATAGTCAGGAAGTATGCCTGTTGTTAGGCTTTAGTAAACGAACACTGCAATATTACCGAAGTAGTGGACGGCTGGCTTATTCTCAAATCGGCAGCAAGATTTATTATAAGTCTTCTGATATTGAAAGAATTATTGCGGACAGCGAAACACTGAATCAATCACCCAAACAAACCATGCCTTATGAGAAGAACTAAAGAAGATTATCCGTCCTTCAATCTGTTTTCTATTGTCGGCACATGGGAAAGCGTTAATCTGAATCCTACGGTTATCATTTATCGGAACGACAAAGATTATCTTCTCTCTATTATCTATGTATCGGAAACCACCCAACAGGCTTCACCCGCCACTTATGAAATACAGAAAGAAGGTAGCCTGTATTTTATTGCTCCTGCTCCTAAACGGATTTACATAGATTATGATTCAGTAAAAGATGTGCTTAATCTTTCATCACTAGGTGACTATCTGCGAAACTAATTAATCAATCAGCTAATCATTCAATTGATTAGCCATCCAGCAATCTTGAAATCAATATTTCAATAAAACAATCTTTCAATCATGGAATTAATAAATAAAGATACACCGCAAGTCAAAGAATTTATTTCTTCGCTCGATTCAATGCTGAACGGTATGGAATCTATTGTTAAGCACTATAAGCCCCACCTGAACGGAGAGCGTTTTCTTTCCAATCATGAGGTTTCTAAAAAGCTCAATGTCAGTTTACGAACTCTGCAAGAATGGCGAGATACGGGATTAATCCCCTTCATCCAGATAAAAGGTAAAATTATTTATCGGCAAAGTGATATTGACAAACTACTGCAAAAGCATTACTTTGAAAGCTGGAAGGAATAACCTGCCAGCCCCGAAAATATTGTTTTTCGGAATTTAATTTGAATCATTGACTTTTCCAGTGAAGTATTTAGTCTGTGCAAGTCTTTAGATAAAAATACGCTCGAATGTAAATGAGAGGAAGATTTTTATCTAAACCGAAGGCTTGGACTTGAATAGGCTAAATGCGGAACTTACCTTTGTCAATGTTTCATATTGAGTTCTGGAAAACTTACTTTAAAAGAAAAGGATTGAGAAAATGAATTTTGAAAAGTAATTTATATATGGATATAGTAGTAATAGAAAGGGTTTCCTTCGATTCTTTTAGAAAGAAGTTGGAACAGATTATATCATTGGCAGATAGTATTTCTTTGTCTCCCTTTGATATGTGTATTGAGAAAGAATGGATAGAGGGTAGGACACTGGCAACTTCCTTAAATATTCCTTTGCGAACATTACAGTCTTTGCGTGAGAGCGGCAAACTTTCTTTTTCGACTGTTGGCAAGAAGGTATATTATAAGGTTTCCGAAGTACAAAAATTATTGGATTCAGGTAGAATAAAAGTAACCACTAAAGAATAATTGCTTATGGATTTATACACGAATGAGGATAGCCGAGAATTATTGCAATCGTTAGATAGGGTTTTACCTTGTATAGAATATGCGTTGAAGAATAATAAGCCCATGTTTGAGGATGAACGGTATCTGACAAGTGAAGAACTTTGTTCTATTCTCAAAATCAGCCGTAGGACTTTGCAGTATTATCGGGATAATGGCATTTTCCCTTTTATTCAACTTCCGGGCAAAGTGCTGTTCCGTGAATCGGATATTAGAAAGGTGTTGGAAGATAGGTTTCGTTCTGCCTATAATATAGAAGATTATTCTCTTTAGTTTTTAATAGGATGAAGTTAGAGAAACGGCTACCGTCCGAATGGATTAGGTAGCCGTTTTCATCTTTAGGTGGTTTTAGTGGAGAAGCTCTTCCGCACATTCTGCATATCTCGGAGAATACTTTGATCTAATACTTTTGCGTATCGCTGCGTCATTTTTGTATTGGTATGACCGAGCATTTTGGCTACATTTTCCAATGATACATTATTGGCTAAAGCGACAACCGTCGAAAATGTATGCCGTCCGGTATGCGTGGTTAGATTCTTCTTGATACCGCATAAATCAGCAATTTCTTTCAAGTAACTGTTTAGCTTTTGATTGCATGGAACGGGTAACAATGTTCCTTTCTTTTTCGCCAGTGGATGCCCTTCGTATTTTTCCAATATGGCTAAAGGTATATCCAAAAGAGGAATGTTGCACATAACTTTCGTTTTCTGTCTTGCTTTCCTAATCCATAAATTCCCCTGATTATCAGATACAAGATGTGCTGCTTTTAATTCAGATACATCTATGAAAGCTAACCCCGTGAAGCATTGGAATAGAAAAATATCACGTACTAAATCCAATCGAGGAACATCAAAAACTTTGTTTTGCATAGTTTCTAATTCTTCTTTGGTTAGAAACTCCTTGTGTACTTCCTGCTCGTGGAAACGGATATTGATAAACGGGTCTTTCTCCATCCAATCATTAGCCAATGCCATATTGGTGATTTTCTTCACTACCTTCATATAACGGATTACCGTATTTTCTTGCAAGTCTTTTTGAGCTTTCAGGAAATGAATGTAATCCTGAATGATGGCATGACTTATTTCTTTCATGGGAATATCCTTTAGATGATACTTTTTCAAAACCATCTCTTTGAAATACTTCAGGCAGGTATCAAAGCGAGAAATAGTTACTTTAGCATAATCCTTGCCAATCAATTCACGACATTTGTCGTTATGCTCTTGGAAAACTTCAAAGAACATCATGTTCTTTTCATCCAGTCCGAGAAAACGTCTTTTAATCTCCATCGGATTGATAAGCTTATTATCATCTTCTAAAATTCGATGAATATCATACAAGCGTAGTCTTACCGATTCCAGATAGCGGTTTATTTCTATTGACTTAGCGTCTTTACCTGTACTTCGTTCTTTGGCTTGCGACCAAAGTTCAGGCTTAACGGTTCGTTTTAGCTGCATTTCAGCTAATTGCCCTTGAATTGTTATCCGCAACATGATTGGTGTCTCACCAGATTTCACTGTTCTTGTCTTGCGGATGAAGAACAGCACGTTGAAAGTCTGTCGTTTCATACTTCAAAAAATTAATGTTTAAAGTTACTGAATCGTGCAGAATAGCAAGAATTAAACGATAAGACAATCAACGACTTACGATACAATTCGTGGACACTTTTTTCGAGACTAAAATTGTCCACGATTTAGCACAGCGAAAGTGCGTAATTCTGCCCAAAATATGCGGATTAGGGGAAAAAGAAAATCCCTGAAATGTTTAATTTTCAGGGATTTACCAAACTTGAAGTCTTTTAAAAGTGGTGCCACCAGGAATCGAACCGGGGACACAAGGATTTTCAGTCCTTTGCTCTACCAACTGAGCTATGGCACCATTTCTATCTCTTTTGCGGTTGCAAAGGTAGTGAAAGTTTTGGACTATGCAAGAGGTTAAGAGATAAAAAACGCTGATAATTGGCTACGTGGCTAAGTATCAGCGTTTTTTATTTTAGAAAAAATACTGAAAAACTTTGTAAGAACATTGTTTGTCCGTTTTTTACTCGGCTTTTCAGCTCTACCCTTTGCTTTTCAGTTCTATTCTTTAGAATCTTCCATATCCTCTGTCGCCTCGGAAGTAGCGGATTCCTCTTTAAGCGGGTTCCAGCCTTGTGCTTTCAACTCAAATTCCTGTCCGTCGCGGGTGATAAGGGCACAACCTAATTCCGGTTTAGTGATATGACCTATCAGCTTGACACCTTCCATGTCAGACACTTTCTCATGGTCGGCAATAGGTACGGTGAACAGAAGTTCGTAATCCTCGCCGCCGTTGAGGGCGCAAGTCGTCAGGTTCATATTGAATTCCTCTGCCATAACAGCAGTTTGGTAGTCGATAGGGATATGCTCCTCATAAATGCGGCAACCGACCTTGCTTTGCGTGCAGATATGCAGTAATTCCGAAGATAATCCGTCGGAAACGTCCATCATGGAAGTAGGCTGAATACCTTCTTTAGCCAATTTCTGAATAATATCGCGACGGGCTTCCGGTTTCAGTTGCCGTTCCAGCAGATACTCTTTGCCTGCGAAATCAGGTTGTAAATCTTTGTCGTCACCTTTTAGGACGCTCTTTTCACGTTCCAGCAGTTGCAGACCCATATAAGCTGCACCTAAGTCACCGGAAACGCAGATAAGGTCAGTCTCTTTGGCGCCGTTGCGATAAACGATCTTTCCTTTTTCACCTTCTCCAATGCAAGTGATGCTGATTGTAAGCCCCGTATAAGAAGAAGACGTGTCGCCGCCCACAATATCCACGGCATATTCCTCACAGGCAAGGCGGACGCCGGCATACAGTTCTTCCATATCCTCTACGCTGAAACGTTTGGACAGTCCCAACGAAACGGTGATTTGCCGGGGTGTACCGTTCATGGCATATATATCGGAAAAATTCACTATGGCCGCTTTATACCCCAAATGCTTCAAAGGCACATACGTCAAATCGAAATGTACGCCTTCCAGTAATAAATCGGTGGTAACCAGCACTTCTTTGTCCGCCGGGTAGGAGAGGACGGCGGCATCATCACCGATGCCGTACCGGCTTGATTCGTTTTTTAATTCGATACCCTCGGTCAGGTGGCGAATGAGGCCGAACTCACCGAGAGTTGCTATTTCTGTTCTCATCTTAATTAGTTGAAAGGTGAAAGTTGATAGTTAAAAGCGAATAGTTACTACATACTTACACTGCACGGCAACTTTCAACTTCCGACTATCAACTTTCAACTATTTGTTTACTTACGCTCTGTTAATCAACTCCCTCATAATCTCCGTCATCTTCGGCTGTGCGGCATCCGCAGCTTTCTGCACCTCTTCGTGAGACACCTCTACAATCTTGCCTTCCACGCCTAAGTCCGTGATAACCGATACGCCGAACACCTTGATGCCGCAGTGGTTCGCAACGATTACTTCGGGAACGGTAGACATACCTACCGCATCCGCACCCAGGATACGGAACATTTTGTATTCCGCCGGAGTTTCAAACGTAGGCCCTTGCGTACCGATGTACACGCCATGTTGTACTTTGATACCCTTTTCGGCGGCAATTGCGTCCGCCTTACGGATAAGTTCTTTATCGTAGGCCTCGCTCATATCCGGGAAACGCGGGCCGTAAGGAATATTCCTGCCGTGCAGCGGATGTTCGGGGAAGAAATTGATGTGATCGGTGATAATCATCAGGTCGCCGATTTCAAAATCAGGATTCGTACCACCGCTGGCGTTAGAAACGAATAAGGTCTTGATGCCCAATTCGCGCATCACACGCACCGGGAACGTCACTTCTTTCATGGAATATCCCTCGTAGAAATGAAAGCGTCCCTGCATGGCCAGAATATCTTTATCGCCCAGCTTGCCGCAAATCAGCTTACCGCTGTGTCCCTCTACCGTAGAAACGGGGAAGTTGGGAATATCCTCATACTTTATTTCATACTTCTCGGTAATCTCGCCTGCAAGGCTGCCAAGTCCGGTTCCGAGGATAATCGCTGTCTCAGGACGCGTGTGCATCTTACCTTTCAGATAAGCTGCGGTTTCTTGAATACGTTCTAACATAGCCAATAATGTTTTGGTTAAATATATATTGTTGATTTTGCAAAAACTCTATTTCGATGGGGAGTACATAAATATACGGTTTCAGCGTTTCGCTCAGAGCCGGATGATTTTTCAGTCGGGTAGCATCCTTTTCCGTTGTGATAATCAGTCTTTTGCCCTCTTTCAACCGGGCAAATTGCTCCTCAATGAGTTGCAGGTCTTTTTCGCCGAAGTCGTGATGGTCGCCGAATTCCAGCAGATTGACATTGGGGGTGTACGATTCCACTTCTTCCACCAGCGGGGCGGGAGAGGCGATACCCGTAACGAGTAGTACCTGCTCGCTTCCCGTACAGGATATTCTCTCTTTCGTCTTTTCGGGGAATAACGGTAGTAGCGAGCCATAGCGGAATCTGGAGAAATACAATTGCTGGTACGGGTACAGATGCAGCCTTTTGGTAATAATGTTGAAGTCTATCGGCTTGATGTCATCCGGACACTTCGTTACAATGACTATCTGGGCGCGGTTCTTCCCGCAGGCAGGTTCGCGCAGTCTTCCCGCAGGCAGCAGGACATCATCACAAAGCAACCGGTGGTAGTCGGTCAGCAGAATATTCATTCCCGCCTTTACGTGGCGATGCTGGAAAGCATCATCCAGCAGCACTGCATCCACAGCGGGACTTTTCAATTTAAGCAACTGCTCGATACCATGACAGCGGTTTTCATCTACCGCCACCCGTATGTCCGGAAACTTGCTTTTTATCTGATACGGCTCGTCACCGATTTTCTGTACACTGCTCTCGGCGGTTGCCAGTACATACCCTTTACTTTTTCGTTTGTAGCCGCGGCTCAGTGTCGCCACATTTACGCCCTCATTCTGCAATAACCTTATCAGATACTCCGTATGTGGCGTCTTGCCCGTTCCACCTACGGCAAGATTGCCTACACATATCACAGGAACGTCAAAACTCTTTGACCGGAGCCAGCCCCAGTCAAAGAGTTTATTTCGCAAGCATACTCCTATCCCGTAGAGCCAGGACAGGGGATATAGCCAATGGTGTATTTTTACGGATGCATCTCTCATTTAAATTTATTGTATGTTCAGTTCAAACGGTACACGTGCCTGTATACGGTCTATCTTGTCAAAGTTCTCGATAATGCTGAATTGACGGTACACATCGTTCATTTTTCCGTTCAGCATGCGAGCCTTGATATAATTTCCGGGATTCGTATTCATCAGGCTTTCCAAAAATCCCTCTTTCTTAGGATAGTTCATTACGGTGTAAGCGTCTACACCCGCTTTGGCAATGGCAATCTCCAAAGCCTTGTCCAGACCGCCCAGTTCGTCCACCAGTCCCAGCTCTTTGGCAGTGCTTCCTGTCCATACGCGGCCTTGCGCTATCTTGTCCAACTCTTCTATGCTGATGCCGCGTCCGTCGGAACAACGGGTCAGGAAAAGTTCGTAACCTTTGTTGACGTACATCTGCATCAATCCTTTCTCACCATCGTTCATCGGGCGGGTCAGGTTGCCGAAATCGGCATACGGATTGGTCTTTACTACGTCGAAGTTCACACCGAGTTTTTCGGTCAGCCCTTTGGCGTTGGGCATCATTCCGAAGATGCCGATAGAGCCGGTCAGCGTGGTAGGTTCGGCAACGATGGTGTCGGCGTTGCAGGCGATGTAGTAACCGCCGGATGCGGCATAGTCACCCATAGATACGATTACGGGTTTTTCTTTTTTCAGTTGGTTTATGGCGTACCATATCTGTTCGGAGCCGTATGCGCTACCGCCCGGAGAGTTCACACGCAGTACGACGGCCTTTACATTTTCATCATCTTTCAGTTTGCGCAAGTCTTTGATAACCTTTTCGGAATTGATACCCTCGTCGGTAGAGGCGGACGAACCGCCGTCAATCTCACCATACGCGTAATATACGGCAATCACGTTTCCGCTCTTGTCTCTGGGTACGTTTTTCTTTACGTTTATCATGTCCTGAATACCCAGCACCGGCATGTTGTCGTCTTTGTCGATACCTACCATGTTTTTCAGGTAGTCGCGTACATCATTCTTATATATCAGGGTATCCACCAATCCGTTCTTCACGCTCTCCTCTGCCGGGTAGAACATCAGCATGCGGTCTGCTTCCTTATTCAGCGCTTCTACAGAAAGGTTGCGCGATTCGGCAACGGAACTCGTAATCTGTCCCCAAATGGAAGACAGATATACATTTACCTGCTCGCGGTTGGCGGGGCTCATTTCAGTGGAGATGAACGGTTCTACTGCGGATTTGTATGTACCCACTTTGAATATCTGCATCTCTACACCGATTTTTTCCAGTAAATCTTTAAAGAACATCGGAGTAGCTGCCAGTCCTCGCCATTCGAGCATACCTTGCGGGTTCAGCAGCACTTTGTCCGCGACGCTGGACAGGTAGTAAAGGTTCTGCGTGTAAGTATCGCCGTAAGCCACGATGAATTTACCCGATTCCTTGAAGTCTTTCAGCGCGTCTCGAATTTCTTCCAGCGAAGCGAATCCGGCTCCCAGTGAAGTTGCCTGAATGTAAATACCTTTGATCTCTTCATTTTCTTTCGCTTTCCTGATAGAAGAAAGAATATCGTCCAGTCCATACGTTTTGTAGTCTTCTTTCATAAGGAAATCCAGCGGATTCTCCTGGCTTCGTTCGGTCAGTGTACCGTTCAAGTCCAGCATCATGACGGAATTCTTACGCACTTGCGTTTCCGATTCCGAGGATGAAACCATACTGAAAACTACGAGAATGCTGATGAAAAACAACACGACGCTCGATATGATAATACCCGTTACGGTGGCGAGCGTAAATTTCAAGAAATCTTTCATTGTTTTATTGTTTTTGGTATGCTAACTTTTCAAGCTAACAAAGATAAATAATTAGGTTGATATTTTCTCTATCTGTCGTATGATTTTTCGGTTTTGTCACACGGAGGTTGTAATATTTCCTATATTTGCGGATGTTATGTAAAAGATAGTGGCTTAAAAAACATTGGGGAAGTATGGATTATATCGAAACCGACCGATTGATACTGCGGAATTTTACGGAGAAGGATTTGGATGCTTTATTTGCCATCCTAAGTGATAAAGAGGTGAATACATTTTTGCCGATGTTTCCGTTAAAGAATATGGAAGAGGCAAGGGAATATCTCTTATATATAGAAAAACATATTCGACAGAAGGGATTATATTATGCCATTTGTCTGAAAGAAAATAATACGCCCATTGGCTGTATCCATGTGAGTGCAGACGATAGTCACGACTTGGGTTATAGTATAGGGCGGGATTTTTGGCATAAAGGAATCTGTACCGAAGCTTGCAGGGCTGTAGTCGATATGCTAAGGCAAACTGATATTCCTTACATTACAGCCACTCATGATGTGAATAATCCGAGAAGCGGAGATGTAATGAGGGCTATAGGTATGGTGTATAAGTATTCGTATGAAGAATTGTGGCAGCCTAAGAACTTCCCGGTTACATTCAGGATGTATCAACTCAATTTGGATGGTGATAAAAATAGAGTTTATAAGAAATATTGGGATAGGTACTCCACTCATTTTATAGAAGATATACCTTACTGATTCAAAAATAGAAAAAGAGGCTGTCGACGGACATAACATTAGAGGGTATAAGCCGTACTAATAGGTATAATTTAGAGTAATGTATATCAAGGAAGTATCGTTATACTTTAATAGATAAGGACTATCTGATAAATGTAGATGATATATGAGCTTTCAAGAAGATAGATATACGGAAAACTAATCTTACTTCATCCGTGTTCTTTTCATACAACAGCTGTTGTATGAAAAGAACACGGATGAA
>ERZ773277.2506-NODE-2506-length-12169-cov-4.066287_pt1 | contig 12169 bp, 10 predicted proteins | sample MGYA00511957_ERZ773277 | MGnify/ENA primary metagenome ERZ773277 (study PRJEB29015, sample SAMEA2737800) | human gut metagenome | biome: human gut; feature: human-associated habitat; material: faeces | place: China | collected 2012 ... | reverse complement strand
CGCAGACGATGGGGATCTCCTTGTTCAGCAGGGGCAGCACCACATGGCAGCCGTGCAGATGGGCATAGCGGGGGTCATCGCCGTTGATGGCAACAGCGGTATCGCCCAGCATGGTCTCGGGACGGGTAGTAGCCAGCTCCAGCATCTCGCCGGTCTCCTTGACCGGGTACAGCAGGTGCCAGAAGCTGCCGTCCTTCTCCTCGTACTCCACCTCGGCGTCCGAGATGGAGGTGTTGCAGTGCGGGCACCAGTTGACCATGCGGTTGCCGCGGTAGATCAGGCCCTGGTCGTACAGGCGCACAAACACTTCCTTGACGGCCTCGGAGCAGCCCTCGTCCATAGTGAAGCGCTCACGGTCCCAGTCGCAGCTGCTGCCCAGCTTTTTCAGCTGGCTGACGATGCGGTTGCCGTACTTGGTCTTCCAGGCCCAGGCGCGCTCCAGGAAGCCGTCGCGGCCCACCATCTCCTTGGTCAGGCCTTCCTGACGCATGGCCTCCACCACCTTGGCTTCGGTGGCAATGGAAGCGTGGTCGGTGCCGGGCACCCACAGGGCGGCATAGCCCTGCATCCGCTTGGTGCGGATCAGGATGTCCTGCATGGTGTTGTCCACGGCGTGGCCCATGTGCAGCTGGCCGGTGACGTTCGGAGGGGGCATAACGATGGTGTAGGGTTTCTTGTCGGGGTCGGCCTTCGTGTGGAAGTAGCCGCCGTCCAGCCAGAACTGGTAGATGCGGTCTTCCACCTGGCTGGGATCGTACTGTTTTGCGAGTTCTTTCATGGTGTCCTCCCAAAATTGTGATGAAGTGGGACGCAAAAAGCCGCCCCACGGAACGTTCCATGGGACGGCTTGTAAAAACATAACCGCGGTACCACCCAAATTGCACGGGAATGCTTCCCGTGCCGCTTGTTGTCCCGATAACGTGGGACCGGCCCGAGAGCGGCTACCCTTCCAGCTCACCGCTCCTGCTCAAAAGCGACAGCACACCGCACGGCCGTACCGGATTCGCAGCAGGGCTCCGGCTCTCTGAACGGCAAAAACAGCGCGCACTCTTTCTCATTGCATTTATAGAAAGAATATAGCGTTTTTTGTGCGATTTGTCAATCCTTTATTACTTCTTCCTTCAGGCGGGCGATGAGCCGCTCCATCAGGGCCACCCGGTTGAAGGGGGTCATCAGGTAAAATCCATCCGCATAGGGCAGGGCCGCTTTTGCCGCCTGCACCGAGATCTCGATGCCCAGTTCCTCCCCGGCGGCACGGTCCAGCCCGGCAAAGCGGTCGATGATGGCGGCGTCCACATGGATGCCGTTGACCTCGTTTTCCATAAAGATGGCGTTGCGCTGGCTCACCACCGGCAGGATGCCGGCCAGGATCTTTGCCTCCGGGCCAAGGGTCTGCCGGGCCTGCTGCAGGTTCTGCACGGCCTGCTCCGACAGCACCGGCTGGGTGAGGAAGCCGGTCATGCCGTTTTCCAGCTTTTCCACGGCGCGGCGCAGCTCCACGTCAAAGTTGCGGGCATTCAGGTTCAGCGCGCCGAACACGGTCAGGGGCGAGGGCATCTCCCGGCCCTCCCCGGCCAGCGACACGATGTATTGGGCCAGCTTGCGGGAGTTGAACTGATACACGCTCTTCACCTCGTCCCGCTCGGCGGAGGGGATGGGGTCGCCGGTGATGGCCAGCACCTCCCGCACGCCCTCGGCGTACAGGCCCAGCAGCAATGCCTTGGTGGCGTTCAGGTTCCGGTCGCGGCAGGTCATGTGGGGCAGGGTGGGCAGGCCCAGCTCCCGGTGCACCCGGCAGGCCACCAGCGAGGAATCCATGCGCGCCCGTGCGATGGGGCAGTCGGCCACAGTCATCAGGTCGGTTCCGGCAGCCTGCAGGCGGCGTGCTCCTTCCAGATAGGCGGTCAGGTCGGCGTCCTTGGGGGAGTCCAGCTCCACGGCGATCACCTTTTTGCCGGACTGCAGCTTGCGCAGGAAGGCGTCATCGGTTTCCACTTCCGGACGGGAAACGGTGGAGATCTGTGCCGCCGGGACGATGGGCAGCCCCTCCGGCAGGGCATCCAGTGCCTTGCGCAGGGCCGCGATGTGGGCCGGGGTGGTGCCGCAGCAGCCACCCAGGATGCGCACCCCCTCAGCGGCCAGCCGGGCCAGCTCGGAGGCAAAATAGTCCGGCTTGCCCCGGTACTGCACCTGGGTGCGGGTGACCACCGGATAGCCTGCGTTGGGCATCACCGACAGCGGGATGCCCACCTGTCCCAGCTGCTGCACCAGCGTGCGCATGGCGCCCGGTGCCGACACGCAGTTCAGACCCACGGCATCCACAAGGCCGCTGTCCGCCATGCGGCGCACCAGCGCCCGGCAGTGCTGACCCTCGCGGGTGTAGCCGTCCGGCAGCACCGCAAAGGACACCTGCACAAAGGCATCCGGCACCGTCTCACGCAAAGCACGCACGGCGTCCAGAACACCGGTGTCGCTGCTCAGGGTCTCGAACAGGTAGTTCTTTGCCCCCAGGGCGGCAAACCGCCGCACCACCGCCGTGTACACCTGGGCTGCCGACAGGCCCTCGGTGTCCGGGGCGGGGCCAAGGTCGGCAAACACGGCGGCGTCCGTCCCGGCCGCTGCCTCTGCCGCCAGCTTCCAGCCCGCGTCGGCCAGTGCCTCCCACTCCGGGTCCTGAGCCGCCGCCATGCGGGGCAGGCCGAAGGTATTCGTCTTGATGGCATCGGCTCCCGCCGCCAGATAGGCGCGGTGGACCGCCCGGATGCCCTCCGGGTCCAGCCGGTTTGCCTGCTCACATTCCCGGCCGGGGGCTCCTTTATAATAGGTGCCCATGCCGCCGTCGAACAGCAGCGGGCGTTTTTTCAGCAGCGTGCGTACATCGCTCATGGTGGTGGTTCTCCTTTTCCTACAAAAGCACTTGGCTTTCAGTTTAATGCAGAACGGGCGTCCGGTCAAGGGTTTTCTGCCCCGGCCGCTTGCAGGAACGCCGTTTTTGTGCTATCCTATGCATACTTTATGGAATGAGGGAGGGATGTGCCATGCGCCATGCCGGCACACAAGACATCGAAACGCCGCGGCTGCTCCTGCGCCGCCTGCTGCCGGAGGATGCACCGCAGATGTACGCCAACTGGGCCAGCGACCCGGAGGTGACCCGCTATCTGCGCTGGGAGCCCCACAAAAGCCCCGCCGAAACGCGGGAGCTGCTGGCCGCGTGGGCACTGCTCTACCCCAACCCGGACTATTACCAGTGGGCCATGGTGGAAAAGGCCACCGGACAGGTGTTCGGCTCCATCAGCCTGTACAATTCCCTGCCGGGGGAGCCTCAGCAAAAGGCTGAGTGGCCGGGGCTGGACCTGACCGACGGCGTCTGGGAGCCGGGCTACTGCATCGGCCGGAAGTGGTGGAACAAAGGCTTCACCACCGAGGCTCTCCGCGCCGTCGTGGCGTACTGGTTCACCCGCACGGACAGCAACTGGCTGGCCTGCGGCCATGCCGCCGCCAACCCCGCCAGCGGCCGGGTGATGGAAAAAGCAGGCTTTGTGTACCACCACAACACGGTCTACCACAAATTCGACGGCACCCCGGTGGAATGCCGGAGCTATCTGCTGACGAGAAAAGCATTTGAGACAGCATAACTCCCCCAGTCATCGCTGCGCCATGCCAGCCCCCTCGGAGATGGGGCCTTTGGCGAAACCGGAACGTTTTCCTCTCTGTCAAAAGGCTCCCTCCCTGAGGGAGCTGGCGAGGAGCAGAGCGACGAGACGGAAGGAGTTTCCAAACAGAAAGGACTTATTTTGAGCGAACTTTACGATATTCTGACCGAGACCCCGCCCACCAAAGTGGTGCTGCTGGCGCTGGACCAGGGCCTGTGGGACTGTGAGCGCAGTCTGGCCGAGCTGGCCGCCCTGTGCGAGGCCAACCATATGGAAGCCGTGGCGCAGATCAGCCAGAAGCGCCAGACCCCGGAGACCGGCATCGTGCTGGGCAGCGGTAAGCTGGAGGAAGCCAGCCTTGCCGCGCAGGAACTTGGCGCCGAGTGCGCCGTGTTCGACGGCGAGCTGACCGGCAGCCAGATCCGCAACATCTCCACCGCGCTGGGCGGGCTGGAGGTCATCGACCGCACCATGCTGATCCTGGAGATCTTCCGCAGCCGTGCGGTGACCAACGAGGGCAAACTGCAGACCGAACTGGCCCTGCTGCGCTACCGCCTGCCCCGTCTGCAGGGCATGGGCGAAGCGCTCAGCCGTCAGGGCGGCGGTGGCGGCGGCGGTGGTGGTGCCCGCCGCGGTGCCGGTGAGACCAAGCTGGAACTGGACCGCCGCCATGTGCACGCCCGCATCGACGCGCTGGCCGAGAAGCTGGCCGAGATGGAAAAGCGCCGGGGCGAGAGCCGCAAGGCCCGCGCCAAGACCGGGATGCCGGTAGTGAGCCTGGTGGGCTACACCAACGTGGGCAAGTCCAGCCTGATGAACGCCCTGTGCGGCCCCAGTGTGGCCGAAGCCGACATGCTGTTTGCCACCCTGGACCCCACCAGCCGCAAGCTGGTGCTGCCCAGCGGCATGGCCGTGCTGCTGGTGGACACGGTCGGTTTTGTGTCCCGCCTGCCCCACAATCTGGTGGAGGCCTTCAAGTCCACGCTGGAAGAAGCCGCCTGGTCGGACGTCATCATCCGGGTGGCGGATGCCGGGGATGAGCAGCGCGAGGAACAGCTGGCCGTGACCGACGAGGTGCTGGACGGGCTGGACTGCACGGACATCCCCCGCCTGACCGTGTACAACAAGTGCGACAAGCCCAACACCCTGTCCTTTGACCCGGACATCCTGCTCACCAGCGCAAAGACCGGCTACGGCCTGGACACCCTGCTGCAGAAGCTGGACGAGCTGCTGAGCGACCGGGTGCACACCATCCGGGTGCTGCTGCCCTACGACAAACTGGGCCTTGCCGCCCCCATGCGGGAGCGTGGCAGCGTGCAGGTGGAAGAATACCGGGAAGATGGCCTGTATCTGGAGGGCATCGTCAAAACCGAGGACCTGCACTGCTTTGAAGGATACCTCGTGTAAAAAATAAAAAAGCCCCAACAAACACAAAAACCCGCCTGGCAGCGGGCTTTTGTGTATAGAGGGGTGGGAAAGTATATAAAGTGGTGAATCTCAATTTCACAGCAGGCCTTTGTGCGGGGCGCTGCCTTGCATGATGTATTATACGCGTTTTTTCTTTCTTGTCAAACCAATTTTTTTCATTTTACTTTAAAATTATGCTTTACTTTTCCCGCAAAACTTTATATAATTAACGCAAAGCGAAGCAAAAGCAAGGTTTTTCAATCTTTGTGCGTTTGCAACAACAATAAAACTTTACTTTCAGAAAATTTTATACAATCCAACATATTTCAAAGGAGCATCCCCCATGGACGATCTGGATCGAAAAATTCTTTCCCTGCTGGCCAAAAACGCCCGCATGCCGGTCAAGGAGATCGCCGAGCAGGTCTCGCTGACCAGCCCGGCCGTGTCCAGCCGCATCCACAAACTGGAGACGGACGGCATCATCAGCGGCTACACCGTCACCCTGAACCGCCCGGCCGACCGCGTGTATGTGGACGCCCTCATCAGCCTGTCGGTGGCCCCCTCCAAGCAGGACGCTTTTCTGGAGCTACTGCAGAACAGCAAGGAAGTGCTGCAGTGCTACCACGTCACCGGTGCCTATACCTTCCTGGTCAAAGTGAGCTGCGGCAGCATGCCCCAGCTGGAACACCTGATCCTGCAATTCCAGAAGCTGGGCACCACCAGCACCCAAATCATCCTTTCCACCCCGGTGAATCACGGCGAGCTGGATGCGCTGATGCTGTGAGCCGTTCATAAAATTGTTAGGGTTTTCCTGCAATTTTCCGCGCGTCTGGTTCGTATATGGTATACCAGCCGCAAAACAGCGCACACTAGCCGTGCACTGCGGCGCAGCTCCGCCACACGAAGCATTGGATACGAAAGGATAACACGACTATGAAACGATTCATCGCCGCCCTGCTGGCAGGGCTGACCCTGTTTGCCCTTGTGGGCTGCTCCGCCGGCAGCAAGGCCGACTCCGCCGCCCCGAAGGATTATTCCCAGATCCTCCACGATGCCCGCACCGACGAGGAAAACGAATACGATATGATCTTTACCAAAGGCGAGGACGGCAAGTTCACCGCCATCGACGGCTACAGCGCCGAGTACGAGGCCGGCCAGCTGGACGACGAGGTGCGCAATCTGATGATGCCCCTGCTGAATCTGGAAGATGACATGTACACCGACCTTGCCGCCTCCGTCTCCTCCATGATGGTACGCAGCTATGCCGTGGCCATCGTCAAGCCCGCCGAGGGCAAGACCGACGCCGTGAAGAGCGCACTGGAAGCCTATGTGACCAGCGAACAGCAGTCCATGGAGCACTATCTGGAAGATCAGTACCAGATCGCCAAGGCCGCCACCGTCACCGTAGCCCCCACCGGCGAAGTGATCCTGGTGTGCGCCGAGAACCACGACACCCTGCTGGCCAACATCGAAAAGGCACTGGCCGCATAAATTCCCTGCCATTTTACCGCACTCCGTCCGGGGTGCGGTTTCTTTTTGCCCGCAGTTGTGCTATACTGTTCCGGTAATCGTGCAATTTTACAGGAGTAACCTTTATGTATAAAGCAACCATCGTCATCCCCAACATCAACGGCAAGGGCTGGCTCAAAGACTCCATCGAGTCGGTCTACGCCCAGACCGAGCAGAACTTCCAGCTCATCGTGGTGGACAACGGCTCCACCGACGAAAGTCTGGAACAGGCCCGCAGCTACTGCAGCCGGGCCAACTTCACCCTGATCGAAAACGGCACCAACACCGGCTTTTCCCACGCGGTGAATCAGGGCATCGCCATGGCCGAGAGCGAGTATGTGGTGCTGTTCAACAACGACGCCTTTGCGGAGCCCCAGTGGCTGGCCGAGCTCATCCGCACCGCCGAAACCGACCCCAAGATCTTTGCGGTGCAGAGCCTGATGATCCGCCACTTTGACCGGGAGCTGGCCGATGACGCCGGGGACTATGTGACCTGGATGGGCTTTGCCTGCAAGACCGGCGACGGCCGCCGTGTCAGCCGCTACACCAAACAAAAGCGTATCTTCTCGGCCTGCGGCGGGGCCGCGCTGTACCGCAAACGCATTCTGGACGAGATCGGCACCTTTGACGAAAACTTTTTTGCCTACTTTGAGGATGTGGACCTGAGCTGGCGTGCCAACAACGCAGGTTACAAAAACGTGCTCTGTCCCACGGCAAAGTGCTACCACATCTGCGGAGCCAGCACCGGTGCCGTGCGGTACAACGCCTTCAAGAGCCAGCAGAGCGGCCGCAACAGCATTCTGCTGCCCCTCAAGAACGAGCCGCTGCTCATGCTGGTGCTTAACTTCATCCCGCTGGCCGCGGGCTACCTGCTCAAGTGCTACAAGTTCCACAAGCAGGGCTTTGGTGAGGCGTGGGACAAGGGCATGCACGAGGCCTTTGCCCTGCTGAAAGAGGGCAGGCTGGGCAAGCGCCCCTTCCGCTGGCGCGACCTGCCCCACTACCTCCTCATGGAACTGTGGATGATCTGGAACATGGTGCCCTACCTGTGGTACCGTCTGGTGGTCGTGCGGTTCGATCTGAAATAACTCCTTCCGTCACGGCTTACGCCGTGCCACCTCCCTCAGCGAGGGAGGCTTTCTCAAAAAAAGACACCCGGCTGTGATGTTTCACAGTCGGGTGTTCGTTTTTACAGGTATTATGCAGCCGTGCTGGAAGCGCCGTTATCGGCGGCATCTGCTTCGGCGGCGGTGCTGTCAGCAGCCGGCTCGTCCAGGCTCTGGGTGTCCGGCTCGGCAGCTGCGTCCGAAGCAGCATCGGAAGCCGCCTCCGAGGAACCGGCGGTGGCCAGGATGGCATCCTGCACATCGCTTTCGGCCATGGGCTGCGGCTGGCTGGCGGCCTCGGTGCTCGCCGTGCTGTCGGGCTTGGTCTCGCTCTCGGTCAGGCCGGTGAGATACCAGCTGCCGCTCTGGCGCTGGAACAGGTAATCCATATACTTGGTGGGCGTGTCCGAGGACTGGTTGATGATGCTGTCATCGGTGCTGGAGGTGGGAATATAGCCCACGGTGACGTGCAGCTGGCCGCTGCGCTTGAACAGCCGGGTGACCACGGCGCGGTAATAGCCCACCGTACCGGTGACCGGGATCTTGTAGCACTGGCTGCTCTCGTCAAACTCGATGGTCATATCTTCCATCTCGAAGCTGCGGTGGGTCAGCTTGAAGCTGGGGCCCACCAGCCGGGCCAGATAGGCGTCCACTTCCACCGAGGGCAGCAGCAGCTGTTCGGTGTCGGGGTCGGTGTTGTAGTTATCGAAGCCGCCCTGCGTCTCCTGGATGTTGTAGATGCAGCCCCACACGGCAGCTTCCCGCAGGGTCAGGTCGTCGATGTTCTCGATGCCGTCAAAGGGCATGGGGTCAAACAGCACCAGACCCTCCAGCTTGTCCTCGTATTCCTGCTTCTGGGCGGTGTCATCGAACAGGTTGGCCACCAGTCCCACACCGGCCCGCAGCACGGTCACAAACCCCACCAGAACCAGGATCGTGATCAGCAGGCCCAGCGCCTGCCGCCCCCGGCGGCGCTGCAGCCGGGCGTGTTCTTCCGGGGTGATATAATGTTTTGTCATGGTTTTTTATCTCCCAAGGTTTTATTGCTGACTTTCAGTATACCACAGGGCAGCGCAGAGTGCAAAACCCTGCCCATGGTTTTTTTGTGAAAACCCCACTGCGCGGTTACTCCCAGTCCTTCCACACATCGGGCTGGTAGCCCACGGTGGCCTTGCGGCCGTTGCGCACGATGGGGGTGCGCAGCAGCTGCTGGTTCTCAAACAGCTTGTCCTCTTTCTGCCAGTCGATGAGCGCCTCCAGCAGTGCAAGGGTCTGCTTGTCCTTGGCGTTGGGGTTCACCATCTTTTCCCAGCCGCCCAGGGCGCGGGCCACGTTGTCGAACTCGCCGCGGCTCATGCCCTTTTCCTTCAGGTCGATCATCTGGAATTTGATGCCCCGCTCCTTGAAATAGCGCTGGGCCTTTTTGGTATCAAAGCACTTTGTGGTGCCAAAAATCTGAATGTTCATCGGTCTCTGTCCTCCTGAGCTTCCATTATACCACAGCCGCCCGCAGGTGCCTAGCATATTTCGCACCAAAACCGCCCATACTGGCAGCAGACATCATCCGAAGGAGGCAGATTTTATGATCGCATTCGTTGACCCGGACCTGTGCATCGGCTGCACCCAGTGCGCCGGGCTGTGCCCCGCCGTATTCCACATGGAGGGCGTGCTGGCCGTGGCCGAGCCCGGCCCCATCCCGCCGGAGGAAGTGCCCCAGGCGGTGGACGCCGCCAACGCCTGCCCGGTAAGCGCCATCCGCACCGAGGCGTGAAAAAGAAGCCGTTCTGTCGGGGCCGCCCCCGGTGGAACGGCTTCTTTTCCTTCTCATTCTTTTGTGCTATACTATAGGATGTGAAATTATGGAACGGAGGACTGTATGCTATGCGCTTACTGGTCATTGACGGCAACAGCATTGCCAACCGCGCCTTTTTTGGCATCAAGCTGCTGACCACCAAGGACGGCCGCTATACCAATGCGATTTACGGCTTTTTGAATATCCTGCTCTCCCTGCTCAAGGAGTGCGAGCCCGACGAGGTGGCTGTGGCCTTTGACCTGAAGGCCCCCACCTTCCGCCACAAGATGTACGACGGCTACAAGGCCACCCGCCACGGCATGCCGGAGGAGCTGGCCCAGCAGATGCCGGTGCTCAAGGAGCTGCTGGCAGACCTGGGCTACCGCACCGTCACCGCCGAGGGCTGGGAGGCCGACGACATCCTGGGCACGCTGGCCGCTGCCTGCGCCGCCCGGCAGGATGACTGCTTCCTGGCCACCGGAGACCGCGACAGCCTGCAGCTGGTGAGCGACACCACCACGGTGCTGCTGGCCGCCACCGTGATGGGCCGCAGCAAGACCGTGACCATGGACGTGGACGCCATCCACGAAAAATACGGCATTGAGCCCCGGCAGCTCATTGAGGTGAAGAGCCTGATGGGCGACGCCTCCGACAACATCCCCGGCGTAAAGGGCATCGGCGAAAAGACCGCCCTGAGCCTGGTGCGGACCTTCGGCTCGCTGGAAGGCGTGTACGCCAACCTCGACGACAAGCGCATCAAGCCCAAGCAGCGGGAGCACCTCATGGAGGACAAGCCCATGGCCGAGCTGAGCCACACGCTGGGCACCATCCGCACCGATGCGCCCATCGACACGGCCGAGGGCAGCTACGCCGTGGGCGAGGGCAACAAGGCCGCCGCCGTGCGTCTGCTGCAGGAGCTGGAGATCCACTCGCTGATCCCGCGCTTCGGGCTGGACGGTGTGGCCCCGGAGGCCGCCCCGGAAGAGCAGGCCGCGGAGCTGCCGGAGGCAGAGCTTGCCGCCCTGCCCCTTGCCCCGTCCGGGCACTATCTGGTGGCCTCCCGCCCTGCCGTGATGGGCAAGCAGGGCACCCGCAACGTGATGCTGCAGCCGGAGAGCTGGTACGCCGTGCAGGACACCACCGTCTACCCGTTGGAGGCCGCCGACCTGCTGCGGCTGCTGGACAACGCCGACGTCACGCTGGATGTGTTCAATTCGGCTCCCCTGTACGCCAGAGCCATGGCCGCAGGCGGCTGGGGCAGCAGCATCCGGTGGGACGGCAAGCTGGCCGCCTACCTGCTGGACGCCTCAGCGTCCAAGTATCAGGTGGGAGAACTGGTGCCCAGCTACAAGGCCGCTGCGGCCTTCACCTGCGCCGACTACCCGGACGCCGGACGTCTGGCCGACCTGTTTGCCAAAATGAAAGCCGAGATCACCGCCTGCGGCGAGGATGCCCTGTACAACGACATTGAGTTCCCGCTGGCGCAGGTGCTGGCGGACATGACCCGCATCGGCGTGCTGGTGGACCGGGACGGCATCGAGCAGTTCGGCGTGCGGATGCGCACCGAACTGGAACAGGTGCTGGCCCGCATCCACATGGAGACCGGCAGCACCAGCTTCAACCCCAACAGCCCCAAGCAGCTGGGCGAGATGCTGTTCGACACCATGGGCCTGCCCCATGGCAAAAAGACCCAGCGCGGCTGGTCCACCGACGCCGAAACGCTGGAGAACCTGCGGGAGTACCCGCTGGTAGAGGACGTTTTGCAGTACCGCGCGTACCAGAAGCTGAACTCCACCTATGTGGAGGGCCTGCTCAAGGTCATCGGCGAAGATGGGCGCATCCACTCCACCTTCAACCAGACCGAGGCCCGCACCGGACGGCTCTCCTCCGACAACCCCAACCTGCAGAACATCCCCATCCGCACCGAGCTGGGCAGCCAGCTGCGGGCCTACTTTATCGCAAAGCCGGGCTGTGTGCTGGTGGACGCCGACTACAGCCAGATCGAGCTGCGCATCCTCGCCCACGTCACCGGCGACGAGCATATGCAGCAGGCCTTCCTCACCGGCGAGGACATCCACCGCAGCACTGCCGCCAAAATCTACGGTCTGCCCCTCGAGCAGGTCACGCCCCGCCTGCGCTCTTCGGCAAAAGCCATCAACTTCGGCATCATGTACGGCAAGGGCGCTTACAGCCTCTCGAAGGACATCGGCGTGAGCGTCAAAGAAGCAGACGCCTTCCTGAAAAACTATCTGGCCACCTTCCCGAAAGTCAGCGGCTACATGGACAAGACCATCTCCGACGCCCGGAACTGCGGCTATGTGTCCACCCTCTTCGGACGCCGCCGCTCCCTGCCGGAGCTGACCAGCAACAATCACAACATCCGGGCCAGCGGCGAGCGGATGGCCCGCAACACGCCGATCCAGGGCACCGCCGCCGACGTCATCAAGCTGGCGATGGGGCGGGCGTCTGCGGGACGAGAAGATGGAGAGCCGCCTCATCCTGACCGTCCACGACGAACTCATCGTCGAGGCCCCGGAGGCAGAAGCCGCGAAAGCCGCCGCCATCCTGCAGGAAGAGATGGAAGGCTGTGTCAATTATGCTGTCCCCCTGAGCACCGAAGTGCATCAGGGCAAAAACTGGCTGGAGGCCCACTAAAACCATGATCATCTTAGGAATCGAATCTACCTGCGACGAGACCGCCG
>ERZ773277.2495-NODE-2495-length-12201-cov-2.474477_pt1 | contig 12201 bp, 9 predicted proteins | sample MGYA00511957_ERZ773277 | MGnify/ENA primary metagenome ERZ773277 (study PRJEB29015, sample SAMEA2737800) | human gut metagenome | biome: human gut; feature: human-associated habitat; material: faeces | place: China | collected 2012 ... | reverse complement strand
TTATCTGTGAGTTTGGATTTGTCGCAGATGACGCTTATATCCGGTTCAACATAATTTTTATCATCTGCATTTAGAAAAACGGCAAATGGAGCGATATATGGCTCACACGAACCCCCTCTTGATTTTATATAGGTGTTAATGATGGTAAAGAGATTGCCGGCTATAAGCTGATGTCTGCGTGTGGGTGGAGCCATGTAATAGATTTGACCATCGATCAGTTCGGCGCGTTCCCCATCCGGGAGGTTATAAATATCATCTGTAGTATAGATTCTTTCCTGTGGTAAAGTCATTAGAACACCACCTTTCATAAATAATAGGGGATAAGAGTATCTTCATCATCTTGCAATAGAATTATAGCTTATAATTAAAAATATGTACATAATATAAAAAAATAAAGATATCTGTTTGCGGAGGGTTACTGTTGGCTTAGCAGTAAAACACTTGCTGTTTTGCTGCGGAGGACGGCAATTAAATTATGTATACATAAATCCGACAGGATAATTTTCAGTTAATAAAAAATTCACAAATCGTTTACGCCTATTTTTGTTGTGGTGAAGCCTAAAAAGTGTTACAATAGCGATACCGTGCGAGGTTTCTGCATAAATGACAGAAATTTTTCAAATAACAGAGCCGGGACAGGAATAGGAGTTTTTATGGGAGCATTGACAAAAATCTTCGGGACACACAGCGAGAGAGAGCTGAAAAGAATCTATCCGCTTGTTGACAAAGTAGAGTCTTATCGTGACTCTATGCAGAAACTTTCCGATGAAGAATTAAGAAACAAAACAAAAGAATATAAAGAGCGTCTGGAAAAGGGCGAGACTTTGGATGACCTTTTGCCGGAAGCATTTGCAACGGTTCGTGAAGCAGCAAAACGTGTGCTCGGCATGGAGCATTACCGCGTACAGATTATCGGTGGTATCATTCTTCACCAGGGACGTATTGCAGAGATGAAGACCGGTGAAGGTAAGACACTTGTTTCTACACTGCCGGCATACCTGAATGCACTGGAAGGCAAAGGTGTCTGCATCGTAACCGTCAATGATTACCTTGCAAAACGAGATTCTGAGTGGATGGGACAGGTTCATGAATTTCTTGGACTGAAAGTAGGTGTCGTGTTAAATTCCATGACGAACGATGAGCGCAGGGAAGCATATAACTGTGATATTACATATGCGACAAACAACGAACTGGGATTTGACTACCTGCGTGATAATATGGTTATTTACAAAGAGCAGTTAGTACAGCGTGATTTACACTATGCCATTGTCGATGAGGTTGACTCGGTATTGATTGACGAGGCGAGAACACCACTTATTATTTCCGGTTCCAGCGGAAAATCGACAAAGATTTACGAGGCGTGTGATAACTTAGTGCGCCAGTTGAAAAAAGGTACTGAAAAAGAATTGTCCAAGATGGACATTATCATGAAAGAAGATAATAACGAAACCGGTGACTATGTTGCAAACGAAAAGGAAAAGACAGTAAATCTTACCGAGCAGGGTATCAAAAAGGTAGAGCGTTTCTTCCATTTGGAAAACTTAGCCGACCCGGAAAACTTAGAGATTCAGCACTGCGTAAACTTATCACTTCGTGCACATGCGTTGATGCATCTTGATAAGGATTATGTGGTAAAAGATGACCAGGTACTTATCGTAGACGAATTTACCGGACGTATCATGCCGGGAAGACGTTATTCGGACGGTTTACATCAGGCAATTGAAGCAAAAGAGCATGTAAAAGTGAAGAGAGAGAGTAAAACTCTTGCCACAATTACATTCCAGAACTTCTTTAATAAATATGATAAGAAATGTGGTATGACCGGTACCGCTCTCACAGAGGAAAAAGAGTTCCGTGAGATTTACGGCATGGACGTTGTTGAAGTGCCGACAAACCTGCCGGTAAAACGTATTGACCACAACGATTCCGTATATAAAACAAAACGCGAGAAATTGAATGCAATTGTTGAAGATATTGTGGCAAGTCATGAAAAAGGACAGCCGGTACTTGTTGGTACGATTACGATTGACGCTTCGGAAGAATTGTCACAGTTGTTGAAAAAACGTGGAATTCCACATAAAGTATTGAATGCAAAGTTCCATGAACTTGAGGCAGAGATTATCGCAGATGCCGGTCAGATTGGAGCAGTTACGATTGCGACAAACATGGCTGGACGTGGTACGGATATTAAACTGGGCGAGGGCGTAACCGAACTTGGCGGTTTGAAAATTATTGGTACGGAACGTCATGAATCCCGCCGAATTGATAATCAGCTGCGTGGTCGTGCCGGACGTCAGGGAGACCCTGGTGAATCGAAATTCTACATTTCGCTGGAAGATGATTTGATGCGTTTGTTCGGTTCCCAGAATCTGATGCAGATGTTTAATTCGCTTGGTATGCCGGAAGGCGAGCAGATTCAGCACAAGATGCTGAATAAAGCAATTGAGCGTGCACAGAAGAAGATTGAGAGCAACAACTACGGAATCCGTAAAAATCTGTTGGAATATGACCAGATTAATAACGAGCAGCGTGAGATTATTTATGCAGAGCGCCGCAAGGTGCTCGATGGCGATGACATGCGTGATACTATTATCAGCATGATTGATGAACTGGTTGAAAAATATGTCAATATGGTAATTGGCGATGATCAGGGACCTTCCGAGTGGAATTTGAAGGAGTTGAATGAAATTCTCATTCCGATGATTCCGGTTAAACCGGTTACCGGAGAGGGTTGCGGTTCAAAACAGGAATTGATTCAGAATTTGAAAGAAGAGGCTCTTCGTCTGTATGAGACAAAAGAAGCAGAATTTCCGGAGCCGGAGCAGATTCGTGAGATTGAGCGTGTCGTTATTTTAAAAGTAACGGATAGCCGCTGGATGGATCACATAGACGATATGGATCAGCTTCGTCAGGGAATCGGACTTCAGGCATTTGGACAGAGAGACCCGGTTGTCGAGTATCGTTTACAGGGCTATGATATGTTCAACGATATGACGGAGTCCATTCGTGAAGAGACGGTTAAGATGCTGATGCATGTCCGCATTGAGCAGAAGGTTGAGCGTGAGCAGGTTGCTGAAGTGACAGGAACCAATAAAGATGATTCGGCAAATGCACCGATTGTCCGTAAATCGGAAAAAATCAGCCGAAATGCACCGTGCCCATGTGGTTCCGGGAAAAAATACAAATATTGCTGTGGCAGATAAGCAGTGAATGACTGCGTTTGCATAAAAAAATTAAGGTGGTGATTTTGTGGTTGAATTGGATAACATCCGAATCGAACTGAGCAGTTTTGAAAAACCACTTCTGGAAGTAAGGGATTCACTTTAACTTAGCAGAGAAAAAGTTAAGGATTGAAGAACTTGAGAGAAATATGGAAGCACCTGACTTTTGGGACGATGCCGAGAAGGCAAGTGCGGATATGAAGGAATTAAAGGACTTAAAGAGTATTGTTGAACGTGCCGATGCACTCAGCATGGCGTATGACGATATTATGACGCTGATTGAGATGGGGAATGAAGAGGCGGATGAGTCACTGGTTCCGGAAGTTGAAAATGAGTTTGTGCAATTCCAGAAGGAATTTGAAGATTTACGAATTACAACGATGCTTACCGGTGAGCATGATGCCGAGAATGCGATTCTTACCCTGCATGCAGGAGCCGGTGGCACAGAGAGCTGCGATTGGGCAAGTATGTTGTGCCGTATGTATGAGAAATGGGCAGACAAACGCGGCTTTACCGTAGAAGTTTTAGACTCACTGGATGGTGATGAGGCAGGACTGAAATCCGTCACATTGGAAATTCAAGGAGATAATGCTTATGGTTATTTAAAGAGTGAGCACGGCGTTCATCGTCTGGTGCGTATCTCACCGTTTAATGCGGCGGGAAAACGACAGACTTCGTTTGTGTCGTGTGACGTCATGCCGGATATCAAGCAAGATATTGATATTGAAATTGCAGATGATGATATTCGAATTGATACGTACCGTTCGAGCGGTGCCGGTGGACAGCATATCAACAAAACGTCATCGGCAATCCGAATTACCCATTTTCCAACGGGTATTGTGGTACAATGTCAGAATGAGCGTTCACAGCATATGAATAAGGATAAAGCGATGCAGATGCTCAAAGCGAAACTTTTGATTTTGCGTGAACAGGAAAATCTTGCAAAAGAATCCGATATCCGTGGTGAAGTCAAAGAAATTGGCTGGGGCAGTCAGATTCGCTCTTATGTTATGCAGCCGTACACGATGGTAAAAGACCATCGGACCAATGCAGAGACCGGAAATGTTTCTGCGGTATTAGATGGTGATATTGACATGTTTATGAATGCCTATTTGAAATGGATTAACAGTTAGAAGGGGATAAGGTATGAAAGAAGTCGTTACATTTTTTTTGAGTGGCAAAGAATACGGAGCAGATGTTTCCGAGATACAGGGAATTGAAAATTACGTGGAATACGCAAAGGAGCCCGGGCTTTCCGATGGCTTTTTAGGCATTGTTTCAATCCGTGATGAGTGGGTTCCTTTGCTAAATCTGAAAAAGAAACTGGTTCTGCCGCCGGTGCCCGTAACAGGGGACACCAAGTATCTAGTGTTTCAGCTGCCGCAGGGGAAAGCAGCCGTTTTAGTGGATGGTGTTTCGAATATTATTCAGGCGGATGGCGATGAAATACAGGATTTCCCGGTACTTGTGCACACGAAAAAGACGGCGTATGCCGACTTTGTGGTAAACCACAAGGGACGGTTGATTCTTAGTATTAATCCGGGAAGCCTTCTCACAAAAGAAGAGTGGCAGGAAGTTGATAAAGTGCTGAAAAGCAAAAGTGAAGAGTCTAACGAAGAGTAAGACTTTTGATCTGGAAATGGAGGAAAAAATGATTCGAATTGCAGTGTTAGGTTATGGAACGGTTGGTTCCGGTGTTGTTAAGGTGATTCAGACAAATGCAAAAATTATTGCAAAGAGAGCCGGACAGGAAGTTGAAGTGAAATATGTATTAGACCTTCGTGATTTCCCGGACGACCCGATTCAGTCCAAAGTAGTACATGATTTTAATGTTATCTTAGAAGACCCGGAAGTGGATATTGTTGTAGAGACCATGGGCGGAACGAAACCGGCTTATGAATTTGTGAAAAAATCTTTGTTAGCCGGAAAAAGTGTATGTACATCCAATAAAGAATTAGTGGCTGCTTATGGAGCAGAGCTTGTGCACATCGCAAAGAGCAAGACGGTAAACTTCTTGTTTGAGGCGAGTGTCGGCGGTGGTATTCCGATTATCAGACCGTTAAACCAGAGTCTGACTGCTGACCGAATCGAGCAGATTAATGGTATTTTAAATGGAACGACAAACTATATCCTTACGAAGATGGCACAGGAAGGTTCTGATTTTGCCGACGTTTTGAAAGAGGCACAGGAACTTGGCTATGCAGAAAAAGACCCGACCGCAGATGTGGAAGGATATGATGCCTGCCGTAAGATTGCGATTTTGACTTCTTTAGCATACGGACAGCAGGTGGATTACGAGGATATTTATACCGAAGGAATTACCAAAATTACGGCAGAAGATTTCAAATATGCAAAAGCCCTTGGCGCTGCTATTAAAATCTTTGGCACAAGCCGTAAAGAAGGAAATAAATTGTATGCAATGGTTGCACCACAGATGATTCAGGCAGACAATCCGCTGTACGCAGTGAATGATGTATTTAATGCAATCTGTGTGACAGGAAACATGCTTGGTGATGTTATGTTTTATGGTAAAGGTGCCGGAAAAGAGGCAACAGCAAGCGCAGTTGTATCGGATGTGGTTGATGCAGTAAAACATATGAATGTCAATGTGATGACAATCTGGGAAGATGAAAAACAGGAAGTTGCTCCGATGGATGAAATGAAAAACCGTTTCTTCGTCCGCATCGGCGCAAGTGAAAAAGCAAAAGCAGAAGATTTGTTTGAAGAGGTTACACCGGTAGATGGTGGAATTGCAGATGAATTTGGTTTTTTGACAGGAACCATGACTGAAAAAGAATTTAACGAAACCATTTCTCAGTTTGATACATTTATTACGAGAATTCGTGTTGGATTCTAACAAAAGAGAGACTCACTGAGAAGGAGGAAACTATGGTATCAACAGGACAAATGATGGGCTATGTGATGGCAATTTTGCTGCCACTGATTGCCGTTTTGATTCCTTTTTATATCTTATGGAAACAGTCCAGTAAAGTGGAGCGTGGAATGCTCGGAGCCATTGGTTACGGAATCATGGGATATTTCTGGCAGGAAATTATCTACAGTTTCTTAGGACTCCTTGCACTTACGAAAATGCGGGATGTTTTGAATGCGACCGGTGGAAATGCGGTTGTGGTTGCGTTTGTTGAAGCACTTGCGGGCAGTGTTTTTGTTGCAGCAGGATTGTACTGGGGTGTTTATTTGACAAACACCAAGCAGCGTTCCTTGTACCGCTCAACAACGGTAGGACTTGGTTTTGGTCTTGGAGCTGCGCTTCTTACTTATGGATTCCAGCTTTATTATGCGATACGGATTAACGTAGGAGCATTTACCGGAACTGATATGGCAAAAGCGAGTATTTTATCGACATCTACCGCATCGTTATATTTGGACGCCGTCCGCAACATTTTAGTTGTACTTGTTTACATGGGCGTTGCCTTTTTGGTTGGAAAGAATTACTTGGAAAAGAAGAGACTTGCTGCATGGCTTACGCCAATCATTGTGTATGTATTTATCCGGTTTACCGACGTGATTTTAAATACTTATGCACCGGCACTTGTCGCTAAGATTGTGTATATGGTTGTGCTCGCATTCGTTGCCGCCGTATCTGTGTGGATGGTAAGAAACTGGTATCAATCAGAGAAACATATAAAAAGTTGAGATTTAGAATTAGCGAAATAATAACTATTCAGGACTTCTCCACCTATCAATTCGCATTTCGAACACTTCGTGTTCTATATCGCCTTTGACAAGGCTAAAAATGCTCATTTTGAGGTGGAGAGCCCTATTCGAACACAAGGTGTAGGAATGAATGATTCTTACGTGCAAGCGCGACGTTTCATTCATTTCTACACCTTGTGTCCTGAATAGTTATTATTTTGTAATATTCCCTATGACGCTCAAAATCTGGTCCGGCTCAAAAGGCTTTTGAACAAATTCGTTTGCGCCTAATTTAATGGCATCCACCATTTTGTTTTTTTGTCCGGCAGCAGTAACCATTACTGCGTGTGCATTTTCATCATAAGCAATGATTTTCTCCAATGCACCAAGACCGTCCAAAACCGGCATCGTGATATCCAGTGTTACAATATCCGGTTTCAATTCAATATACTTTTCAAATCCAATCTGACCATTCTCTGCTTCCCCGATGACTTCGTGTCCATTCTCGACAAGAATGTTGCGAAGCATACGACGTGACGTACGGGAATCGTCAACAATCAATATTTTTGCCATAGTTCCAATCTCCTTTATCTAGCCTAATTTTACAATAAGGTCTGAATGTTTGCCGTCAATGTAAACCGGCAATACATAGAACTCGCCTTCTCCATCAATGGATGAATCAAATTTAAATTCCGGCGGCTGCATATCGATGGTTGTATCCTGATAACTTAATTCAGTAGCATACAGTCCGTTGACACAGTTTGTAAATTCACAAACCGAATCCAAAGCGTCTTCATCGACCGTATCAAAAGTTTCTTTTGCGTAACCGTCGGCAAGCGCTAAAATGCTGTCATCATCACAGGTGAAACCAAGAAAACCATCATAATCACCGGTTGTATGCTGGTAAGCAATATACTTTGCACTGTGAGAGGTGACAAACTGTCCCTTCTCGATGCGTATGTAAGAACTTACAAAACGTACAATGTTTCTTAATGTAAGACCAATCAACGACTGGTAACGAGAATCTTTCGCATCAACAAATGCAGGAATCATACCTTCGATATTACTATCCTGGATTGCTTTTAAAATTTCATCGGAGAAACCATTCTCCTTTTGGAATGCATCAAGAGCTGTCTCAATTTCATCACGGCTCATAATGCCGTTTTCTTCCAGCCCCTGAATGAAAATCAGGTACGGATTTCCCTGGCGACCAAGCAGATAATTTACATCTGCTTCCGTTAAGTAACCCTTCTCCACAGCCAAATCACCAAAACGTTTGTCTGTCTGCATTTGCAAATAATTCAATTCATTCGCTTGATTGCGAGTTAATAACCCCTCGTTCTCTGCAATTAACCCCAGTTTGACGCGATTGTCTTTAATGTATTTCATGCAGGAGGAAAATTGCTCAGCGGTGATTTTCTGGTTATCTAATAAATATTGACCAAAAAACTGACTAAACATAAAAATCTCCTTTCAATTGTTGTAAAATTATTATACAATAGAACGCAGAAAAGTTCAATGAAGAAATGTAGAGAAAGGAAGTGTTTGTCGTATGGCAGGTTCAATATGGGGAGAAGTGTTTCGCGTGTCGACATGGGGAGAATCTCATGGCGAGGGAGTAGGAGTTGTTGTCGATGGTGCGCCGGCTGGCATTTCCCTTTCTGAAGAGGATATACAAAAGTGTCTTGATAGAAGAAAACCGGGCGAGACGAAATATTCGACGCCCCGCAAAGAAGGCGATAAAGTAAAAATTATGTCCGGTGTGTTTGAGGGAAAGACAACCGGAACACCGATTTCCATGGTTGTCGTGAACACCTCACAGAAATCCGGTGATTACTCCAACATTGCAAACGTATTTCGTCCGGGCCATGCGGATTTTACGTTTGATGCTAAATACGGATTCCGCGATTACAGAGGCGGTGGACGTTCCTCCGGACGAGAGACTATTGGCCGTGTGGCAGCCGGTGCCATTGCCATGAAAATTTTGAGCGAGCTTGGAATCACTGTAACTGCCTACACAAAGCAGATTGGACCATTTGTATGCGAGGAAGAAAAGATGTCTTTGGAGAACATTGAAAAGAGTCCGCTGCGCATGCCGGATTTGGAAAAGTCTTCTCTTGCTGAAGATTATCTGGCAGAAAAAATGGAGGCACATGATTCCGTTGGTGGTATGATTGAATGTGTAATCAGCGGCATGCCGGCAGGAATCGGAGAGCCGGTTTTTGGCAAGTTGGATGCTATGCTGTCCGCAGCGATTTTCTCCATTGGTGCGGTAAAAGGTGTTGAAATCGGTGCCGGTTTTGCCGTTGCTGATAAATGTGGTTCCGAAAATAATGACGGTTTCTATATGGGAGCGGACGGCAAGGTGAAAAAACATACGAATTTTGCCGGTGGAATTTTAGGTGGTATGAGCGATGGTGATGATATTGTACTTCGCGCTGCATTCAAGCCAACGCCTTCGATTTTCCAGCCGCAGGAAACCGTAAACCGTGATGGTGAAAATGTACAAATCGAGATTAAGGGCCGCCATGACCCGGTGATTATGCCTCGTGCGGTTGTTGTGGTAGAATCCATGGCAGCCATTACGCTTGTTGATCGGCTTTTCGTCGGAATGACCGCACGCATGGATAAGATTCGTGAATTTTATAAAGGCGAGTAAGTAGAATTTGGGGATGTGATGACTGCTATTTCAAAAGACGTAAAATAAGTCAACGATATTTGCGAGAAAGTTGACCTAAAAACAAGTTTTTGTCAAATAAGTCATCCCAATCATGCATTGGGGGTGACTGGTTTTTCAATATTGTGGATTCAAGTCAACGAAAAAGGGCGAAAAGGTTGACCTAGTTGAGAAAAAGCTTAAAAGCAGTCAACGAAGACAGCGAAAAAGGTTGACTGCTAGAGCGAATTTTGAATTTTCAGTCAATTGCCTAGTGGATTTGAGGTGAAATATTTCAAGAAATAGGAGGCGGGTATGGATGAGTGAGATAAAATGGGTGTTTTTAGATGTAGGTTCAACACTGGTTGATGAATCGGATGTTTATGAAAGCAGATGCAGTTACGTGATAAGTGCGAAGGGCTTGGAACGTGATGAATTTATGGAAAAAGTGCATCAGGCGGCAAAAGTAAGTCCTACACCGATAAAACAGGCGGCACAGGCTTACGGAGTCACTTTGCCGGAATGGGACAGTAGTTTAGAAAAGCTTTATTTAGGAACAGAAGATGTGCTAAAAGCTTTGTCAGGCAAATATAAATTGGGCATTATTGCAAATCAATTAGCGGGGACAAAAAAGAGATTACATAGTTGGGGAGTTTTGCATTATTTTGATGTTGTCACAGCTTCCGCAGAAGCGGGGTATGAAAAGCCGGATTTGAGAATCTTTAGGTTGGCGCTTGAGCAGGCTGGCTGTAATCCACAAAATGCAATAATGGTCGGAGACAGACTTGAAAATGATATTGTTCCGGCAAGGCAGCTCGGTATGAAAACGATTTGGGTACGTCAGGGATTTGCAAAGTATCAGAGCGTTGAAAAAGAATGCGAAAAACCAGATTATATCATAGAGAATATAGGTGAAATTGTGAAAGTGCTTATGGGTAGGACATAGTAAAATATGGCTTATTGAAGGAATGGAAGGCGTCAACTATACTGACCCGTGGAAGAAAAATTTGATAAAACGAGGACTGGCTACCATAATGTATTTGGTTCTTGCTTTTGCGGTGGCAGGACTTATTATATTGATAGGGGTGATATAAAATGAACCAATTAAAAAAGAAATATGCAGCCTCCATAATGGGCTTGGTCATCGGAGATGCCCTGGGGGTTCCGGTGGAGTTTGTATCCCGTGACGAATTGAAAGAAACTCCGGTAACGGACATGATAGGATACGGAACACATAATCAGCCGGCCGGTACATGGTCAGATGATTCCAGTATGGCAGTTGCCACGATGGAGTGGCTGGGAGAGATGGAAGTAGCACAGCCGGATTACAAACAGTTGATGGACAAATTTAGTAATTGGATTTTATATGGCGATTACACACCGTATCAGGAAAATTTTGATTGTGGTATCTCTACCTGCAAAGCAATTATGAATTACGGCAGAGGAACAGAACCTCTATTGTGTGGAGAAAAGGGAGAGTTTAATAATGGAAATGGCTCGCTGATGCGGATACTTCCGGCAGCGCTTTATTATAGTGCAGCTCTTGCCGGTGATGAAATGAGCGGGGCTGAAATCATTTACAATTTGTCTGCCTTAACCCACGCACATATGAGAAGCAAATTGGGGTGTCTGATTTATTCTAAGGTAATAGCGGATATGGTTTATGGCACCGGCGATAAATTTGACACAGTGGAGTCAAGCATCCATAAATGCAAGCAATATTTAGATTCTTTCTGTGATGAAAATGTATTAGAAGAAATGCAGCACTATTCACGTTTGTGGGATTTGCAGAAATTTAAAATGTTAGAGGAAAATGAGATAAAAAGCAGCGGCTATGTAGTTGACACTTTGGAGGCTGCTCTGTGGTGCTTCCTAAATACAACGAGTTACAAAGAGTGTGTGTTAAAGGCGGTGAATCTGGGAGATGATACCGATACGGTTGGAGCTGTAGCCGGAGGATTAGCAGGACTCTATTATGAGATGGACGCTCTTCCAAAGGATTGGCTGGCAGTTATTCCGAAAAAAGAGTGGATTATGGAGCTTGCAGAAAAAATGTAATTTTTCGACAAAATTATGCAAAAACATTACCAGTAGTTCCTGAAAATGGAGCTACTGTTCCTTTTCAAATAAACTTTTCTCTATTATAATAAAAAAATGAACGAATAAATAGAGAGGAGAGTTTAATTATGAAAATAACAGAAAGAAAATGCAAACAAATTGTTGGCGGAGCGGCCGCGGCGGCACTGCTGCTATCGGGAGTGCATTTACCGGGGGCGGCATGGAAAGAGGTAAAAGCGGACACCGTATCAGTCAATGCGAAGATTACCAAGGAGCTAATCAATAAAAGAAACCGGTTCCTTAAGCAGTTTGCATTATCCGATGGAAGTTTTACGGCAGTCGCGTATTCGATGCCGGTTCACTATAAAAAGAAGGGCGTATGGAAAGAAATTGATACAACAATGAAAAAAGTGGGAAAGAAAAAATATCAGACAAAATCTACGGATTTAACCATTCAAGTATCAAAAAAATCCAATAAAAAATCGGTGATTACCCTAAAACGTGGTTCCAATTCTATATCGTGGGCTTTGAAAGGGAAAAAAGTTAAATCAGCAAATGTAAAAATCAGCAATCCCAAGAAATCCAAACAAACCGATGTATTAAACCAAA
>ERZ773277.2491-NODE-2491-length-12215-cov-35.377303_pt1 | contig 12215 bp, 19 predicted proteins | sample MGYA00511957_ERZ773277 | MGnify/ENA primary metagenome ERZ773277 (study PRJEB29015, sample SAMEA2737800) | human gut metagenome | biome: human gut; feature: human-associated habitat; material: faeces | place: China | collected 2012 ... | reverse complement strand
TTCCGGGTTCTGCCCGGCATGGACGATAAGAGAACATTATTATGATACCAAAAAATAAAAACCAATACCACTCTCACTGCATAAAAGAGTGGTATTTTCATTTGAATTAATAAAATGAAAGACCAAAAAAGATTATTACACAAGTGCCTATTAGAAGACATTCCAGCTTTTGTAATATGCGGAACAGATATTTGTTCCGTCCAAGCAATGGAAGCATATTACCAGATAGCAGTAGAAAAAGGTTGCAATAGCAATTTTTTAGAAGACTTGAAATTAGCTATAGAAGATTTCAAGGCTTTTCAATGTGAGGAACCTGAAAAAGTTAAAATACCCGATTAAATCATGGAAGAAAGCAAAGAATTACAAAAACTATATGGATTCATGCAAGCATTCATTTATATAACTGTTTGCATAGAGATTCTACTATTTGTTCATTTTCCCTTTAGTGAACAAATTATGCCCTTATTATCAAAAATGGCAAAAATTCCTATCTATTCTAATATTCTTTATAGTAAACTATTTACATTCTTTATTATAATGGTTACTTGCATTGGAACACGTTCAAAAAAGGATTTAGAATTAGACCCGACTAAACAAATCATTTTTCCTTTAATCTTTGGATTCATAATGTTCTTTGGAAGTATATGCTTTCTTTTCTTTAAAGAAAAAGGAGAAACTAGTTTAGAATGGTATAATATAGCTTACATTATACTATCAATAATTGGAGCGACATTAATAAATTCAGCTCTAGATAACATTTCCAAACGTATTAAATCAAACTTTATGAAAGATAGATTTAATATAGAGAATGAAAGCTTTGAACAATCTAAAGACAAGGTAGAAACAGAATTCTCTGTCAATATTCCGATGAAGTTTTTCTACAATAGAAAGTGGCATAATGGGTGGCTGAATATATGCAACTGTTTTCGTGGAACTTTCGTAATAGGAACGCCTGGAAGTGGTAAATCTTTTTCTGTTATAAATTCTTTTATAAGACAACATTCAGCTAAAGGATTTGCAGAAGTTGTTTACGACTTCAAATTTCCTGAACTTGCCAAAATTGCATATTATAATTATCAAAAGAACAAGCAATTAGGAAAAATACCAAGTAATTTCAAGTTCAATGTCATTAATTTTTCTGATATTGAATATAGTAGAAGAATAAACCCATTGAAACGAGAATATATAGAAATCCTAGCAGATGCAACAGAAACGGCAGAAGCATTATATGAGAGTTTACAAAAAGGCGACAAAGGAAGTGGAGGTAATAGCGATTTTTTTAAAACATCAGCAGTAAACTTGTTAGCAGCTTCTATTTATTTTTGGTCTAGATACGAGAATGGCAAATATTCAGATTTACCGCATGTACTGGCTTTCCTTAATCAAGAATATGACGTACTTTTTAAAGTCCTCTTTTCAGAACCTGAATTAAAATCACTAGTTTCCCCATTTGAAGCTGCATATAAATCAGGAGCAGTGGACCAATTAGAAGGACAGATGGCAAGTCTAAAAGTACAGTTATCAAGACTAGCAACTAAAGAATCTTTTTGGGTATTTAGTGGCAATGATTTCAATTTAAAAGTATCAGATAAAAAAGACCCTAGTTATCTTATCATTGCAAATAACCCTAAAACACAAAGCATGAATAGTGCTTTAAATGCACTTATCATTAACCGATTAACTAGACTTGTCAATACAAAAGGTAACTACCCTACTTCAATCATAGTAGATGAATGTCCCACATTATATTTTTATCAACTTGCAACACTACTTTCTACTGCACGTAGCAATAAGGTTTCAATTTGTTTGGGATTACAGGAACTACCGCAATTAGAAGAACAATACGGCAAAGCTACCGCAAAAACTATAACTTCTATTATAGGTAACACTTTATCCGGGCAAGCTAAAGCTCCTGAAACTTTAGATTGGCTACAAAAACTATTTGGAAAAGTTAAGCAAGTAAAAGAAGGCGTTACTATCAGAAGAAACGAAACAACAATTAATATGAATGAACAAATGGATTTTGTTATCCCGGCATCCAAAATATCTTCATTACAAGCTGGTACATTAGTAGGGCAAGTTGCATTAGATTTTGGACAAGAAGATAATTTTCCAACAGCGATGTACCATTGCAAAACCAATTTAGATTTAAAAAAAATTAAGAAAGAAGAAGAAGCCTACAAAGAACTGCCAAAAGTATATAACTTTGGGACAGCAGATAATAGAGAGAAATTACTGCAAAAAAACTTTAAGAGAATATACGACGAAGTAGAAACAGTAATAGAACAATATGTATAACATTACATTACCAATTTTAGGCACAAGGTTAAAGCAAATCCGAGAGCATATAGGATATTCCCAAGCTCAATTAGCAGAACAGCTAAACTGTAAACAAAATGCGATTTCAAATCTTGAACTAGGAAAAGGGGGCAGCCTAAAACTTTTATTTCAAGTGCTGAATTTTTATTCTAACTATGTTTTTATAGATTTAATATTTAGTGAAAAGTTTTATCTGATTTCTAATACAGAAGAAGATGAAGCACAAAAAGCCAATTATAATTCTGTTATAATAGAAATTATAAGACAATCAGAAAAAAACTATGAGGATGCTATGTCAAACGCTAAAAAAGAGCTAGAAGCTAATCTTCAAAAAGCCATCAATTTATTACAGCCTTAATAAAATAAAAGAGAGTACAAAATACTCTCTTTTATTTTCAATATTACTTTAAAGAATTTGTGATACCGTACTTTTCGAAGTTCCGGCACTGATGGGCAAACATGGCATGATGAAATGATACCGAATTATCATTCCTGGCACACCCTACAGAACAACCTTTTGATACCAAATACAAAAAGCAGCCGGAAGCCGGACGCAAGAAATTGACACCATAAAACCAAAAAAGAAAAGTGTTTTCTAAACTAGCCTAACCAAAATCTTTTGTTTCACAAAACGACCCTTTTTCTGTACTAAAGAAAACGGTTCTTTTTTTGCTTAATCAAAGAACTTATGTCGCTACGGTGTTTAGTTAACCAATCTTCCAAAATAAACGAAACTAAAGATGAAATAGGTATTTTGGCTTTAGCTTTGAGCAACCCAAACACCTCTTTTACATCTGTATCAACATATAGAACTTCCTTGCAATTATAATTTTTTCCTTTAATGTACTCTAATAAGTCCGTCAAATCCATTTCACTAGAGCCATTAAAATTAAAAACTTCCGAAGAAGTTGTTTCCATTTCTACATGAAGTGGTTCTTTCTCCTCTTCAACTTCATATTTAGCTTCTTGAATAGGAGCTTCATTTATACTACTCCCATGCAATTCTTCACCTCTTATCATTTTAGCTATTTCCAGAACACTAGAAATACCTTCATTTTGCTTTTTCCTTAATTTATCAGCCATGTGCAAATATATACAATAAATGAATAACTTTATAACAAATATCTATTAAAAGAATATTTTATTTTATTGCTCCTTCTTGAATGATATAATCATAAGCATTCTTCACCTTATCAATACACTCATTACTAATTGCTAATGTATTTATACGTTCCATAGCAACAGAAGCTGGTATTTCATCTGTAACAAAACCAACTTGCTTAAGAATATCAACTACCTGTTCTTTTGTTTCATATCTTACCGCAGTTCTCATATTGTTAGGTAAAAAGAATATTTTGGCTTTTACATTTAAATACTGTAACACTTGGATAAAAAAACCTGTACTATCCATTGTAAATTTATCGTATTTAAATGGGCATATTATTATATCCGCAGCTTTAAGAATAGTTCCCAGAGCATCATCATCAATCTTACCAGGCAAATCTATTAATAGATTTCCTTGCTCAACCTTAGTAAAATCACTAATAATTTTAGCAACATTAGATATATCGGTTTGTATAACCTCATATTTAGGTTCATTATCATAGGTCGCAATATCTTCTTTTCTTCTATCCGATAATGAACGCTGAAAATCTAAATCCAATACTAGAACTTCTTTTCCTTTTTCTACTAGATAGTTGGCAAATTGTATGCAATTAGTCGTTTTACCACAACCGCCTTTCTGATTCCCAAATAATATTATCATATCTTATTATATTTATTAATTTTGTTGCTGTCCTCTTTTCTTTTTCCTATTAGGAGATTTATCTTGCTGTATATTTATATGCTGGCTAAGAATATCACAAATAGCATCAATCAGATTAAATCCCCTTGCCAGTTCTGAATCTTGTTCAACATTTATTCTTTCCATCTTATCAAGAGTAACTAGAGTAATCCTATCTTTACTATAGCCATCTTTTATAATATTGATTCCTAAATCATCAGTACTTACGATTACTTTATTCTTTTTATCTATTAGATAAACTAAATTATCATCTTCAACAAAAAGAATTCCTTTTTCTCTTAATGTAGAATGTAAATCTGAACTATGAGCCAAATAACTATTTATCATATCAGAATAGACAGTATTTTTTTTATCCATATGCTCTTGAATCAAAATATCATCTTTTTTCACATGATAAATTCTACTTAACAACTCGGCTTCTTTAAGTGTAGCAACATTAAATTTATTTGCTTCATACACTCTGCTATTATATCTAAGTTCTTTCAACAGTTTTTTATCAAGAACCAATAAAGCCTTATCATCACCATTTATAAATATTGTGCCATTCATTGAAAACCTATAACCGTAATCTAACATTAATTTCTTGAAACTATCCATTGTATATTTTGTTCCATCTTTCAAAAGAAGATTAATTATACCATTACAGTGTTCAACTTTTGCTTGTTTATTAGGCTCTACTAAAAGTTCCTTCAAATCCATAACTTCCCCACCTTTCAAAACTCTCTTATTTCTATAATCAATTAATGTATATCCATAAGGTTTAGTATGTCCTTTTCCTGTATGAAAGACTAAATTTATACCAAACTTATCTTTCATCAAAGTTTGAAGTTCTGTATAGGAAAGTCCTTGCTTATATTTAAATAAAAGAGCTGTTATCTGTTTTCTTCTTTCTTCATCAGGTGTATATTGTTTAGCTTTATCTTTTATCTGCTCTAATTGAATTGAAGCGTGCTTTTCACCACCCTTATACAAAATTAATAATCCATCCTTTTCTCTTAATTTCCATCCTGATTGTTCAAGTAACAACTTATATTGCTGCACTGTAGAAAAAGAAAACTCCATGTATTTTGAAATATCATCTTTAGCCTTCAAAGCTAAATCAACATTCATTATTTGATTTATGACTTTCTGTGAGCGCACAGCTTCCATATTATCTTTTACCTTCTGTCCGTTCTTCTGTACTCGTGTAGAAACAATATGTACATGATTATTTTCTGTATCAGAATGAAAATATATCATATAAGGATTATTTCCATAACCCATTTTATTTATATATTGCAAAGCTACATTTTTCAAATCATCTGCCGAATATTCACGCCCCTTACATGAAATCACTGCATGAAATTGTTTTGCCTTGACCGCTGGATTAGTCCTACAGACAGATTCCATATAAGCTATATAATCCGACTTCTTCAAATTATCTGGATTCATAGCAAAATTTTCTGCAACAAGAAGTTCACTCTTGCCTTCCTCATTCTTTCGCTCATTATAATCAATACCAGCGAAAGAAGTTGCCGCTTTTAAAACTACTACTACCATATTTATAACTTCACACCGCAAATATACAAACAAATATTCAATAAAAGAATATTTCAATATAATTTATTCATATAATAAATATATAAATATTATATATTCATATATTATTTATATATATAATATTTTTCCCTAAAGTTTTTGGTATCATAATAATGTTCTCTTATCGTCCATGCCGGGCAGAACCCGGAAAAGTACGGTATCAAATACCTTCCCGGTTTCTCTCCAGTGCAGGCAGAAAAGGTATCAATTAGATGCAATCCTTTTGCTGATGGGCGATAGTTCCTGAATGGTGTCGGTATCATTTCTTTTATGATGCAGCCGTTTTTCTGTATTCAGGTATAGAGAGAAACGACACAAAGAACTTTAGGGAAAAGAAATAGTAACGCTGTCTTTATCACTAAAATTATATATATCAATATTATATATACATATATTATTTGATTGACATCAACTTACGCCAAGTAACATTCAATTTATCTTGCATAATTACATAGTCTGCCATTTTCTTTTCTACCTCATTAAGAACCTCTTGATTAACTTCTTCCTTATGAATATTTACATACCTAGCCAACTGATTTATATTATTTCCTATACGTTTCATTTCCAAACAAATTTCATCCATCGAACGAATAAATTCTTTAGGGTCAATAAGACCAACTCCTTTCCTAAAGACTCTCTGTCTAAAATAATCTGACATACATTTGCTAGATTTAGAAGCTTTAGTTAGTTCTTCATATTCTAAATTCGTTAAGCGAACTTTCACTATTCTATCTCTTTTATTTGCTTTCATACTATGATACTAAATAATATATGCCCCCAAGTTGCGAGGGGGCTAAACTCCTGATTTATCAGGCAAGATTTGGTTTTTGTGGACACAAAAACACATCTTGCTATTAATTTCTACAAACGCAAATATATAAATTACTAAACACCCTCCCAAACAAAAGGGAAAAAAATACAATTAGATAAGTTTTTTTGGTATCATAATAATGTTCTCTTATCGTCCATGCCGGGCAGAACCCGGAAAAGTACGGTATCAAATACCTTCCCGGTTTCTCTCCAGTACTGATAGAAAAGGTATCAATTAGATGCAATCCTTTTGCCGATGGGCGGTAGTTCCTGAATGGTGTCGGTGTCTTTTCTTTTATGATGCAGCCGTTTTCCTGTATTCAAGTATAGAGAGAAACGACACAAGGAACTTTAGGGAAAAGAAGATTTTTCGTGTTGCTCTTTCTGGAACTCTGGAAGTGAATCGTGTTAATCACATATTATATATTATTTGTTTATATATTATATATTCATATATTATTTATATATATAATATGGTATTTTCTTCCTGTTCTTTTTCCCTAATGTTTTATGGTGTCAATTTCTTGCGTCCGGCTTCCGGCTGCTTTTTGTATTTGGTATCAAAAGGTTGTTCTGTAGGGTGTGCCAGGAATGATAATTCGGTATCAATTTCTTTCCCTACAGTATATCAAAAAAGCATAGGGACAAAAACCCAACTTTTTAAAATATGCTTTTTTTAGATAGGGACAAAAACCCAACTTTTGATTGATTAGTTGTATCATATAGCGTCTTTTTTTGTTAATAGATGTTCTTTTCCCTAAAGTTTGTGTTAAGATTATGAGAAAAGTTCCTTTTTTATGGGTTTATGTAATAAGAAAAGTTCCTTTTTTACGTTTGGTATGATTATCAGGTTTTTTTTATCAGCTAGTGATGGTAGTACCCTTAAAAATGGAATGCTAACCATTTGAAAAACAACAAATAACAGTAAAAAATCAGGGACAAAAACCCAACTTCTTAGGGACAAAAACCCAACTTCTTAGGGACAAAAACCCAACTTCTTAGGGACAAAAACCCAACTTTTAGACCCCACTTAGGGACAAAAACCCAACTTTTATTCATTTTCTTTTTCTTCTCCAATCATTCCGGGGAGTATTTCTACCTCTTTTAATAATACGGATAAACAATATTCTGCTTTATTTGAAATTTTATTCCAGTTATCTCTAACATATTCGCCTAGATAAAGCATCTTAGTTACTACAGCTTTATAGTTGCTTAATGTAATCTGTGGAATAAACTGCTGCAAATGTTCGTCCTTCATTGCAAAGTGCAATGAACAAAAATTCGTTATCATCTTCTTTTGTCCTTTTAATAGTTCTTCTTCCTTCTTTGATAATGCAGACTTAATAACTTTGAAATTAAGTTTATAAGGCTGTGTATCGCCTGAATTACGATAAACTTCTGCCATTTCAAACCAGCAATCAGCCTGTTCAAACAAATCATCGTAAACAGGGCGTATTACACGTTTATACAAATCTTTAAATTCGGGGTATTTATCTTCTAATTTTAAGAATTTCCGAAATCTATCCACATAAATAGAAAAACCACCTTTTTCTTTCCATGAGCTAATCAGCATATACATTCTTATTGTATATCTACTTTGCGCTCTTAAAGCTATCTCTTTTATATAGCGTGTAAAACCTCTATCAACATTAATGAAAACTTTAGCAACCTCTCTGTCCATTTCTAAAGAAAAACCTCTTGAATAAGGAGTTTTAGGTATATTTGCCTTAGTGAATAAACCAGTAATAGACCAACTTTCCTCACCTGTTATTGGGTCTTTAACATCAAACTCTACAGGAATACTGATTAATTTACGAACCATGCTTTTTACTTCCTTGTATTGGTCTGGATTAACGCCCAAATCCCGATATGCAATATCTACTCTTATACGGTCTGAATATTCTTGAAATAAGGATAATTGCTCGCATGGAATAGATGTACCATATTTATCTAGATGCTGAATACTTAATTCTATGACATTCTGTAATTTCTCTATAACAGCAATTAAGATTCTAATCTGTACTGTCTTAAAATCACCAGCCATTAATGTAACTACATTAGGTTGTTTCAGCCATGTGGGATTTTCTGGGAGTTTCACAGGAAGATTTGTACGAGGATGCCCTTTCCTAATTCTAACAATCTCACCGTCTATTTCTTCTTTTTCTTCTTTCACCGCACGTTTTCGGGCTTTTATTTCTCTATTTACCATCGCTTATTATTTTGACTGATTAATACTCCAAAAAAAAGTAGAATAAAGAACACAAACATAAACTTGGCTATATAAAATAGCCCTATGAAAATCATTCTAAAAATAGCAATGATAATTTCTAATAGATTTCTTATTATGTTCCTCCAGTCCATTTTCTTTGTTTTATAATTCCTGTCGCCAAAGCTCCGGCTGCACTATTGTATAACCAGCACTTTGCAAATATACTCTTTTAAATTCATCGGGCAACGTTCCTTCAAGGAATTGCTTTTTATGCCTTGATGCAGTTCGGCGGTCATATGGACTATTTTTAGACCAACCTCTTTTAAGAATTAGTTCCTTAAAGCATTCATCTAATGTTTTTGCTTTATCTATCATAATCTTTTCGTAAAGAAATTATAGGGTTTTTCATCCCTTTATACGTTTCACAAGGATTTCCTAACAGTTCGCACATAACAAAATGTACGATTTTTCCTTCATCCAATGATAAATTCGATTTATTTGCTAATTCTACAACTAATGTATATTGATAACTATAGTTCTCAACAACAATTTCTTTTTCATTGGAAACTTCATTGTAAATCTTTCTATACTTATGCCATAAAGACGTATTAAAAAGCTCTACCGTAAGATAATTGTTTACCTGCTCTGTTGTATAGTCTTCTGGCAAACGTTTCCCTGTAAGTCTATAAACAGCCTCCATTTTTGCTTTTTTTCCTACAAACTTTTTTTTTCCAATCATCTGACAAGAAGGAAGTTCATCCCTAGATATAAAAGGCTTCAAATCTGACACCCTACGATATACCTTATATTCAATAAACATTCTATCTATATTTTGATTATATGACATCTATTCCCTTTCACACTATTCGAAAAATTATGGTCATTTATCCCAATCATAATTATCGTAATCTATTTCCTTTCCTGTAGCATGGCATTCAGCCACATAATCAGCCCATTTTTTTCGCTTCGTCACATCAAAAGGCATACGTAGAAACTCATCCTTCCAAGGCTGTATAAAGTAACCAAAATCGTGTTTGTTCGTTACATACTGAACAGCATCTCTAATGGCGTTATACTCATATCCTTCTTTCAACAATGGTTCGTCACCCAGTTTAGAGTATATGTTTGCCACTTCCCGAAGCATCTTTGCAAATTCTTTGTATGTGGCAAAATTCTTTTCTTTTTTATCCATAATCATTCTTTTTTGTTTTGAGTATTAATTTTTTTCGATGAAAGTATTGGTTGTATTCAACACCCCGGCTGAATCTCGACTTTTGCCATCTCTTATGAAGATTCCTTCTTCTTTCAACCGTTCATAATCAAATTCATTCATCATGATAATGACAATATTTTCATTTGTATATAGCTTACACTTCATAAATTGAGTACCTTCTATTTTTCCAATTACGTCTATTTGGATTGTTCTTTCATTCATAATTCGTTTATTTATATATCGATTTGAGGATTATTCTTGTTTTTTTACTTCATATCCCTTTTCTCTGAGATACGCTGCTATATACTCATCATCTCCGACATCATTAAGGACATCGAAAAGATAACCTTTTACATAACTGGCTACTGCAACCGCATTTGCATACTCGATGTTCTGCGAAATGAATCTCACTTTCTCTGTTCTTCCTAAGCCTCTGAAGGCTTCTTCAATTTTGCTCATATTTATACTTTCATGATAGTTATTTCCTTTCTTCAAACATCCACTCTGACCATGACCACATATATAGCTCACGTGTACCACTTCCTTCATTATCTGTTAAAACATATCTTCCGTTTTCACTAATATGTCTTACAGTAAGTTCTTCACCACAATGCTTTTGCATATTATAGCAAAATACATTCGTATCATTGTCGCTTAGTACCAAACCAAAACTATCTTTATTCTGATTATACCATTCTATAGATTTGATACGAACTTTATCGCCAATCTTATATTTACTCATAATTATATCGTTTTACGCTAATTCTGTTTTAATAAACTTCATCATCTGATTGTGAAAAGAACCACTCCTTTTTTGTGCAGCCTTACAATCATCAATGGAAAGATTTGATTCCTTAATTATCCCTATTGCGATTGCTGGCATATCTCTGACTACTACAATATGCTGAACAGCAAACCAAATACCATCAATAAATTCATTATTCATATCTTCATTTTATTGGTTAAAACTCATGTTCACTTTCATCGAAATTTTCGATTGAATAAATTAAACCACCGAAGTCACCTGCTGAGAAGCCTCCAGTAATATTACTTCGATGTGTTCCCTTATACTTACCAAAGGTTAATGTTCTTTCTTGATTCATTACTATACTGGTTATGCGTTATTTGGTATGATAATCCCATTTTATCTTGACTTATATATCTGGAAAAGAGACCTGTGAACTAAAGACTACTCTTTCTTTTCCTTACGCCTCGATTTGAGAAATTCTTTAGCCGCTTCTTTGTCCTCATGTACTTCATCTGATACATAATATATTATAGCCTTTGAATTGTGAGGATTGTTTTTCCACTTTCTTCCTGTTGCATCCGGATTTACAACATATCCTTCTTTTGCCCATTGCAGGGCTGTTAGGCTCTTTTGGTTCATTCTCTTATACCAAAGAACCTTACGATGCATTTTTGTCCGGGGAGTAATTACTCCGTCTGCACATACCAGTCCTTCACAGTTGTAACCGGGGCTTTCCAGAAATTCAATTTCTTTTTGAATTTCTTTTATGCTCATTTTCTCGATGCGTTCCATGTATTGTGCAATCGTTTCATCTGTCATATCCGCTGCCATATTTCATGAATTTATGTATTAGAATAAGGCTATTAACTAGTTTAATAGCCCATTTTTGATTTCAAATACTATCAAACGTATTTATCCAATTCTTTTTCTAGCTTTTCCCTATCAATCTCTGGAAATAGTTCAAGAACAAGACTTAGCGAATCGCAATAATTGTTTGCATAGTTTTCTGTATCCATCAATCGTAACACCATTGAACAAAAAATACTCTTTTCCTGCTTAAAAGTACGATTTAACACAGAACTAGATAATCTGAAAATTTTCTTCTCTACTCCAATCATAAATTAATCCTTTCACATTTCTAATAATTGACTATCAATCTGTAGTTTTCTTCAATGCTTCAAAAGAAGACAAGTAATCATCAACAGCTTTATTTAACGCTGCATATTTATCTTTCCACGTTCTTATTTGCCGTTGTGTTTCAATATACCTATCATTCAAAGTTGCATAATTCTGAATAGCAAATCTAATAGCTTTAGCATCTGTTTTTTCACCAGATAATTTTTTTAGATTTTCTAACTCCGCACAGGCTGCATCGTCTAAGCGTAATGTAAACTCTTTTTTCATAAAAAAATGATTAATGAATTAATACTGAAAAATAGCCCTAACAGTTGGCTACGAAATGGATTTAAGAAGCAATGTTTCATAATTTTGTTTGCTGTTCTTTATACTGGCAGCCAAACCAGCTTTAAAGGTT
>ERZ773277.2490-NODE-2490-length-12223-cov-2.910010_pt1 | contig 12223 bp, 10 predicted proteins | sample MGYA00511957_ERZ773277 | MGnify/ENA primary metagenome ERZ773277 (study PRJEB29015, sample SAMEA2737800) | human gut metagenome | biome: human gut; feature: human-associated habitat; material: faeces | place: China | collected 2012 ... | reverse complement strand
CACTTCTGAAAGATGCTCTGAAACCAAACCTTGTTCAGACACTGGAGCATGTACCTGCAATCGTTCACGGCGGACCATTCGCAAACATCGCTCATGGATGTAACTCTGTAACAGCTACAAAGATGGCTATGAAGCTTGCTGATTATGCAATCACAGAAGCTGGTTTCGGTGCTGACCTTGGTGCTGAGAAATTCCTTGATATCAAATGCCGTATGGCTGGTTTAAAACCAAGCGCAGTTGTAATCGTAGCTACAGTACGTGCCCTGAAATACAACGGCGGCGTTGCTAAAGCTGACCTTAACAATGAAAACCTGGAAGCTCTTGAAAAAGGTATCCCGAACCTGTTAAAACACGTTTCCAACATCAAAAACGTATACAAACTTCCATGTGTTGTTGCTATCAACGCATTCCCTACAGATACAAAAGCAGAGCTTGACTTTGTAGAAGCTAAATGTAAAGAACTGGGCGTTAACGTTGCTCTTTCTGAAGTATGGGCAAAAGGCGGCGAAGGCGGAATCAAACTTGCAGAAGAAGTTATCCGTCTTGTAGAAGAACCAAACGACTTCTCCTATGCATATGAACTGGAAGGTTCTATCGAAGACAAACTGAACCAGATTGTTCAGAAAGTTTATGGCGGCAAGAGAGTTGTTCTGACAGCAAATGCTCAGAAACAGGCAAAACAGTTAGAGGCTCTCGGATTTGGCAACTGCCCGATCTGTATGGCAAAAACCCAGTACAGCCTGACCGATGATCAGACCAAACTCGGCGCACCGACCGGATTCGAAGTTACCGTACGTAACCTGAAAATCTCCGCTGGTGCAGGCTTCATCGTAGCCCTGACCGGTGACATCATGACCATGCCAGGTCTGCCGAAAGTTCCGGCAGCAGAGCGTATCGATGTAGACGCTACTGGAAAGATTACAGGATTGTTCTAATAACACAGGATATTGTCTTGAAAAGACAGAATAAAGCGTGAAATAAAACACAGAAAAAAAGAGACATTCCTTCGTGAATGTCTCTTTTTTTACGTTTTTATTGCAAAATATTACAAAAGATAATATAATTTCTAATGATAACATGGAGAGAAAAGCAGATATAATATAGTAAGGGAGTTACTTGCCAATGACATCGAAGAAAAAATTGAGAAGTCTTCTGGGCGGTACACTTTTTATGGTGCTGATGCTCAGCGTACATCCGACGACTGTTTCCGCGAGTGCTGTGGGGAGCAGCACGGTGATGGACCAGTCTGTGGAGACAGAGGATCAGCAGAGCGGGATACAGAGTGAAACGCAGACACAGGCTTCACAGGACAGCGGTGCTGCTGTGCGGGCCAGTCAGAATGGCTGGGTTAGGGCAGGCGACGGCTGGTATTTTTATGAGAACGGACAGCTGAAAACAGGATGGCTTTACCGGAATGGAAACTGGTACTGGCTGGATCCGGACCGGAACGGCCGCATGGCAGAAAACAGCTGGTTCACATACGATAATAATCTTTATTATGCCAAGGGAGACGGAGCAATCTATAAAAATGGTTTTCAGGAAGTAGATGGAAACCTTTATTATTTCCAGAGCTGGGGCGGCATTCAGAGAAATGTGTATCTCAGCATCAGCGGAAAAATGTATTATGTACAGGAAAATGGTATCGTTGCCCGTGGAATAGTCAGAACAATGAATGGACATGGTGATCTCTGCGCATTTGATGATACTACGGGAGCGCAGATCACACAAAAAGGCTGGCTGAAAAAAGGCACATCATATTATTGGGTAAGAGAAGACGGCGTCCTGCAGACCGGCTGGCTGCTGTACGATGATAACTGGTACTGGTTTGATGATAATGGTGTCATGATGACATTCGGCTGGAAAGAAATCAACAACAATCTGTATTACTTCCGGAGCTGGGGCGGCATTTATAAAAACGGTTTCCAGAGCATCGGAGGAAACGAGTATTATTTCCAGAGCTGGGGTGGTGTATATCGAAACACCTTCTTTACCGTAAAAGGGAAAACCTACATAGCGCAGAATGACGGATCGATCTATCATGCCAGCCAGACCGGCTGGGTTCAGCTGGGAGATCAGACTTACTGGATTAATCAGGATGGTTCTGTTCAGACCGGCTGGCTGAAGCTGGAAGGCAAATGGTACTGGCTGAAAGCGGACGGCACACGTGCTGCATCTGAATGGATCACGTATGACAACAACCGATACTATTTTGATGGTGACGGTGTGATGTACACCGGAATGAAAGAGGTTGACGGAGCAAGATATTATTTCCACAGCTGGGGCGGCGTTTACCATAACGAATCTTTTACCTGGCAGGGAAAGAAATACTGGGCAAAGGATGACGGAACCTTCTATACAGGTGTCTGCGATATCAATGGAAAGAAATACTATTTTCTGGAAGACGGCGAGCAGATTACAAAAGAGGGCTGGTATCTGACCAACGGAACGTATTACTGGATCAACAAGGATACGTCGCTTCAGACCGGCTGGGTGAAATATGACAACAACTGGTACTGGATGAAAGAAGACGGTACGATGGCATCGTCTGAATGGATCACCTACGACAAAAACCGCTACTATTTCCGAAGCTGGGGCGGCATGTACACCGGAATTCATACCATCGGCGGAACAAAATACGCATTCCAGAGCTGGGGCGGTCTGTACCATGATCAGACATTTACCATCGGCGGTAAAACATACTATGCCAATTCAGATGGAACATTTGCCACCGGCTGGGTGCAGAACGGCGGAAAAACGTATTATTTCGATGAGGACGGCACAAGCCATACGGGCTGGCTGCTTCTGGACGGAACGCATTACTGGATCAATGCCAATGGAACCAGAAGAGATGACGAGCTGTTTCAGTACGACGGAAACTATTATTATGTAGACAAAAACGGCGTTATGGCGACAAGCGGCTGGGTATACTGGGATTATAACTATTATTATCCGAGAAGCTGGGGCGGCATGTACAAGAATGCGTTTATTACCTATGATAATAACCTCTATTACCTTGGATCTGACTCGAAAATGGCAATCGGCTGGCAGTCGATTGGCGGAAATACATACTATTTCCGAAACTGGGGCGGCATGATAACCGGAAAACAGGTGATCGACGGAAAAACGTATGTGTTCGATGAGGACGGCAAGCTGGTACAGAGTCCGGACGGATTTGAACCGTCCGCGCAGATCGGTGTCCGCACCGTACGGAACTTTCTGAAAAATGCACTGCTTCCGCTTGGAAACACCCTGTATATCTGGGGAGGCGGCCACACAGACGCAGAGGCAGAGAGTTACGGCGTCAATGCGCAGTGGAAACAATTCTTCAATACACAGGATTCCACCTACAACTATTCCGATCATCTGTATGAGTACGGAAAAGGTCTTGACTGTTCCGGCTATGTCGGATGGACCGCACATCAGGTGACGAAAGAGTATGCAACGACAACCTCCACTGGAATGCCGGCCTACTTTGCAAGAAAAGGCTGGGGAACCTGCGTGACAGGCGATACATCCCAGAAATTTACGCCGGGTGATGTGGTCAGCAAGAGCGGTCATGTCTGGATTGTCATTGGCCAGTGCTCGGACGGCAGCGTGGTTGTCATTCATGCGACACCGCCGTATATTCAGCTTGGCGGAACCGTTTCTTCAACAGGAAGCATTAACAGTGAAGCTATTGAGCTGGCAAATGAATACATGAAAATGTATTATCCGGTTGCGTATGAGCGGTATGGTGTAAAAGTTCTTGACCGGTCCTATCTGACCGGTGTGAATCATTTCACCTGGAGCAGCAGTATCTTAAGTGACAGTGAAGGCTACCGCAGGAAGAAACCGGCAGAAATCCTGAACGATCTGTTCCAGTAAAATATCTTCTATAAAAAATAAGAGAGAATACAAAAAAACTTTGTAGTTCGTGTATTCTCTCTTTCTTTTTGCGCTGGAATTGTCTATACTAGAAGGTGCGTGAAAGACGCAGATCAGAAATACAAAAGAAAAAATTTGGAAAATAAAAATACAAGGGGAGTAAACATGCGAAAGAGCTGGAAATGGGCGCTCTGTCTTGGCGTAGTGTCGTTGCTGCTGCTGGGCGGCTGCGGAAAAGAAAAGACGGAACCAGTGGATCTGGTGCTGGTAACCGACGGCAGTGAGGTAGCTTCCGATGCCGTGTATCAGTCAGCATGGAACGGTCTTGCGCAGTATGGAGACGAGAGCGGTCTGAAATATGAAGCAAGTGTTCCGGCAGGACGGACAACAGAGGACTATGAAAACACCATCAAAGAGGCGGCGCAGAAGGGAGCATCCGTTATCGTCTGTGCCGGAACGAGCATGAGCCGCGCCGTTTACGATGCACAGCGCGACTGGAAGGATGTCCGTTTTCTGCTGCTGGAGGCAGAACCGGTCAGTGAGAGCGGCCGCAGCCGTCTCCGCGGAAATACAGAAAGCCTGGAAATTGATGTATCAGAGGCCGGCTACCTGGCAGGATATGCGGCAGTACAGGCCGGCTACACGCACCTGGGCTATATCGGACAGAAAAACGAAGAGAACGGAACAAAGTACGGGACAGGTTATGCACTCGGTGCAGAGGCGGCCGCTGCGGATCTGGGACTTGGAGAAAACAGCATCACGCTGGATTATACGTATCGGAAAAGCAGCAGCGTATCACCGTCGTATTTGGAAAAAATCAAAAGCTGGTATGGTGAGGGCGGACAGATTCTCTTCTCGGACGGTGCATCGTATCAGAATGTACTTGGCGCAGCAGCATCTGCGGCAGGCGGAGCACTGATCGCAAACGGCGGCGTGGAGGAGTACGCCAATGCCGTGTTGAAAGTACGTCTGGATTATGGAACTGCAGTTTACAATGCGTTAAAAGAAATGAAACAAAAGGATTTTGAAGGCGGGAAAATTGTAACGCGCGGCGTGACCGATCAGGAAATCAGTCTGGAATGGAATCAGGATGCGGTGCCGTACTTTACAGAGGATCAGTACCGGGCACTCTGTGCGAAATTCTCCGCAGAGGACTTTTCAATCCCTGACGGCGATGCGCTTTCCTCGCCGGATCAATACAAATTGAGTTGTGTGAGTGTACAGAAGGTAAAATAACATGTATCGTTACTGTTCACGAATTGTTTACAAAAAGTCGGGATATTTTTCCTTGCATCCATTTGTGAATTGTGATATTATGTAAAAGAATTGGGAAAAATATTTCAAAAATGTTACAGAATAATTGAATTTCTAAGAAACAGGGAAACCTGAAACAAAGAAACCTACATACAACGAATCAATTTGGGAGTGAAAGAATGAGAAAAAAATTTCTTGCCTTAAGTTTAGCAGTGATCGTAAGTGCAGCTCAGGTAATGACAGTAAGCGCCTCGAAACAGGAGCAGTTACAGCAGCAGCAGGCAGCACAGGCAGAGACCAGCGCACAGCTTGACAACGCAAAAGCAGAAATCGACGATCTGGAAACCAAAAAGAATCAGATTACCGGCGAGATTGATGACCTGGACGCACAGCTTGTCGTAACCATGGCATCCGTGGAAAATCTGAAAAATGAAATTGCAGAGAAACAGACAGAAATTGAAACAACACAGGAAAAACTGGCACAGTCCCAGGCTGAAGAGGACGAGCAGTACGAGCTGATGAAAAAACGAATCCAGTTCCTCTATGAGAGCGGCGGAGACAACGGCTGGGCAGCACTTCTTCTGGAGGGAAAAGATTTAAGCAGCATTCTCAACCAGGCTGAGTACACCCAGAAGTTATACAAATACGACAGAGAGTGCCTGCAGGAGTACATGGATCTTGTACAGCAGGTAACAGACTACAGCAATCAGCTTGCAGATGAAAAAGCAGATCTCGAAGCTAGTGAGGCAGAGCAGGAAGCACAGCAGCAGTCCCTTGAGGCAATGCTTGAGCAGAAAAAAGCCGTTTCCGATGACTACGAAAACCAGATCGCAGACCTGAACGACATGGCTGCACAGTACAACGCAGTACTGGCAGAGCAGAACGCAAAGAGGAGATTGCAGCCGAAGAGGCAGCAAGAAAAGCCGAAGAGGCCCGTCAGGCAGCAGAAGCAGCCGAGGCAGCCCGCCAGGCAGAAGCAGCAAGACAGGCAGCAGCAGAAGCAGCCGCAAGCAGTGCTGCAAATAATACAACAACGGCAGACAACACACCGTCCAGCACAGGAAGCTCCACCACGACAACAACACCGTCTAACGGAGGAAGCTCTTACGATGATTCTTCGTCCAGCGATACCAGCAGCTCGGATGATTCCAGCAGCTCCAGCAGCACCGGAAGCGCAACCGGAAGTGCCATCGTATCCTATGCAACACAGTTTATTGGAAATCCATACGTATGGGGCGGCACAAGCCTTACCAACGGAGCTGACTGCTCTGGTTTTATCATGAGCGTTTACGCACACTTCGGATACGACCTTCCACATTCCTCCAGTGCACTGCGTGGTGTAGGACGCGGTGTATCTTATGCAGAGGCTCAGCCGGGCGATATTATCTGCTACAGCGGCCACGTAGCCATCTACATCGGCGGCGGTGCAATCGTACACGCAAGCAATGAGCGCGACGGTATCAAGATCAGCAGCAACGCAGCGTATACCACGATTCTTGCGGTAAGACGTGTGGTTTAAAAAAGAATTACATAGTAAGAATTTTCAGATCCCGGGAGAGAAAAATCCCGGGATCTTTTGCGTTTTGCTTAAAATTGAGTGCATTCGCGTTAAAACTGTGATATACTAAAGCACATCGGAGATACAAGGGCGTATTGACCAACAGAAGGTCAGTATGCCCTTTTGCTTGTTAGGAAGAAGGGAGAATCGTTATGAAACTGGAAAATTATTTTCGTCGTTTCGGTATTCGGAACGGATCTGGTGCGGAAAGTAGCGTCAGTGCTGTCCATCTGCATTATTGCCGGTCTGCTGATCGTCTACGTCCCGAACATCATCGCTGGAGCCGGAAAGATCGGCGATACTGTAAACACCATGAAAACCGCAGACCTCCCATTCGGCAAAGCCCTGTACGCCGCATTCCTCTACGGAACCTTCCAGCTTGCCAATGTCGCAGTCTTCGTCCAGCATGCCAAATCCTTCGAAAAACCGCAGGATGCCGGAAAGAGCATGGCAGTCGGTGCCGTATTAAATGCCCTTCTGATGATCATGGTCGTCCTCGGAATCATGACCGTATACCAGAACCCGGAAATGATCCAGCAGAGCGTCCCGACATTATTTATGGTTCAGCAGGGCGTCGGCAGTAAATTCATGACACCGCTGATTTCCGTACTGATCATCCTCGGTGCCGTATCCACAGCCGTCAACATGGTTGCCGCCATGGTCAAACGAATCCACGCCGGTCTCGCTGAACGAAGCAGCAGAACAGAAACCGCAGGCAAAATCAGCCGCACCCAGATCCTTGCCGCGCTTGTCTGCTGCATCGCGGACTTCCTTATCGCACAGTTTGGTCTGCTGACGCTGATCCAGAAGGTGTACAGCATCCTGGCATACCTGGCAATCCCGGTCATCTTGGTGCCGTACGTGGTGCACATGGCGGTGATGCGGTTTGATACGAAAAAATAGAAAAGAACAATAAAAAATTTGTAACAAAAATTTACACCGCAGAAAGAGAGATTTGCTTCTGGAGAATGGAAGTATTTCGCAGACAGCAGAAAAAAGAAGATTCATGCAGAGCAGATGTGAGTCATAAAGAAATGACATGCGTCTGCCTTTTTTCTGTGCGTCTGGCAGAGTATGTGTCGGTGACAAAGCAGAAAACAGGAACTCTTCTTTGGGACTCGATTGTGCCGTCAAAATATGGTATACTGCAAAAAGGATCAAAAAGCGGATATTGATATTTCACGGGAGGGGAAGAAGATGAAAAATGCACCGGCTTATGTGAAGGTTTACAGCAGACTGAAAAACGAGATCAATAAGGGAACATATCCTGTCGGGGGATTTCTGCCGAAGGAGTGTGAACTGGAGAAAATCTATCAGGTCAGCCGTACTACGGTACGGAATGCAGTAAAGATGCTGGTGCAGGAGGGACTGGTTGAGGTTCGCCAGGGTTCTGGAACGAGGGTGCTGAATCATAAGGCAATTCAGAATTATAACAAGGTCACATCGGTCACGGAATCCCTGATGAAAAAAGGATATCGGGTAACGACGTCAGATATGATGATCGACATCATTTCGGCGGACAAACAGCTCGCCGATGAACTGGAAATTCCGGAGGGAACCAGCGTGGCGAGGATTCAGCGGCTGCAGCTTGCGGATGAAGAGCCTGTTACGCTGATGGAAAATTATATCGAATATGCGAAAGTCCCTGGCATCGAGGCGTATGAGAATCAGTTTGTAGCGCTGTATCAGTTTCTGGAGGAGAAATTCGGCTTGCAGATTGATGAGACACGAGACAGAATTTCAGCGAAATCCGCGACCTTTATGGAAGCCCAGGTTCTGAAAACGGAGCCGAAGGATGCGCTTCTTGTGGTGCACAGAGTCACCTACTGGCAGAACCGGCCGGTGAGCATTGACCACGTGCGGATCATCGGAAGCAAGTACGAGGTGGAGATTTCGGGAAAAGGACGGAGTAAATGAGCGATGAGACAGAAGAACAGAAGAAACTGATGCGGCAGATTGATATCAGCTGTGTACAGGCATTTCATACAATGGATGAAATTGATGCGATGGTGGAGCTGGCAAAGAAATATCGTCTGGCTGCTGTGTTTACCTTGCCGGCGTTCAGCGCCCATGTGGCAGAACGGCTACAGGACACCAGAGAAATCCATGCGGGAGGCGTGGTAAGCTTTCCGGGCGGCGGAGATACGACCGGACAGAAGAAGCGGCAGGCAAAAGAACTGTGGGAGGCTGGCTGCCGGGAAATCGACATGGTGATGAATCTTACGGCATTCAGAAGCCACGAATTTTCTTATGTAAAAGAAGAACTTCTGGCCATCCGGGAGCAGGTGCCTTCGGCGATTTTTAAGGTGATCATCGAGGCACCGCAGCTGACGGAGCAGGAAATCTGCCAGGCAGTGGATCTGTGTGTGGAAGGCCGTGCGGATTATGTAAAGACGAGCACCGGATGGTATCCCGGCTGTCCTTCCACCGTGGAGCAGGTTCGAATCATGAGCCGTGAAGCCGCCGGTCGCATTCAGATCAAGGCCGCCGGTGGAATCCGCAGTCTGGAAACTATACAGGAAATGCAGAAAGCCGGCTGTAGCCGTTTCGGTATGGGAATGCGGTCGGTACAGAATTTGATAAAAAGTATCTATAAGTAATCTATTGTGCAAAAGCTATAAAAAAGTCACGGAATATTCTACGATATTCCGTGACTTTTCTGTTGAATTAGTAACCTATTAGTGATATATTCGAATCATAGGAATCGATAAATCATTAACAATCTGAAAGGAGAGCAAAAGATATGAAAGGTTATGCAATGCTGAAAATCGGTGAATCCGGATGGATCGAGAAAGAACGCCCGAAATGCGGGCCGATGGATGCCATTTGCCGTCCACTGGCAGTTGCCATCTGCACATCAGATGTCCACACTTTATGGGAAGGGGCCATCGGTGACCGTCATAACATGATTCTGGGCCATGAGTGCTGTGCAGAGGTTGTGGAAGTCGGAGAGCTCGTAAAAGATTTCAAACCGGGAGACCGGGTTCTTGTGCCGGCCATCACTCCGGACTGGAATTCTCTGGAAGCACAGGCTGGTTATTCCATGCACTCCGGCGGAATGCTGGCAGGCTGGAAATTCTCCAACTTCAAAGATGGTGTCTTTTCTGAATTCTTTCATGTAAATGATGCCGATGGAAACCTTGCGCTGCTTCCGAAAAACATCAATGTTGTCGACGCGTGCATGCTTTCCGATATGGTGCCGACCGGATTCCACGGCGTAGAGCTTGCCGATGTACAGTTTGGTGATACAGTTCTTGTCATCGGAATCGGACCAGTTGGTCTGATGTCGGTAGCCGGAACGAATATGCGCGGCGCATCGAGAATCATTGCTGTCGGAACGAGACCGGTCTGCGTAGAAACGGCAAAAAAATACGGCGCAACGGATTTTGTCAGCTACAAGAACGGACCGATTTTCCAGCAGGTACTTGATATGACAGATGGAAAAGGTGTTGATAAAGTAGTCATCGCCGGCGGTGGTGTAGAAACCTTTGCAGAAGCAGTAAAATGCCTGAAACCGGGCGGAAAGATCGGAAATGTAAACTATCTTGGATCCGGTGACAACATTGATATTCCGCGTGTAGAGTGGGGCGTTGGAATGGGTCACAAACAGATTAACGGAGGCCTGATGCCTGGCGGAAGACTCCGCATGGAAAAACTGGGAGCTCTTGTTTCGGCAGGCAAGCTGGATGTCAGCCCGCTGTCCACACATGTGTTTGATGGATGGGATCATCTGGAAGAAGCACTGTTCCTCATGAGAGATAAACCGAAGGATTTAATCAAACCAGTCGTTAAATTGGCTGACTGATGATTTGAAAATTTGACTGAAAAAGGAAACGTATGAAAATATTGATCGTATCCGGCTTTTTGGGCGCGGGAAAAACAACATTTATCAAACGGCTGGCCAGGAACGTCGATCAGCGGTTTGCCATACTGGAAAATGAATATGGAGCCGCAGGAATCGACGGCGCACGTCTTGGCCAGAACCGGCAAGGAACGCAGAAAAATGTATGGGAAATGACAGAGCAGTGCATCTGCTGCATCGGGAAAAAGGATTTTGCAGCATCCGTGCTGACCATTGCCAATGTGGTAGACCCGGAATACCTGATCGTAGAACCGACAGGCGTCGGAAGTCTCGCCCGGATTATAGAAAATCTGCGTCAGATCGAGTACGAGAGAATTCAGCTTCTCTCGCCGGTCACTATTGTGGATGTTTACAGTTACCGCCGCTATATGGCGGAATATCCCGAGCTGTATCAGGATCAGATCCGAAGCGCGGATACGATCATTGTTTCCAAAACAGAAGCATGCCAGGCGGAAGAAAAACAGCGCATCCAGAAATTTCTGCAGGAAATTAACCCGCAGGCAAAAATCATCACGGATTATGCATCCACGATGACACGGGAAGATTACCAGAGCCTGCTGCTGGGCGGCCGATATGAGAAAGAAGTACAGGATACGCAGAGCGGCGAAAAGATGCCGGAGACCTTCTCCTTCGAAAATATCCGAATGGAGGCACCGGAAACCCTGTGGTGTTTTCTGGAACAGATCATTCGCGGAGCGTTTGGAAATATCATCCGTGCAAAAGGACAGTTCGCAGCCGGAGACCAGTTTCTCCAATTTGATGTCGCCGATCACCGCTACAGCATCACCGGCACAGAACAGAAAAACGCCGGCCAGGCTGTGTTTATCGGAAACGATATGAACGAAGATGCGATCCGGCAGTATTTTAAGAAATGCGCCGGAAACCAGAAAATGAAATATGCTGCCCGTCATGTATCATAAAGTAAATAGGAAAAAGAGATTGCGGAGTCCTGCCAAAACAGGGTTTCGCAATTTTGGTTTTTACAGAAAGATTCAACTGAAAAACGAAGGATAGGCAAAAACGAAAAATTACGCTAAAATAAACATACAAGTATTTCAAATAAAACAAAAGAAAAATCAGGGGGGATCTGATATGGAGGAACAGAAAAGAAGACGGGAAAGAAAATCAGCGGCATACTGGTTGAGCAAAAGCTCGATTTTATATCCGATCTGTATCTTGTATGTGATGTATGTGAAACAGGTTGAGGTATATATTACAGAATGTTCCGTCCATATTTCGTCGGGGACAATGCTTTTTGCCTATGCGCTGTGCCTGATTTTGTGGCTGGCCTCACCCATTCGAAGCTACTGCGCAGATGGAACTGCAAATGAAGTTTTATTCTATACATTTCCGCCGAGCATACTGATGCTGTTTTTATTTGCCCAATATTCACTGAAAATTGTGTTGTTTCTTGCAGTGCTGGATGGGATATTTCTAGTTACGGTTTTAAGAGATTTACATAGAAAAAAACGAAAATATTCTCCGAAAAAATTCTGGAGATTAAAAAGAAGTGACTTAAACGCATTTCTGTTTGTTTCAGTATGCGTGAGTATGGTACCGACTTGTATGATGATATATTGGAAGCTTGAGTCTCCGTCCGGAGTGGCAGAACTTTACGAACGAAAAAAGGACTATAATCTCGTCCAGAATCAGGAGAACATTTTTCAGGAAAATAAAGAATTTCT
>ERZ773277.2486-NODE-2486-length-12244-cov-3.555829_pt1 | contig 12244 bp, 11 predicted proteins | sample MGYA00511957_ERZ773277 | MGnify/ENA primary metagenome ERZ773277 (study PRJEB29015, sample SAMEA2737800) | human gut metagenome | biome: human gut; feature: human-associated habitat; material: faeces | place: China | collected 2012 ... | reverse complement strand
GCAGCTACGCCCTGTCCATCCTGAAGAGCAACGACGGCGACCCCTCCTGCTGTTGCCGCTATTTCTTCAGCTATGACCACCCCAAGGCCGGCGAGGGCCGCTTCATCCACACCTATCAGGAGAATGCCGAACCTCTCCCTTCCTTTGAGGGGGAGCCCCGCCGGGTGTCTGTCTCCGCCCCTGACGCTGAGACCCTGGCCAGTCAGGTGTGGGCCAGCCTGAATGAGGACAACAAGGTCTCCCTGTTCGTCCAGTATGTGGACCTGGCCTCCGGCGAGCGGGACACCGTGATCATCAACAAGCACCAGTAAGCTGCATCCCCCTGTCAAAAGGAGTGTTCTCATGGCATTGACCGACCCGATCATCCAATTTCAAAAGGAGCGGGCCTCCGTTCCCTTCCAGCCCCCCACCCTGTGTACCGCCGAGACCTTTCCTCTTCTGCTGGCCGGGGTTCCCGCCCTGCGTAAGATCCCCGGCCTTGCCGCTCTGGAGGACGCGGGAGAGGCCTATTTCACCTCCGTCCCCTTCTGCCTGAGCCGGGAGGACCGCCAGGCCGCTCGGGACCATCTGGAGCAGGTCTACGGCATCACCAACAGGGACAGCATGGTAGCCTTCTGCAAGGAGGCCCTGCTGACCAACCACGAATATCTGGACTTCGAATCCTTCTGGGAGGGCCGCCCCAGCTTCTCCCTGGAGGACCTGTCTCCCGACGCCCGCCCCGTCTTTCAGCGGCTGTCCGACTTCGCCCGGCAGTTTCAGCCCCTGGTGGGCCGCCGTGGCTTCCTGGCCTGGGACATCAGCGAGACGCTGGGCCACCTGCGGACCGCCTGCGCCTGCGATTTGATCTCCCCCGAGGAATATAAAGAGCTCTCCCAGCACTGGGTGGAGCAGGCCGCCGCCTTCCACAGCTGGGAGGAGTACGCCGTGGGCCTGGTGTGCGGGGCCGCCTATTGGGCCTTCCGCATGGGAGGCGACCGCGGCCAGCAGGACGCCGCCGCCTATCTGGAGCTGAACCTGAGGCTGGTGCGCCAGCTGCTGGACAGCAAGCAGGCCTGGGCGGGCCGGATGTGGTACCGTATTCCCCAGGAAAAGCCCTTCCTGCTCTCCGCCCCGGAGCTGCGGATGCTCCTGCCCGGCTGGGAGGGCCCCAACGGCTGCCTGGCCACCGACCACATCACCGTTCTGGGCAGGCAGGTAGGCTGGTGCTACCGGGAGCGGCCTGACAGCCAGTACCCCGACAGCGGCTGGCGCTTCTTCTCCGGCGAGGAGGATGAGGCTTATATCAATAACGTCAGCCATACGGGAGTCTACGACCTGAACACCATCTGCAACTACGACCCGGACATCATCCCCCTGCTCAGCGCTCCCTTTGGTACCGCCTATGCCCGGGGGGAGGACGGGAAATTCCACGCGGAGCCCTTTGAAGCGCCGGAGGAACCCTGAACATTCTGCGCATACAAACGCAGGGCCGCACACTGTGCGCCCCTGCATCCCCCGCCCGACCACGCCATCAAATACAGAAAGGATGACCTTCCATGACCGAACTGGAACTGAAATACGGCTGCAACCCCAACCAGAAACCCGCCCGCATCTTTATGGAGGAGGGCGAGCTGCCCCTGAAGGTGCTCAACGGCAGGCCCGGGTACATCAACTTCATGGACGCGCTGAACTCCTGGCAGCTGGTGAAGGCCCTGAAAAAGGCCACCGGCCTGCCCGCCGCCGCCTCCTTCAAGCACGTCTCCCCCGCCGGGGCCGCCCTGGGCCTGCCCCTCACCGATGTGGAGCGGCACATCTACTTTGCCCCGGAGGGGGAACTGTCCCCCATCGCCTGCGCCTATATCCGGGCCAGGGGCGCAGACCGGCTGTGCTCCTTCGGTGACTGGGCCGCCCTGTCCGATGTGTGTGACGGCGACACCGCCCGCTTTCTGGCCGCCGAGGTGTCCGACGGCATCATCGCCCCCGGCTACACCGACGAGGCTCTGGCGATCCTGAAGGGCAAGCGCAAGGGCGGCTACAACGTGGTGGAGATCGACCCCGGCTACACCCCCTCCCCCATCGAGCGCCGGAACATCTTCGGCATCACCTTTGAGCAGGGCTACAACGACCTGGACATCCGCGAGGAAATGCTCCAGAACGTGGTCACCGAGAACAAGGAGCTGTCCCAGCAGGCCAAGAACGATATGCTCCTCTCCCTCATCACCCTGAAATACACCCAGTCCAACTCTGTCTGCTATGTCAAAAACGGCATGACCATCGGTGTGGGGGCCGGCCAGCAGAGCCGCATCCACTGCACCCGTCTGGCCGGCAACAAGGCGGACATCTGGTGGCTGCGCCAGCATCCCAAGGTCCTGGGCCTCCAGTTCGTGGACAACATCCGCCGCCCCGACCGGGACAACGCCATCGACCTGTATATCTCCGACGAGCATGACGACGTGCTGGCCGAGGGCGTGTGGCAGAACACCTTCAAGGTGAAGCCCGAGGTGCTCACCTCTGAGGAGAAGGCCGCCTGGATCGCCCGGATGTCCGGCGTCACCGTGGGCTCTGATGCCTTCTTCCCCTTTGGCGACAACGTGGAGCGCGCCCGGAAGTCCGGCGTGCAGTACATCGCCCAGCCCGGCGGCTCCATCCGGGACGATCAGGTCATCGCCACCGCGGACAAGTACGGCATGGTCATGGCGTTTACCGGGATCCGGCTGTTCCATCATTAAATAACACAACGGGCAGGCCGTCCCCTGTCTGTAGGGGCCGATGTCCCCATCGGCCCGCGGGCGGGTGAGAACACCCGCCCCTATACGGACTCCGGGGACCTTGTGATATGATCCGTGGTCACACCCTGCAACGTATCTGAAGCTATTTTTCAGGGCGTGAGATGGTGAATTGCCCCACAGGGGCAAGAGAAGCTGGCCCGGGCCGCGGCCTGCAATACATCCCACCTATTTTGTAGGGGCGGCCGTCGCCGCCCATATTGAGAGGAGCATAATATATAATATGAAAGTATTAGTCGTCGGCGGAGGCGGGCGTGAGCACGCCATCTGCTGGAAGCTGGCCCAGAGCCCCAAAGTTTCTGAGCTGTACTGCGCCCCCGGCAACGGGGGCATCGCCCAGGTGGCCCAGTGTGTGCCCATCAAGGCCACCGATGTGGAGGACATGGTGGCCTGGGCCAAGGACAACGCCATGGACTTTGTCATGGTGGCCCCGGACGATCCCCTGGCTTTGGGCATGGTGGACGCCCTGGAGGCGGCGGGCATCCCCGCCTTCGGCCCCCGGGCCAACGCCGCCATTCTGGAGGCCAGCAAGGCGTTCTCCAAGGAGCTGATGAAAAAGTACCACATCCCCACCGCCCAGTATGAGACCTTCACCGACATGGAGCAGGCCCTGGCCTACATCCACCGGCAGGGTGCTCCCATCGTAGTCAAGGCGGACGGTTTGGCTCTGGGCAAGGGTGTGGTGGTAGCCTCCACCGTGGAAGAGGCCGAGGAGGCCGTGCGCTCCATGATGCAGGACCACAAGTTCGGCAAGAGCGGCTCCACCGTGGTCATCGAGGAGTGTATGGTAGGCCCCGAGGTCACCGTGCTGGCCTTCTGCGACGGGGAGCACCTGGTCCCCATGCTGTCCTCCCAGGACCACAAGCGGGCCTATGACGGCAATCAGGGCCCCAACACCGGCGGTATGGGCGCCTTCTGCCCCTCCCCCAACTACACCCCCGCCATCGCCGCGGAGTGCATGGAAAAGATCTTCCTGCCCACGGTGAAGGCCATGCAGGCGGAGGGACGCCCCTTCCAGGGTGTGCTCTACTTCGGTCTGATGCTCACCCAGGACGGCCCCAAGGTGGTGGAGTACAACGCCCGCTTCGGCGACCCGGAAACCCAGCCCATCCTGTCCATGCTGGACACCGACCTGATGGATGTTTTCCAGGCCTGCGTCAACGGCACCCTGGATCAGGTGGACATCCGGTGGAAGGAGGGAGCGGCCTGCTGCATCGTCCTGGCCTCCGGCGGCTACCCCGTCCAGTATCAGAGCGGCTACCCCATCTCCGGTCTGGAAGAGGCCGGAAAGCTGGCCACCGTGTTCCACGCGGGCACCAAGCGGGACGGGGACGGCCGGATCCTCACCGCAGGCGGCCGGGTGCTGGGCGTCACCGCCGTGGGCGGCAGCCTGGAGGAGGCCATTGAACAGGCTTACGCCGCCTGTAAGCCCATCTCCTTCCAGGATATGCACTTCCGCACGGACATCGGTAAGGTATGAGCCGCTTCGACCTGGAGGGCGTGGTCTTTGACGTGGACGGGGTCCTGTTCGACACAGAGCGCCTGTCCCAGGAGACCTGGAACGCCGTCAGCACGGAGCTGAACTGGCCCCAGGTAGGGCGGGCCTATTTAGAATTCGTGGGGCAGAACCGGGCCGACATCCTCCAAAAGATGCTGGACCTGTTTGGGCCGGATTTTCCCCGGGAGACCTTTCTGCTCACCTGCTCCGCCCGCTCTCAGGCGCGGATGGAGCAGGAGGGCGTCCCGCTCAAGCCGGGCGTCCGGGAGATCCTGGAGTTTCTGACCGCCCGCGGGATCCCAGCTGCCCTGGCCACCTCCACCAATCGGGAGCGCACCCATCGGCGCATGGAGATGACCGGTCTGGGGCCCTGCTTCTCCGCCGTGGTCACCGGCGACCAGGTGGAGCACAGCAAGCCGGACCCGGAGATCTATCAGCTGGCCTGCCGCGCCCTGGGGACCGCTCCGTCCCGCACGCTGGCCATCGAGGACTCCCGCAACGGGATCCTCTCCGCCCACGCCGCCGGGATGCCGGTGGTCATGGTCCCCGACCTGATCCCGCCCGCCCCGGAGCTGGAGCGTCTGCTGTTCCGGCGCTGCACCTCTCTTCTGGAGGTGCGGGAGCTGCTGGACCATCTCCTTACAACATAACACAAAACGGGCGTCCCAGCCGGGACGCCCGTTTCCGTTCTTTGTCTTGTTTCCCTGTCACATTCCCTCCGGCGTGGGATCCCCCGCCAGGGAAAAGAGGTACTCATAATAGGGCTTCAAAAAGCGGAAGCCCTGGATCACCTGCTCCGCCAGCTCCGGCTGAAAGAGAAGGCCGCCGCAGTTCTCATCCCGGGAGATAGCGATGCTCTTCCGGTTGTACCAGGGGGCCAGCAGCCCGCCCGGGTCCCCTTGGTCCGCTTGTACTCCGCCCCCTCCAGCCGGAACTCCGACCTTTCCAGCCGGCGGGCCAGCCGCTCCAGGGGCTTGGGGTCCCGGTCGATCCGGGCCCGCAGCTTGGCCATGGTCAGGGGCGTGGCGTCGTACCAGCCCATCCCCATGCTGTAATACTCCGGGGCCAGCTCAAAATAGAACGCCGGCTGGCTGACCCACTCCTCCTTTGGCCGCCGCAGAGTGAACCACAAGTGGTCCTTATAGGGGCCGCGCCCGTGGAGCCGCCGGGCGTCACGATAGATCCGGGAGACGTGGAGGTTCAGCCCGAGTTTGGAAAACTCCTCCTCCACCGCGGCGTGGACCTGTTCCCCCAGCTCCCGCATAGGCCCGGCCACCAGGGTCAGGTACTCTTCTTTATGGGCCTCGAACCAGCCGCGCTCATTGTTGAAGCGGATGCCCCACAAAAAGTCCACCGCCTCCTGGGAAAATCCCTGAAACATACCTTGTCACCTTCTTTGCGTGTCAAACGGCCTGAGCCGGATCGTCCACCGCCAGATCCTGGGCCGGAGGCTCCTCCGCGGGAGGGAGCTCCTGTCCGCCGCCGGACCCTGCCGGGGCCTCTGTCCCCGGATCCTCCAGCGGCGTCTCTGCCCCCGCGTTTTCCGCAGGCGTCTCCGGTACGGTCTCCGCCGGAGGGACCTCCGGGACCGGCGGGACGCCATTGGGCCAGGTGGCGGGGTCTCCGTCGGCGGGGTTATACAGGATGGTCTTGGGCCGCATTTTGTACACGCTCTTCCCCATATCCTGCTTTTCCAGCAGGTTCCCGTCCCGGTCATAGACATACCGGTAGGTCTGGGCCGACTTTCCGGTGTAGGGGTTCTGCTTGCTGTCCACCTTTGTGGTCCCCCGGGGGATGGATTCATCCGCCTTATACTGGGTGGTGGGAGTCACTGTCTCATAGACCGTGCTCTTGGGCTCGGCCCGGACGCCGTCCACATTGGTCCCATAGATCTTGACGTTCAGCTTCCGCTTGCCCCCCTGGTCATAGCTGGAGGTAACGATCTTGATGGGGTAGTCCGTGCTGTTCTCAAAGCGGAAGTCCGTCTGACCATAGTACACCGTGGCGTCCATGCCCTCCGGCACATAGCCGGTGTTGAAGCGGTGGGCCCGGCGCTCCACGATCTTCAGGTTTGTATGGAGCACCGCGTAGTAGATGGTAGAGGAGGTCTGGCAGATGCCGCCGCCCACCTCGTCCACCGAAGCGTCGCCGGAGTACACCGGCGCGGCCAGATAGCCCTTGGAGGCGGAGCGGCTGCCGGTGGTGTTGTTATAGGAGAACACCTCCCCGGGCATCAGGATCACCCCGTTGCAGGCCTGAGCCGAGAGCTTTACATTGTGCTTCCGGCTGGAGGAGCCGCCCACATTGGTGGTCCCCTCCCCCAGCAGATCCAGGAACAGCTTGGCCTCCAGGCTCTGCTTCGTCTCCTCCGGCTGGGTCAGGGTCACCGGGATGGAGAAGGTCTCCCCCTCTCCCGCCTGCTCATAGGCGGCCTTCAGCGCCTCCACATCAAAGTCCACGCCCACCACATGGTCGGTGACCGCCCCGGTCTCCCGGTCGTACTGGGCGCTCTGGGGCTCCACCGCCACCGCGCCGTGGATGGCCTGGAAGTCCGGCTCCTGGGGCGGTGTCTCCTGGGGCATGAGAGGATTTTCCACCTCCACGGCCCCTTCCGCGCCGCCGAACTTCTGCTCCATGGCCTCCTCCACCGCGGACCAGAGGCTGTCTCGGACCTGGCTGCGGTCGATGGCCTGGCCGGTCCTGCCCTTTGTCATCACCAGGGCATCGCCCTCCAGCTGATAGGACGCCTCGGTCACGCTGCCCCCTGTCTCGGCCTCCACCCGGTCCACGGTCTCATCCAGGGCCGTGCAGTCCCATCTCGGGGCGGAGATCCGGTGCTCCCGGCCCAGCAGCTGGGTCAGATAGACGCCGCCGCCGGTGAGGAAGTTTTCCCGGCCCACCGCGCCCGCGGCCTCGGCCGGAAAGGACCAGCCATATCCCATCTTATCCGCCGCAATGGACCACAGCTGACCGTCATAGGACACCAGGCCAATGATCTGGCCGCCGTACTCCTCCATGGCCCGGTCCAGGGCGGTCTGTGCCTCCTCCACGGTCATGCCGGACACATCCAGGCCGGCCACCGATACATTGGGAAGGATCCGGTCGGTCCCGTTCACCCAGGCACACAGCCCCAGGTAGCCTCCTAGCAGCACTGCCGCGGCAGTTCCTGAGATGACCCATATTTTTTTGTTTTTCTTCCTGCCCTGCTCGCCCGAAGGCTCTCTGGCAAGCTCTCGTTTTCCCATAATCCAGCTCCTCCACACCGGTACGCCCGAACCGACAAGGCCCCGCGCCGCCGGCAGTGATGTACCGCTCCATGTTCGGCCGGTCCCGGCCTGAAGCGTCTCTATGTACCAGGTGCTATTATAAATGCGTACGGATCCAAGCCACAAGCATGGAACGCCAGGTCTGATCAGGCAAATTGGATCTGTTCCCCTGCAAGCGTTTTGGGCCACCCAGTCCAAACCCTTTTCACCCTCCACGGGAACACAGAGTATTCCTGCGGCACGACGCGTTGCAGCAAGGTCCGAACTCCATAAATCGGTCCCTTTGAGCCGTTTTATGAAGCTGCGCGGCTGCCTCCGCGCGGATCAGCCGATTTCCGGTCGATTCAGCAGACATTATTATAGCATCGGCGTTCCTCCCTTACAATTACAGAACAGTTACAGTCCGCTGAATTTTCCGGGAGAAGCGTTTACTTTTCCGCTTTCATGCGGTATAATCGTCTCACGCAGCCCGGGGGAGGGCGTGCCTCCCGGAGTTTCTTCATGGAATTTTAAGAGAAACTCAATCTCTTTTTTGCTTCTCTCTGATATGATATTCTTATCTTGAGTTTTCATTCTGTTCGGCTGGAGGTCAATAATTATGGAGCAGCATTCCTATCAAAACAGCGCATCCGGCAGCCCGTCCCGCCGGAACCGGGGCTCCGGCGACCGTGGTTTCTGGCTCGCCGCAGTCCTCTGCCTGTTCTTCTTCCCCCCTGTGGGCATCCTGATGATCGTTGTCAAGGTGCTCGGCGGAGGCCGCAAAAAGCCCAACGTCCGGGGACAGCACCCCTACTATACCCAGCAACACGGCTCAGTGGGGGCCCGCACGGTCCAGAACGGGGCCGCCCAGAATCAGACGCCTTCGGCCCCCGTCTCCGTTCAGGTCCTCACCCGGCTGTCCGTCCAGGCCAGACGCCTCACCGTGGTGGGCGGGATCCTGAGCCTGATCTTCGGCTTCACCTCTGTCTCCGCCCTGGCCGGCAGTCTGTGGATGCTCCCAGATGTGGCCTGGTATCTGGAGGCCACGCTTCCCTTCCTATGCTTCTTCTTTGGCAGCCTGGGCTGTCTGTGGGTCGGCCTGCGGAAGCGGAACAAGGTCCGCCGCTGCCGGAAATATCTGGCTATGCTGGGCTCCCGCACTGTGATCTCGGTCAGCGCCCTCTCCGCTGCGCTGGGAACCGCCCCTGCCAAGGTTCGGGATGAGCTGTCCGATATGCTGGATGACGGTCTCTTCCCCATGGGCTATCTGGACTATGGAAACGACCGCCTGGTGCTCTCCGGCGAGGGGCTGTCCGATCCTCCCCCCGCGCAGCCTGAACCTCCCAAAGAGGCTCCCCCCGAGGAGGATCCCCAGGGCGCTGTGCTTCAAGAGATCCGCGCCATCAACGACCAGATCGACAATCCCAAGCTCAGCCAGCAGATCGACCGCATCGGCGTCATCACCGCCAAGGTGTTTGAGTACCAGCGCAGCCATCCTCAGAAATCGCCGCAGCTCCACAGCTTTTTGAGCTATTACCTCCCCACCACCCTGAAGATCCTCCGTTCCTATGCCCAGTTGGAGGATCAGGAGGTGGATGGCCAGAACATCTCCGCCGCTATGGAGCGCATCGAAAATATGATGGACAAGGTGGTAGAGGGCTTTGAGAAGCAGCTGGACCAGCTGTTCCAGGGGGATGCGCTGGACATCACCACCGACGTGGAGGTGCTGGAGCGGATGCTGGCCAAGGACGGCCTCTCCAGTCAGGGCGGCCTGCATCTGGGCGGCTGAGCCCCACCGTTTCATACCCTCCGAATGGCAGCAGAACGGAATCACCAAATAGTTCAGGAGGATACAGCCATGGATGATCTGATCGCTTACTGCGGGCTGAACTGTGCCTCATGCGACGCATACCTTGCAACGCTCCATAACGACCAGGCCCTGCGGGAAAGGACCGCAAAACTGTGGGCTGAATTGAATAACGCCCCCATCCTGCCGGAACATATCAACTGCCAGGGCTGCTGCACCGAGGGGGTCAAAACCGTATTCTGTGACCATCTCTGCGGCATCCGCCAGTGCGCCTTAAAGCGGGGCGCCGCCACTTGCGGCAACTGCCCGGAGCTGGAGACCTGTCCAACGGTGGGCGCGATCCTGTCAAACCGCCCGGAAGCACTGGAAAATCTCAAAAAACAGGCCATATTTTGAAATACCGTGCGGCCAGCGTCTACAAACGCTGGCCGCACGGTGTTTTTTCTGAAGCAAGTTTCTCCGCTCATAGTTATGATGTCTCCCCACTCGCCGGGGCGACCGTCAACGTATCCGCCGGTAGCGCACATAGTGGAAGAACAGGCCATCCTGCTCCAGGGGCGGCTCCTCCTCCGCCAGTTCCCAATCGGGATCCCGGTCCAGATTGGGGAACACGACGTCCGCCGGAAAGGCGGCGTGGATCCTGGTGACGTACGCCGTATCGCACCAGGGCAGCAGCTGCTCGTATACCGAGGCGCCGCCGATAACAAAGGCGTCCTCCGATACAGCGGACCGCAACGCCTCCAGATCCCGAAATACCTCCGCACCCTCCTGGGCAAAGGCCGGGTCCCGGGACAGGATCAGATTTCTCCGCCCCTTCAGCGGGCGGCCGCCGGGAAAGGTGGCCAGCGTTTTGCGGCCCAGGATCACCGGATGGCCGGTGGTCAGCGCCTTGAACCGCTTCAGGTCCTGGGACAGATACACCAGCTGGTCCCCGTCCTTTCCGATGCCCCAATTTTCGTCCACTGCTACGATCACATTCATGGCGTTCTCTCCTCGCTCCGTCTCCCGCATGGGCGCAAATTCCTAATTCCTAATTCCTAATTCCTAATTCAAACAGCCACCGGGATCTTCGCCTCCAGCAGATGGGCCTGATAGCCCTCCAGCCGGAAGCTGTCCCGGGTGAAGGCATAGAAGTCCGTGACGCTCCGGTCCATCCAGAATGCTGGCGCGTCATAGGGCGTCCGGGCAATCAGCTCCTCCACAATGGGGACATGGCGGTCATAGATGTGGGCATCCGCGATGACATGGATCAGCTCCCCCGCCTCCAGACCGGACACCTGGGCCATCATGTGAAGCAGCACCGCGTACTGCATCACATTCCAGCCGTTGGCAGTGAGCATATCCTGAGATCTCTGGTTCAGGATCCCGTTCAGGGTGTTCCCACTGACATTGAATGTCATGGAGTAGGCGCAGGGGTACAGGGCCATCTCGCTCAGGTCGTGGTGGTTGTACAGGCTGGTGAGGATCCGGCGGGAGGCGGGGTCGTGCTTCAGATCCCACAGCACCTTGTCCACCTGGTCCATGTCCCCCTGGGGATAGTGGTGCTTCACCCCCAGCTGATAGCCGTATGCCTTTCCGATGGAGCCCGTCTCATCCGCCCAGGCGTCCCAGATATGGCTGTTCAGGTCATGGACATTGTTGGACTTCTTCTGCCAGATCCACAGCAGCTCGTCCACCGCGGATCTCAGATACTGCTTCCGCACGGTGATGACCGGGAACTCCTCCCGCAGGTCATAGCGGTTGACTACCCCAAAGAGCTTCACCGTGTGGGCGGGCGTCCCATCCTCCCAGCGGGGCCGGACCTCCCGGTCCGTGTCCCAGACGCCCCTGCTCAGGATCGCTCTGCAATTCTCAATAAAAACCTGATCGGCATAACTCATTTATGATCTTCCTCCATTTTTCATGCTCTCTGTTCCTGTTTTCTGATATTATCCTCATTATACAACAGAGAAGGGCGGGGCACAAGCCCCGCCCTCAGGCTGTCAAGAAGCCCGGTCTACCCTTCCTGGCGTATATAGGCCAAAGCAGGATCAGGACGAACGGATCAAGCTTCTCCATCCATGCGGTACTGAGCTGTCTATCCCTACGATTTCTATCATATCTCATTCCATTTCCCAATGTTCCAGCATCCCCCATCACTCCCTCCTTCTCCTCATTTTCCCTCATATAAATGAAAAAGCCCAGCTTCTGCTGGACTTTTTCGACAGACTGAAGCGTCCCTGCCCATGGGGCAGGAACGCTTTTTTGATCCTGTGCGGCTATGGCTGAGCTCTCTCCTTAACCAATCACAAAGCCCAGGACCAGATAGGCCGCCGCCGCCAGTGCGCCGCAGGTCAGGGCGTAGGGCAGCTGGGTGCGCACATGGTCCAGGTGGTCCGAGGCGGAGCCCATGGAGGATAGGATGGTGGTATCGGACAGGGGGGAGCAGTGGTCCCCGAACACGCCGCCGCCAGCCACCGCGGCAAACACCGCCACCACCAGCTGGGTCACCTCACCGCCGCTCATGCTGAAGGCCAGGGGCAGGGCGATGGGCATACAGATTGCGAAGGTCCCCCAGGAGGAGCCGGTGGCAAAGGCCATCACCGCCGCCACCATGAAAATGACGCAGGGCAGCAGATGGGGGGTCAGCAGCCCCTGGGTGAGGGAAATGATGTAGTTGGCCGTGCCCATGGTCTGCGACAGGCCGTTCACCGAATAGGCCAGGGCCAGCAGGATCACGGCGGGCCTTTGATGCCGTTGGTCAGGGTGTCCATGACCTCCTTAAAGGGGATGCCCTGGAGCATCATGCTCACCGTCATAAAGATGACCACCAGCAGGAAGGCCTCCATGGTCTTGGCGGACTTATAGACCACATAAGTACTCACCGCCACCGTCACGATCATCAGAACGGGCAGAAGGAAGTTGAGGAACACCCGGGGCTTGAAGCCTG
>ERZ773277.2483-NODE-2483-length-12250-cov-4.973432_pt1 | contig 12250 bp, 8 predicted proteins | sample MGYA00511957_ERZ773277 | MGnify/ENA primary metagenome ERZ773277 (study PRJEB29015, sample SAMEA2737800) | human gut metagenome | biome: human gut; feature: human-associated habitat; material: faeces | place: China | collected 2012 ... | reverse complement strand
GGATGCGGAAGAGCTGGTTGCTGCATTCAAATAGGAAAATTAGAAGTTTGAAGTTTGGTAAAAATTGAATTGTTGATTTTGGTTTTCTGGCGGTTCTGGTCCTTAGAGGATCAGACCGCCAGATTCCGTATATGGGGGAAATTTCCGTTACTGGGCACGTATGCGTGAACAGTAACTGCCGAATATTTCAATGTAAATTTTCAATCGGGCAAATATTGTGGTTGGCAGTTTGATATGATAAGATAGTTGGTATCGGTGCGCTGAAAAGCGAGATAAAAAGAAAGAAAAGGAAAAATATATGGGATGTGTACATCTGTACTGCGGCGACGGAAAAGGAAAGACGACGGCGGCGATCGGTCTGGCGGTCCGGGCGGCAGGAACGGGAAAACAGGTAGTTGCTGCCCGCTTTTTAAAAACGGACCAGTCTGGGGAGGTGGAGATTTTAAAGCGGCTCCCGGAGGTGACGTTGATTCCCTGTGAAAAAACATTTGGATTCACGTGGAAAATGACCGATGAGGTGAAGCGGGAGGCAGCGGATTATTATAAAAGTATGTTTGAGACGGCGTGCCGTGAAGCAGTGAAGCGGTGTGGGGAAGCAGAAGAGAACGGTTCGAAAGCACCAGAAGAGAATGATTTCTGTGAAACCTGCGATGTTCTGCTGGTGTTGGACGAGGTTTGCGCTTCTCTTTCTTCGGGACTTTTGGAGCTGGCGGATATAGTGGATTTTCTGGATCACAGACCAGCGGATCTGGAAGTTGTGATGACGGGGCGGAAACCGCCGGAGGAGCTGCTTTTGCGGGCTGATTACGTGACAGAGATGGAAAAAATCAAGCATCCGTTTGACCGGAAAATCCTGGCGCGGCGGGGAATTGAATATTAGAGAGGGGACTCTGAATGGGATTTATAAAGAGAAAGCATCGTCCGGAGTACGCTGCAGTGCAGCGGGAATGGGCAATGTGGGTAAAACAGATGGAAAAAACACTTCCGGGTTACGGGGAGCAGAATGAGGCATTGCACTGGATGGTACGGATTCTGACGGGGGTGCGGGTTCTGTACTGCCTGTTTTATCTGATTATGACATTTGTCTATGGAATGGAGAAAATAAATGCGGTCATGACGCTTTTGGGACCGTTTATTTTTTATGGCTGGTATATGCTTATGCTGCGGGAGAGCCCGGTGCTTACGGTGTTGATGCTGATCGGGCGTGGGGCGAGTATCGTGTGGGGCGGCGTATCACTGCTTCAGATGAGCTGGTGGCTGCCATTTCCGCTGGTTTTCATGCTGGTGACGGCGGCGGCAATCGAATTTATCGAGGCGGTATTCTGCATCTATATGCTGTTTAACCCGCTGGCACGGCACACAATCCGCTTAAACCGGGCATTTGCACGTGGAATGCGCGTACAGGTGCCGGATGAGGGGCTGGAATAGATGGCGGCGTATCGGAATGAAGCGGCGATACTGTACACGGGTAGGCACTTTTGGAACCGAAAGTGCCGTAAGAAAACGTGGCGGCAGCAGGAATTTGCCGTATTTAAATGCGAAGCCACGGCAAATTCCGTTACTGGGCACGTATGCGTGAACAGTAACGAGGCGGCAGATGAAGAGGACAATGAGGAAGTCAAGTCTTGATTTTTACAGAATACTCTGATACAGTGGAGTCAAGACAGGATTCCGCCAACGGATCTTGTGGGACGTAGAAAAGGCATAGAAAAGAAAGAGGTAAAATATGGCAGATAATAAGAATATGACGCAGGAAGAGATCGACAACGGCGAGGAGATGACCGTGACTCTGACATTGGATGACGGCAGAGAGATTGAGTGTGTTGTTCTGACGATTTTCCCGGCAGGCGGCAAGGATTATATTGCCCTTCTTCCGATGGATGACATCGAGGCAGAGGACGGAGAGGTATATCTGTACCGTTACAGCGAGGATGAGAACGGACAGCCGAACCTGGAAAACATCGAGGACGACGATGAGTATGAGATCGTGGCAGATGCGTTTGACGAGCTTCTGGACGAGCAGGAATATGATGAGCTGGTCGGCGAGGACGAGCTGGATCAGTAATTAGGCAGGCAAAAGACAGGACGCCCAGGTACTTCGCAGGCAGAAACGGCGAGGCATCTGGGCGTTTTACATATTTTCAGGGGTGGTACGATGGAACTGAAACAGGAGTTAAAGCTCAAACAGACCTTGTCCCAGAAAATGATACAATCCGCAAATATTCTTCAGATGGGGCAGATAGAGCTGAAAGAGTACATAGAAGAGATGGCGCTGGAAAATCCGGTGGTGGATCTGGAAGAGCGGGAGCCGGAGAACGGACGGCTGGAAGAAAATGGAGAGCTGAACGAGAAAATCCGCAGACTTGAAGAACTTGCCAGCCTTGACCGCCAGAACCAGACCTATTATCAGGATGAGGAAGAAGAGGCGGGGCGATTAGAGCCGGGACGAAGTCAGGAGGGGCTTTTGGAATCACTTCTGGAACAGGCGTGTATGCTGCATCTGACGAAAAGAGAAGAAAAAATATTCCGCTATATGATCAAAAATCTGGATGCAAGCGGATATCTCAGCGTGAATTTTGGAGAACTCTGCGCTGGGCTGGGAATTGAGGAGACAGAAGGGGAGCGTATCTGGAAAAATTTTGGCAGGCTGGAACCGCGCGGGATCGGGGCGCGGTCGCTGAAGGAGTGCCTGTTGATGCAGTTGTCTTACCTGGCAGAGGACGGCAGCGTGGTGATTGATATTGTTCAGAATGAAACGATGCGAACCGAAATGCTGGCAGCACATATCATTTCCAACCATCTGGATCTGCTGGGAAAAAACCAGATGAAGCAGCTTGCCCGTGCATGCTCCTGCAAGCTGGAGGAAGTGCTTCTGGCAGCAGCGCGGATCCGGGAGCTGAATCCCAAACCGGGAAGCGGATATGGGGATGAGAGCTATGATAAATATATCGTACCAGATATAATTATTACCCAGACGGAACACGGATTTGAAATGCAGCTTTCCGATGAGACACTGCCGCAGATTGCCATCAATCCGTATTATCTGTTATTGATGAAGCAGAAAGATACCGAGACGGAGGCAAAGGACTACATTGAGGAGAAAATCCGGCAGGCTGAATGGGTCTGCCAGTGCATTGGGCAGCGCAATCAGACATTGTCGCGGCTGGCAGAAGAGATTTTGTGCGTACAGGGGGAATTTTTCGCAAAAGGAAGTGGAAAACTGGCTCCGTGGACGCAGAAACAGGCGGCTAAATCGCTGGGGGTCAGCGAGCCGACGCTGAGCCGGACAGTGCGTGAAAAATATCTGCAATGCCGCTGGGGGATCTTTCCGCTGTCATATTTCTTTTCAAGACACATGGTTGCGGGGGGATTTGGGATGACGGATAAGGGAAGACTGGCAGATCGGGAAGAGGCGGCGAATCAGGAAGAAACGGCGGTTCAGGCAGAAGTGGTGAATCGGATGGAAACAGGCAAAGATCCGCGGGAGGCAATCCGCCATCTGATCAAAACGGAAAATCCGAGAAAGCCGTTCAGTGACCGCGTGTTGTCAGAAAAACTGGCGGAAGCGGGGATCACGCTGTCGCGGCGGACCGTGGCGAAATACCGGGAAGAAATGGGAATCCGGGATGCATCCGGGCGGAAGTGCTTTGGTATCTGACAGAAAACATAGACAGAAAGACAGAGGGAAAACTATGTCATTGCAATTTATAATCGGTGGTTCCGGTTCGGGAAAGACACGGACATTGTATGAAAATCTGATCCGTCAGTCGATGGAAGAGCCGGACGGACGTTTTTTTGCTCTGGTGCCGGAACAGTTTACGATGCAGACGCAGAAAGAGATCGTGATGCTGCATCCGAACCATGGCGTGATGAATATCGATATTGTCAGTTTTGAGCGTCTGGCATACCGGGTGTTTGAGGAACTAGCGATTGAAAATCTGGCGGTGCTGGATGATATGGGAAAATCGATGGTTCTGCGGCGCGTCTCATCGGGCGTCCGGGGAAATCTGCACCTGTTTGGAGGGCATCTGGACAAGGCGGGCTTTATCAGCGAGATCAAATCGATGCTGTCTGAGTTTTTCCAGTACGGCATCACGGAGGAAAAGCTGGAGACGCTGATCGGGGAGACGAAAAGCCCGCTGCTGCGCCAGAAGCTTCTGGATATGCAGGTTTTATACCGGGCATTCCAGGCGTATACCGAGGAAAAAGTGATCGTAAAAGAAGAAATTTTAAGCCTTCTCTGCCGGGTGCTGCCGCAGTCACAGCTCATCCGCGACAGCGTTGTGACGCTGGATGGCTATACAGGCTTTACGCCGATCCAGTATGAGCTTCTGGAACTCTTATTCCAGTGCTGCCGGAAGGTGATCGTGACGGTCACGATGGATCCGGAGGACAACCCGTACCGCGAGAGCGTGCAGCAGAAGCTCTTTTACATGAGCCGTCATACCGTCTGCCGTCTGATTGACCGTGCTGCAGCTGCCGGATGCAGCCGGGATGAGGATATTTTGTTGAAAGAAAAACCAATGTGGAGATTTAAGGACAGCCCGGAACTGGGATTTATTGAAAATGAATTGTTCCGATATAGAGGAAAGGTGTATCATTCTGGGAGCGGGAACGAAAGCGGGGCTGCGGCTGAACACGGTCGGGAAAGCCTGCGTCTAATTGAAGCAGCAACCCCGCAGGCGGAAATCTCTTTCTTATGCGGAGAAATCCGGCGTTTGGTGGCATCGGAGGGCATCCGTTACCGGGAGATCGCGGTGATTACCGGCGACTTGGAGACATATTCGCGGGAGATTCTGAGGCAGTTTGAGAAGAATCAGATCCCGTGTTTTATTGATTATAAGAAAAATATTTTAAGTAACCCGATGGTGGAACTAATCCGGGCGGCGCTGGAGGTGCTGCAATCGGGCTTTTCCTATGAATCGGTGTTTCGATTCCTGAAAACAGGGCTGGTGATGCCGCTTGCGGGGCTTTCACCGGAAGTGATCTATCAGGCGGAAAATTATGTGATTGCGCTTGGAATCCGCGGGTTTAAGCGGTGGAACAGCACATGGGAGCGCGTGTACCGGGGGGCTGAGCTTATCAATCTGGATGAGTTAAATCAGTTCCGCGAGGCGGTTGTCACACCATTTCTGCCGCTTCGGGAGGTGTTTTCCAACCGCAAAGCAACGGTGCGCGAGCGGACGGAGGCGCTGGTCCATTTTCTCGAAGCACTTGAGATGGAGCAGAAGCTGGCGGCGATGGCGCAGCAGTTTGAAGAAGTGGGCGATATGAGTCTTGCCAAGGAGTACGGGCAGGTGTATGGGCTGGTGATGGACCTGTTTGACCGGATTGTGGCGCTTCTCGGCGAGGAGATCATGGGACAGCGGGAGTATGCAGAGATTCTGGACGCCGGTTTTGCGGAGATCAAGGTAGGACTGATCCCCGCGGTCGTGGACCGGATCGTGGTCGGCGATATCACGCGAACCCGTCTTTCCAATATAAAAGTGTTGTTTTTTGCCGGAGTCAATGACGGGATAGTGCCGTCTGTTTCGGGACGCGGCGGGATCCTTTCGGAGGCGGATCGCCGGGCGCTGCGGGAAATGCAGGTAGAATTGGCGCCGACCGCGCGGGAGGAAAGCTTTTTGCAGCGATTTTATCTCTATCTGGCGCTGACAAAGCCGTCGGACTATCTCTATCTGTCGTGTGCGGCGTCCTCTGCCGAGGGAAAAGCGATGCGTCCTTCGAGTCTGATGCTGCAGCTGCTTAAATTATTTCCGGAGAAACGTCTGGAACAGCCGGAGGAAGAGAAGGAAGCGCTCTGGTCGCCGGAGCTTGGCATGAGCTGGGTGCTTCGGGGACTGCAGGATGAAAAAAGCGGGGAAAATGACCAGTTTATATCGCTGTACCGATACTTTATTCAGGCAGAATCGTACCGGGATGAAATGCAGGCGCTCTCGGATGCTGCATTTTATACCTATCAGGATACGGGCATCGGGAAGGCGGCGGCGCGGGCGCTCTATAGTCCGATTCTGCGGGGCAGTGTGACGCGTATGGAGCTGTATGCGTCGTGTGCGTATGCACATTTTCTTTCGTATGGGCTGGAATTGTCGGAACGGCAGATGTACGAGATTGCCCCGTCGGATATCGGAAATCTGTTCCATGCGGCGATCGACATGTATTTCACGCGGATGAAAGAGGAAAATCGCCGGTTTTCCGGCATTTCGGAGGAAGACCGCCAGAAAATGGTGGCGGAGTGTGTGGCGTCGGTCACGGAGGAATACGGCAATGCGATTCTGGGAAGCTCGTACCGGAACCAGTATCTGGAACGGAAGGTATACCGGATCACGGATCGGACGATCTGGGCACTGACGGAACAGCTAAAAAAAGGTGATTTTGAGCCAGCCGGGTTTGAGGTCAGTTTTTCACCGATGGATCACCTGAGAGCGATGCGGATTCCGCTTTCAAGCGAGGAGGCGATCCATCTGCGCGGGCGGATTGACCGAATCGATCTTTGCGAGGATGGCGACCGGCTGTACCTTAAGATCATTGATTACAAGACGGGAAAAACGAAATTTGACCTGACGGATATTTATTATGGATTGCAGCTGCAGCTGGTTGTCTACATGGATGCGGCGATGGAGAAGATCGGGCGGGAATACCCGGATAAAACGGTGGTTCCAGCGGGGCTTTTCTATTATCATATCGAGGATCCGATGGTGGAGCGCAAGCCGGTGGAGTCGGAGGAGGAGACGAATGCCGATATTTTGAAGGCACTGCGGATGAACGGGCTGGTAAACGGCGATCGGGAGGCACTGGCACATCTGGATAACCGGCTGGGCGAGGAGGCGACGGCGGATTCGGATGTTGTGCCGGTTTCGATTAAAAATGAGGCGATCGTTGAGCGGCGTTCGCAGGCGGCAGGGGAAGAAAAATTCCGTGTGCTGGGCGCGTATGTGAACCGGAAAATGAAGCATATGGGGCGGGAGATTCTGGATGGAAACATTGCGGCGTCGCCGTACAAAAACGGCCAGAAAACGGCGTGCGATTATTGCCCGTACCACAGTGTGTGCGGATTTGATTTGAAAACGGACGGCTACCAGTTCCGGCGTTTTGATAAGCTGAGCCCGGAGGAGATCTGGGGGAAGATGGAAGAAAAGGATAAGGAAACGGAACGGTAGGTTTGTGTTTGGCTGTGACTGTGGGAATGAAAGAAGAACCAGTCATGAAAAAGGAAAGGGCGAGAAATGGCAGTAAATTGGACCAGGGAACAGAAGCAGGTAATTGAGGGGCGGGAGAAAAGCCTCCTGGTGTCGGCAGCGGCCGGAAGCGGCAAGACCGCGGTGCTGGTTGAGCGGATCATCCAGATGATCACGGAGGGGGAGAACCCGAAGGACATAGACCGCCTGCTTGTCATGACTTTTACCCGGGCGGCAGCGGCGGAGATGCGGGAGCGGATCCAGGCGGCGATTGAGAAAAAACTGGAATCGGAGCCGGAAAATGAACATCTCCAGCAGCAGGCAGTTCTGGTTCAGTTTGCCCAGATCACGACGATCGACAGCTTCTGCCTGCATATCATGCGGGAACATTTTGACCGGCTGGACATCGATCCGGCATTCCGGGTTGGCGATGAGGGCGAAATGCTTCTGATGCGCGCTGATGTGATGGATGGGCTGCTGGAAGATTATTACCGCGACGGCGGGAAACGGTATGAGGAGTTTGTGGACGCGTATGCGACGGGCAAGGCGGACGGTGGAATTGCCGAATATGTGATGCAGGTCTACAATTTTGCCCAGAGTAACCCGTGGCCGGATGCGTGGTATGAAAAATGCCGTGAGGAGCTGCTCTTGACCGAACAGGGAGAGCTGGAGCAGACGGAGTGGATGCAGTTCCTTTTGCGTGATATTGCATTGCAGGCGCAGGAGTGGAAAATACAGCTTCGGGAGGCGTGGGAGATCTGCCAGGAGACGGGGGGACCGATGCCGTACCTGCCGATGATCGAGGAAGATCTGCGCCATGCGGAGGCAGTCTGCGGGGCAGCCGGTTCGTTTGAAACGATCTCGGAGGCATTGGAACAATTTACGTTTTCGCGTCTGGCGGCGATCCGCGGCAAAAACGGGGAGGTCGATCCGGAGAAAAAGGCGCTTGTTTCCGACTGCCGCAGCCGGGTCAAAAAAGCAGTTGAAAAGTTAAAAGGAGAGTACCTGTTTGCCTCCCCGGAGCAGATGCTTACGGATATGGAAGCTGGAAAAGAGCGGATTTTGGAACTTTTGGAGCTGGCGCAGGAATTTGGACGGCGGTTTAGGGCGAAGAAGAAAGAGAAAAATGTGGTGGATTTTCATGATCTGGAACATTTTGCGCTGGAGATTCTGACAGAACCGGAAGCAGAATGTTCTGAGGCGGAGGAAACTTCAAGTGCAGAAGAAACCGATCAGATGCAAGGGAAAAATGCCTGGACAGTGCGCGTACCAGGCACAGTCGCGGATGAGCTCGCCGTGCAGTACGACGAAATTCTGGTGGACGAGTACCAGGACAGCAACCTGGTTCAGGAGACGCTGATCCAGTGCATCAGCGGTGAACGCTTTGACCGCCCGAATGTGTTTATGGTGGGCGATGTCAAGCAGAGTATCTATCAATTCCGCCTGGCGAGACCGGAATTATTTCTGGAAAAATACAGCACATACACGTCGGAGGAGAGCGCGCACCAGAAGATCGAGCTTCACCAGAACTTTCGAAGCCGGGATCACATACTGGAATCGATCAATGCGATTTTTTACCGTATCATGACGGAAAAGCTGGGAAATATATCCTATACGGAAGATGCGGCACTGCATCCGGGCGCAGCCTTTGAAGAGCGGGATGGCCTGGATGAGTTAAAGACGGAGCTTTTGCTGGTGGATTTGTCGGCGCAGCCGCAGAAAGAGACGGAATTCCCCGAGTTAGATGATGAGGCAGCCGATTACACCGCCAGAGAGCTGGAAGCGCGCATGATCGCCGGAAAGATCCGTGAGATGACGGATAAAGAACGGGGGATCACGATCTGGGATAAGGAGCTTGGCGCTTACCGTCGGGCGCAGTACGGGGATATTGTGATTCTGCTTCGAAGCGTCAGCGGATGGGCGGAAGAATTTATCGAGGTGCTGGCGACGCAGGGGATTCCGGCGGTCGCAGAGTCTCGGACGGGATATTTTAATACGCTGGAAGTCGAGACGGTGCTGAATCTTTTGGCAGTCATCGACAATCCGATGCAGGACATTCCCCTGGCGTCGGTGCTCAAATCGCCGTTTGGCGGCGTTTCTGATGAGGAGATGGCGTGGATTGTGGCGGAACATAAGGCGGGCGTTGACCGGTCGCGGGATGCAGGGCTTTACCGGGCGGTTGTGGAGTATATGAACGAGGATGGACCGGTGAAGTCGAATGACGAAAGTGACGAGTCGTCGATCGCGGATGCGTTTCGTTTTCAAAAAAATAAATTAATTCAAAAGAATAACCTGCGCCGAAAACTCCAAAAACTCTTTACTCTCCTGGATACATTCCGCCAGGAAGCTGTTTACCTGCCGATGCACGAACTCCTCTACCGGATTTACGACAAAACGGGCTATTACCGCTATGTGTCGGCGCTTCCGGGCGGGGCGGGACGGCGCGGCAATCTGGATATGCTGGTGGAGAAAGCGGCAGCCTATGAGGCGACGAGCTACCGGGGCGTGTTCCATTTTATCCGGTATATTGAAAAATTGAAAAAATATAACACAGATTTTGGCGAGGCGCCGGTGGCGGATTCCGAGGGAACGGTGGTGCGGATCATGAGCATCCACAAGAGCAAGGGGCTGGAATTTCCGATCGTGTTTGTGGCTGGAATGGGAAAAAATTTTAACAAGCAGGATACGCGGGGGAAACTTCTGATCGACGCGGATCTGGGAATCGGAACCGACTATCTGGACAGCGAGAAGCGCATCAAGGGACCGACGCTCAAGAAAAATGTGATGAAACGCCGGATGGAACTGGAGGCGCTGGGCGAGGAACTGCGTGTTCTTTACGTGGCGCTGACGCGTGCGAAGGAAAAACTGATTCTGACGGCGTCCTCCCGGAAATTGGAGGATCGGATTGCGAAGTGGAGCGCAGTGGCAGCCGAACACGGGGCGATTCCGTATACGATTCTAACGCTGGCTTCCTCGTATCTGGATTGGATTTTGATGAGTATTCCGGAAAAAAATCCGTGGATTTCATATCAGATGGAAACGCTTTCCGACCAGATCGACCGTGAGATCGGCACGCAGATACGCCAGACGTTATCGAGAGAGTGGCTGCGGTGGCTGGCGGGGGAGGACAGCCATTTGTCGAATGACGAGAATCATCCAAACACGCAAAATCGGCTCGAAAATATCAGGGAAATAGAATCGATCATCAGCAGCAACTACCATTTCCAGTACCCATACCTGGACGATCTGAGTCTCAACACCAAGATGTCCGTTTCTGAACTCAAGAAAAAGGGCATGGAGGAAGAAGAGGAGGAGATGGTATTTCTGCCGACGCTGCCAGTGTTTATGGAGAAGGAGCAGGAAGAAAAAGGCGGCGCGACGCGCGGTACAGCGTACCACCGTGTGTTGCAGTTTTTGCCGTTTGAGCAGGCAATGTCGAGACAGGAGTTAAATGCATTTCCGGCGAAGCTGGCGGCTGAGGGGCGGATGGATGCCGAGGCGGCGGCGTTGGTGCGCGGCTCAGATCTGGCAAAACTGACAGCCAGTTCATTGGGAAAACGCATGCAGAGAGCGGCAGCAGCCGGGAAACTGTACCGGGAAAAACAGTTCGTCATCGGTATTCCGGCGCGCGAAATGGGCGACTGGGATTCGGATGAGCGGATTCTGATACAGGGTATCATCGACGCCTTTTTTGAGGAGGACGGCAAGCTGGTTCTGGTGGATTATAAGACAGATTATGTGGAAAATTCAGACATTCTGATCCGCCGCTATGAGGCACAGGTGCGCTACTATACCCGCGCACTAGAACAGATGACAGGAAAAAGGGTGGCGGAGCGCTACCTGTATTCGTTCCGGTTTGGGGCGATTGAAGTGTAAGGCAGTGATTCTGGATACAGATAGGCACGTTCGGAGCCGATCGTATTTCCAGTCAATACGCCGGGATATGCGGCGCAGGAGGATCTGACGGAGTACCGGAGTTTTACGGATTATACGGATCAGGGCTTTGTTTATGTCCATGCGGGCTGCCGCGGCCGATAACTTTATAGAGTGGGTCAATGCGTGCTGCGCCCAGAGGAATTAAAATAATAAAATTAGAGAAATAAGTTTTGGTTAAAGGGTATCATCCGCCATCAGAACCGCTACCTGCGTCAGAAAATTCTCAGGATTTTTGTGCTGGGGCGGTCCCTCCAGATAGAGGTGGCGGGCGGTGCCCTTTAATGGAATCTGATATTTGTTTGCATACGCACAAAGATGCTTCACAATTACAGGAAGACCTTCATAGGCACCGTGATAAAAGATACAGAGCGCTTTCTGGCGAGGCAGGGTGACGAGATGTTCACCCCGGCTTTCCGGCGGGACGGCGATGCAGCAGGTAAAATCGCCCGGATTCGAAAGGTTGTATTCGGTGAAAAACATATGCTGGGTGGTGTCAGAACCATATTGGCGGATCGCCTTGATGAAGACGCCACGTAATTGCTCTTTCTTGTCTTCAAGTTCTGTCGAATGCAGATCCTGGCAGTAAACGGTCTGGGCGGGAAGTTCTATCTGTCGGATTTCAAAGTCATTGTGCCCTTTTGAATGTTCTTTTAATTTCTCAATATTCCGGCTGATCTCGTCACGCAGATCTTCCAGACGAGTGATCAGCGGCTCCAGATCCGTCGTGCCGTGATAATAGGCATAGATATCATCCAGCGACAGACCGAGATTCTGCAGAATGCGGATGCTCCGGATGCGCGAGACGGTGTCTGCTGTATAGTAACGGTTTCCATTGATACCGTCTCTCTGATCCGGCAGAATAAGACCCTTGTCTTCATAATTTAAAATCATGCGCCGGGTCACTTCCAACGCTTTGGCTGCCTCGCCGATCGAGAGCAGCCGTTTTTTATCGTGCGTCATAAAACCTCCTGTTAGATATCCATAAGATGTGCAATCATGTATATTTGTCATGTAGGATTCTGGTGCAATTTTTTACACTCATAGTTGTGTATAATTACATGAAAAATAAGTAAAAATTATATAAATTAGCTAAAAAGGGATTGTATCGTACATCAATGTACGGTATATAATCATTT
>ERZ773277.2480-NODE-2480-length-12257-cov-3.313309_pt1 | contig 12257 bp, 8 predicted proteins | sample MGYA00511957_ERZ773277 | MGnify/ENA primary metagenome ERZ773277 (study PRJEB29015, sample SAMEA2737800) | human gut metagenome | biome: human gut; feature: human-associated habitat; material: faeces | place: China | collected 2012 ... | reverse complement strand
CTTCTACAGAGGGTGTCTTTCTTTTGTGCAATATTTTGGATTTGCTCATTTATAGTTTTTAAAATTAATTTGTCTTTTCGGTAAAAACAGATAATGCCGCCATACCATGGAAATCCCGCTTCGATCGTGGCTTTCACATCTCCATTGGTAATTGTGGCAAAATCTTCGTTTCCCTCTATGATACAGTTGTCTTCCGTCGCAGGCGGAAGTAAGGTCCAGTTTTCATCCGAGATACAGGCATTTCTGGTCGCTCTGGTTCGCAGACAGTTCCTGCCGTATGCTTCAATGACTACCAGTTCGTCTCTTCTCTGAAAGATCAATCGATTCTGTTCTAACACTATTTTTCCCATGCATACACCTCTCTTGAAATTCATCTTATTTGTAACAGCATTGGATTTCTGTTAATTTATTATAGCAATGATGACTTTTGATGGCTTGATTTTTCTTGATAAAAACTAACACAATCTTGATGTGTTAAAAAATTCGTGATATGGTTTTTGTAATATGAATTCCGGGGAGAAGATTTTATGAATTCTTATACCAATGACTCTTTTTATGAAAATATGTCACATCAGACAGAAGCGGCTCCGTATTCGGTTCACTATACCGAGGCGGCCGTGGATCATGAACCGGTGTTATATCTCCATTGGCATCATGAAATGGAGTTTTTAGTGCTGGTACAGGGAGAAATCACCGTTCATATGGAAGATCGATCGTATGTCCTGCAGGCGGGAGATGGGATTTTTATTCCGCCTGGGCTGCTTCATTACGCCAATAGTCGGTCAGAAATCCCGCCGGCGTTTTATGCTTTTGTTTTATCGCCGATGTTCTTGTTCCCAGAGTCTGAAACGTACAGTTATAACACCTATGTACTGCCGGTGCTGCATAATAATCTGGCTTTCGCGACGGTTTTGACGGAGGGGATTGACTGGCAGAAAGAGATTCTTACATATTTAAACCAGATCATTCAAAACCAGGAGGCAGGAGAACTCTATATGAGGGGAACCTCTTTATTGATATGGGATAAGCTTTTTCATCACCACATATCCAAAATCGGAGGAAAGAAAGCATTTTATGTAAATGCCGATCAGTTATCGGATTCCCTTGTTTATATACACAAAAACTATCATCAGAATATCACTTTGGAAGAATTGGCAGAATATGCCCATTTGAGTGAAGGGCAGTTCTGTCGTTCCTTTAAGGAATTAACAGGAATGACACCGTTTCGTTATTTGATACGATATCGTATCCTGCAAAGCTGCAATCAATTGCTTTTGACAGACAAAAAAGTAACAGAAATCGCTCTTTCCTGTGGATTCAACAATATCAGTTACTACAACCGGGCATTTTTTAAGATCATGAGGATGACGCCCACAGAATATCGCAAAACGACAGAAAAAAATAGTACTTTCATCATTTAAGAACATTCAGCAACAAATGGGAGCAGGTTAGCAAGTGATAAGAAGAAAAAAAAGAAGAAAAAAGTTACACTTTAGATAAAATCATGTGGGAGATGCTAAAAGACAAGGGGGAAATGCGTTTGGGATGAAAACAGGAAAAAACAAAAAGTGGATGTTGATCATTTTGCCAGCGGCGGTTGCGATGCTCTTTGGCGTATTTGCGGAACAGATGACGAAAGGAGAGTCTGAAACATCACAAAAAGAATCGGAGACGGTAGAAAGGGTGGAAATCATGCAGGAAGAATCAGAAACCAACACAGGAAAATATGCAGATACCAGTTCTTATGAGGAACTGGATGAACTTTATAAAGAATATTTTATGCTGGGAACCGGCTGTGAAGCCATTGACCATTGGAACAATCAGCTTGCAGAAATCGGTAATCCGGAGAAAGAAGCATTAATCAGCAGAATGTATAACAGTATTACGTTTGGCAATGAATTCAAACCGGCTTACAATTTTGATGCCTCATCGGAAACGTTGTTTACCGTTGATTTTGCGGCGGAGGAATTATTGGATTGGGCCAAAGAAAATGGAGTAAAAGTCCGTGGACATGTACTTGTGTGGCATGCACAGGTCAATCCATCTATTTTTGCAAAAGATTTTAAAGCATATTCTGGTGGAAACCTGACGGTTAGCGATACAGATGTTCTGGATGAAGATTGTCTGGTGAGCCGTGAAGTTTTGCTGGAAAGGTTAAAAACTTATATATATGGAGTATTGGAGTACACTTATCGGAATGGGTATGCTGATATTATTTATGCATGGGATGTGGTAAACGAAGCATGCGATGAGAGTCAGCCGGATGGTTTGCGCAATAGTTACTGGTATCAGATTATAGGGCCGGACTATCTGTATTACTGCTTTTTATACGCAAGAGAAGCAGAAGTTCTGTATTCCAATCAGTATGCTTCCCTTTATGGATTGAATCCGGAAACGGATGATCTGTCTTCTATTCAGCCAAAACTGTTTTATAACGACTATAATGAATGGGTGGTTTCCCGTAGCGATGCAATTGTACATTTTCTGACGGAAGAACCATGGAATGAAAATCATGAAAAAGTTACCAGTCCGGTGATTCACCCGGATGGAGATGGAACCATATATGGAGATGGTCTAATCGATGGAATTGGAATGCAGGGTCATCTGGATGACACGCAGAATATTGAACAGTATATGACTGCGCTGGAAAAGTATGATGCAGCTGTGGATGAAATACATATCACGGAGCTGGATGTCGGTTGTACAGGAAGTGACGCAAATGCAGAATTCTACCAGGCAAAGTTCTACTATGATTTTTTTGCAAGGTTGATAGAGGAAGTAAAAGGTGGGGTAAATCTTACATCCGTCACAATATGGGGATTGACCGATGACGCATCCTGGAGAACTGATGTAAATCCGTTGCTTTTCAATGGTGACTTGTCAAAGAAACCCGCTTTTGAAGCGATGGTTATGGCCGGAAAAGGTGAGGAGTTCTCATTGACAGCGGTTAAGCTCGCTGTTAACGCAAAAGATATGCATGTTTCTTTTGAACCCTATGTGGAGGACGGTAAAACGAAAACAGTAACGCCGCAGAGCGTAGGGGTTTACAGCCGTGGAACAGGACATCAGTCGGTCATTACAATGGTAAATACAGAAAATCATACAGAAGATGCCGTAATAGGATATGCTCTTAAAATAAGCAGAAGCGAACAGGATGCATCCATGAAGATGGATCTGTCTTCTTATATTGGCAGAACTGTGAAAATAACAGCATTTGTTAAAACACAGGATAAAAAGATCCGAATGGGATTAGATACAACGGTATCCGAACAGCTCATAGAAAAAAATGCTTCGGATGATTGGGTGGAAGTATCGGCAGAGTGCACGATTCCGGAGGATTTAAATTCAGCAAATCTTTATCTGGAAACGGACGGAAGCGCTGATTTTTATGTGGATGATATTGATATTTCTGTTGTTTCTCAGAATGCGGCAGGTGCTGAGAACAACGTATAACTGGTACGGGATTCCTATGAAAGAATTATGCAGTATATAGAGAGGAGATAACTATGAATAATACAGGAAATCAGGAAATAAATCCTATCACCCGTTTGGATTATCCGGATCCGGATGTCATCAGGGTCGATAATACTTACTATATGGTCAGCACAACGATGCACTTTATGCCTGGATGTGAAATTCTGCGGTCTTACGATTTGGTAAACTGGGAGCATGCATCCTATGTCTATGATGTATTGGATTCCACTCCGGGACAGAAAATAGAAGGGGAGGAAAATATATACGGACAGGGAATGTGGGCGGCTTCCCTGCGTTATCATAAAGGAATCTTTTATGTGTGTTTTGTGGCAAATGATACCGGGAAAACATACATTTATTCAGCGCCTTCTATCGAAGGACCGTGGAAAAAGAGTTATATCAAGGGCTTTTATCATGACTGTTCCATTTTGTTTGATGATGATGACAGAGTCTACATAGCATCGGGAAACAAATACATTCGTCTGCAGGAATTGGATGCGGATTTGAGCGGTCCGAAAGAAGGCGGTATCGACAGAATTGTTGTCAAGGACGAAGGACATCCCGGCCTTGGTTATGAAGGTACTCATTTTTATAAAATAAACGGTAAATACTATCTGTTCTTTATTCACTCTCTGAGAAAAGAGTGGAAACGGGTGGAGGCATGTTTCGTGTCGGATTCTCTGGAAGGAGAATTCACAGGCGGCGATGTGCTGAATGATGATATGGGATATTGTAATCAGGGAGTTGCCCAGGGAGGAATTGTAGACACTCCGGATGGGAAATGGTATGCAGTGTTGTTTCAGGACAGAGGGGCAGTGGGGCGTATTCCGGTACTGGTTCCGATCCGATGGGAAGAGGATTATCCGGTGTTTGGTGTGGACGGAAAAGTACCGGCTGATTTTGAAACGGTAAGTACCAGACCGGGATATGAATATCTTCCTTTGGTACAGAGTGATGATTTTAAGGGCGGTTTCTCTGTGGATGGAGAGGTAAAGGCATCCGGAAGAATGACGAAACAGTATGATTATGACAGTTTTGGGTTGAAAAGCTGCTGGCAGATCAACCATGAACCGGATTTGTCTCTGATCAAAAGAGATTTCGAGACTGGAACAGTGGAAATTACCACGGATAAGCTCTGCAAAAATGTAACACAGGCGAAAAATACCCTGACGCAGAGAATGCGTTTTCCGGGCTGTGTTGGGGAGGTAACGGTAGATGCTTCTTTGCTGAAAGACGGTGATTATGCAGGACTTTGTGCATTACAGGGATGTTACGGTCTTGTGGCTGTCACAAAGAAGAACGGAAAATTGTTTGCAGTAATGAAGAACCGCCCGGCGGATAACGCATCTCTGCAGGGAATGGAGAAGGACACGCAGGCAGGCATTCTGCAGGAAGAAGTGGAAATCCATACAGATCACGTGAAATTCAGGGTGGAAGCAGAATTTGAAAACATGAAAGATGAAGCAAGATTCTATTATGATGCAGGAGAAGGTTGGAAACAGATAGGAATCAGCCAGAAGCTGTATTTCAAGATGGATCATTTTACCGGCTGTCGGTTTGGATTGTTCATATACGCTACAAAGGAAATTGGAGGCAGTGCGGGATTTTCTGAATTTATATACAGATAATACTTGTCGAATGGAAAACAAAAGATACACAGGAATGAATTTTTAAATGCACTGCGGTCGTAAAATAAAACACCCCCAAACATCTGCACAAGCGGCAGGGTTTGGGGGTGTTTTGCTTTATGGGTTATGAAAAGTATGTTCTTTGGAACGATACTCGCTGGGAGTGCAGCTTTTGTGCTGCTTGAAGAGCCGGTTAAAAGTGGAGATACTGGGAAATCCTGCCTGGATAGCAACCTCGGTAATGGAGAGGTCAGCGTTGGCCAGAAGTTCTTCAGCGGCTTTGATGCGTCTGTAACATAAGTAGTCTCCAAAAGTGAAATTAGTATATTGCTTAAACAGTCTGGAGAAATGATATTTACTAAAACCGACAGATTTGGCAACGGTCTCAAGATCTAAATTTTCCGTATAATGCGTGTCTATGTAGGTCATGAGAGCGTTGAATTTCTGTATATATTCTTTCTGTTTATCTAATTGAACCTTTGGAAACAAAGCTTCTGCGTTGATGCGATTGTAGGCAAATTTGACAAAGAAATTGATAAGCAGAGAGTAAATGATCAGTTCGCTGTATTCTTTTTGGCTGAAATATTCGTTGCACATCTGCGTAAGCAACTGGTATATGTCGTTGTAAATTTTAGGATAAGTTTCGGGAGTGACATAAAGCGGCTGCGCCAGGAGGGACTGAATGCCGGAGAAACTTTTCAGTTTGGTAATTAAAGTGATGTCAAACAGGAAAACGAATCGTTTCCCCTCGTTCGGAGCAATCAGTTCGTGGAGTTCGCCGGGAGGAATTACTAAAATTTCACCAGGCAGCAGGTGATAGCTGCTGTCGTTAACGATGACATCGTAGTAATTTTCAACCGGCATCAGAATTTCCATGGCGGTATGCCAGTGGGAAGGGAAGTCCGCCGATTGTTCATTGAACCAGATGCGTATAGTAGTAGCGTTATGGAATTCTACTTCTTCCTGATCTATTGTGAAATATCTGGAACCGGTAAAATCGCTGTTGATACTGTATAGATCTAAATGATTTCCGTTAAAAAGTTTCGTCATACTTCCTCCTATAATAGCAAAATAAGAATAATTAAATTTTGCGTTTTTTGGCGCTCGCCTAATTTGGTGAATATTATAAATAAAGCACAAAAAAGAAATGAAATACACAATGATTTTATAAGATAAGTGTAACATTTTGACGCAAATAAGGCAATAATAAATAGATAAAAAGTAAATTTGAACAAAAAGTGAGCAAAGGATGAAGAACGAATAGCAAAAACTAAGAAGCAATATGTTAAAAATCATAGTAAAATACAAATACAAGAGACAAATATATTATTACTATTATTTTAGTAGAAGTCATGGAGGCATTTATGAAGGGGTCTGTAAAAAAAGCAATTATTATAATCGGTGTCCTGATAGTACTTGTTATTTGTGTATTATTGAACTTGAGACCGGTGGAAAATTTTCAACAGAAATATGAAGGGGTCGACTTGAGCGCTGATGTAGAAGGCGCCGTCAGAGAAGGTACATATACAAAGTATTTGAATGCCCATGAAGATGCAGCATGTCCTGCCGAAGATATAGAAGTGGATCTGTTTGCTTACATGGAAGGGGAAGGCGTAGAAGTATATGAAAATTATGAGGGGGAAGAGAAAGCTCTTTATACAGATACGGAATCCACGGTTACCTGGAAGGTAAATGTTCCTGAGGCAGGTTTTTACAACCTTTATCTGGAGTATATAACAGTAGAGTCCCGAGGGGTTGCGATCGAACGTTCTGTATACATCAATGGAGAACTTCCGTTTGATGATGCGGGAAACATTATTTTTACAAGAACCTGGACAGACGCCTCAGAACCTAAGGTAGACAATCAGGGAAATGAAATTCGTCCTTCGCAGGTGGAAGTTTACAAATGGCAGAGCACTTTCTGCAAAGATGATATGGGATATATCATAAATCCTTATCAGTTTTATTTTGAAGCCGGAGAGAATACGATCACCATGGAAGGTGTAAACGAACCCATGGTTTTGAAAAAACTCACACTGGCTGCAATCGATGATTCCGTTACATACGAAGAATATCTGGCAAACTGTCCGGGGGAAGGAAATTCAGAAACCAATATTAATTATGTGCAGGTGGTACAGGGAGAGGATTCGACGATACGATCAGAATCATCTCTGTATGCGAAATATGACAAATCGGCGCCGAACACTCAGCCATACAGTGTGACGAATACAATTCTGAATTATGTAGGCGGAGAAACATGGTGCAGTGCAGGCCAGTGGATCGAATGGGAGTTTTCGGTTCCGGAGGACGGTTATTACAATATTACTGTTAAGGGAAGACAGAATTATGCCCGCGGCAGTGTATCTTCCAGAACGGTATATATCGATGGAGAAATCCCATTTGAAGAAATGGAAGAGATTTCCTTCGAATATGAGAATGACTGGAACAATCTGACTCTCGCAGATGCAGATGGAAATCCGTATAAAATTTATCTTACAGAAGGAACACATACCATTCGTCTGGAAGCTACATTGGGCGGTTCCGGTATTCTGCTGGAAGAACTGGAAGATTCTATTTATCGTCTGAATCAGATTTACAGGAAACTTTTGGTATATACCGGAGCAACGCCGGATCAATACCGCGATTACAATATTGATCAGGTATATCCGGAAGTGATGGAAGCTATGGATCTGGAATCCAAACGCCTCTACAAGATTGTAGATGAAATGGTTGCTTATACGGGACAAAAAGCCGATAAGATTGCGACGGCGCAGACTCTTGCGCAGCAGCTGGAGCGATTTGTAGAAAAGCCGAACAAGATTACGGAAGAGTTTACAACATTTAAAGACAATATTACTTCTCTCGGTACTGCGGTTCTGAATATGGGTGAAACGAAACTGGATATCGATTATCTGGTAATTACCAGCACAGATACAGAACCGGAAAAAGACGAAGCGAACTTCTTCTCTAAAATGTGGCATGAGATCAAAGCATTTGCGGCAACTTTCTACGTTGACTATGATGCGGTTGGTGATGTCTATGAGGAGAATGATGAAGAAGTAGTTACGGTTTGGATCCTGAGCGGTCGTGACCAGGGCACTATTTTGAAATCCATGGTGGACGATACCTTTACTCCTGATACGGGAATTAAGGTCAATGTGGAAGTTGTAGCGGCTAATGCTTTGCTGAGTGCAGTTATGGCAGGAAGAGGACCGGATGTGGTTCTTTCCGTCGGAGCTGACCAGCCTGTGAACTATGCGCTTCGTGGAGCAGCTGAAGATCTTACTCAGTTTGAAGATTATCAAGAGGTTTTGAGTAGCTATACAGAAAGTTCATATCAACAGTATTGCCTCGACGGTGCAATTTATGCGATTCCTGAAACGCAGACATTTAATGTGATGTTCTATAGAACCGATGTTTTGGAACAATTGGAACTGGAAGTTCCCCAGACCTGGCAGGATTTGATTGAAATGCTTCCTACCATTCAGGGCAACAATATGTCCATCGGCATTCCATCGGCGGCAGGCAGCAGCGGCAGCGCAAGCGCCAGCACAACGATTGCATCCAACGCAGCAGACCTGTCCTTATATTTCAGTTTGCTATACCAGTACGGCGGAGATTTGTACAACGAAGCAGGAACCAAAGCTGAGATCAACGATGAAGCGGGTGTTGAAGCGTTTGATGTATATACCAGATTCTTTACGGATTATGGAATTCCTACCTATTTTGATTTTGTCAGCCGGTTCCGTTCTGGTGAAATGCCTATCGGTATTGCGAGCTATTCGACGTACAATACCTTGATGGTATCTGCGCCGGAGATTAAAGGCTTATGGGACTTTACATTAATTCCTGGTACTGAAAAAACAGATGAAAATGGTAATACTTACATCGATCGTTCCGACTTTATTACCGGCAGTGGGACAATGATGATTGCTTCTGATGATGAGGATACAAAACAGAGAGCGTGGGAATTCATGAAATGGTGGGCAAGTTCGGACACGCAGGTACGTTTTGGCCGTGAAATTGAAGCGTTGCTCGGATCTTCTGCAAGATATGCAACCGCAAATATAAATGCGTTCAGCCAGCTGGCATGGACTGCAGATGATATTGAAGTATTAACAGAGCAGTGGCGTCAAACGGTAGGAATTCGTGAAATCCCTGGCGGATACTATACGGGACGGCATATAACAAATGCGGTTCGAAAGGTTATTAATGACCAGGAAGATCCGAGAGAGACAATTATTGATTATACCATTACCATTAATGAAGAAATTGCCAAGAAACGTTCAGAGTTTGGTCTGCCGTTGGAATAGGAGGTAAGTAAGAAATGAAAGAATATATCCGCAGATATTTCATGTTGCGCAGGCATAATATGAAGGTTGCGATAAAAAAGGCCAAAATGAGTAAAATGTGTTATGCGTTTCTGGCGCCGTATGCAATAATATTTGCCTTGTTTTACATATTGCCGGTTATAACCTCTATTTTTTACAGTTTTACTTATTACAACATTCTGGAATCTCCCAAGTTTGTCGGGCTGCAGAATTATATCAACTTAATTTTACAGGATGATGTATTTCTGATCGGTGTAAAAAATACGTTTGTCATTGCTGTTATCACAGGACCGTTGGGCTATATCGCCTCTTTCCTGTTTGCATGGCTGATCAACGAATTGCCACGATGGGTTCGAACGATTGCTGTTGTTGTGTTCTATGCTCCTTCCATTGCGGGCAACGCGTACGTTATTTTTTCTATCTTCTTCAGAGGCGACGCATACGGATATGTAAATGCAGCTTTGATGAATATGGGTATTATTAATTCGCCGATCCTCTGGCTGACGGATCCGGATTACATGCTTCCGATTTGTATGCTGGTTATTTTATGGATGAGTTTGGGTACCGGCTTCCTTTCCTTTGTAGCAGGTCTGCAGGGGGTTGACCGTGCTCAGTATGAAGCAGGTTATGTGGACGGTATTCGAAATCGTTGGCAGGAATTATGGTACATCACACTGCCGAATATGAAACCGATGTTGTTATTTGGCGCGGTAATGTCCATTACTCAGTCCTTTGGTGTTTGCGATGTAACCATGGCGCTTTGCGGCTATCCGAGTACAGATTATGCAGCGCGAACAGTTGTCACCCATTTGTTTGACTACGGCTATTCCCGATTTGAAATGGGTTATGCATCTGCAATTGCAACTTTGTTGTTTTTGATTATGATTTTGTGTAATAAGGCAATTCAAAGCATGTTAAGAAGAGTGGGAACCTGATATGAAGAAACAGAAAAAAGAAGCAAATGTGACAAAAAAGAATTTAGTAAAATTAAAAAGAAGACAGCCGAATCGTTCCAGGATTGGAGATTTTATCATCTACTTCTTTTTGATACTGGTAGCATTAATGATGGTATTTCCATTAGTGTTTGCTATTAACAATGCATTGAAGCCGCTGGATGAGTTGTTTATGTTTCCGCCAAAGGTTTTTGCTCAGAATCCTACACTGGATAACTTTTCAGATTTATTTGTAACCATGGGAAAGAGTTGGGTTACATTTCCCAGATATGTGTTCAATACGGTATTTATTACGGTTGTAGGTACAGCGGGACACCTGATCCTGGCATCCATGGCTGCCTTCGTGTTGGCGAAGTATGACTTTCCCGGGGGAAAGACCTTTTTCAAACTCGTTACAGTCGCGTTGATGTTCAGTGGTTATATAACGGCAATTCCCAACTATTTGATCATCAACGAATTGGGATGGATTGATACATACTGGGCAATTATTATTCCGGCGTTTGCGTCTCCCATGGGATTGTTTCTTATGAAACAGTTTATGGAAGGATTACCAATGTCTCTGATCGAGGCGGCCAAGATTGATGGTGCAAATGAGTGGAAGGTATTTATCAGTATCGTAATGCCGAATGTAAAACCGGCGTGGCTGACAATGATTATTTTCTCTGTACAGGGACTTTGGAATAATCAGGCGGCGACTTTCATTTATTCCGAGGAGAAAAAAACCCTGGTCTATGCTTTGCAGCAGATTCAGAGCGGTGGTATTGCAAGAACCGGTCAGGCAGCGGCAGTTACGGTAGTAGTTATGGCAGTACCGATCCTTATTTTCATATTGTCAGAAAGTCAGATCCTGGAGACAATGGCAAGTTCCGGTTTGAAAGATTAAGGAGGTTGGTGCAGGTTATGAAAAAAACAATGAAAAGACTTAGCGCACTGCTGATCGGTATGATGATAGCACTAAGCTCCGCTATGGCAGTTTATGCAGATGAGGGTTATACGTACAACTATGATTACTGGGGAGATATACAGTATTCTCCGGATGCATATGAAGTGTCTGGTGTATATTCAGCCGTAGATTTTGGTCTGGAGACAGGATTGAAAACCCCATCCGGTTTGTTTGTGTATGAAGATATGATTTATATCTGCGATACCGGTAATAACAGAATTCTGGAAATTCAAAGAACCGGCTCCCAGACTCTGGAATTGATTCGTGTGATTGACAGCTTTAAGGGCGCACCCAACACATTGAGCTGTCAGTTTTTTGACAATTATTACCATGGCAAAATTGACTATTGGGAAGCACGAAAACTCAGAACGGAGCATATTTATAAAATTCGGGAAAAAGAAGGTTTGCCGATAAAAAAGGGACTGTTTGAATTGTTGGATTATATCCGTGAAAACGGAATAAAGTGTGCAGTTGCAACGTCTACCCGCAGGGAAAGTGCTGAAAAGACGCTGCATACGATTGGTGCATGGGAATATCTGGACAATGTGGTTTATGGGGACAGCGTGGAACACGGCAAACCCGAACCGGATATTTTTCTGGCGGCGGCAGATAGAATTGGTGTGCCGCCACAGGAGTGTATTGTCATTGAAGACAGCATTAACGGCATTAAGGCGGGACATGCCGCAGGCATGAAAGTCGTGCATGTGCCGGATACGATTCAGATTGATGATACAATTCGTGCGCTGACTTACTGCGTGTGTGAGCATTTAGGCGAGGTGCCGGACGTGATTGAAAAATTAAATGTGCAGGTGTAGATTTGCCGGGAGTTGACAAAGAGGATTACAAAATGACTTTTTAAAAATCAGATTTTAAAAGTGAAGTAAAACAGGCAGAATAAGGCAGAATTGGCGGTTGCCAAGTATGGATT
>ERZ773277.2475-NODE-2475-length-12282-cov-5.038848_pt1 | contig 12282 bp, 8 predicted proteins | sample MGYA00511957_ERZ773277 | MGnify/ENA primary metagenome ERZ773277 (study PRJEB29015, sample SAMEA2737800) | human gut metagenome | biome: human gut; feature: human-associated habitat; material: faeces | place: China | collected 2012 ... | reverse complement strand
CATATTTCCTGCACACACTAAAAAAGCAAGGCGTGGCTCACCCAATTTTGTGATACTTGCATCGTCTTTCCAATCCGGCTGCGAAATAATTCCAACTTTATAACCATTTGCCTCCAAATGTCTGCTGATAATTGCCGGTCCGAAAGAAGAGTGGTCCACATAAGCGTCCCCAATGACAAATACAAAATCGCACCGGCTCCACCCCCGCCGTTTCATTGCTTTTTTACTCATTGGCAGAAAATCATCTGCCGCTTTTTTTTCATTCAGATTTGTCATCTCTTTCACCTTCTCTCTGTTTCGCTGCAAAAAACTGAACAACCGATTCCGCAGCCTGGCGATTCATTTCCGGAATCTCCATCAGTTCTTCCACATCTGCTTTCTGAATCTCAGCTAATGACTGATAGGTCCGCATCAGCGCTTTACGCCTTGTGGCACCAATCATCGGAATATCATCAAGAATCGAATGAACCTGCGTCTTACTTCGAATCTGCTTATGATACTCAATCGCAAAACGGTGTGTTTCATCCTGCACTCTCGTAATCAGGCGAAATCCCTCACCGTGTGTATCAATTGGAATTTCTTCATTCTTAAAATACAGCCCGCGCGTCCTATGGTGGTCATCCTTTACCATGCCGCAGACCGGTATTGTTATATCTAATTTTAACAATACTTCTTCTGCAATATTTACCTGGCCTTTTCCACCATCCATAAAAATAATATCCGGCAGATTGCGGAAAGAATCCATCTCCGACAAACCTTCCCGTTTGCTGTGTTCAAAACGTCTCGTCAGCATTTCCCGCATAGCACCATAATCATCCGGCCCGCTCACGGAACGGATACGAAATTTACGGTAATCATTCTTTTTCGCTTTTCCCTCTTCAAACACAACCATTGAACCAACCGTCTCAAAACCATTGATATTTGAAATATCATAGGATTCCACACGGCTGAGTCCGGAAATACCAAGCAAGCCTTCGATTTCCTCCATCGCACCTTTCGTCCTCGCCCGCTCTCTCTGTAACTTCTCAACGTCCTTTTGAAGCACCATCCGGGCATTTTTCTTCGCCAACTCAAGCATGCGCTCTTTCTGACCGCGCTGTGGATAGCGGAAATACACCTTATGTCCGCGTTTTGCCGAAAGCCACTCAAGGATAGCATCTGCATCTTCCACTTCCTGCTCTAACCAGATTTCTTTCGGAATATACGGCGTTCCGGCATACATCTGTTTAATGAAAGCAGACAAAACAGCCCCTTCTGTCTCCTCATTTGTTCCGGTCAGATAGTAATGCTCTCTCCCTAGCATTTTTCCGCCGCGGATAAAAAACACCTGCACTACTGCATCCTCTTTCCCGCGCGCCATCGCCACGATGTCACGGTCTTCAAAATCCTCTGATGTAATTTTTTGCCGTTCTGTCACCTGACGGACACTCTGTATCAAATCACGGTATGTGGCAGCCTCCTCAAAATTCATCTCTGCTGCCGCACGCTGCATTTTCTCCTCAAGTTCCTTCAATACCGATTTGGTATCCCCCAGCAAAAACTTCAGGGCGCGCTCAAAATCTGCCCGGTACTCCTCCTTTTTCACATGTCCTTGGCACGGTGCCGGACACTGCCCAATCTGATGATACAGACAAGGTCTTTCTTTTCCTATATCACGTGGCAGCACACGGTGGCAGTTTCGCAGATGAAACAACTGATTCACCAGTTCAATTGTATCACGAATCGCCTTGCCACTTGTAAACGGTCCAAAATACTTACAGCCATCCCGTTTCATCTGACGCGCAAAAAGAAGCCTTGGGTAGGCTTCTGAAACCGTCGCTTTTAAGAAAGGATAGCTCTTGCCATCCTTTAACATTGTATTATACCGTGGGGAATGTTCCTTAATCAGATTGCACTCTAACACCAATGCTTCCAGTTCGCTGTCCGTCACAATATACTCAAACCACGCAATACGGTCAATCATCCGCTGTATTTTAGGCGTCACATGACGGCTCTTCTGAAAATACTGGCGTACTCTGTTTTTTAGACTAATTGCCTTTCCCACATAAATAATCTCATCCGTTTTGTCATGCATGAGATACACGCCCGGCTTACCGGGCAGTTTTTTCAATTCCTCTTCCAGATTAAACACATTTACCAGTCCTTTATAAAACGCGTAATCACATCAGTCCATCTTCGTCACAGGACGGTGCAACATAATCCGCTTTTTCTTTCAATTGTTCCGGTGCATTTGCCATAGCCACGCCAAATCCGGCATATTCAATCATCGGCAAATCATTAAATCCATCCCCACAGCACACCATCTGGCTGCGGCGGTAGCCAAGACGTTCTAACAGTTTTGCCACACCGTATGCCTTATCCACGCCAAGAGGCATCATTTCCAGATAAAATCCTTCGGAGCGGTAAACCGAAAGACGGCCCTCAAAATCTTTTGCCGCCTTCTTCTCCAGTTTTTCCAAATGCGCAGGGTCCCCGGTCAAAATGCATTTATTACCCGCAAACTTCACATCCCGGTGAAAATCTTCCGGTACCCAAATAGGAATATCACAGCCTTTTGCATCAATTGTAATATACGGATCCGTGTCACTGTGCGCCACGATTTTCCCGGCATCATACGTTAATATTCCGGTATGCTCTTTTTTTGAATAATCATACAATTCATGAATCATCCCATCCGACAGTGTAATATCATATATCACTTCACCGGTTGCAAAATTTGTAATGCGTCCACCGTTAAACGAAATAACATAGCCGCCGAACCGGTCAAGTCCAATCGCTTTTGCCTGATGGCGGATGCCCTCTGTGCACCGCCCGGAAGCAATTGCAACCTTGATACCCTGTTCCTGACATTCCCACAAAGCCTCTTTTGTTCGCTCTGTAATTTCTTTTTTCGTATTAACCAATGTTCCATCAACATCCAGCACTAACAATTCGTAAGCCATTACTCTTCCTCATTCTGCGGGAGTTCTTTTACTTCTTCTTTCTGTTTTTCCTCGCCGCTTCTCTTTAACTTTTCACCGGTAATTTCTTCGTAAATCGCAACGAACTCTTTTCCGGTAATCGTTTCTTTTTCAATCAAATGCTCTGCCAGTTTATCCATAACCGTCTGGTTTGTCTCGATACATTCCACTGCCTTTTTGTAACTGTCATTCAAAATTGCCATGACTTCTTCATCAATCTGGCTCTCCGTCACCTCGCCGCAGTTAAGCACCGGTCTGCCATCCAGATAACGGCTCTGAATCGTCTCTAAGCCCATCATGCCAAACTTACTGCTCATACCGTACTGCGTTACCATCGAACGTGCAATTGACGTTGCCTTCTCAATATCATTCGACGCTCCGGTCGTAATATCATCAAACTTAACCTGCTCTGCCGCACGCCCCCCCATAAGTGTAACAATCTCTGAAATCAGCTCTTCCTTCTTCATCAGATATTTTTCTTCTTCCGGCACCTGCATCACATAGCCGAGTGCTCCCATTGTACGCGGTACAATCGTAATTTTCTGTACCGGCTCCGCATGTTTCAAATTGGTTGCCACAAGCGCATGTCCAATCTCATGGTAAGCAACAATCTTCTTTTCTTCCTCGCCAAGAATACGGTCTTTTTTCTCTTTTCCGGCAAGCACCACTTCAACCGCCTCAAACAAATCCTTCTGGCTTACAACCTGTCTGCCATCTTTTACTGCCATAATAGCAGCCTCATTAACCATATTGGCAAGGTCCGCACCAACGGCACCGGAAGTTGCCAACGCAATTTCTTCCAAATCTACCGTATCATCCATAAGCACATCATGCGAATGAACCTTTAATACATCCACACGGCCTTTCAAATCCGGTTTTTCCACAATAATCCGGCGGTCAAAACGTCCCGGACGAAGTAATGCCTTATCAAGCACTTCCGGACGGTTTGTCGCACCAAGAATGATAATTCCTTTCGAGGAATCAAAACCATCCATCTCCGACAACAGCTGATTCAGCGTCTGCTCACGCTCATCATTGCCCCCGCCATACTGGCTGTCACGGCTTTTACCAATCGCATCAATCTCATCAATAAAAATAATACAAGGTGCCATCGATGTCGCCTGCTTAAACAAATCTCTTACACGTGACGCACCGACACCAACAAACATTTCCACAAAATCGGACCCGGACAGGGAAAAGAACGGAACACCTGCTTCTCCTGCAAGTGCCTTCGCAAGCAGTGTCTTACCGGTTCCCGGAGGTCCGACAAGCAGCGCACCTTTCGGAAGTCTCGCACCAATTTTTTTGTATTTATCCGGATTTTTCAAAAAGTCAACTAACTCCGTCAGTGACTCTTTTGCCTCTTCTTCACCGGCAACATCCTTAAATGTCACACCGGTCTTTTTTTCTACATACATCTTCGCATTTGACTTGCCGACGCCGCCCATAATGCCGCCGCCCTTAGTTGCTGAGCGCATAAAGAACCAAAGGAGAATCCAAAGTCCCGCAATCGGAAGAATATAAGAAAGCAAAAAGTCCATAATTCCCGAACTGCTCTGAATCTCCGCCGTAAACTCGACTCCGTATTTATTCAGCAAATCCTGCACCAATTTCTCGTCATTGACATACCCGGTATAATAAGTGACCGTAAGCATCGCCACTTTTTCCTTCGTCTTTGGCTCAATGACAATCATATTCGACTGAAATGTAACCTTTTTCACCTGGTCCTTTTTCAGCATTTCAATAAATTTTGTATACGTGATTTCCTTTTCCGTATTTCTTTGAATCTCGGAATTCAGGAAAAAAATCAAGCCAATTGCAAACAGCGCCGCCATTAAACAAATCAAGAGATTGGTCTTGTTTTTCTTGCGCTTGTTCGGATCCTGATTATTTCTTTCATTATTATTAAAATCCATTCTATCTTGTCCTTTCGTATCCTGAATCGTTACTTTAATAAGTATAAAAGATTTTAAATGATAAATCAATGGTTAGTATGTGAAAGATTGGTGAATTTGACACTTGAAACAAACTGGTAAAAAGGGTATACTAGAAATAAGTTTGTTTATTTTCATTAAATATAAAATTTGTAAAAAGATTAAGGAGCTGTTGGCTCCGGAATGGAGATTAAAATGGCTGTAAAGTACGTTTTTGTAACTGGCGGTGTTGTTTCCGGTTTAGGAAAAGGAATTACTGCCGCTTCTTTAGGTCGATTGTTGAAAATGCGTGGCTACAAAGTAACCATGCAGAAATTTGACCCGTATATCAATATTGACCCGGGTACGATGAATCCAATTCAGCATGGTGAAGTATTCGTCACCGATGACGGTGCGGAAACCGATTTGGACTTGGGACATTATGAGCGTTTCATTGACGAAAGTCTCACCAAACAGAGTAATGTCACAACCGGTAAAGTTTACTGGTCGGTTCTTTCCAAAGAGCGCCGTGGTGATTACGGTGGTGGAACCGTACAGGTAATCCCTCATATTACAAATGAATTAAAAAGCCGTTTTTACCGCAACGATGGTGTAAAAGAAACGCAGATTGCCATCATTGAAGTCGGAGGTACGGTTGGTGATATCGAGAGCCAGCCATTTTTAGAGGCAATTCGTCAGTTCCAGTTAGATGTCGGACATGAAAATGCGATTTTGATTCACGTTACATTAGTTCCTTATTTGAAGGCATCACAGGAATTGAAATCCAAACCAACACAGGCAAGTGTAAAAGAACTTCAAGGTATGGGAATCCAGCCGGATATCGTTGTATGCCGTACTGAGATTCCTCTCGATAAAGCAATCCGCGACAAAATTTCTTTGTTCTGTAATGTACCAAACAGTCAGGTTATCCAGAACTTAGATGTGGAAACACTTTATGAAGTACCTCTTGCCATGGAGAAGGAAAACCTTGCACAGACTGTCTGCAAATGTCTTCACTTGGATTGTCCGGAACCGGATATCAAAGGCTGGGAAGACATGGTAAATTCCATTAAGAACTTAAACAAAGAAGTAACCGTTGCCCTCGTCGGCAAATATACTGCTTTGCATGATGCTTATATCAGTGTTGTTGAATCCTTAAAGCACGGTGGTTTCGCCCACAATGCACAGGTAAACATCAAATGGGTAAATTCAGAAGATGTAACCCCTGAAAATGCCGCTGATATTTTAGGCGATGTAAGTGGTGTTTTAGTACCGGGTGGTTTTGGTGACCGCGGTATTGATGGTAAAATATATGCTATCCAGTATGCCCGCGAAAATAACATTCCATTCCTTGGTCTCTGCCTCGGTATGCAGTTATCCATCGTAGAATTTGCACGTAATGTTGTCGGCTGGAATGACGCTCACAGTGCAGAATTAGACCCATCTACAACGCATCCGGTAATTCACCTGATGCCAGACCAGAATGGTGTTGAGGATATCGGCGGCACCTTACGTCTTGGTTCCTACCCTTGTGTACTCGCTAAAGACAGTAAAGCGTATGCACTATACGGCGAAGAAACAATTCATGAAAGACACCGCCACCGCTATGAGGTAAATAACTACTATCGTGATGACTTAGAGAAAAACGGCATGAAACTTTCCGGACTTTCACCGGATGGACGAATTGTTGAAATGTTAGAGATTCCGGAACATCCTTGGTTCGTTGCCACACAGGCTCATCCGGAGTTTAAATCCCGTCCAAACCATCCACATCCGTTATTTAAAGGATTTGTTGGTGCAGCACTTGAGTATCAGGATAAGTAAGAATATATCAAGAGAAGAGAGGATTTGTCACACAAATCCTCTCTTTTTTTAATAATAAACAAAGAAGTCTAGAGCTGGCACTCTAGACTTCTTTCGCACATTGAAAATGCACTTACTTTTCTTAGCTAATATTATTATATACTTTTATTCTCGCAAAATCAACTACCTAACACTCTGAGTTCCTTTTATTTATTTCCCCGTACTGTTCTCACAAAAGCTTCTATTCTTTCTTTACTCTTTCCGTTACCATCTGTGCGCTCTACACCGGAACTGGTGTCCACACCATCAATTTTCCCCGCGCAGGCAGTCAAAGCCTCTCCCACATTGTCCGGATTAAGCCCACCGGCAAGTAATACTTGTTTCTCTGTCGAAGGAAGCTTTTGCAGCAAATCCCAGTCAAATGTTTTTCCGCTTCCCGGAACTGCAGCATCCATAACAAATCCAGCCACTTCATCCATTTCTTCGTAATGTGAAAAAGCATCCATATCACTTACATTAAAAGCTTTAAAAACCGGAATCTGACAGGACGTAATAACCGAATCCTCTATCTTGCCATGAATTTGAATTGCTAAAAAGCCGGCTTCCACAACCGCTTCCACCTGCTCTTTTGTCGGGCTTACCGTAACCGCAACCGAAACAACGCCTGCCGGAAGTTTCGCAATTAATTTCTTGGCACACTCTAGGGAAAGATTCCTTTTACTTTTCGGGAAAAACAGCACAAAGCCGGCATAATCAATACCGGCTTTTGCAATATATCCAATTTCTTCTTCGGAAGTAATACCACAAATTTTTATCAAAGGGTTCTTCATCTTATCTACCTCGTTTCACTCAATCATCCATGTCCTTTCATTATACATACAGAATGATTTAATGACAACCCTTACATTTACTGCAGTCACCGCCACAGCTTCCTTTTCCATTTTTACGGTCTTTTCTCATGCAAAACAGAATAGCGGCTACAATCACCACAAGAATACCTGCTACAATAATTGTTCCCCACATATTGACACACTCCTTTCGATTCAAAAGGCTAGACCTGCATTCCAAAAAATGCAGGTCATATCCAAATGGCTTATTTATGTTCAAAATGTTTTTTACAAATTTTTGAGATGATTACTTGGAGGCAGCAACACTCGTTTTGCCAACTTTTAATGTCTGGCTTTCTTTATAAGGACGAACCAGAAGGTAAATCATTCCAATAATTACCAAAATAGCAACTACTGTCCAGATACTGAATACGCCCTGTGCAAGCAAACCAATGTTATTTACAATCAAACCAATCAAGTAAGCAAATCCACACTGATAACCAACGGCTACGAAGAACCATTTACGGTTATTCATCTCACGTTTAATCGCACCCATTGCTGCGAAACATGGAGCACACAAAAGGTTAAATGCTAAGAAAGCATAACCACTAACTGCGGTAAAGTTTGCTGCCATGTTCTGATATACAGTACCATCACCGGCAGTGTACAGAATACCAAGAGTACCAACGATATTCTCTTTTGCCACAAGCCCTGTAATTGAAGCAACAGTTGCCTGCCAGTTGCCCCATCCAAGAGGAGCGAACAACCAAGCGATTGCTTTACCAATTACTGCCAGAATACTAGCATCAATTTCATCCTCAGAAAGCATACGGAATGTTCCGTCTACTACACCGAAATAGGTTGTAAACCATACAAAAATTGTGGAAAGAAGGATGATAGTACCTGCCTTCTTAATAAAACTCCAGCCACGCTCCCACATGCTGCGAAGTACCGTACCAACGGTTGGCATATGGTAAGCAGGAAGCTCCATAACGAACGGTGCCGGGTCACCGGCAAACAATTTCGTTTTCTTCAAAATGATACCAGATACGATAACAGCTCCGATTCCAAGGAAGTATGCGGAAGGAGCAACCCATGAAGCACCACCGAAAATAGCTCCGGCAACCATTGCGATAAATGGAAGTTTTGCTCCACAAGGGATAAATGTTGTCGTCATAATTGTCATCTTACGGTCACGGTCACTCTCGATTGTACGAGAAGCCATGATACCGGGAACACCACATCCGGAACCAATCAACATTGGGATGAAGGATTTACCGGACAAACCGAAACGACGGAAAATACGGTCCATGATAAATGCGATACGTGCCATGTAACCACATGCTTCCAAAAATGCTAAGAAGATAAACAATACAAGCATCTGAGGAACAAATCCGAGTACAGCTCCAACACCGGCTACAATACCATCCATAATCAATCCGTACAAAGGTTCTGCGCAAACCGGATTTCCTTCGTCGTCCAAAAGTGCCTTATTAAGCAATGCCGGGATACCGGGAACCCAAACACCATAATCTGCAGAATCCGGCTCTTCCAAGCCTTTTTCATTGACATATTTTTCTGCATCTTTGAATGACATACCATTTACAGTTTCCTCATCTGCATCATCCGGTACCGCATCATAATATACATCAATTTCATTTGTTGCCAAAGTCTCTTCATCTACTTCATATTTTACAGAAGTTTCAGAAGAACCCTTTGCATCTAACTCTGCCATCTTTTTCTTTGTTGCATCAACATCAATAGCATCTTCATCGTCTGTTACCAAAACGCCATAAGCATCCAATGCGTTGGTTGCCTGTGTATAGCTGTCAGCATCTTCTTCGTAAGCGGAAGTTCCGATACCGAACAAGTGCCAGCCATCACCGAACACACCATCATTTGCCCAGTCAGTAGCAATTGTACCAACAGTCGTAACAGAAACATAATATACGATAAACATAACAACCGCAAAGATTGGCAGCGCCAAAATTCGGTTTGTCACAATCTTATCAATCTTATCGGAAATCGTAAGTTTTCCGGATTTTGCTTTTTTCAGGCAGTCATCAATGACAGATGTTATATAGCTGTATCTCTCATTTGTAATAATACTTTCTACATCGTCATCAAATGCCTCTTCCAGAGAAGAAATCTCACTGCTGACATCCGGCACGGAAGCCATCAGCTCAACAATCTTATCGTCACTCTCCAAAAGTTTGATTGCATAGAAACGTTTCAACTCATCTTTAATCTGTCCGTCTAACATTGACTCAACAGAATGAATTGCCATCTCTACTCCTTCAGCAAATTCATGAACCGGTGCTTCATAACCTTTCTTTGCTGCAGCCAAAGCCTTTTTCGCAGCATCCTCAATACCGGTTCCTTTCAAGGCAGAAATCTCAACCACGTCGCATCCAAGAACTTTGCTCAGCTCTTTTATGTTGATGACATCGCCATTTTTCTTTACAATATCCATCATATTGACAGCCATAACAACCGGAATACCAAGTTCCAGAAGCTGTGTTGTCAAGTACAGGTTACGCTCAATGTTCGAACCATCTACAATATTTAAAATCGCATCCGGTCTCTCATTGATTAAGTAATTTCTAGCAACTACCTCTTCCAATGTATATGGGGAAAGAGAATAAATACCGGGCAAGTCGGTGATAACAACGTCTGAATTACCACCTGCCAAACTCTTCTTCAGCTTTCCTTCTTTTTTCTCTACTGTTACACCAGGCCAGTTACCAACAAACTGATTGGCACCGGTCAAAGCGTTAAACAATGTTGTCTTACCGCTATTCGGGTTACCCGCAAGCGCAATCGTAATAGCCATTTTCTTTTCTCCTTTTCTAAGTTTGATATTTCTATCTTATATTTGTTTAGACTTTCCCTTGTTAGTTTTTACTAACTGTGACACAAAAAAATTTACTGAACTTCAATCATTTCTGCATCCGCTTTACGCAAGGATAATTCATAACCACGCACGGTAACCTCAACCGGGTCTCCAAGCGGTGCTACTTTCCTTACAAAAATATCAACTCCTTTGGTAATACCCATGTCCATAATACGCCTTTTTACCGGACCTTCGCCTGTCAACTTTGTAACTTTTACCGTGCTGCCAGGTGTCACCTCTCTCAATGTCATTGTCTTTCCTCCTTAAATCATTATCTTATTTGCCATATCTTTTCCAAGTGCAACGCGGGAATCTTTGACATTCAAAATCATATTGCCACTGATTTCCGATACCACTGTCACAACCGAGCCGGTCACAAAGCCTAAGTTCTCCAGAAATTTCTTTGTCTCTTCACGACCGCCAATTCTTTTAATCGTGTTTTTCTCGCCCACTTTCGCCATCGTTAAAGGCATCATTCCATCATCCTTTCTGTATCGCGTCATAAATGACATGACGGTTGATAATGAATTCTATCACTTACGCAAGTTAGTATACACTAACGAACATTAGCTGTCAAGAACTTTATGAGTTTTTTTCGCGATAAAACCTTGAGTTTCCGCAAAGCACATTAAAAAAAGTGGATGACTTTAATTAAAACACTAATCTGCTGGATTTTGAGAACTCAAAAGCGACAGTATCAGGATTAGAGGCACTTTAATAAGCCCCGCCGAAACCGGACTTTGGAAGAATTATTTTTTTATCTATTCAGACAACCAGTTTAAGGCAGAGTTGACGGTATCTCGGACGTTTGGGTCGGAACCATAGCCTGACGCCTTCTTTTGCATATGAGAGTATGCCACGGATGCCTTTCGCCAGTCGATAATAGCAGAAGAATACTTTTGCCTTTACAGGATCTGCTTTTTGTATAATGGAAACCTTAAGCGCATTTGTTTCTGATTTCATAGACATATGTGCCAGAAATCCCATGCACAAGGTGATATAAAAGTTAAGTGCGTTAATTGCACGAAGCTTCCGCACACGGAAGTTTTCAAACCGAAACATCTGCTTTTTACAACGGAAGTATTCCTCGATCTTCCATCGCGAAAAATAGGTTCTTGCCACTTTGATCACATCCTCTTTGGACTTGATTTCTTTATTTGTGGCAAGCATCATGGGATGTTCTGTGATGCCATAAACCAGTACCAGATAAATATCTTTTCTGGAAGCTGTAATCTGGACTTTGACATGGGAAATGTAAGCCTCGTGATTTTTCCCCTTATAAAATACATTGGTTTTAATTTTCCCTTTGCGACGGTTGCGCAATTCCGTAGCAAATGTCCATTTATTGTGATAAAGAAGCTTGCGGTTAGATTTTAACCGGATCACATACTCCTGATTTAAAGAGTCAAGCTTCAGGAACATCTTATTGTCATCATAACCACGATCCATGCAGAAAGTTGCTTTTTCAAAAAGAGCCGAACCTCGTTCCATAGCTTCAAAAGTAACGGTATTGGCGGATTTATAACCCTTTTCAGCTGAAGAATGTACTTTTGAAAAGATACTGACCGGATGATTGCCGGTAGTAAGGACACAGGCTTCTGTTACATGGTAGCCTTTTTTATAAACATTTTTAGCAGATGTGCTTTCCGAACCATCCCGTACGATGCCGAGCGATTCAAATTTGTAGCCGCCCGATTTTACAACATCACTGTCATCAATGTGAATGACCGGTTCGGAAGGAACCCATTTCTTGATCTGCTGAAGATAAGAAGATGCAGCTTGCGCAGGAACACCTTTATCAAGATGTCTGGAAAGACGATCTACAATATTTATTTTTTTGGAATCTTCATGAAGCTGATCCACAACATCAGTCAGAAGACAGCTTC
>ERZ773277.2461-NODE-2461-length-12318-cov-11.063198_pt1 | contig 12318 bp, 9 predicted proteins | sample MGYA00511957_ERZ773277 | MGnify/ENA primary metagenome ERZ773277 (study PRJEB29015, sample SAMEA2737800) | human gut metagenome | biome: human gut; feature: human-associated habitat; material: faeces | place: China | collected 2012 ... | reverse complement strand
TATAAAACCTCAAAACGTAGAAGATAATGAAAGAAGATGTAGTAGCTGCAAATCTCGCAAATTTGCGTCAAAGTATCAATAAATTGAAGGAATGCGTTAATAGGCAAAATATTACATCAAGTCAATCGGAGCAACATATAAAGGTGGATTTAGATGAAAAGACCATTTATAATGGAGTTGCCAAAAGTTTCTGTACTTGCTGGAACGATGCGTTGTCAGTAATAAAGAAACATGTTTGGAAACAACAATCTGATACATTGCCTTTTTCACAATGGTTTCCAAAACTTGTCGAACTGTTTAAGCAAAAATCTAAGTTTCTTGAATACATATATAGCCACGTTTGTGATTACAATCTCAATCGCATGACTATTGAGGCTAATACAGAAAACATATTAAAACGGCAGGATGAAATACTTGCAAAAATTAATGAGCTGAAACATCCAATAACCGTTATCCCACCCAATATCAATGGGATGTTTATACGGGGACATCATATAAAACTTCGATATGTTGTGGCTATTGTAGCCATTATTTTGATGTGGGCTGTTGCTGCTTCTGTTAGCAATCTGAAATATAAGGAAGAATCTTTTGCGTATTATTCCATATATCGAGCGGTAAAGGAGCAGTATCAAAATTTGATAGAAAAAGCAGGAATAAGACTAACGGAAAATCTGGAATAGTCATTGGTATAGCGCCTTTGGATGTAATAAATTGCTGCTCTTATTCTTGACTTTTCCTTTCATAAACAGCTTCAGGTTCTGCTGCCATAAGTGAATCTGTTGTATTTGGTTGTTCGTAGGTTCTTAATTTTCTATCTTCAAGAAAAATATGATTCAAAGTATAAGCTAAAGACTCAAGCGTTTGTTCGCGAACTTTAGGTTTTAGTTGACACTCCCAAACTGTAATACAATGCCAGCCCATAGCAGCAAGCTGGCATTGTTCCTTTTTGTCACGTTCTTTATTCCTTTCTATTTTATTTGACCAAAAATCAATGTTGGTTTTGGGCAAACGAAAGTATTTGCAATTTTCATGGCCATGCCAAAAGCAGCCGTTCACGAAAATAACTGTTCGGTATTTGCGAAGTACCAAATCGGGGTGCCGGGAAGACGTGGATGGTTTAGCCGATAACGGAAGCCACGACTAAAAAGAAATTTCCGAACCAATAATTCGGGCTTTGTATCCTTTCCACGTATGGCTGCCATATTACGATGGCGCTGTTCTTTGGTTAGTTTATCCATATAGCCTTATGATTTTGTACATTCCTATGCAGGATTAAATATTTCAAGATTACATACAAATGTATAGTGAATCAGAATGATACGGAATCTTTAGTTTTCTAGCAAATATAAACGAATTTCCATATCTCTATTAAAGATGGATTGCATCACATTGTCTAATTCATCCATAAAATTGATCCAACATTCAGAATTGTATATGTACTCAATAACACGAATTACATTATGTAGTTCGTCAAGAAATAGAACATTATTTAATTTTGACAATCTATTTTTTAATAGACAAATCATAGATTTGTATTTCTTGAATTCGGTAAGGCATCTTTTTATATATAGATTGATTACTTGTTGTCCCAAGTCATCTGTATTTAAAACCGCTTGATTCATTTTTATAATTTGATGTCCAATGAACAAAATACTAGTAGCAAGAGACATTATATCCTCATAATATAAAAGCTTTGCATTAATAGTTCCTTGTTTCTCGGAAATATATTTGGGATAAAATGAGTCGTCATTTACTTTAGTCCTCAATAAATGTTGTACATTATAATTACGAACAATGGATGAGACTCTATGTTTATTACCATTTTTTTCAATATACAAGAATTGTACTGATATTGTTGTTATTGATTGCCTTAGAATATACTCCTGGCTTGTGTAAACGTCATATTTTACAAGTGCATCCCTCAAAATGTCATCAATGCATATGCAAGCTTTATTATATTCTTCAATGTCGTGAAATTCAATTACAATATTGAGATTCTGCTTCTCTTTATTTATGGTACAATTTATTCCTTCATTAAAGAAATCATTTTTAATGCTATTTACTATGTTTTGAGGTAAATTTGCCTCCAATTGTTTATACATTGCCATCTGAGACTCTATAGTTATATTGGTAATATTACGGCATAATGTTTCCCAAAGAACCCATAATGATAGAATTGAGTTGTATTCTTTTTCGTCCAATAATGCAATTTCTTGTTTGTCAGAAAAATAATCCGACAATTTTTCTTTGAATTTTGTTTGCATCATCTTTGTTGCAATCAATGCCTCAAACAAGCAAGCCTTTGATGGCATTTTATTGCTATCCTTTTTCAATAAAACTGTAGGAATTTGGCGATAGAATCCTAAAAGGTTTGACACATAATCTTTTATAGATTTTACAAACACATCCCATGAACTGTTTTTTCCACAATCGGAACTGTCTGTTATTCCATAACCAAATTCGTTGGAAATAATGAAAGATAGTTCTGGAATTTCTTTGCTCGTAGAAGAAATACAAAGTTTATATGCTTCATCAAGTTTTTCAAGATTAAATTTTCCTTTTTTTAGAAACGTGGCTATTTCATTTATTAATCGTTGATTTGCAGTTACGATTTCTTTTCGCATTGACATTAGTCTTGAAGCGTAAATCTTTTTGTCAGGTATGCCAATTTTATTCTTATATTGATTAACAATGCAAGCTCTAATTTCATACATAGCATCTATTGGCAAATTTGATTTCAGAATGTTTTTCTCTGAATCAATAATCATATCCGACAAATCATCTTTACCTAGTTTAACATGATAGCTTTCTTTGTCTGGGAACGCTCTTCTTAACTGGTCTATAATTCTGACTAAATATGAGTTTGTTGAATAATCTTTCAGCTGATGATTTGCTAAACAATTATTTCCTCCAATATAGTCAAGATAACAAGTCGCTTCAATACTTCTATCCGAAATACAAAAGTTGGTTATTAGTTGTTCTATTCTAAGTTTCTTAATAAAAATTTTTTCAAGAGCATCCCAACAATCTTCTTTTATCTTTAATGATTTCAATCCAAGAAGTATTGATGAAATTTCAGCTGTAGTTAAAAGTGCAGATTCTATTTCTCCTTTTAATTTAATACATGGAGATGAATGCCCTAGACTTATACGATACAAGGCATCTGATAAAGTTATCCAATCAGAACTAGAAGAACAAGAGACAGTGAGTTTGTTGCTGATAAAATTATTTAGACTGCGGAATATTTGATACTGAGAAGGGAATGAATCAACTATATTAGATACATCATGTGCCTCATGACAATATTTTAATAGATTAACTAAACTTTGCTTAATGTTTATTTCTGTAAAGTTTATAGGCAAATGAAATTCCCAAAGAGGACCGCTTTTTTCTTTGAGCAGATCTATCAAGGGGCGGTTTTCGCTGAAATATTCTTCTGTTCCTTTCCATATTAGAGCACGAACAATACCTGCAAACTGTTTTGCCGGTAATATTGGCTCATTGGTAGCAAAAGAGATCAATTGGTTTGTAGCCATTCCTTCTCTGTAAAGATTGAGCAGATACAAATGAGCATCGTTTATTTCTGATTTGAAATAAAAAGATAAGGCGTTTTCTATCATTGTATCGCTATCATTTCCATAAATTGATTCTATCAAAATTTTAGTCCTAATTGGGTGGACTTCTGATAAAATTCCATTTGTGTTTTCAACAAAAAATTCTCCTATATATTTTTCAATAGCATTTTGAACATTAGAATATGAACCATGTTCCAACAAAACTTTGGACCTTCGTTTTATTTTACCACCGAAGAAATTAACGGTAATAATTTTCTCAAATACAGTTTTTTCATTTTGTGATAATAAATTCCATTGCGATGCAAGTTTGTCCTTTAAAGCTTGACCTTGAGTAATGAAATATACAAATTCAAGTAATGGAACATTGTTGCCAAGTTTATCCCAAGAGGACTCAAAATCGACAATTACTTCCTTGTTATGCTGGCACAATGCTTTATAAATGAGTTGCGCTTCTGACTTGTTAAGTGTTAATTCTATATCTTTATACATGACCTCGCTTCCTAGTCTAGAGCGATATTGATTCCAATCTTCATTTCTAAGTGAAATCAAGCAACGTACATTTTTAACTACACTAAAAGTTTTAACTAACAGAATCCAAGAATCATCTGCTGGTTTTGCATCGAAATACAACGTAACAGGCACGGTTAATCCTGTGCACAATTCGGTTAAAGTAGCTCGTAAGTTTGACAAACTATACATATCACAGTACATTATCTCAAAGGCTAATGCACAGTTGTCTTTAATATAACGATAGGCCAAGGTACTTTTCCCCTGTCCTGAAGCTCCGTTAATGATAACAACATTTTTTTCTTTGAATGCATTATGTATTGCAATATTTTTCTCAGGCCTGATTATATCTAAGTCATTGGCAATGTGACATGATGATGCAGAAATGCCAGAATAAAATTGCTGCTTAAGGACGTTCGTGTCAAGATGAAGGGACTGATCAAATAGAGGAATTATACGAATACCGAGTTCACTCAATGCAGCCTTTTGCCTGTTCTCAAAAGCTTGATAGCATTGTAATTCTTTTATAAATTCTTCATATGTAAAATCGTTATGGTTTTCGGTTTTTTCACTTACCCATTGAAGCATGTATTTAATTTCTTTATCTGGATTGAATGCTGGGAATTGAACTTTCAGTTTTATAGAAATTTCATTATACAAAGTACTTTCATCAACAACACTTAGTTTGTATTGTAAAGACAAAAGTTTTGCATTATTTCTTAGTTCTTTGTCCTTCTTGTTTTGCTTCAGAAATTCTTGAAGGGATGATGTGTTTTGAAGATAATTTCCCACCTCTCCAAATGAAACAAAATGTATGCATGCATTCTTATTTTTTGACAGAGTATTAATAGCACGCTTAAAAAAAGATGTTGTATCTGCAGGTGAAGTTAAATCAGATGGCTGAATTTTTTTATTATAGTTCTTTATTTGAATAGTTTCAATAACAATTCCATTCTTTTTGATATCTAAATCCTCAATACCTTCAGGAGCATATAGCAAATCAGAATTGCAATCGTATATTACCCTGTGTATTGTATATAGGAATTGAGTCCTAAACCCTCTTATTGTGTCGCTTACTGCCATAGCCTTATTTAATAATTCACAATTCTTTGTTTATTATAATTATTTTATCCAGCTCTTCAAAAGTCGTATCAATAAACGTATAGTTTATCATCTTGCTTGTATTGATGGGGTGAATGCTGTCATATTGTTTACGATAGTATCGTAGCTCGAAAGCAAGACGAAGATCATTGGTATCTTCATCTTCTTCAATTTGTTTCACTTCCTTTGACGTGATAGTTCTAACTCTAATTATCTCATAAACATCACAAATTCCTTCTCCTTTGAAGTAAGGCATGAAGTAATGTAGATTTTGCAGAGCAATAGTCGTTGGAAAATGACTGCCAGTATAATAGAGTGTGGCATTACCATCCTTAAAACTCTGCAAATATCCTTTACGACTGCTATTTGTAACAAGACCTATAAGAACTCTATTTCCGACTTCTACAAATGTTCCTTTTTGCGGTATCACATTGGAAATGGTCTCGTGTGATTTCATATTAATGAGCTGTTCAATAAATTGCTCCAAAAGTAATCGGTTATGTGTGTTTTTGGGGCGGAGTGGAAAAGCTCCAATATTTACCTTATCAATAGTCTTGCGAAACTTGGATACGGCAACATCGGTTGGTTCACCATCACCAGGGAAAAGGATATAGCCTCCTATAACTTCTTTTTTCAATGCATCCGACTTGTGATCTTTGTAATAGATAGCATCACGGTATCTGTGCATTTGGTTAATTGCATCTTCTGGTGGAACATCTACACCATTTTTATCTTTTCCACCAATGCGGTATTTTGCGTCAAATAGGTAAGTCATTCTCATGCCTTCCTGCAAATCGTTCTTGGTAAGTTGCAACACAATATCCGGTTTTTGAGGAACGGTGGGCACCACCAAATCTGTTATGCCGACAGTACTATTTTCTTGTTCCGAACTTTTGGGATTATAAATGAGTTCAGCCAGTTCTACATTATCTTTCTTAAAAAGTATACGTGAATGTTCTCCTTTGCCTAAACCCCATGTAAATAGACCATTCATTTCCATACGGTTCTTATGGTCTACATCTTCATCAGATAAGTTCAGTTTTTCTTTCACAATGTGGCTTACCTCAATGAAACACCATATCTCGTAAAGTGTTGCAATATCTTTAGTTTGTAAACGATATATGCCATCATTTAGGGAATAAGAACGTTGAAGCAAACTCCATGTACGATATATCTGACTATATCCAGTAGCCTTTTGCAGAACTAAATTTTCTTGATTCATACCTTTGTAATTTCCTACAGTGCGGAAAAAGGGATTTCGTTGTAGGCGTTTCAATTCTATTAACGTAGTTTGCATCTTGTTCTTCATCACATCGGACGCATTCTTCACAGCTTCAATACGCTTCTTTAAGACCTCATATTTGTTGGTAATTTGTCCAAGTGCAAATTTCAAGAACCTATTTTCTTGTGTATCGTTTGTCCAAACATACTCCTCAGTACGGTATAAATGAGTGTAATCATTTCTGTGTTCTGCCAACTCGTTTTCTATGTGAGAGGGAATAAATGTCAGCTTGTCAGCACGTTTGTATACATCCTTTCCATGTAACCGGTGTCGTGGGCGTTCTATAATATTTTTACAAGCCTTTATAAATTTATGTTGTTCGTTGGCAAAAACACTCCACCAAATTATTTCTGGAGTTTCACCACTTATATCAGGAGAAAAACTATGAAAGGTTCTTCTCATATAATCAAGTGAAAGCATTCTATACTCCTGCTCTATATCCTCGATTATGGCTTTCCAATGCTCGTGGTAGTTAAGCTTTGTACTTAGCACTTCAAAAGAAAAAACAAAATTTCGTATTTCTGTTCCTACTTGATATATGATCTGTATTTCGCTACGTCCAACTTCATTGCCATAATTCAAGAAACCGGCTAATATTTGTCTTCGAAAAGTGAATTTATCATTTTCATTTTGAAGAATGGAGCCAAATTGTGCTTTTTTTACATAATCCTTAAACTCAACCCAAATAGGATAATCTGTATTATCAAAAAAGACTGCAGGAGCCTGTTGGCTATTTTCAATCGTAATTTGTTCTCCAATATGGTTGCTTAAAATAACAGAAATTATTCCTTCCGACCAAGAATAAGTGGAGTATAAATTTTCTTTTCCCACATTATTCTTTGCCTTATTCCAAATGTTATCGAATTTTGTACATTCGACAATCATTTCAAAATCCCTATGTTTTATGGTAAGCAGTTCCATAATCTTTTGCTAATGTCTGATAGTTTTAGCTCCAAAAACTTGTATAGCCGGATGATAGCCGTTCTTGCATTTCTTTCAATTTGGCTATGGAAATAGCTTCTATTTTCTTTTCTTCTCCAGTCAATATCAATAATTGCGCTTCGATAGTAGTAATCAAATTTTCAAGAAGTGAATGTTTGATTTTTGTATCATCACCTTCGATACGTGACAGGATTTTCATGCTTGTTATTTCATCCAATGCTTTTGCTATAATTTCATTTTCGTCAAGCTCATTTCCATTTTCATCCTTGTTATAAGGCAAATTATTTACCACATAAAGCAAGAATTCATTTCGAGTACGATAGGCAATTTTGAATGGTGTATAATTGAGCACATCATTTACAGCTTGCAAATACTCTAATACCTTATTGCAGACTTCCTCATTGCCGGGATATACATCTACCCCTTCAACAGCAGTACCAATAAGCATTTCACTATCTAATTTTCCAATACGTTCATATTTGCTATCTAATCCAGCATACAGATCCACTTCATTCATTTCTATGGTCATGGCACGGTCGAGTACTTTTCGGGAAAAAGAGAAGGTTGTTTCATCCATATTTACTGTACCTATTACTATCAGGTTTTGAGGAATACTTATACCATGTTCTTCAAATTCTTTCGTCAAAGCAAACACCTTTTCCGGTGGGCACTCAGCAAGCAATTCTTTAATGAGCTTACTATACCAAGCTTTTATCTGTTTTGTTTCGTTATCCTTGCAGATCTCAAATTCCGGCTTTATAATAGGGTCGGTAATGATATTTCCATCATTGTTTCTTTTTCGACTTTCAATAACACTAAGAAATTCAGCAAAATATTGTTCTACAGGAGCAAGATTCATTTCGTCCAAACAAAGGAAGTATGGTACGTCAATATTTTCCCAAGCTTTTACAATGAATCTTAAAAAATCTCCTGCTACAAATGTTGGTTCCCCGCTAACACGACTAACGTATCCCATTAATTCAGTAGAATCGTGCCAATTGGGTTTTACCTGAATCATTTCAAAATTCTTTGGCTTATGAGCTTCATATTCAATGGAGCCTTCGTCCCAGCAAGCACGAGCTAATTCGCGAACAATACGGCTTTTACCTGTACCAGAAATACCAGCTAGCAAAAGAAACGGTTTAGTTTTAGTTGCAGTAATGATATCGGTATATTTTATATATTCTGAACTTATTTTTAATTCATTGACCATTTGTTTACTAACATTATTAGTTGAGTTTTGGTATGGTCTTGAATCAAAAATGTTGATAAAATTTTCAAAAGTCGTTTTGTCGGGATCACTAGGAGTACCTATGTAAATGAATGATGCTTGGTTTATGTCGGCCTTATAGTTGGTACGAGAACATTTAAGAAATTTTCTTTTGCCCAATCTTTCATTTGCATAATCGTAAATACTTCTTAAATCTCTTCTAGCCCCCTCAGTATCAAGATTTGTTTCTATGGAGATAATATATTCTTTGGGATTGAAATTGTTCAATCCCCTTGCCATATTATCATCCTTTGTAAAAATTGAAAATAGATAGTAGCGTAATTGATGTTTTTTTGCAAAATGGAAAGGCTTCTTATATTCATCAAGAAAAACTCTAAGTTGGGGTTTGGGACGATCAGTTCCAGTAATACTAATATTGGTATATGATATTAATATTATTTCCTCATTATTTATTTTGTATAATTCACTCAAATCATCTCTAAAATCAATGCTTTCTTGGAATTCAGAAAAACTGATTTTTTCCCAATCAGGAAAATTACTCTTTATAAATTCTTTAATACGTGTAATAGAGTCCATTTTATTATAATTCGTAATTTGTTATTATTAAATGTGTAGCCTCCGCTTGAAATCTATTTCTAATATTCACGGAATAATTTTTATCATACTCTGCTATGATATTATTTCCATATAAATCTCGAATTAACGGAGTATCACCTATTACCATAAGTGATCTGCATCCTAAATTATAGAAATCCTCAGCTAACCGTCTGTGGTTTTCTTCGTTAAACCCATCTTGATATTGTATATTTCCGTAGTCTGAAAAAATACAATCATATGGTGGATCCAAAAACACAAAATCGTCAGGATTTACCAAATTAAATATATCACTATAATCTGTATTATGAATCTCGGCATTTATCAGTAAGGCATGATGTGCTTCAGTAATAATTCTTGTATTGAAATTTTTGTACCTACCATAAGGAACATTGTATTCTCCTTTTGCGTTAAAACGAATCATTCCAGAAAAAGCTGTTTTATTAATAAAGTAATATAAAGCAGCATCTGAATAAGTCGAAGGTATTAAGCCATTATACATATCCCTTAATTGATAATATAAAAACTCATTCTCATCTGGTATTCTATTTTCTGGATGAAGTTTCTTTAACTTATCAAATCCCAACCGATTGTTGCTGTAAATATTCTCTAACTCAGCCAATTCCATACTTAATTGCATAAAATCTTGTTGCACACTTCTATAAAAGTTTATCAAGCGTACATTAATATCATTAATTATAGCATTATTGGGCTCCAGATGGAAGAACATAGCACCACCACCCAAAAAAGGTTCTATGTACCTTCCATCAAATTGTGGTATATATTGTATTATTTGTGGAATTTCTTTCGATTTTCCACCTCTATATTTTATTATAGGTTTCATATACTATTATAAATCATTTTTGATTTTAGTGTTACTCTAGTCTTTTATAGGCCATAACAAATCCCTGATATCTACTTCAAGAATTTTTGCAATTTTTGCCAATGTCTCTAGATTGGGCTGCATAGTGTTGGTACACCATTTAGAAACAGTTCCCGGATCTTTTCTCAACTGTTCTGCCAACCATTTATTGGTGCGTTTCTTTTCTGCTAAAACCACCTTCAAACGATTAATATCTTTGTTCATACATTCCATGATATGTTTTCAAAAACAAAGATAATCATTATAATTGAAAAAATATTCTGATTATAATGATTATCTGCCAAATATATGTTGAAAAATGACTTTATATTGAAATATACTTCAATAGTACTTATAAATCATGTAGATTGTTTTTCTTTCTCCCTTCTTTCTTTTACCCTTTCCTGTCCCGGCATTTTTTTAGCCAACACACTTTCTCCTGCAGGAAAATATATAGGAAAAACTTTATACAAGAAACTTACAATATCATTACGCTTCTTACCCATGTTGAAAAAAGCAGAGCAAACAAAATACATAAGTTCTTGTTGACTACAAGCATTGTTTTGTTGTATCACTATTGAAGGTGTTACTACCAAGTTATGCTCTGCAAATGCGTAAGCACTGGCAAGAATAGCTTTCTGTTCTTCTTCAGTAAACATTTTTATTTTCTCCGCCAACCATTCAAGTTCTCTTTGCTGGAGTGCTTGTTGTTTTTCATTCTGGTGCTCCAATAGGATTGCTACATTTTCTTGTTGCTTCTCAGTCAAGGCATTTTCCAATGCTTGATTCTTTCGTTTGAGGACATTGAATTTCAGCAATGCGGCAATGTACATGCAGAAATATCCTACTGCAATATCGAATATTAGGACAAGCAGGTAATTGTTACTTGAGTTTTGTGTGTCACTAGCCATATACTCGCTAATAGGGATAACAGCTAATAGCATGATAATGGCTATTGCATAAAGTACCCTATATTGCGTCTTGTGGTTTACTTGCGGCAAAGAGGCAAACAAAAAGGCGATAATCAAAATGGCAATTATTGCACAAAGTGGTATGAAAGATGTTCCCATAAGTTTATTGCTCAGTTTGAGGGGTAACAATTATGCGCCAATAGCCACCATGATCTGCTCCTTCACGAGACAAAATCCCCATAGAACGAAGCTTTGAAATATGTTTTTCTACGGCTCGGGAGCTTATTCCTATTTTATAGGCCATTGCTTCTGCAGACATTGATGGGTCGGAAATGACGAAATCAATAATCTTTTGTGCGGTTTTCCCAATGCTTTTAGATTTGTTTTTCGAATCTCCGAACTTTTTCTCCGAACCTTTTTGCATTATCTCCGAACCTTCTTGCGTATCACCAAAGGTTTTCTCCGAACTTTTGCTATTTACACCGAGCTTTTCTACCGAACTTTCTTCATTTACAGGGTACTTTTCGAGGGTACTATTTACCCTGTTGGCTACTTCTTCCACAGGTATTCTTCCGTTTTCGCCCCAATTCAAATTATAGAATGTGGTGTAGAAGGAAGCTGCTTCCGTTTGATATCGTGGTTCTTTACCTGGCAGGAAATTAGGCAGTTTCTCCGTAAGTTCTCGCATTTTCCGTAAACCCGAACCACGTTTTTCCATATAGTCCAATTGCGTAAACATATCCGCAATGACAGGATTGCGGCGCATGGACGGAACTTTGTATATGTCACGGTCTTGAATCTGTGTACCGTCAAGCATTGCACCCGGTGACACCAATTCTATGCGGTCATCGTAAATGTCGATATGTACTTCACCGCCCATCACGGTGTAATCCCTATGGATAAGGTGGTTGACCAGTCCCTCAAAGATGGCACGGTCGGAATAGTCGGGTAGGTTAAGGCGATAGTTGGGCATCTTCACCCAACCGCTCATGGTGTAATTTTTAATGAAGTCCATTCCATATTTTAAGAGCAATACAAGATTTGTCCGATGCTCTACGGAACTGATGGCATCGTCTTTATAAAGTCCTGTCCAACGGGTACAGAAGATGCGTGATTGGAACACGGTACAATTATCCACAAACAGCAGTCCGGCATTGGTCAATTTACCGTCAGATGTGACAAGTCCGAATGATTCCAAATATTTGTCGTTCCATTCCTGATGGGTTTGCTCACGGAAAGTATTGGCAAGGATAACGAAAGAATGTTTGGTGGCATCCACTTGGGTAGGCAGTGAGTCCCAAGTCATGTGCGTA
>ERZ773277.2433-NODE-2433-length-12454-cov-3.206710_pt1 | contig 12454 bp, 9 predicted proteins | sample MGYA00511957_ERZ773277 | MGnify/ENA primary metagenome ERZ773277 (study PRJEB29015, sample SAMEA2737800) | human gut metagenome | biome: human gut; feature: human-associated habitat; material: faeces | place: China | collected 2012 ... | reverse complement strand
GGATGGCGTCCATCTTGCCCTGCGCGAGCAGCTCGTAGGGGACGTCGACGTGGTCGGCCATGCGGATGTCCACGTCCACGTCGGGGCACTCCTCGCGGAAGCGCTGGATGATGCCCGGCAGCCAGTGCATGGCGATGCTGGCGTAGGCGCTGACGCGGATGATCTCCGTGCGCGAGGAGGCGACCTGCTCGATCACGCTGTCCAGCCGGGCGTTGGCCTGCAGAAATTCGCGCACGGCGGGCGCGATGCGCTCGCCCTCCTCCGTGAGGCGCACGCCGCTGCGTCCGCGCTCGAGCAGCGTGAAGCCGACCTCCTTTTCCAGCGAGTTCATCATGTGTGTCAGGCCCGACTGCGTGTAGCCGAGGACCTCTGCCGCCTTGGTAAAGCTGCCGAGATCGACTGCCATGAGCAGGGCCTCTAATTTCTTGCTTTCCATAGAAGTATTTCCTTTCTATTAGGATCGCTCATATTTTTATTATAATACGTCGCTTTACTTTTGGCAAGAAAGACGGTATCATTTGACTAATTTCTGTTTAATTTATACATCTCATTAAAATATATGAGGACGAATTTGACGGAAAACGGAGAGAGAAACGTAGTTAAAGGAGAAAATCACATGGAAAACAATCGTGCCCAATGGGGAAGCAAGATCGGCTTCATACTGGCGGCGGCGGGCAGCGCCGTCGGCCTCGGCAACATCTGGAAGTTCCCCGGCAAGGCTTTTGAGGGAGGCGGAGGCGCCTACATCCTCATTTATCTGGCCATCGTCGTTCTCATCGGCTTCCCCGTCATGCTCTCGGAGCTGACCATCGGCCGCGCCGCGCAGGCGAACGCCATCGACAGCTTCCACAAGCTCGGCTACCGCGGCTTCAAGTGGGTCGGCGTCACGGGTGTTGCGGTGGCGTTCATCGTCACCTCCTATTACTGCCACGTCGGCGGCTGGGTGCTGCGCTACGTTGTGTCCTATATTACGGAGGCGCAGACGGTCTATGCCGATCCGCTCGGCTATTTCTACGGCCTGCTCGGCTACAACGCCACGACGGGTGAGACATGGTTCCCGCTGACCGCCATTCTCTTTGCCGCGGTCTTTATGGCAGTCAACGCCGTCATCATCATCAAGGGCGTTGAGGGCGGCATCGAGAAGTTCAACAAGGTCGGTATGCCCGCGCTGTTCATCATTCTCATTGTACTGCTCGCGCGCACCATCACGCTCGACGGCGCGCAGGTCGGCTTCGCCTATATGCTCAGCTGCGACTGGAGCAAGGTCGGCTTCAACACCTTCCTCTCCGCGCTGGGGCAGGCGTTCTTCTCCCTGTCGCTGGGCATGGCCATCATGATCACCTACGGCTCGTATCTGCCCAAGCATGAGAACCTCGGCAAGAACACGGCGCTCATCTGCACGATGGATACGCTCGTGGCGCTCATCGCCGGCTTCATCATCGTGCCCGCGGTGTTTGCGACGCTCGGCTCCGAGAACGTCGGCAAGGGCGGCGGCTTCGCCTTCGCGTCCCTCGCGGGCGTGTTCGAGCACATGGCGGGCGGCGCGTTTTTCGGCGTGCTGTTCTATATGCTGCTCCTGTTCGCCGCGCTGACGAGCAGCATATCCCTCATCGAGGGCGTGGTGGCGTTCCTGACCGAGCGCTTCGGCTGGAAGCGCAAGCCCACCACCATCATCGTCTGCACGCTGATGTTCCTCATCGGCTGTCTGTACACCATGTCGCAGGCCGCGTTCAACATCAAGGGCATCTGGTTTGACTTCGCCAACGGCGTGAGCTTCCCCATCTTCGGCGACTTCATGGAGTTCCTCACCGACCGTCTGATGATCCCTCTGTGCGCGCTCGGCGTGTGCATTTTCACCGGCTGGATCTGGAAGCCCGCGAATGCCGTGCATGAGATCGAGCTGGACGGCAAGCCGTTCAAGCTGGCAAAGGTCTACAGCGTGCTGGTCAAGTACGTTGCGCCCATCTCCATCCTGCTCATCATCGTGGCGAGCTTCGTCACCGGCACGACGCTGAGCTGAGAAAACAAAAAAGCGACGAGAAGCCCTCCGCTCACCGAGCGGAGGGCTTCCTTGTGCGTTATTCCGCCGTGTACAGGCGGCCGCCTTTCCGATAGACGATGCGGACCTCGGGCGTGTTGGTGAGGTAGACGAGCGAGCCGTAGCTCACGCCGAAGTCCAGCACGTCGCCGAGCCGGACGGGGACGGCGGCGTCCTCCACGTCAAGAATGGTGTGGTCCGAGGACGCGCCGAGGACCTCCACGCCCGCGAGTCGCGGCGTGAGGTCGAAGGGATCGCCGTAATCGACGCGGCCCGCGGCGCAGAGCGCGCGGCGGCGGATGCCGCGGTCGGTGTATTCGCGCGTTTTGCCGAAGGCGTCTACGGTCAGCTCGCCGACGGGATAGCTGGGCTTCGGCTTGCACTCCACGACCTCCATGCGGAGGGTGAACACGTCACGGCGCAGAAAGTCGGGATAGCAGCCGTAGATGCCGCCGAGGAGGGCGAACTCGCCGATGCGCAGATGGTTGACGCGCGCGGGCAGCGTGCCGTCAAGCACCATGTGGACGGAGGTGGACGCGCCGCCGGAGATATATTGCAGCTCGCGGCCAATGGCGCGCTCCACCGCCTCGGCGGCGGAGACCAGCTCGCGCAGCTTCTCCGGCGTGGCGGCGACCGAGCCGTAGCAGCCGAGATTCGTGCCGACGCCCGCCAGCTCCAGATGGTCGAGCTTATACTCGACCTCAAGCGCGGCGTCGACCAGTTCCTCGCGGCTCCAGAAGCCCTCGCGCAGATCGCCGAGGTCAGCCATCAGGATCACCCTGTGGCGCGTTCCGCGCTTCGCGCAGACCGCGTTGAGGGCGCGGAGCGTTTCAAGCTCGCTTTGGAGACTCATGTCCGCGACCTCCGCGACCTCCGGAAGCTCGGAGAGCATGGGAATGCGGATGAGAACGCGCTCGCAGGCAACGCCCGCGCCGCGCAGGGCGCGCAGCTGACTGAGACGGGACGAGGCAAGGCTCCGCACACCGCATTCCGTATAGACCCCGGCGGCCTCCGGCAGCGCCGAAAAGCCCTTGACCACGCCCGTGACCTCGACAGAAAGGCTCTGGCAGCGCTCGATGAGCGCTGCCAGATTTGCTTTCAGCTTGTCAAGGTCGATCTCTAAAAGAGGGTATCGTGCCGTTCCTCTGTTCATAGACCGTTCCTTTGCCGTTTTGATTTATTCCGCCTTAGCCGCAGCCTTGGACTTCTTATAGGGCTTGCCGGCAAGATCCTTGACCGTCCAGCCGATGAGGGCGCACAGCCAGTTGATGAGCGGCATCAGCCAGTTGAACAGAGCCCACGGGCCGTAGCCGCCCGCGCCCCACGCGTTGATATCAAGGGTGCTGGAGATAAACACGCCGCAGGTGTTCCACGGAATGAGGGCGGAGGTGACGGTACCGGCGCTTTCCAGCGTACCGGAGAGGAGAGCCGGGTGCAGACCCTTCTCTCTGTATTCCTCGGCATACATACGGCCGGGAACGACGATGGAGATGTACTGCTCGGGCATGACGGCGTTGGAGAGCACGCAGGTGCACTCGGTGAGGAGCACGAGACCCGCGGGGCCCTTCGCCAGCTTCTTGAGGCTGTTGACGATGACCTCGAGCTGGTGGGTGTCCTCCATAATGCCGCCGAACATCATGGCGATGATCGTCATGGCGACGGAGGACATCATGCCGAGGATACCGCCGCTTTCAAGCAGACGGGTCATGGTGTAGCTGGTCTCGGGAGAGAGGGTCTCCTCGAACATGGCGAGCACTTCGTCGCTGAAGTAGTAGCCGTTCATGCCGAAATCAAACACGGTACCCATGTTGCACTCGGGCTGGAAGATCATGCCCATGATCGCGCCGGAAATGATGCCGAGCGTGATACCAGGGATGGCGGGCATCTTCATGGCAACCGCCACGATAACGATGACCGGGGGCAAGAGCAGCGCAGGGTTGATATTGAACACGGCCTCGAGCGCGCCGGAGAACTCCGTCACGCGGCTCATGTCGGCATCGCCGCCGTGATACTGCATGGCGCCGAGAATACCGAAGCCGATGAGGGTGATGACATAGGTGATGCCGGTGGGCAGGATCATGGCCTTCACGTGGGTCATAACGTCCGTGCCTGCCATAGCGGGCGCAAGGTTCGTGGTATCGGACAGCGGGGACATCTTGTCGCCGAAGTAGGCGCCGGAGAGGACCGCACCGGCGGTCATGCCGGGGCTCATGCCGAGACCGAAGCCAATGCCCATGAGGGCGACGCCCATCGTACCCATCGTGCCCCAGGAGGTACCGGTGGCAAGAGAGGTGATGGAGCAGATGAGAACAGACGCAATGAAGAAGATCGCGGGCTTGAGGACCTTCAGACCGTAGAAGATCATTGTGGGAACGACACCGGCGTTGATCCAAACGCCGATGAGGATACCGACGATGACGAGGATACAGACAGACTGGAGGGCTTTATAAATACCGTCCATCATGGACTTTTCGATGGCCTCCCACTTGTAGCCGAGGTAGAGCGCCATCAGCGCGGCGCCCATAACGCCGATGAACATGGGGACATGCGGGTCTGTTTCATACTTGACGATGCCGAGCGCCAATGCGCCGACCAAGATCAGCATGGTGACCAGAGCTTCCCACAGCTTTGGCATACGCGGGGTCCTGGCTTTCTTTTCTTCACTCACTTGATTGTACCAACCTTTCTCTAAATACATGGTGCGCATAGGGCGGGAACGCTCCCGTCCGCGCAGCTTCGTAGATGGTGAACACTGTTTTACGGTATTTGCGAGGGTCTGTGCGCCCGCAGACCGGCAGATGAGACCGGCGGCAGGAAGACGTGATCTTGACGGTATTCCCCCTTTATTCGGTGATTTTTCCCTCCTTGAATGATCAGGAAACGATTTGCTGCGGTCTCCCCGTCCTCCCTCGCCCCCCTGCGAAGGGGAGGACGGGGAAATTGCATGTAAGGCTGATACGGGAAGCGCGCGGCGTACCGATTAAATATGCGGATATTTTAGCATATTTTATGCACGGTGGCAAGTGCCGCGCGCTTGCCGGATATCACAAAATTTACCCCTTGGGCTTGGCGATAACGCCGTTGCGTTTTACCAACCGAGCTTGGTCATGGCGTCGTCGACCGCCTTGATGCACAGGTCGATCTCTTCCTTGCCGGTGATCAGCGGCGGAACGAAGCGCAGGACGTTGCCGTTGGTGTTGTTGATGAGGACGTTGGCATCCTTGTAGCACAGGTCAACGACCGGCTGGCCGCTGGGATGGTTGAGCTGAATGCCGTTGATCATGCCGAGGCCGCGGATCTCGTTGACCGCCTTGGGATGGTTCTTCTCGATGACCTTGTGCATCTGATCGCGGAAATACTCGCCCATGACGCGGGCGTTCTCGATGACGCCCTCGTTGATCATGACGTCGAGCGTGGTGGCAGCCAGAGCGCAGGCGAGAGGACCGCCGGCGAAGGTGGAGCCGTGGGTGCCGGGGGTGAGGGTCTTGGCCGCGTCGCCGCGGGCGCAGACCGCGCCGATGGGCACGCCGGAGCCGAGCGCCTTCGCCATGGAGCAGGTATCGGGCTCCACACCGTAATTCTGATGCGCGAAGAGCTTGCCGGTGCGGCCGGAGCCGACCTGGACCTCGTCGAACATGAGGAGGATGCCCTTCTCGTCGCACAGGTCGCGCAGGCCCTGCAGGAACTCCTGAGAGGCGGGACGCACGCCGCCCTCGCCCTGGACGGGCTCGGTCAGGATGGCGCAGACGTATTCATCCATGATGTCCTTGACGGACTGGAGGTTGTTGAACTCGGCATAGCGGAAGCCGGAGGGCAGGGGCTCGAAGTAGCGGTGGACGGCATACTGACCGGTGGCGGTGCAGGTGGCGAGGGTGCGGCCGTGGAAGGAGTTCTTCATCGTGATGACGACGAAGCGCTCGGGATGGCCGTGATCCTTGGCGTACTTGCGGGCGAGCTTGATCTGGCCTTCGTTGGCCTCGGCGCCGGAGTTGGCAAAGAGGACCTTATCAAAGCAGCTGTTCTCGACGATGAGCTTCGCGGTCTGGATGGCGGGCTCATTGTAGAAGTAGTTGGAGCAGTGGAGGATGGTCTCCGCACGCTCCTGCAGGCACTTGACGATGGCGGGATGGCAGTGGCCGAGACCGTTGACGGCGATGCCGCCGACGAAATCGAGGTACTTGTTGCCGTCCTTGTCGAAGACGTAGACGCCCTCGCCGCGCTCCATGGAGATGGGCATACGGACATGGTTGCCGTAGAGATACTTGTCACCGTTTTCGATGACTTCCGCATTGGTCTTGAACTTTTCGATCATGGTAGAGTCCTCCTGTTAAAATTTTATGTATTTTTTACCACTTGATGCCAACGCTCGGCTGTGCGGTGCCGATCGTGGTGCCGGTGCCTTCGGTGGTGAAGGCCTCGTAGAGTACGGAGTGGGGCTTGCGGCCGTCGATGATGTGGACGCTGGTGACGCCCTCCTCGATGGCCTCGACGCAGCAGTCGACCTTGGGGATCATGCCGCCGGCGATGGTGCCCTTGTCTTTGAGCGCCTTGACGTCCTGAATGTTGAGGTAGCTGATGACATCGCGCACCTTGATGTCGTTGCACAGGCCCTCGATGTCGGTGAGGATGACGAGCTTTTCCGCACCGAGCGCGCTGGCGAGCTTGCCCGCGGCGGTGTCGCCGTTGATGTTGTAGGTGTTGCCCTGCCCGTCGGTGCCGACGGGGGCGATGACGGGGATGAAGCCCGCGTCGAGCATGGCGTTGATGGCGTCGGCGTTGACGTAGTCGATGTCGCCGACGAAGCCGAGCTCCTCACTGCGCTTGTGGCAGTGATAGATGTCGCCGCTCACGCCGGAGAGGCCGACCGCCTTGCCGCCGATCTGGTTGATCCTGCCGACCAGCTCGGTGTTGACCTGACCGACGAGGACCATTTCGACCACGCGCATGATGTCCTCGGACGTGTAGCGCAGGCCGTTGATGAACTGCACGGGAATGTTGAGCTTCTCGAGCATCTTGTTGATGCCGGGGCCGCCGCCGTGGCTGAGCACGGGCTTGAGGCCGAGGAGCTTGAGCATCACGACGTCGTGGAGCACGGCGTCCTTGAGCTCGTCGTTGATCATGGCGTTGCCGCCGTACTTGATGACGATGACCTTGCCCTGATATTTTTCAAGGTAGGGCATGGCCTCCATCAGGGTCTCTACCTTCTTCGCAACGTCGCTCATGGGTGGCCCTCCTTAGGTGCGGTAGTCGCCGTTGATCTTGACGTACTCGTAGGTGAGGTCGCAGCCGTAGGCGACCGCCTTGCCGTCGCCGCTGTGGAAGTCGACGATGACGGTGATGTCATGCTCGGTGAGCACGGCCTTGGCCAGCTCCTCGCTGAAGTCGGTGCCGAAGCCGTCCTTCATGACCTGCACCTCGCCGGCGCTGCTCTTGATGATGCAGTCGGCCTTGGTGGGATCGACGTCCGCGCCGGAGTAGCCGGCGGCGGCCATGATGCGGCCCCAGTTCGCGTCGCGGCCGAACACGGCGGCCTTGAACAGGGTGGAGCCGGCGATGGCCTTGGCGACCAGACGGGCGTCATGCTCGGTGGGCAGGCCGTAGGACTCGACGACGATCAGATGGGTCGCGCCCTCGCCGTCGGAGGCGATGCGGCGGGCCATGTCGATGCAGATGTGCTCGATGAGACCGACGAGAGCCGCCTTGTCCTCCTCGGTCTTGACCTCGACGCCGGAGGCGCCGTTGGCGAGCAGGATCATGGTGTCGTTGGTGGAGGTGTCGCCGTCGACGGTGCACATATTGAAGCTCTTGTCGATGGCGTTGTGCAGCATCTTCTGCAGGTCGGCGGAGTCGCACTTGGCGTCGGTGGTGACGTAGGCGAGGGTGGTGGCCATGTTGGGGTGGATCATGCCGGAGCCCTTGGCCATCGCGCCGATGCGGATGGTGCCGGAGGAGAGCTCGAGCTCGTAGGCGGATTCCTTGCGGACGGTGTCGGTGGTCATGATGGCATAGGCCGCGTCGGAGCCGTTGGCCTTGTCGAGCTTGGCGGGGATGATCTGACGGACGCCATCGAGCACCTTCTCGACGGGCAGCTTTTGGCCGATAACGCCGGTGGAGCAGACGAAGACCTCGTTCTCACCCACGCCGAGGAGCTTCTCAGCCTCGCGCTCGACGGTCCGGGCGTCCTCGATGCCCTGGGTGCCGGTGGCGGCGTTGGCGTTGCCGGAGTTGATAACGATGGCGCGGGCCTTGCCGTTCTTGAGGATCTCACGGTCGAGAATGACGGGGGCGGCGCAGAACTTGTTGGTGGTGAACACCGCGGCGCAGGACGCCTCGGTCTCGGAGTAGAGGACGGCCACATCGGGCTTCTGGGACTTGCGGCTCTTCACGCCGACGTACACAGCGCCCGCGGTAAAGCCCTTCGGGGAGGTGATGCCGCCGCCTTCGATCACTTTGTATTCCATAGTGTTGTTCTCCTTTTCTTATTCTTACTTTATATAAAATCAGTTCCTTACGGATACATCGGGGGCATCATGAGGCCGGTGGTCTCGGGCAGGCCCATGATAAGGTTCATGTTCTGAATGGCCTGGCCGGCGGCGCCCTTGCCGATGTTGTCGATGACGGAGGAGACGATCAGGCGGTGGGTGCGGGAATCGAAGGTCGGGGTCATCTCGACGAAGTTGGTGCCGTAGGCCCACTTGGTCTGCACGGGGAGATTGGCCGGGAAGACCTTGACGAAGGGTTCGTCCTTGTAGAAGTCCTTATACAGCTCGTAGACCTCCTCGTTGGTGAAGTCCTTATCGCAGGTGGCGTAGATGGTGACCTCGATGCCGCGGACCTGCGGGAGGAGGTGCGGCTGGAAGTTGATGTACTGCCAGGTCTCGGGCTTCATCAGATCCTTGCCGGTGATGTAGGCGATGTTCTGCTCGATCTCGGGGGTGTGGCGGTGACCGCCGCCGAGGGCGTAGGCGCAGAAGTTATTCTCCGCCTCGGTGAGGAGCTTGTTGAGGGCGGGACGGCGGCCCGCGCCGGTGTAGCCGCTCTTGGCGTCGATCACGATGGTGTTCTCAACGATGTGGCCGGTCTTGAGCATGGGCTGGAGGCCGAGGGTGGAGGCGGTGGGATAGCAGCCGGGGTTGGCGATGAGCTTCTTGCCCTTGGCCAGCTCGCGGTTCATCTCGGGCATACTGTAGACGGCGTCATGGGTCATCTGGGGATTGGTGTGCTTGTCGCCGTACCACTTCTCCCAGACCTTCACGTCGCGGAAGCGGATGTCCGCGCCGATGTCGATGATGCGGGAGCCTTCGGCGAGAACGATCTCCGCCCACTTGGCGACCGCGCCGGAGGGGACCTGGATCATCACGACGTCGCTCTTGCGGGCGGTCTCGCGCACGTTCTCCTCGGTCAGATCCAGGATGGTCTGATCATAGAAGCCGCGCAGGGCGGGATGATGGGTGGAGATGGCGTCGCCCACGCCGTAGGTATCGAGAACGTTGACGAGCTCGCCGTCGGGATGGTTGACCATCATGCGCAGCACTTCGCCGCAGACATAGCCGGTCGCACCGATGCAGGAATAATGGATCATGGTGATAGCCTCCTCAAAAATTTTCTGCGATTTGCAACAACGCCGTCGTGGGCTTGCAAACCGCTTCGCGATAGTGTTTAATTATCTACGCATACAGTATATAGTTTTAATGCGGAATGCACAAGAAAAACCTTGTTCTGCTGAACATTCCAAAATGGAATACTTGACAGATGATTCACATTCGGCTATCATGGCCTTAATGCCGATGCAAGCAAGGAGATGAGCGCATGATCCACAAATATCTGGCCTACCTCAAGACCATCGAGACCGGTAGCATCACACAGGCCGCCGCGGAGCTGGGCTACACGCAGTCTGCCGTGAGCCGCATGATCGCGGACCTGGAGGAGCATTGGGACGTCCCGCTGCTCACGCGCAATCGCTCGGGCATCGAGATCAGCTCGGAGGGGACGCAGTTGCTGCCCATCCTTCAATCCATCGTCAAGGGGCAGGAGGAGCTCAGCTTTGCCGTCGGCGAGCTGCACGGATTGCAAAACGGCCTCATTCGCGTGGGCGCGTTCACCAGCATGGCGACCGGCTGGATGCCGCTGATGATCAAGTCCTTCCACGAAAAATACCCCAATATCCGCTTTCAGATCTTCAACGGCGAGTACAACCAGATCGCGACCTGGCTGCGCCGCGGGCAGATCGACTGCGGCTTTCTCGCCCTCCCCTGCGCCAAGGAGTTCGACACGACCTTCCTGCTGCGCGACTCGCTGACGGTCATCCTGCCGCCGAACCACCCGCTGCGCGACGCGGAATGCTTCCCCGTCAGCCGGCTGTCGGACGAGGATTTCATCAGCCTCATGGAGGAGCAGGACTACGAGATCAATTTGTTCCTCGAGCACCTCAGGCAGTCCCCGCGCATCAAGTTTGAGGTCAGCAGCGACTTCGCCATCCTCGCGATGGTCGAGTGCGGGCTGGGCATCAGCGTGGTGCACGATCTGATCCTGCACCCCAACCGCCACGGCATCATCAAAAAGCCGCTCGACGAGCCGTACTACCGCGACATTGCCATCGCCACGAGCGCGGCGGCGCAGCCGTCCACCATCACGCGGATGTTCTGCGAGCACGCGCTCGAGTGGGCGAGGGATACCAGCTCCGTCATCGCCCCCGCCACGGCGGAGGCCCCGGAGTATGCGGAGCTGGCAAAGTAAAGAGATGGGAAAAAGGGACCGTTCTCTGCGGAGGAGAACGGTCCCTTTTGCTGTAAAGGCGGCGTTATGCAGCTTCTCCGGGCAGTGCCCGCGTTTTTTCGCCTGCCTGCCGCCCGGGCGTAAAATCTCCTGTTGACATCCGTGCCGCGGCGTGTACTATGGAGATAACAGATCAAACGGAAGCGAGGAAACGTATGGAATACAGGATAGAGCGGGACTCGATGGGAGAGGTCCGCGTCCCGGCGGACCGCTACTGGGGCGCGCAGACGCAGCGCTCACATGAGAATTTCCCCATCGGCGTCGGGATCGAAACGATGCCCATGGAGATCATCCGGGCGTTTGCAGTGTTGAAAAAGGCGGCGGCCATCGCCAACCGCGAGCTGCTGCCCGAGCGGATGAGCGCGGAAAAATGCGCCCTGATCGGCCGCGTCTGCGACGAGATCCTCGCCGGTGAGCTGGACGGACATTTCCCGCTCGTTGTGTGGCAGACGGGCTCGGGCACGCAGTCGAACATGAACGTCAACGAGGTCATCGCCAACCGCGGCAACGAGCTGGCGGGGAAAAAGCTCCTGCACCCGAACGACGACGTCAATATGTCGCAGTCCTCGAACGACACCTTTCCCACGGCGATGCATATTGCCGCCTGTCTTGCGGTGGAGGATCGCCTTCTCCCCGCTGTTTCCGCGTTGGAGCAGACCCTCCTGCGTCTGGAGGCGGAGAACGCCGACGTGCTGAAATCCGGGCGGACGCATTTGCAGGACGCGACGCCCATCACCTTCGCGCAGGAGATCTCCGGCTGGCGGACGAGCCTCGCGCGGGACCGCGAGTTGCTCACCGCCGCGCTGCCTCCCCTGCGGGAGCTGGCGCTCGGCGGCACGGCGGTCGGCACGGGACTAAACGCCCCCGATGGCTTTGACCGGGCGGTTGCCGCGGCCATCGCGGAGCTGACCGGAAAGCCCTTTGTTACCGCGTCCAACAAGTTTCACGCGCTCACGTCGAAGGATGAGCTGGTGTTCGCGCACGGCGCGGTCAAGGCGCTCGCGTGCGACATGATGAAGCTCGCGAACGATGTGCGCTGGCTTGCCTCGGGTCCGCGCACGGGGCTGGGGGAGATCGCCATTCCAGCCAACGAGCCCGGCTCATCCATCATGCCCGGCAAGGTCAACCCCACGCAGTGCGAGGCGGTGACGATGGTGGCGGTGCAGGTCATGGGCAACGACGCTGCCATCGGCATAGCGGCGTCGCAGGGGAACTTCGAGCTGAACGTCTTTATGCCCGTGTGCGCCTATAATTTTTTGCAGTCCGTGCGCCTGCTGAGCGAGGCCATCGCTTCGTTTGACAAAAACTGCGCGTCCGGCATCCGCGCAAATCGGGAGAGGATGGACGAGAACGTGCGCCGCTCGCTGATGCTCGTCACGGCGCTCAACCCGCACATCGGCTATGAAAACGCCGCGAGGATCGCAAAGAAGGCATACGCGGAAAACCTGACGCTGCGCGAGGCCTGCGCCGCGCTGGAGCTTCTGCCGCCGGAGGAATTTGACCGCATCGTCCGCCCCGAGCGGATGGTTTGAAAGCCTGCCAATAAAAAGGAGAACGCTATGGATTACGCAAAGGAATCGCTCCGCCTGCATGGGGAGTGGAAGGGCAAGATCGAGATGGTGACCCGCGTGCCGGTCAAGA
>ERZ773277.2425-NODE-2425-length-12466-cov-2.469503_pt1 | contig 12466 bp, 11 predicted proteins | sample MGYA00511957_ERZ773277 | MGnify/ENA primary metagenome ERZ773277 (study PRJEB29015, sample SAMEA2737800) | human gut metagenome | biome: human gut; feature: human-associated habitat; material: faeces | place: China | collected 2012 ... | reverse complement strand
CGCCTTGATAACTTCTGTCTCTTCTGTTCCATTACGAACAGCAAGTCCTGCTGAATCATATCCACGATACTCCAGCTTTGACAGTCCATCCAGTAAGATCGGAGCCGCCTGCTGCGATCCAACATATCCTACGATTCCACACATAACACCTCAGCTTATCGGGTAATGGTGTCATTTTCGAAACGAAACCGTCTCATCGCGCTGAACCTTTGATATATGAACACAAAAATCCCCATGCTGACAGTTTTCAACATGGGGATTTTCTCAGCCATTCCCTTGATCGCAATCCTTACGACGAAGAGGTGTCTGATTCTTACGATTATGCTTGCGGCGATTTACAGCACGTGCTGCAGGAAGTCCTTGAATCGTGGTTCCTGCGGATTGTCGATGATTTCAGGACCGCCCTGTTCCACAACAACACCGCCGTCCATGAATACGATCTGATCGGCGACTTCGCGCGCGAAGCCTATTTCGTGGGTGACAACCACCATGGTCATGCCTTCTTTCGCCAAAGACAGCATGACGTTCAGCACTTCGCCCACCAATTCCGGATCGAGTGCGGAAGTCGGCTCGTCGAACAGCATGATTTCCGGCTTCATGGCAAGCGCACGGGCGATGGCCACGCGCTGCTGCTGGCCACCGGAAAGCTGTGCCGGATAGTGATCGAGGCGATCGCCCATGCCCACGCGATTCAGCTCTTCGATGGCAAGCTTGCGGGCTTCCTTTTTATCCATGTGCTTGACGTGGACTGGCGCTTCCATCACATTTTCGAGCGCCGTCATGTGCGGGAACAGGTTGAACCTCTGGAATACCATGCCCAGTTTGGAACGCTGCTCGGCCACTTCCTTGTCGTTCAGGGTCTGCAGCACCTGCTTGCCGTCCTTGTCGACGTACTTGTAGCCGATCATTTCGCCGTCGACGTCGATTTCGCCGCCGGTCAGCGTTTCCAACTGGTTGATCAAACGCAGGAACGTGGATTTTCCGGAACCGGAAGGTCCCAGAATCACCGTCACCGAGCCGGGCATAACCGTCATATCGACGCCCTTGAGCACGTGCAGGCTACCGAAAGCCTTATGCACCTGCGTGGCCTTCACTGCGGGAACAACACCGTTGGTGGTTGGTTCAGTCATTGCTCACTCCCCTCACGCGGTCATGCCCGCGAACGTTGCCTCGTTCTGCTTGGCGATATCGTCTTTCGGTTCGCCTTCGGTTTTGCCCGGCTGCTTGCCGCGCGCGCCGGCCGGTCGCGCATCGAAGCCCTTGCCGAAATGCTTCTCCAGGCGAGACTGCAGCACCATCAGAATGGAGGTGATCACCAAGTACCAGATGCAGGCCACGATCAGCAGCGGAATCGGCTTGTACAGTCGGGTTGCGATTGCGGTGGTGGCGAACTGCAGTTCCAGCGTGAACGGCACGGCGTTGACCAGCGAAGTGGTCTTCAACATGCCGATGAACTCGTTGCCGGTCGGCGGAATGATGATGCGCATGGCCTGAGGAAGCACCACACGACGCATGATCATGGAACGCTTCATGCCCAGTGCCTTGGCCGCTTCGGTCTGGCCCGGATCGACGGCTTCAAGACCAGATATGCCGCTTCGTTCAATGCGAGACCCAGCCATGCCGCGTTAAACGCGGTAATGACGGACTGCGAGTCAATGCTCCAGAATTCAATGGAAGTGAACGGAATACCCACGCCGATGCGAGGCACCAACACGGCGAACAGACCCCAGAACACCAGCTGCGTATACACAGGGGTGCCACGGAAGAACCAAATGTAGAACCAGCTCACGCCACGCAGCACCGGATTGATGGACTTGCGCATCACGGCCAGAATCACTGCCAGAATAATGGCGATGACCATGGAGATGACCGTCAGCAGCAACGTGTATTTGATGCCTTCGCGCACATTCTCGTCGAACAGGTACTTCCAGACCACATTCCATTCGAAACGCGGATTGGTAATCAGGCCCTGCAGCAGCATGGCGGCGATCAGAGCGACGATGACCGCCGCTACAATCGGGCCCGTACGCTTAACCGGCAGCGCCTTGATGCGATTCGGAATATCGAGGCCGTCGCCGTCGATCTGTTTCTTCGCCATGATGCTTCAGTTCCTTCGTTGTTGATGTAAATAGTGGGGATGAGATCAGTCGAGATCGGTCGGGTTGATCTCAGCCTTGTCGAGAGCGCCGGATTCCACACCCCAATGCTTGAGGATCTTCATATACGTGCCATCGTCCATCAGCTTCTGTACGGCCTTCTGCACGGCTTCAGCAAGCTGGGTGTTGCCCTTCTTGACAGCGATGCCCTGCTTGGCCACGCCCTCGACGTCACCCAAGGCTTCAAGCTGTCCGTCGGTCTGGGAGATGGCATAGCCAGCGACCGGCGAATCAGCATAGAACGCATCGGCCTTACCCGTAGCCACTGCGGTGGCCGCTTCGGCCTGACGCTTGTACGACATCACTTCGGCCTTGTTATCGGCCTCGCATCCTTTGGCGATGGTGTTGGCTTCCTCTTCCTGCACGGTGCCGGTCTGCACCGCGATCTTCGCGCCGCACATGTCGGAAGTGTCAAGCTTCTTCGGATTGCCCTTCTGCACGGCCCACGTGGAACCCGCACGGTAGTAGCTCACGAAATCCACGGACTGCATACGCTCTTCAGTGATGGTCATGGCGGTGATGCCCAGATCATACTTGGAGCCAATGGAAGGAATGATGGTGTCGAACATGGAAGACACGATGTTCGGCTTCAAACCAAGCGTCTTGGCGATGGCCTTGGTCATGTCGATATCATAGCCGACCGGAGTCTTACCGTCTTCGGCATAGAATTCAGCCGGAGCGTACGAAAGCTCCATACCGGCGGAAAGCTCGCCGTCCTTCACCAGATCGCTGGACGAAACCAGCTTGGCCAGCTCGTCATCTTTTTCAATAGTGCTGACATCGTAACCGGTGGTAGTGTTCGACGAATCCGACGAATCGCCGGACTTGGAAGCATCGGAGGTGCCGCAAGCGGCAGCGGAAAACAACATCGCCGCGCTCAGCGCAAGCGCCACAACGGACTTGATCTTCAAAGACATAATACGCATATCCTTCTTCTTATCTCTTCATTGCCATACCGAGATCTCAACGCCATTCGATTGCAGAGAACCTCAGTATCTCAAATAGGCACGATAAGAGCGCAATGCTACATGTACGTTACATTGCGCATACCTTACGTATCAGCCAAGAATCGCGCAATGTAGCTCCGTCGAATCACGGAAGATCCATATACGAAAACGGAAGACACGCGGATTTGACCCGCATGCCTTCCGTCATATCGGCGTCACAGTATCGCCGTGTGCGATGTCTGCCTTACGTTTGATCGTTCAGCCGAGGTCAGTCGGATTGATTTCGGCTTTGTCGATCGCTCCGTTCTCCACGCCCCAATGCTTGAGGATCTTCATATACGTGCCATCATCCATGAGCTTCTGCAGTGCGGCCTGCACCGCCTTGGCGGTATCAACTTCGAAGCCAACCGGGGTCTTGCCATCCTCCGCAAGGAATTCGGCGGGAGCGTACGACGTGTCCATGCCGACGGTGAGCTTGCCGTCCTTGGTGACTGATTCCGGCAGCATCGCGGCTATATCGTCATCCTTCGTCACGCCGGAAACGTCATAACCGGTGGTGTTCGACGACGACTCAGAATCACTGGAAGCCGCGGAATCGGACTTTTCCGATGTGCCGCACGCACCCAACGAAACGATCATGGCGGCGCTTAGTGCAAAAACAGCGAGTTTCCTCAGATTATTGAAAGCCATCGCGGATCCTCTCTTCATTCCCAACCGTATGAATACGGCCGAACCGAAGTTCTGCAGGCACCATAGAAAACGATTACTACGGCCACGTTAATAGTACGCAAACTCTATTCGATATGCCGTTTTTCCTTACGAAAAAGCGGGTTTTGCCATATCACAATATGATCAAAACCCGCTTTGTTCCCAGCACGTCGCCAGTCATGCGATCCTTGAACCGTCTGATCCGTGGACGGTTCAATCATGGAATTATTCGGCGCCCGGCGTATTGATTTCCGACGTTTCGATGGCACCGTCCTCGACACCCCAATACTTAAGGATCTTCAGATACGTACCGTCGTCGATGAGCTTCTGCACGGCCTTCTGTACGGCCTCATCCATCTGGCTGTCGCCTTTTTTGATGACGATGCCTTCCGGAGCGACGCCTTCGACCTTGCCCAGCATTTCCAGCTGTCCATCGGTTTGCGCGATGGCATAGCCCGCAACCGGCGAATCGGCATAGAACACGTCGGCCTTGCCGGTGACAACGTTCGTGGTCACATCGGTCTGCAGCTTGCTGGAGATCACTTCAAGCTTATCCTTGCCGTCGGCCTCGCATTGCTTGGCTATCTTGTTCGCTTCGGTCTCCTGCATGGTGGCGGTCTGCACGGCCACCTTCTTGCCGCACAGATCGGACGTGTCGATCTTGTTCGGATTGCCCTTCTTCACGGCCCATGCCGATCCGGCATCAAAATGGCTTACGAAATCAACCGCTTCCAAACGTTCCTTGGTCACGGTGAACGACGAAATGCCGATATCGTACTTGGATCCGACCGATGGAATGATCGAATCGAAATTCGCGGTTTCCGGATCCGCTTCAAGTCCGAACACCTGCGCCAAAGCCTTGGCGATATCGACATCGAAGCCGACCGGGGTCTTGCCGTCCTCCGCAAGGAATTCGGCGGGAGCGTACGACGTGTCCATGCCGATGGTGAGCTTGCCGTCCTTCGTCACATAATCGGGCAACAGTTTGGCGATGTCATCGTCTTTCTGCACCGACGAAACGTCATAACCCGTCAGTTCGCTCGATTTTGAACCGCTATCGGACGAAGCCGCATCGTCGCTTCCATCACTGGTGCCGCATGCCGCTCCAGCAAACAGCATCGCAACGCTCAGCGCACACGCGGCAACCGCCTTCAGACTTTTCTTCGCTTCCATATCCTTCTCCTATGTCTCGCTCGGTCTATTCGACCGAATCTGAACCATACACTAGAGAGGGCAAGCTACAAAAAGATTACGGCCACCGCTGTATATCAGTATGTGAAACCGGAAATTTTCCGGTTACCACTTATCGCACCTGCTTGTTGGCATATCGCATGGCACGCAAGGCCTCACGCTTGTCTTGCTCCTCGCGCAATGCCTGACGCTTGTCGAATTCCTTCTTGCCTCGTGCCAATGCGATTTCCGCCTTGACTCGACCGTCTTTGAAATACAGGCTCAGCGGAATGATGGTGAAACCCTTGGCTTGGCTTTGACGAGCCAGCTTGTCGATCTGCGCCGCGTGAAGCAACAGCTTACGCTTGCGCTTAGGGGCATGATTGTTCCACGTTCCGTTGAGATATTCGGGAATATTGGCTCCCTCAAGCCACATTTCACCGCGACGGTCGATGGTAATGAACGATTCGGCCAGCGATGCGCGGCCTTCTCGAAGCGACTTCACCTCAGTGCCGGTCAACACCAGACCGGCTTCATACTTGTCTTCAATGGCATAGTCGTGGCGTGCCTTCTTGTTTTGCGCAATCGGCTTCACGCCTTGCTCCTTGGCCATGTCGGACCTCCTTTCCGGTTCTTCAAAGAAGTGTTCTGCAACGCAACAATCGACAATATCATGGGAGCGCGCCGCCCAACGATTCAGGCGGCGCGCTCCCGCGACACAACGCTCAAGGAAAGCTCAAACGCCCCTTGATGAATCAGTGCACATACCAGAACTGGGACGCGTTGTACAGTGTGCGGTACGACACCACATATGGGCCACCAGCCGCGTTCATTTCGGAAATGGTGATGGTGTTGCCATTCACCGCTTCCACCACACCCACATGACCGTAGAAGCCATCGGCACCAGCCTGACCGGGCAGGAAGGAGATTGCCGCACCGACCTGCGGGCTATGATCCACGCGAAGACCATACGACGGTGCGGTAGCGTACCACTGGCCACCGTTACCCAAGTACGAGGGGGTTCCGATACCCATCTGTCTACGACGTTCGTACGCCCACCACGTGCACTGGCCGGCCACGTAGCCATTGCCGTAATCGCCATTGGAGGTTCCCTGACCGGAATTGTTATTGGTACTCGGCGCGGGAGCAGGCGTAGGAGTAGGCGTAGGCGTGGGAGCAGGCGTCACATTGTTGCCGCCACTATTGGTATTGTTGTTGCCTGGCCGGGTCTGCCCTTGATTGCCACCATTGTTTTGATTAGCTGCTGCGGCCTGCTCGGCTGCATACTGGCGGTTGAAGGAATCGACCTGTGACTGCAACATAACCGTTTGCGCCGCCTGTTTGGCCACGCTGCCGTTCAGCTGCGACTGTTGGCTTTCCAATTCGGCACGGCGGGTTTCGCCTTCTGCACGCAACTGGTCAAGCGAGTCGCGCTGGGTCTGTGCGGAAGCAGCAGCCTGCTGTGCGGAAGCGGCTTTTCCGTCAGCTGCGGTTTTCAGATTGGCGATCTGCTTCTCGATTGCAGAAAGACGCTCGCTGCGGTTCATCGACGTATTCAACGTATTCGCCGCATCACTTGCCGCATTGGCTTCGGTACGGCTCAACGCATCACGAGACTGCATGGAATTAATGAATTCCTGAGTGCTCGTGGAACCTGTCACCACGCTCATCACAGTGGATGCATCGGAACCATGCAGGTCTTCACGAGCCATCTGTGCCACGGCCGCATGCGCGTCATCATAATCCTTGCCGGTCTGTTCGATCTGCGCTTCGAGGTTTTCCTTATCTTTTTGCGCGGCCTCCAAACGGGAAGCCGCAGCATCAGCTTCACTCTGTGCCGAAGCGGCAGTAGCATTTGCCTCATCGACTGCAGCTTGAGCTGCAGGAATTTTCGTATTTGTCAATTCATCCAGCTCGACGATCTTGTCGGCCAAATCAGACTTCACACCGGAAAGCTGTGAACGCAACTGGGCTTCACGCTGAGAGCTGGCAGCCTTCTTATTCTGGGCATTCACCAGATTGCTGTATGTATTGGCTTGCGCCTGCGGAACCGCACACGAGAACGGGGCAATCGCCATCGTGGCGCACAAAGCCCCCGTTGCAAACACCGCGACGGCCGGTTTTAGAGCTTTCTTGCTTGTCATTCGGTCACTTGCCTCCCATCATTGGTTCCATACCATAGCATCCCATGCTTAAAACGCGACACAGATAAACGTATCCAATCCGTACAAAACGGAATGTTCTCAGGCTTTCAAATACCTATGCAACGACACTGTGGATGCAATCACCGACAACAGCACCGCTCCTGCAACCAAAATCGGCGAAATCCACAATACCGTCATCTGATTCACATATGGAATCCATTTCACGGAGGCTGCAAGCCAATCAGTGATAAATACCTTCACCAATGCCGATAAAGTAACGCAGGAAAGCAAGGAGCCGACCATTGATGCGATCGCCCCTTCAAGAATGAATGGCAGCCGAATGGTCCAATTCGAAGCACCCACCAAACGCATGATCTCCGTTTCGGTTCGACGTGACGCAGCAGACATGCGAATTGTGGTACCGGTCAGCATAATGGCGACGACCACCATCACCGCGGCCAATGCGGCGGTTGCAATGGTCGCACGATTCAGCACTGCGAACACCGGCTCAAAAATCTGCCGTTGATCACTGACAGTATCGACGCCCTCCTTGCCAGAAAGCACTTCGGAAACGACTTGATATTTCTCAGGATTCTTCAGTTTCAGCCACAATGAATCCTGCATATCGTCGGCAGTGAGCGTACGCCCCTGATATTCACCGTTCGGATATTGTTTGAGGAAAGTGTCGTTGTAGAAATCTTCCTTGCTTACAAAAGTGATTTGCGATACATCATCGGCAAGCTCGTTGCGAATGGTTTTCTGCAAGTCATTGATCTGAGTCTGCGTTGCCGCGGTTCCCGCGGTGCAGTTCACGGATTGGCTGGTGCCATCGGGACACATCCACACCACCACTTCAACCTTGGAATACCAATCGCCTTTGGCTTTGGTGATCTGCGCCTGAGTGAGCACCGATGCGCCGATAAACAGAAACGAGATGAATGTAACGAGCATCACTGAAAGCAACATGGGCACGTTGCGCTTGAGGCTGCTCCAGGTTTCGGAAAGAATGAAACGCAAACGCATCAGTCGTTCTCCTTGCTTTCGGACGTTTCATGCTGTTCATCGGATTGTTCGACGGATTTCGCCTCGCCACCGGCAGTCGCGGCGGGCGCTGCCGGAGGAGCCGGAGGCGCGGGCGGAGCGGGAGGCATCGGCAGTGCCGGAGGAGCGGGAACCGTTGGCTCCGCGGATTGCTCGTTTTCAGCCGCTTTGCTTGATTCCATGCCTGTATCAGGCGAAGAGCCAGTCGCGTCGGCATTGGCTTCGGTCTGCGAACGTGCAGCCGAATCGGCATGCTCCTGTTCGGCAAGATCCTCAAGTTTCAGTCCCTTGCCCCAGGTCAGCGTAGTCTCCACCGGAGCGAACGCCTCGCCATAACGACCGGTGCGACCGGAATGCACGGAATTGGCGAGACGCGCGATGCCCGCATCACCATTGCCGCTGTGGATGGCCGCAGCTACGGCATCAACCGCGTTCGCCGCGGTTTCGGCTCGCGTCGCGCCTTCCACGTCCACCGCCTCATCGGAAAAATCAGACATTTCAAGCGCGCCCGGCGCACGATATTTCGAGTCGACGTCGCCGCCGTTCAACGCCTGATGCGATTTGGATTCGACTTCGGCATCCGGGAAGTACAGTGCGGAATCGTAGGATCCCTGCTGCTCGTCACGCACGATTTTGCCGGTATGCAGTTCGACCACACGCTTGCGCATGGAGTTGACGATTTCCTCGTTATGCGTTGCCATGACGATGGTGGTGCCAGTGCGGTTGATGGCGTCCAGCACTTCCATAATGCCCAGCGATGTGGTCGGATCGAGATTTCCAGTAGGCTCGTCGGCCAGCAGAATCTGCGGATGGTTCACATACGCTCGCGCAATGGCCACACGCTGTGCCTCACCGCCGGAAAGCTCGTGCGGATAGTTGTTTTCCTTACCGGTGAGACCGACAGTCTGCAGCACTTTCGGCACTAACGATTTGACGGTGGAACGGCTTGTGCCAATCACTTCAAGCGCGAACGCCACATTCTCCCATACCGTTTTGTTGTTGAGGAGTTTGTAATCCTGGAAGATAAAACCGATGGAACGACGGTAATGCGGCACCTGCCTTGACGACAGGCGCCTCAAATCATTACCTGCGACGCGAATCTCGCCATCCGTGACCTCCTCCTCGCGCAGCAACAGGCTCAGCAATGTGGTTTTGCCGGAACCTGAAGCGCCCACGAGGAACACGAAATCCCCTCGATCAATGTCGAGATTGATGTCATCCAAGGCAGGCCTGGTGCCTTTCGGATACACCTTGCTCACATGTTCAAGCGAAATCAGCGCCATCGTCGTACCCCTCCACTATGTGCTGTTCTGATTACGGTAATCGTGGTTTTTAGGCGTCCGCCTCTTCGGCCGCCGCGCGACGCTGCTCATGACGCCAACGGATGCCGGCCTCAATGAACGCGTCGATATCGCCGTCGAACACGGCCTGGGTCTGCGAAGTCTCATAGCCGGTGCGCAGATCCTTGACCATCTGGTACGGATGCAGCACGTAGGAACGCATCTGGTCACCCCAGCTGGCCTTGATATCGCCGGCGAGCTCCTTCTTCTTCTTGGCTTCCTCTTCGTGGCGCAGCACCAACAGTCGGGACTGCAGCACGGCCATGGCAGCGGCACGGTTCTGGATCTGCGAGCGCTCGTCCTGCATGGTCACCACGATGCCGGTCGGAATGTGGGTGATACGCACCGCGGAATACGTGGTGTTCACGCCCTGACCGCCAGGGCCGGAGGAGCAGTAGGTGTCAACGCGGATTTCGGAATCGGGCACGTCGATGTGATCGGTCGCCTCAACGAGCGGCACCACTTCCACTGCCGCGAAGCTGGTTTGGCGACGGCCTTGGTTGTCGAACGGGGAGATACGCACCAAACGGTGGGTGCCGCCTTCCACGCTCATGCGACCATACGCATAAGGGGCATCCACCTGGAAGGTGGCGGACTTGATGCCCGCCTCTTCGGCGTAGGAGGTGTCCATGACCTTGGCCTTATACCCATTGCGCTCCGCCCAACGCAGGTACATGCGCAGCAGCATCTGAGCGAAGTCGGCGGCATCCACACCGCCCGCGCCGGAGCGGATGGTCACCACTGCGGAACGTTCGTCATATTCGCCGTCGAGCAGGGTCTGGATTTCCATGTCGGCCAGATCGTTCTGAATGCTTTCGACTTCGGACTGCGCTTCCGCCAACGTGTCGGCGTCTTCTTCCTCCTGACCCAATTCCACCAACGTTTCGACGTCGTCGATGCGCTGGCTTGCGGAAGCGAGACGCTTCAGCTGGGACTGCACTGCCGACAGTTTGCTGGTCACTTTCTGCGCGTTTTCGGGATTGTCCCACAATCCCGGTTCGGCCGCCTGAACTTCAAGATCTTTGGCCTGCGCGGTCAGTCGGTCGACGTCAAGCGCCTTGGAAATCGACTCGTATTTGGCGCGCGCCTCGCCGATTGCCTGGGAAAAATCAAATTCTGCCATCGTTTACACCATACATTTCTTTATGCGTTCTTTATATTCTGTCATGGAGCCTCATACGGCTTTCGCACAATCCTCAACTTCTTCCACGTACCCACATACTCGTTCCCATCCTGCCGAGCCGCGAACCAGTCTCGTTACGTATGGGATTGCAGGTCCGGGGAGGATCATACCGGACCAAAGGCGTCAAAGACCTGCGTAGATAGCAGGAATAACCAGACTCAGCAGCATCGCCGCAGCGATGACGATGCACACCGCCCGCACCATGGTGCGGCGACGGCGTTCTCGCTGCTCGCGTTCGCTTCTGTAGTCACTCACGGGGTACTAGTATAGGCAAGGCCTTCTACTTATTATCTTTCGGCGATCTCACCATATTTTGCCGCATCGCAATCCTGCCATATCATATTCGCGAAACCTGTGTACGCATTACGCGACATTGATTGCATGTCATTTATGATACGGTTCGCCGGCATTGATTTTGTATGCACGATACAGCTGTTCAAGCAGAATAACGCGCATTAATTGATGAGGAAAAGTCATTTTGGAAAAACTCAGCAGGTAATCGGCCCGTTTCACAATCGTTGGGTCAAGTCCGAGCGATCCGCCGATGATGAGTTGGATATGGCTGGTGCCATGCACTCCAAGACCGTCGATTTTCTGCGCAAGTTCTTCACTGGTCAGCTGCTGGCCTTCGATGGCGAGCGCGATGACGAACGCATCGTCGCGAATATGCTTGGCGATGCGTTCGCCTTCCTTGGCTTTGATTTGCCGTTCCACTCCCTCACTGGCATGCTCGGGTGTTTTCTCGTCGGCCACTTCGACGATGTCAAGCTTGCAGTATCGGCTGAGTCGTTTCGAATATTCGGCGATGGCGTCACGCAGATATTGTTCCTTGACTTTGCCGACGGTAATGAGGGAGATTTTCATATTTGATATTTAGTTCTTGTGCAGTTTTTCGTTCAATTCGATGCCGGTCTTGCGATAGCGCGCTTCGATACGGCCGGACACGGAATTACGGATGAACAGGATGTTGTCTTTGCCGGAAAGATCGGCGCCCTTGACGGTTTCGAGCGGTTCGCCCGCCGCGACCTTGGCCTTGTCGTAGATGGTCACCTTGGTGCCGGCGGTCACATACAGACCGGCTTCAACCACGCAGTTGTCGCCGAGGGAGATGCCGATGCCCGCGTTCGCGCCAAGCAGGGAGTGCTCGCCGATGGAGTTCTTAAGCTTGCCGCCACCGGACAGGGTGCCCATGATGGATGCGCCGCCGCCGATATCGGAACCGTTGCCGACCACAACACCCTGGGAAACACGGCCTTCCACCATGGAAACGCCGAGCGTGCCGGCGTTGAAGTTCACGAAGCCGGCATGCATGACGGTGGTGCCTTCGGAAAGGTGGGCACCCAAACGCACGCGGTCGGCGTCGCCGATACGCACGCCGGTCGGCACCACATAGTCGACCATGCGCGGGAACTTGTCGATCGACAGCACGTTCACGTCAACCTTCGGCAGTCCCGGAACGCACTGGTTGGCCGCGGCCATCACGTCAAGCTTGCGCAGCGCGAAATCCTCGACCGCGAACGGGCCATAATTGGTCCATACCACATTGTTGAGGGCTGCGAAAATGCCGTCCAGATTCAGGGTGTTCGGCTTGGCGAGACGCATGCTCAGCAGATGCAGACGCAGGTATGCGTCGGCTGCGTCTTCGATCGGTTCGTCAAGCTTCGACACCGTGAACACCGGAATGCGGCGCACGCCACGCGCATCGACGCCCTCATGGGCGAGATTGCCAAAATTATGGTTCGGGCGTGCCACCTCCTCCGGAGCCTCGCCAAGCTTC
>ERZ773277.2424-NODE-2424-length-12470-cov-2.679742_pt1 | contig 12470 bp, 8 predicted proteins | sample MGYA00511957_ERZ773277 | MGnify/ENA primary metagenome ERZ773277 (study PRJEB29015, sample SAMEA2737800) | human gut metagenome | biome: human gut; feature: human-associated habitat; material: faeces | place: China | collected 2012 ... | reverse complement strand
CCGCCGCGCCAAAGCTCCGGTTGTACTGCTGGGTATTCCGGCCCTCGCAGGTCTTTCCACCCTGCACGCGTTCGTGCCGCCGCACCCCGGCCCGCTCACCGCAATCGGCGCACTGAACGCAAACCTTGGCATCACCCTGACACTCGGCCTGCTCGTAGCCATCCCAACCGTAATCATCTCCGGTCCGATCTTCAGCAAACTCGCAGCCAAGTGGGTACCGATCGCCGCTCCGGAAAACAAGGCTGAGGCCGAAGCGCCAAAATCCGCGGAAAACCGCCCGTCCTTCACCACGGCCCTGTCCGTGATCCTGCTGCCGGTGGTACTGATGCTCGCTGCATCCATCGTCGACCTGACCGGGCAGAACACCACCACATGGGGCCGCGTGATCGCGTTCCTGGGCACCCCGCTCGTGGCGCTGCTCATCACCACCGTCTTCGCCATGGTCGCCCTCGGCTACCTGCAGAAGTTCTCCCGTGACGCCGTCAACGGCATGGTCGGACAGTCCTTCGGCTCCGTGGCAGGCATTATTCTGATCGTCGCCGCAGGCGGTGGCTTCAAACAGACGCTGGTCGATTCCGGCATCGGCGACGTGATCGCCAATTCGATCACCGAATCCGCCATGGACCCGCTGATCGCAGGCTGGCTGGTGGCCGTGCTCATCCGCCTTGCCACCGGTTCGGCAACCGTGGCCACCGTCACCGCTTCCGGCATTATGGTGCCGCTCGCCACCGGCATGAGCCCGACGCATTTGGCGCTGCTGGTGCTCGCCATCGGCGCAGGATCCGTGTTCTTCTCGCACCTGAATGACGCCGGCTTCTGGCTAGTCAAGGAATACTTCGGCATGACCGTGGGCCAGACGCTGAAGACTTGGTCGCTGATGGAAACCATCCTGTCGGTGGTCGGCTTGGGCTGCGTCATGCTGCTCTCGCTGGTGCTTTGACAGAACTCAAGAGCAAACCACATATCGACATATTAATCCGCGATTGCGTAGGCCGCGGCTTACGCAATCGCCACGCAATCGCAATCACATAACCAAATCTTGCCGTCCACGAAGCTTTCCGCAACCTTCTTTTCTGCGTTGCGGAAGGCGCGGGAAGCCGACGGATGGCACCAATACTTATCAATCGCACACATTTTTCAAAGAAAGAAGCACATCATGCAGTTGGGAATGATCGGTCTGGGACGTATGGGTGGCAATATGGCGAAGCGCATCGCGGCCGCAGGACATGAAGTGGTCGGCTTCGACCGTTCCCCCGAGTTGGATCGCACCGTGTCGAGCCTTGAGGAAATGGTGGCAGCCCTGAAGACGCCACGTCTGGCGTGGGTCATGGTTCCGGCTGGAGAGCCGACCGACAGCACCATCAACGAGCTTGCCGAGCTGCTGGAGCCTGGCGACATGATCATCGACGGCGGCAACTCCCGTTACACCGATGACGTCCGCCACGCGGCCGAACTGGAGCCGAAGGGCATCCACTTCATGGATTGCGGTGTTTCCGGTGGCGTTTGGGGCATTAACCGTGGTTACGCGCTCATGGTCGGCGGTAACAAGGATGATTTCGAGACCGCGCGTCCGATTTTCGAAGCACTCAAGCCGGAAGGCGATTCCGGCCTGGTGTTGGCCGGCCCGGTGGGCGGCGGCCACTTCGCCAAGATGGTGCACAACGGCATCGAATACGGTATGATGCAGGCCTTCGGCGAGGGCTTCGCCACCATGGTGAAGTCTGATCTCGTCGAGGATCCAGCGGCCGTGATGAGCTCTTGGAAGGATGGTTCCGTAGTGCAGTCCTGGCTGCTCGATCTGCTGGCCATCGCGTTCAAGTCGGATCCGACACTCCAGTCCATGCCGCCGGTGGCCAACGAATCCGGCGAGGCAAAGTGGATGATCGAAGCGGCTCTCGAACTGGGCGTACCAACCCCCGCCACCGCGGCCGCACTGTACGCACGTCAGACTTCACGCGGCGGTGCCGACGACATCCTGCGCGTCGTGTCCACGATGCGCGCCCAGTTCGGCGGCCACGTCACCAAGATTGACGAAATTGCCACGCACTGATTGCGTTATGGTCGGCGAGCGCCACGTACCACGCGCCGACCAGCACCTCGTTTCGTAGATTTCGCCCGGTCTCCCGCCCCCACCGGATTTCGGGCGAACCCATATCCGCACACATCAAAAAACGATATTCGTTATATGTGGCAGATTCCCCCTCTCAGGAAAAATAATATTCGTTATATGTGGCAGACCTACTAGGCCAAACGTCACTTAGGGAGCAAGTTTTATCCCCTCTAACCGTCGTTTTCCGCATAAACCTGCCACATATAGCGCAAACGACTTTTTCAGCGGCCATAGACTTCGTGCACGAACTTTTCAAGTGCCTTGATGGAGCGTTCCACCTTTTCCGTGTCGATGCAGTAGGCCATACGGAAGTAGCCGGGCACGCCGAAACTGTCGGACGGCACGAGAATCAGGTCGTAGTCCTTGGCTTTCATGCAGAACGCGTTCGCATCATCTTCTAGCGCCTTCGGGAAGATGTAGAACGTACCGCCCGGGCGCACCACGTCGAATCCGAGCCTCACCAGCGCGTCGTACAGGAGGTTCATGTTCTTTTCGTATACGGAAAGATCGCTGGTCTCGTCCACCACCTTGGCCACGGCCAGCTGCACGCTGGATCCTGGGCAGTTGTGTCCGGTTTCACGGCTGACCTGCCCGCACATCGGCACAATCAGCTCGGCATCGGTGGCACGCGGATTCACCGCCACATAGCCGATGCGCTCTCCCGGCAACGACAGCGACTTGGAGTACGAGTAGCACGAGAGCGTATTGTCGTAGAACTTGCTCGGATACGGCTGCACACCCCCGTCGAATACGATTTCGCGGTACGGTTCGTCGGAGATCAAGAAGATGTCATGGCCGTATTCAGCCTGCTTGGCGCGCAGGATTTCTGCCAGTCGCGTCAGCGTTTCGGCGGAGTAGACGGCTCCAGAAGGATTGTTCGGCGTGTTGATGAGCACCGCGGCGGTACCCGGGTTCAACACCTGTTCAAACGCTTCGAAGTTGATTTGGAAGCTTTCGGTATCGGCTGGCACCACGGTCAGGTGCGCGCCGGTTCCGTTGACGTATGGCTGGTACTCAGGGAAGTAGGGGGCAAACGTAATGACTTCGTCTCCCGGCTTGGTCACCACGCGCAATGCGTGGGCCAGCGCGCCGGCTGCTCCCGTAGTCGGGAAGATGTAGTCGGCCGTGTAGTCCATGTCGAAACGACGGTTGAGGCTTTCTGCAATGGCCGCACGCACCGAGGCAATGCCCAGCGACGGCGAGTATCCGTGCAATGCGACCGGTTCCGACTCCTGGTACAGGGCGATCATCTCGTCGGTGAAGCTTTGCGGACAGGGCACGCTCGGATTACCCAGCGAATAGTCGAACACGTTCTCATAGCCGATTTCGGCGCCGCGCGCGGTCGCATATTCGCTCAGCTCGCGGATTACGGATTTTCCGCCGAGCATGGCTTTGTAAGCTTCGTTGATCATGGACAACCTCCCCGTCGTTCGTTCATTTCGCGCTTTCGCGCGTTCGCGCTGCCACGCATGTTCGCATGTTCGCACATTTGCGTTTTTCGCAGGGCAATCCGCGGAAAAACGCCGCTATATCGTTTTTACCACCGGATTGTCACAGCCAGCTTTCGATGGTCACTTGGCAGACGGCGGCTGCTGTTGCGAAATTGCCATGCCGGGTACGAATCCTTCGCTGAAGATCCTGCGCCAATATTCGAGCATGTCTGCTTTCGACATCGACATGAACATGCCCGCCGCAAGCACGGCGACGTCCTCGTTGAATACGGTGTCGATCGGCAGTTTCTCATGCAGTTTCGGCCAGCGCTGCAGTACGGAAAGCATTCCGCCGACTGTGAAGTCAAGCATGAGATCGGTTTTCAGATCGAGGTTGTCGGCGTTCAGTCCAAGTACGGAAATCATGGTGAGTCGCCCGAATTCCTTGAGTGACGAGACGAGTTCCGGCGAGCTGTGCGGGCCGGCCAGCAATGCCAGTCGGTCGAGGCGCTGGCGCTGTTCGGGGTCACGCAGCAGCGCGGTGACATGCTTGCGCCATTCGGTGTCGGGATCAAAATCCCGCCCTGGCATACCCGGCATTGGCGTGTTTTCGACGGCGTGCAGAATGGCGGAATCAGCCAATTCTGGCAGCCCGGAGAAATGGTAGTAGAAGGAATTGCGATTCACGTCTGCCGCGCGAACGATGTCGGTGACCGTGATTTTGTTGTACTCACGTTCCGAAAGTAGCTCCCAGAATGCGTTTTCGAGACGTTCTTTCGCTGGCAGGATTTCTGAGTCTCTGCGTGGTCGTGGCATCAGTACCCCCTGATAATTAGTCACACTGCCTTATAACCACATTTATTGTACAAGTTGTCTAGACCGAATTTCGACAAATGTCGTATACAAGTTCACGCTTACAACACAAGTACGCTACGTGCACAGTGCTCGCCCACGTTCGCACAGTGCTCACGCCTCATTCGCGCTTCACTTTCGCTGAACTTTCGGATTGCGCGCGAGCGCCGCCTGCAACAGAATCACCAGCGCCTGATTGATGTTGTGCCGATCCGCACTGCTCAAGCCAACATATGTGCCGAGCATTTCGGGAATCACTTTCGGACCGGCCGCCACGATCGCAGAAATGCTGCCCGCCCCGGAAGCCTCGAGCACGGAGAACAGCGCGTCGACCGCATGCTCACGCTGTTCTTTGGAAAGTCCCGTAAGCCAGCCGTTCAGCGACTTGTTGAACACCACCGAACTGTCGGCCACATCTTCGGCCTTGGCGAATTCACCCCCGTGCATCTGCCACGAGAAGGCGAAATGCTGCATGATGCCATCCACGTCGGATTTCACCACCACACAACGTTCAGGGGTTTCAAACACCATGCCCACCACCGAGGAGTCCGGCACGATTTTCACAATGCGGTCACTCACGCTCGCATATTCGAAGCTTTTCACCACTTCCTCAGGGAAGCCCGGCCCGTCGAGCGAGTAGATGCGTTCAATGCGGTCCTTGATCTCGTCTTCGGCGTTCATGGCCGCATATACGGCCAGATTACCGCCTTTGGAGTGACCGGTCAGCAGTATCGGCCCATCCCACAGCGAGGCGACTTTTTTCAAGTATTCAGCTGCGGAAACCTGTGCTGGAACCGGGTATTGGAAGGCCATGTTGAAGTCTTCCTTCCATCCGACCAGCGAATCATCGGTGCCTCGAAACGCCACAACCAACGTTCCCGACGGCAGCCGGAAAGTCACTGCCGCGAACTGCGTTTGCGCACCACCGTCGAACTGCTCGCAGTACGCGCTCATTTCAACGTCGGAAAACCGCGGATTCGCCGCCACAGCATGGTAGAAGTCGTGCGTCACCTGCGGATCAACCAATCCCACGTTCTCCACGTCATGGTCGGCTACGGGCTTGTCGTGGTTCAGCTCGTTATCGGCACGCGCAATCGTCACGCCGCCAAACGGGGGCTTGCGCAACATACGCAACGATGCGATCGGACGCCGAATATCGAATTGCTTCGCACGTGCCTGCAACGTACCGTATTTCGCTACCAAATCGTCCAATAGCAGCACGCATTCCGGTACTTCGTCGTACGAAAGCTGTGCCAACACCAATGCGTCGGCTTCGCGGAACGGCAATGCCTCGAAACTGCGCGTTTCCGTGCGCGCATAGTCAATAATGTTGCCCATCACGCATCCCCATCCTTGTCGTTGCGCAGTTCACCGACAGCGACTTTCGCCGCACTGGCTGGAATCGCCTTGAGCACATCTTTGATGAGTTCGCGCGTTTCCATGTCGGTACCTCTGGCGGCTGCCACGATTTTCGGCAGCGAATCCGTCCAATTCGCCACCAGATCAGCGATATTACCGTACCCCGCTGCTGCGAAGATGTCGTATATCTGGTTGATGGCCCGTTCGCGCTGTTCCTGGCTTACGCGGCCGAACCATCCGTCGATGGTTTTGCTAATGAGTTGCGCACCGCCTGTCAGCTCGCTTGCCCGCTCGAATTCGCCGGATTGCGTCACCTGCCAGCTTGATCCCATATGCTGCAGAATGCTTATGGCATCGGCTTTGACGAAGGTTGGTTTGATTTGCGATTGTAACAGCATGCCGATGATGGAGGATTCCGGCACGGTTTTGTCGATTCGTGCCGCGATTGCCTGATATGCGCGGCTATGCACCATGACTTGAGGCATTCCAGGCCCGTCATGCGAGAAGATGCGGGAGATTCTGCAGTTGCGTCCCGGCACACTTCCGCCGAGTGCCGGCAGCAGTCCGAGCCGTTGCGCGCGCTCGTTGGTCGCTTCAAGATCGCTTTGCGTGATTTGCATGGCCGCATATACCGCCATGTTACCGCCTTTGGAATGCCCGCCGATCATAATGCCAGGCGATTCCTTCGCCGAGAGGAAACGTTTCGTCCTATCCAAAATCGAGTCCGCATATCGATATGCCGATTCTTGCGACGGCACTGGGCAGCGCACCGCCATATTGAAATCCTCTTTCCAACCGACGAGCGTGCCGTCAGTACCACGGAACGCAACATATAAGCCGAAATCAGCACCCAAATCGAAGGTCATCGCAGCGAATTGCTGCTGCTCGCCCTCATCCAAACGTTCGGCATACTCCCCCACCCGCAACCCGCGGAATCGCGGCGATTCGCAAACCGCACGCAGCAACGAAAGCCGATAATCGTTCATTTCAGAGGAATTCGAGACAAACATCCCATCGTAGCTTTCGGCGCGCAGCAATTCACGAATCGGCACGGTCGCCACCGACTTGGCCTCGCCGAATACTGGAACCAAACCCAGCAATCGCATGTAGGAAAGCTCGGAAAGCACCAAGGAATCGACATTGCTGAACGCCAATTCGCCGAACCCGCGGAACTCTCGGCGCACATAATCCACAACATTGCCCATGCCTCAACTTTAGCCCGTTCGTGGCTCCGACCACATGTCACCACGCGCATTGCCCCACATGTTCTCGCACGCACCCCGTACACCCACGCTCAAACCAACTCAGCCACGCACTGTAGGATATGTGCGAACACGCATCACAGGCGCAGCGAACGCAAGTCGAATGCACCAGTAATGCATGCAACAGACTTATGAAGGGACGCTCCAGAACACCATGGAACCGATTGAAATCGCTGTGGATTGGCTGAAAACCAATTCCGGAAAAATCATTCTGCTCATTGTCGTCGCACTGCTTGCGGCCGTTATCGACAAGGCGCTTACCCGAATCGTGAGCAAAGTACTGGACCGTTCGCAAGTGCCGAACGCTTCGATTTTCATCAATATTCTGCGTGCAGTGGTGTGGACGTTGGCTGTGGGCACTGTGCTGCAGCCGGTGTTCGGCATTAATCCGACCACGATTTTCACCGCGCTCGGTATTGGCGGCCTTGCGGTGTCACTCGGTATGAAAGATACGATCGCGAACGTCATCGGCGGTTTCGGTCTGATGCTTGGCCGTGTAATCCAGCCGGGCGATCTGGTGAATGTGGCGGGCACCGACGGCGTGGTCGAAGACATCAACTGGCGTCAGACCGTGGTGCGCGAGCGCAATGGCAACGTCAAGATTATTCCGAATTCGATCCTGAACACCACGTCACTGGAAAAACTCAATCCGTCCAATGAGATGCTGGTTCGCGTGCCGTTCACCGCCAAGGCCGGCACCGACATCGACGAGATGACCCGTCAGGTGGTTCAGGCCGTGCAGCGCGACACCGCCGATTTGGCCGATACGCGCTTCCCTCCGAAAGTGAGACTGACCGGCTACTCCCCTTACGGCATCAATGTCGAAGTGTGCGCGTACGCCAAGCCGGGATCGTTGCTTCCCGACATGATCAACGCCGTGGCACGTTCCATCGCCAATGCTGATTTTCTTGAGAATCGCGCCATCAACAAGGAATCGTAATATCCTCGCGAACACAAGAAATCGCGATTGACCCATATATATAAAGTGCCGCATGCAGTATTCCACATGCGGCACTTTTTTATACTGAAATTATTGCATCATTAGATTGATTGACGTAATAATAACCGTCGCTACAATGTAAGTAACTACACCGACGTTCAGTATTGCCGTGCTCGTGCGAACGCCGCGAGGCAGTTCTTCCGGTGCGGTATAGAATTCAAAGTTCTTGCGATTGCGGATAAGCAACACTATGCCCGCGATGATCAGACCGTAATATAGCAGCATATAGATGCCGAATATCATCATTCCCGTCGCATTCTGGCCCATCCACTGCATCATGGCCGTTCCGTCGCTGTTTTCCGCACTGGTCAGCACGTTCATCAGACTGTCGATGTCAATGTTCGTCACCACCCACGGCGCAACCACGCCACCCATGAAGTTGACGATCATGTGCATGGCCACCGAATAACGCAGTTTGCTGGTGCGCACGTACACGTAGCCGAACATAAGACCCAATGCGAATGCGTAGAAGAACTGGAACAGGTTCATGTGCACCAGAGCAAAGAACAGCGCGGAGAACACGATCGCGGTTTTTTCGCCGTATTTGCGCGTGCGGCTGATGAGTTCCTTGCGGAAGATCCATTCTTCGAACAACGGTCCGAGAATCACGAGGAACACCACGTTCCACACGTCGAATTGCATGGCCAGATCGCTTACCGAATTGCTGGCTTTGCCTCCGGACAGCAGCGACGCCAACATATTGCCGATGAGACTGCCCCCATACATGAGCGGGAAGCACATGATAAGCAGTTTGAAGAATTGGCCCGGCTTCATGTCGAACTTGCGTGTTTCAATGACCGACGATTTGCCCATGATCAGTACCGCGAGCGGCATGGCCACGAGATACAAAGGGGCATCCGACGCCACATACACCGCCCAATTCGGCAGATTCGTGGTGTGCAGTACCTGATAGAGCATGCCGGAAAGCACCGTTGCAAGCGCATACCAGATCACCACCATCAGGCACATGCCTGCGCCGATGCGGGAGAACACGCTTTTCACGCGCCTGAGCCAAAGTTCATAAGGATTGGCTTGTGGCTGCGGATACTGCGGTTGTTGCTGATATTGGGATGGCTGTTGTGGATTCTGCTGCGGATGCGGTTGTTGCGGCCGCTGCGGATATTGGGGGTACTGCGGAAACGTCATATTTGCCTTTGCGACGACGTGCACGGGGTGCATATACGAAAATGCTGATATTCAGCACCTTAGTACAGGAATGCTGAATATCAGCTTACAATCTCATGACCGTCGTCATGGGTGTCCGCAACGAAACAGCTCACACGGCGAGTGCGGCGATTGGACGCGGAGCCACCACCCAATCGAAATCAGCGCAGCACGCCCTCGATCAGCATGGTGATCAGGTTGGTGTAGCTCACGCCGGTTGCCTCCCATGCCTTGGGATACATGGAAATCGGGGTGAAGCCCGGCATGGTGTTGATTTCGTTGACCATCACTTCGCCGTCGGCCGTCACGAAGGTGTCGACACGACTCAGGCCGGCGCCGTCGACTGCGATGAACGCTTTTTTGGCGGTTTCGCGCACGCGGTTCAGAGTTTCTTCCGGCAGGCTTGCGGGCACTTCCACATGGCTTGCGTCGGAGTTCACGTACTTGCTGTCGAAATCATAGAACTGGTCGTCGCCCTCGGCACGCTTGTCAAGCACGATTTCGCCCGGCCAGCTGGCCTGCGGAGCCTCGCCGGCCTTCGGGCAGAGCACGGCGCATTCGATTTCGCGCGCGTCGATGCCCTGTTCCACGAGCACACGCCAATCATGGTGGGACGCTTCGAACACTGCGGCGGCAAGCTCGGCCGCATCGCCCTCATGTTCGACCTTGGTCACGCCGAAGCTGGAACCGGCGCGGGACGGCTTCACGAACAGCGGGTACTGCAATCCGGCCTGCTGCACCGCGGCAAGCATTTCGTCCGCCTCGGCGGCGAATTCGGAAGCGGCATCATAATCGCGCACATCCAACGTGATGCCTGGAGCCACGGGAATACCGGCCGCAGCCAGCAATACCTTCGTATAATGCTTGTCCATGCAAGCGGCGGAAGCGAGCACACCGCAGCCAACGTACGGCACGTTCATCATTTCGAACAGGCCCTGAATCGTGCCATCCTCACCGTACGGACCATGCAATACCGGAAGCACGGCGTCCACGTGGCCAAGCGAAGTCAGCGTGCCGTCATCTTCACGAGCGAAGAAACCATCCTGGCCGAGTGCCACATCCAGCACCACATCTTTGGAGGAATCCGTCTTCTCCACCATCGGCAGGCCTTCGCTCATGTTCCACTTGCGTGGATCCTCGCCGCCTACGATCCACTCGCCGTTCTTGGTGATTCCCACCTCAATGGCTTCGAACTTGTCAGTATCCAACGCGCGCAGCACGCCCGCCGCAGAGATGCAGGAAATCGAATGCTCGTCGGCTTTGCCGCCATACATCACCACAATGCGCTGTTTTGCCATCTTTGTCTTATGCTCCATCAGTTGGTCCGTTGAACGCACGCGCGCCCAACACCGTCTGCCAATACTGTCTGTACTGTCTGTCTTCGCAATATCGCGCCGGTTCGCACTTCTGTTCGCCCGCGATACCACGCATTCGCAATATCGCAGTTCAGTATACAAACCGCACCCCACAGCCCACACACGACGAACCATAATTACACACGCCCGTCACTCATGTCCTATTTTCATGAATCATAGAATACGGAATCAAACGTTGGAATGATGCGATTGCAACCTGAAAAAACCGAGCTTAATCGCTTTGTCTAATCACGATTAGACTAATCACGATTAGACTATTTTTATACAGATTTACTATTATTGCCGAAATATATGGCGATTGACGATTGACACATTCCGATTGACGTTTTACGCAATCGCATGCCTCGAAAAATAAAAAGACCGCACCTGAAAGTGCGGTCTTATCTGCAATCGCGATGTTGCGGAAAGCTTATTCTTCGCTGATGCCTTCGCCGAAAAGTTCGGACAGCATCTGCGCGCAGGAGATGCCATCGGAAAGCACGTGGCTCATGGCCGTGGCGAGCGGTGTAGGCACGCCATACTGCTTGCCGAGCGCCACCACCGCATCGGTGGTCGGCACGCCTTCGGCCACGCCGTTGCTCACCTTGGTGGCTTCCTCAACGCTCAATCCCTTGCCCAAGTTGGATCCGAACGTGTAGTTGCGGCTCAACGGGGATCCGCAGGTGGCGATCAGGTCGCCCACGCCAGCCAAACCGGCGAACGTCTTCGGATCGGTCGGTTCGGCCAGGCCACGGGTTTCGATCATGGCGGCGGTATTTTCGCCGTAGCCGGCGCCGCGGGCCATGCCCACGGCCAGCGCGACCACATTCTTCAGCGATCCACACATTTCCAAGCCGATCACGTCGCGGGTTACGAACGCACGGAAATAGTCGGTGGTGCAAGCGGCTGCGATCTTGCGCGCATTGTCGAGATTTTCGCAGGCGACCACGGTTGCGGCCGGCTCGCGGTCGGCGATCTGCTTGCTCAGGTTCGGTCCGGAAATCGCGGCGAAGCGGTCGGCCGGCAGGTCGAGCGTTTCCATAACGACTTCATCCATGCGCTTGCCGGTGGTGCGTTCGATGCCTTTCATCAGCGAGGCGACGAGTGCGGTTTCGGGAATCAGGTCCTTGAATTCGACGAGCGCGACGCGGGCGAACTGTGCGGCGATGGCCACGATCACAATGTCGGCGTTGGCTACGGCTTCGGCACGGTCGCCGGTGGCGGTCATGTTGCTTGGCAGCACTTTCACGCTGGGCAGGCGAACACCGTTGTGATGGTGGTCGCGAATGCCTTCCACAATCTCCGGTTCGATGGCCCACATAGTCACATTGTTGCCTGCATCGGCAAGCACCTGACCGAAAGCGGTTCCCCAAGCTCCTGCGCCCAGTACCGTCACGTTCGTCATATTTGCTCCTTGCATTACTCCGGGCATCATTCATAACCCGGAGTCTTGGCTCAAAAATTGCTTTTCCTATGCTACCGCCGGCTACGCACACCGCGATATATGCCGCAATACGCGCCATACGTATGTGCAATCGGCTGGCAGTATTTCGATTACCGCATTTCAGCAATCGCGTGTGCGGTCTTTTTCGATTCGGCCTTCTTCGATTCAGTCCTTCACTCGGCTCATCGTACGATAATCCCAATATCCATCGGGGGCTTGTTCGCCGCGGATTTCGGCCATGACTTCGGTCATGCGCACGCGGATGCGTCGGGTAAGTTCGTTGGCGAGATCCTCCGGCACTTCCTCACCCCAGGAATCGCAATCGGCGAGCAGATCCGCATAATCAAGCGCCTCGTCGTAGCACATGACCACGTTTTTACGCGGCCACGGCCACCAATGGTTGATGCTTGCCGCACCCCACGTTACCGCGCAATACAGCGGAATCTGGTAGCCGAGTCGGCGCGAGGCCTCAAGCGCGATCATGCCCACGCCGT
>ERZ773277.2422-NODE-2422-length-12471-cov-3.592300_pt1 | contig 12471 bp, 12 predicted proteins | sample MGYA00511957_ERZ773277 | MGnify/ENA primary metagenome ERZ773277 (study PRJEB29015, sample SAMEA2737800) | human gut metagenome | biome: human gut; feature: human-associated habitat; material: faeces | place: China | collected 2012 ... | reverse complement strand
GGCCCGTTGGTCAAGTGGTTAAGACAGAGGCCTCTCACGCCTTTAACATCGGTTCGAATCCGGTACGGGTCACCATTTCTTCTTGACAAATTGCGTAAAAGTGCATATACTACTGTTTGTTACCGCTGATACGGTTTCAATAGTTGGTGCTGATTAGGGCGAGGGTCCACCCGTTCCCATCCCGAACACGGAAGTTAAGCTCGCTTCTGCCCACAATACTTGGCTGGAAACGGCCCGGAAAGATAGGTAGCGCCAACACGAAAGCGACGGTCTAAAGACCGTCGCTTTTCTTTTTGTGACCGGGGAAGGCAGAGGGAAGCGAAGCCATGAAATGGCTTCGCTTCCCTTGCTTTCATTCGTTGAGGTTATCCGACAAACGCACCGTCCACGGTCAATACCTGCCCGGTGATGAAGGATGCCTTTTCCGAGACGAGGAACGCTACCGCGTTGGCGATGTCCTGCGGCGTGCCCAGCCGTCCGAGGGGCGTCTGCTCGGCAAGATCCCGCAGTACCTCAGACCCGAGCACCTGCACCATGTCGGTGTCGATCACGCCGGGGGCGACGCAGTTGACGCGGATGCCGCTGGGAGCAAGCTCCATCGCGAGTGAGCGCGTGAGACCAATGAGCGCGTGCTTCGTGCAGGAATAGGTCACCTCGCAGCTCGCGCCGTGCTGGCCCCAAATGGAGGAAATGTTGACGATCACGCCGGCCTTTTCGTGCAGCATATGCGGCAGAACGGCCTGAATGGTGTTGCGCGCGCCGTTGAGATTGACGGCGAAGTAGCGCTCCCACAGCGCGTCGGTCACATCCTGAAAGAGCGCCTGACCGGCGACGCCCGCATTATTGACCAGCACGGAGATCGGACCGAAGGTATCCTCGACCGTCTTGACCATCGCGTTGACCTCGTCACGCTTCGAAACGTCTGCCTGCACGGCGAGCGCGCGGCAGCCCTCACGGGCAAGCTGCGCGGCAAGCTCCTCGGCCTTATCCCGCCGCTCGTAATAGTTGATGCCGACGGCATAGCCCTCGCGGGCAAGCTGCGCAGCGACGGCGCGGCCGATGCCGCGCGAGGAGCCGGTGACAAGTGCGGCTCTGTTTGTTGGATTCATGCGCGCTCACCTGCCCGTGGAGCCAAACCCGCCCTCGCCGCGCGCGGTCTCGGGCAGATCGGCGACCTCGTCGAACTCGATGGGCAGATAGGGCAGCAGGACGAGCTGCGCGATGCGCTCGCCCCTCCGCATCGTTGTGGAGGGCGATAAAGCATTCGCCGCGGTAGTCGCTGTCCACCACGCCGACGCAGTTGGCGGGGCGCAGTCCCTCACGGCTGGCAAGGCCGCTGCGGGCAAACACGCCGCCGAAGGTGCCCTCGGGCAGCGCCACGGCAATGCCGGTCGGCACCATAACGGTGTGGTGCGCGGGGATGGTCACCTCACCGTCGCCGCTCAGGCAGGCGTAGAGGTCATAACCGGCGGCAAACGCGGAGCCGCTGGTGGGAATGGTCGCGTTGGGGTCTAACTTCTTGATCTTGACTTGAGCCATGATTTATTGATCCTCCCAGAGTGTGATGCCGCCGCTCGACAGCGTGCGCGGCACGTCGATGATGCGTTGGTTGCTCGAGCCGCGGAAGCGGAGCGAGATGTCGTGCAGTTCCTCCACAAAGCGCCCGTCTACGAGCACGTCGACAAGCGAGAGCAGCTCGTCCGTGACCTCGCAGCGGGGATGGGCGCCGTCGGTGTGCAGCTGCTCCCAGGTGAAGCCGGTGAAGGCCCAGATGGTCTTGCCCGGCAATCTTTTGCGGACAAGACGCAGAAAAGGCAGCAGCCCGCGTTGATTTTCGGGTTCGAACGGTTCGCCGCCAAGAAGCGTGAGACCGTTGATATAGGCGGGCGCGAGCATTTGCAGCAGAGCCTCCTCCGTTTCGGCGGTAAAGGGATGACCGTAGTCAAACGCCCAGGTCTGCGGCTGGAAGCAGTTTTTGCAGCGGTTGGTGCAGCCGGAGACGAAAAGCGTCACGCGGACGCCCTCGCCGTTGGCAATGTCGCAGTTTTTGATCTCTCCGTAGTACATCGCGGACCTCCTATCGGATAAAAATGAGCCGGAGCAGCATGGTGAGCGCGTAGAGCAAGGGCTGGTGCAGAACGTAAAGGAGCAGCGCGTGACGCCCGACGAGGGCGAGACGCGGCGCTTTGGTCGTGTAGAACCACTGCGGCAGGCGGCCCGCCTTGACATAGCGCCCTGCCCAGGTGCCGAGCAGGAACACGAAGAACCAAGGCAGCAGCGGGAAATAGTCCGCCGAGGCGAAGTCGGGCGTGGTGAAGCCGAAGAGCCACAGGTGCGGCGTCTGCGTGGTCACGCCGTCCGCGCAGGGCGCGGTGAGGAAGATGAGCGCGAGACAGAGGACCGGCAGCACCCACGCGGGCAGCGCCTCCCAGAATCCACGCGTCAGGCCGAAGAGCAGCATACAGCTTGCAAGCAGATGCAGCACGCCGAACACGATGGTCATGTCCATAAAATAGGTCACGAGCGTGATGCCGAGGGCAAGCGCCATCGCCTTCGCGCCGCGCTTGAGGTTGCTGCGCGAAAAATCCGAGCTGATGCCGGAGAGAAAGATGAACAGCCCCGCGAAAAAGTAGTGCAGCACGTCGAACACCGGGTTGGTGAACAGCCACCACGGTGCGCCGAGAAACGCGCACAGGTCATAGAGAAAGTGATGGAGCACCATCAGGCACACGGCAAGGCCGCGCAGAGCGTCCATCAGCTCGATGCGGGCGGGCCGTTCCGTGCCGCTCATGCGGTGAGCTGCGCGAGCGCGCCGGTCACTTTGTCATATTCGCGCTGCACGGCCTCAAAGAGCGCGGGCGCGGAGGCGGGCAGCGTATCGCTGCCGCGCAGCGCCTCGGTCATCTCGGAGCAGACGCCCGCGAGCGCGGTCAAGCCCAGATTGAGCGCGACGCCCTTGAGCGTGTGGGCCGCGCGAAACGCGGTTTTCGCGTCCGCGGCGTCCATCGAGCGGGCAAGCAGATCCATGCTCCCGTCCTGCGGGAGCATGGTCAGAAAGCGCAGAATGAGCGCGTCGCTCGGGAAGCGCTCGGCGATCTCGTCATAGCTGCCGCCGACGAGCGTGTAAAATTCGCGGATGGTCATTGGAGGTCCTCCTTGTAGAGCACAGTACGGTTTTTGGCAGCCTTGGCATGGTAGAGTGCCTGGTCCGCCTTTTGAACGGTGTCGGCGAGCGGACCGACGGCGTGTGCACCGCCGATGCTCACGGTGATGCGCAGGCCGGGGTATTCCGGAAATTCAAGGCTTTCCACCGCGGCGCGGATGCTTTCCAGCTTCTTTTTCAGCACGTTCCGCGGCATATCGTGGAAGAGCAGGAGGAACTCGTCGCCGCCGTAGCGGACCAGCTCGTCGCCGGTGCGGATCGCGGAGCGGATGGCCTGTGCCGTGCGGGAAAGCGCGGCGTCGCCGGCGAGATGGCCATAGGTGTCGTTGATGTGCTTGAATTGGTCCAGGTCGAGCATGGCGAGCGTGAACTCACCGTCCAGATCGCGCAGGCGGTCGTCGAAGTAACGGCGGTTGTAAACATGGGTGGCCGAGTCGATGTAGACCTGCCGGTTGCGCAGAAGCAGCTGATTGAGCACGCTCGCGTCCTCGCCGCCGCGCAGGTCCTCCATGCGGATGGGGCTGACCAGCTCGAGTGCGTAGGGCGTTCCGTCCACCTCAACGCATACGGCGTGGACGTAGAACACCTTGTCGCCCACGGCCTCGACCTTTGTCTGGGCACGGCGGGTGCGGATGACCTCCTGCGAGATGCAGTGCTCGCAGCGCTGCGTCTTGTTCCAGATGGCATAGCAGTGCTCACTTTTTTCCACGACCGCGCCGTCTGAGGTGTCGGTGAGCTGCATACAGATCTCCGGGTCCACAAGGCGGACGGTGTCGAACATACTGCGGCAGCTCTCCAGCACGCCGATGACTTGTTCGCCCGTGATGCGCAGCACATGGTCCGCGCCCACTGTGACCGGCAGGAGCGCCGGATGAAGCACAGGGGCGGCAAAGGCCTGCCGGTAATCCTCCAGCCGGCGGCAGCGCTCGCCAATGTCCAGCACCCGGCCGAAAAGGCTGCTGAAGCGGCCCGGCTCGTCCGAGGCCCAGGTGATCTGTATGGCGATCTGGCAGAGACTGGGATGGCCGTCGAGCGTCAGCTCAGTCTCAAACTCCAAATAGGTCTCGTCGGAGGCGGCACAGAGCAGGCGGTCCCGCATGGCTTGGATCGTGTCTGCGCTCACGACCGAGCAGAGCTGCGTACAGCTGAGCGGGCCGACGATGACGCGCGGCAGACCGGTGCGGCGGGCCGCGCCGGCAGAGAGCGCGACCGCGTCCAGATGGCGGGTATATTCAAACCAGAACTCCTCCGTCAGGTCGCTGAAAAAGCGCCGCTTGGACAGCTCCTGCTCCACCTGCTTCGTCATGCGCGCAGAGGAGAGCTCCTGCCGACTGCCGTCCGGCTTCCAGATGAGATCCTTCGCCCAACGGTACGCAGGCGGCTCCGCGGCGGCCTCGGCCCCTGCGCTGTGCTTGAGGGTGTCGGCAATGTCATTCAGGCATTCCAGCAGCAGCGGGTTGAAGCTGCCGCATTCGCCGCCGCGGATCATTTCGAGCGATTTCTCGTGGGAAAGCGCCTCCTTGTAGCAGCGCTTGCTCGTCAGCGCGTCGTAAGCGTCGGCAAGAGAGACGACCTGCGCGGCGATGGGGATATCCTCGCCCTTGAGGCCGTCGGGGTAGCCCTCGCCGTTCCAGCGCTCGTGGTGCCAGCGGCAGATCTCAAGGGCGTATTTGATGATCGTTTCATTCTGATAGATCGGCAGGTCGGAGATGATCTTCGCGCCCAGCCGCGTGTGCTGCTTGACGATGTCGAACTCACCCGGCGTGAGCGCGGCGGGCTTGATCAGGATGTCCTCGGGGATGAGGAGCTTGCCGATATCGTGCAGGCTCGAGGCGATGCAGACGGTCTCGATATCCTCCGGCCCGATGGGGCAGCGGTCCGTCCGTTCCAGCAGGCGGTGCAGCAGCAGTCCCGTGATGCGGCTGACATTTGTCATGTGTGTGCCTCTCTCGCCGCTGCGGAACTCCACCGCGTAGCCGAGAATGGCGGCAAGAATGTCGGTGTTCCGCTCGCGGCGGTAGAAGCGGTCGGCGATGAGTCCCGTCAGCTTCCGCGTCTTGGTGTGGAGCAGGATGGCGTTGATGACGCGGCGGCGGATCATATTGGGCACGAAGGGACGGCTGACATAGTCCGCCGCGCCGAGCTGAAAGGCGCGGTCGATGTAGCTGCCGCCCGTTTCCACGGAGATCATGATGGTGGGGATCTCGTCGATCCACCCGCGGCGGTTCATTTCCTCCAACACCTCGAAGCCGTCCGCCTCGGGCATCACAACATCCAGCAGCAGCGCGGCGATATTGCCCTCGTGCGCCGCGAGCGTGGCGATGGCCTCCTTGCCGTCGGCGGCCTCGAGAATATCGAAGTTCTTCTCCAACACGCTCACAAGGATCGCGCGGTTCAGCTCGGAATCGTCCGCGATCAGCAGCTTTCTCTCATCCATGAAAAAACATCTCCTTCCGGCCGCACAGCGAAGGGACAGCTGGCACGGCGGCGCAGACCGCGCAGCGGGGTCCTGAACATTTATTTGGTCTCGCAGCCTGCCGCGCGGATGGCGCCGAGCGCCAGCTCCAGCGTGGGGTCAACGTTGGGATAGTCGAGACGGTAAAGCTCGAACGCGGGCGGCAGCTCCGTGCAGCCGAGGATCAGCACCTCGGCGCCGCGCGCGAGCAGATGCTCACAGGCCGCGCGGAACGCGGCGATGTCGTGCGTCAGGTCGCCGGCCTTGACGCCGTTGTAGATGACGTCCATCACCGCGGCCTGATCGGCGGCGCTGTCCGGCGTGAGCAGCTCCACGCCGCTTTGCTCAAAGGTGCGCTGGTAGATGCCGGTCTGCACCGTGCCGTCGGTCGCGAGCAGGCCCGCGCACTTCACGCCGCGCGCCTTCAGCGCGTCGCGCGTGAGCGCGATCATGTGCAGCACGGGAATGGTCACGGCCTCGCAGACCTGCTCATAGTAGTTGTGTGCGGTGTTGCAGGGCATGATGAGGAAATCCGCGCCGATGCTCTCGAGCCGCTTCGCGCTCTTGATCATCTCCGGCACGGGGTCCTCGCCGCCGTGGAGCAGCGCCGCCGTGCGGTCGGCAATGTCCGTGTTCGAGTCGATGCACACGCGCGGATGCGCCTGGTCGCACGCGGCGACGGTGTGCAGCGTGATCTTCTGAAAGAGGTCGGCGGTCGCCAGAGGCCCCATGCCGCCGAGGATGCCGATGACTTTTTTGCTCATGGTACAGTCCTCCGGAAAGCGGTTTTACTTGTCCAGCAGCTTCTGCTCATGGTTCGGCAGCGCCGCGAGCTCGTGGTCGCGGCGAATGATAAGCTTGAGCGCCTCGACCGCGACCTTGACGGAGGAGCTGGTGTCCTCGCTCATGTCCTGATCGAGACCGGCCTTCTCGCGCTCCTGATTCCAGACCACATGGAAGCACGAACCGCAGCGGCAGCCAAGCGCGTCGGCCACGACGAAGAGCGCGGCAGACTCCATCTCGCTGGCCTTGACGCCGAGACGCTTCCAGCTCTCCCACTTCTGCAGAAGCTCATAGTAGACGGGGCTCTTCTCGGGGCTGTGCTGCCCGTAGAAGCTGTCCTTGCACTGCACGACACCGGTGTGCGTGCGGTAGCCGAGGTTCTCCGACGCCTGACGCAGCGCGAGCGTCACGTCGAAGTTTGCCACGGCGGGGTACTCAATGGGCGCGTACTCCAGCGAGGTGTGCTCGTAGCGGATCGCGCCGGTGGCGACGACCACGTCGCCGGACTTTACGTTGATGTCGATGCCGCCGCAGGTGCCGGTGCGGATGAAGGTATCCGCGCCGAGCTGATGCAGCTCCTCCATCGCGATGGACGCGCTGGGGCCGCCGATGCCGGTGGAGCAGACCGAGACCTTCTCGCCGAGCAGCGTGCCGGTGTAGGTGGTGTACTCGCGGTTCTGCGCGACCTTGACGGGATTATCGAACAGCGCGGCGATGGACGGGCAGCGGCCCGGGTCACCGGGCAGGATCACATAGCGGCCCACCTCGCCCTGTGCGCAGTGGATATGATATTGACGTTCAAGCTCATGCATAAAAAACACCTCACGAAATGAATTGGAAAAAACAGTGATATGATTATAGCAAATCCCCCACGGCAATGCAAGCGGAGGAAAAAAGAAAGAGGGACGCCTGCGCGTCCCTCCTCTGTGTTCGGTTTTTACAGCATCTTTACCGTGTACCAAACGGCCAGCACGAACAGCAGCACCGCCGCGCCCCAGATCACATAGTACGCGAGGCCCGCGAACAGCGACACCGCAATGGCGGCGATGCTCAGCACCAGCACCGCGCAGGTGAGCGCGTAATTGGTCTTGGCGGGGAAAATGACGGTCCCCTTGTAGGAACCCTCATGCTTCTGCAGCATCACGGTCAGCACGAGCAGAGCGGCAACGAGCACCATAGCGGCCCAGCAGAAGGCGGTCACCAGAGCGGGCATGGAGGAGCTGCCGTGATTGAGCAGAACAGCGGAGGCGATCGCCAGCGTCAGGGCGATGGCCTGCACGGCGAACTCGTGCTGATAGAGCAGGAACACGACCGCCAGCAGCATCAGCACGGGCACGAGAATGCACATGACCGTCGTTCCCATCGGGTAGACCCTGCGCATCAAGAGAGAGGACACGCCAAAGAACAGGCCGAGACCCAGCAGCCACTTGCCGGCCGCGGCAAAGCGCGTCCATTTCCGGCGCATGACCGTGAGCACAACGCCCGCGCCGAACGCGGCCGCGCCGACAATGGCCATGACCTCAAGATAACCTGCGATCGCGACGACCTGATCGACGGAGCCCTTGACAAAGTATTGGTTGATGAGCAGAAGGTAAAACTCTGCAATGAAACCGGCGGTGAAGAGCGTCAGGGCGCTGTTCAGGTTGCGGTTATTCTTGGCGATGCGCGCCTCACGCCTGGGATCGTTCTATTTTGCTGCCATCTATCATGACCTCCGAAAGGCTTCTTTCGTTCTTGCGGGACTGCACAGACCCGCAGATTGATATAATAACAGAAGTGTTCGCTTTTTGCAAGGTAAATTTTCTGTGCGGCGGAAAAACGGGAAAAAAGTGCCGCGATTTATCGGCTTTGTTGCAAAAGCTACGGCAATTCCACCACATTTAGTCTATACTTGCTTTCGTCTACCACAAGATATTGTGAGAAAATTTCAAAAACCTCTTGCATTGTGCGCGAGAGTATGCCATAATTTGAAATGCAGACGGTCAACTGCCACAAGATATTGTGTTGTAGGATAGATTTTATCGGATATTTTAGAGTAAGGGAGAGCTGCCAGCCATGAAGGTCATCAAAAGAAACGGCGCGGAGGTCGAGTTCGACATCGTCAAGATCATCGCCGCCGTCACCAAGGCAAACGCCGCCACAGAGGAGGACGCGCGCATGACGCCCGTTCAGATCCAGCGCATCGCCGAGAGCGTGGAGCTGGCCTGCCAAGGGCTGGGCCGCGCCCCCACGGTCGAAGAGATCCAGGACTTCGTCGAGCATCAGATCATGGCGCACGGCGCGTTTGAGGTCGCCAAGCGCTACATCACCTACCGCTACACCCGCTCGCTCGTGCGCAAGAGCAACACGACGGACGACAAGATCCTCACCCTCATCGAGTGCAACAACGAGGAAGCCAAGCAGGAAAACAGCAACAAGAACCCCGTCGTCAACTCTACGCAGCGCGACTACATGGCGGGCGAGGTTAGCCGCGACCTGACCAACCGCATCCTCCTGCCCGAGGACATCGTCAAGGCGCACGAGGAGGGCATCATCCACTTCCACGACACGGACTATTATGCCCAGCACATGCACAACTGCGACCTCGTGAACCTCGAGGATATGCTGCAGAACGGCACCGTCATCACCGGAACGCTCATCGAGCGTCCGCATTCCTTCGCCACCGCCTGCAACATCGCCACGCAGATCGTCGCGCAGGTGGCGAGCAACCAGTACGGCGGGCAGAGCATCTCGCTCACGCACCTCGCGCCCTTTGTGGACGTTTCGCGTCAGAAGATCCGCAAGCAGGTGCTTGCCGAGATCGAGGAGCTTGGCGTCGCGCAGGATGAGACGAAGATCGCCCGCATCGTGGAAAAGCGCCTGCGCGAGGAGATCCGCCGCGGCGTGCAGACGATCCAGTATCAGGTCGTTACGCTCCTGACCACGAACGGACAGGCCCCCTTCATCACCGTATTCATGTACCTCAACGAGGCGCGCAGCGAGCAGGAGAAGCGCGATCTCGCGCTCATCATCGAGGAGATGCTGCTCCAGCGCTACGAGGGTGTGAAGAACGAGCAGGGCGTGTGGGTCACGCCCGCGTTCCCCAAGCTCATCTACACGCTCGAGGAGGACAACATCCACGAGGATTCGCCCTACTATTATCTCACAAAGCTTGCCGCAAAATGCACGGCGCGCCGTATGGTGCCCGATTACATCAGCGAAAAGAAAATGCTCGAGCTCAAGGGCGACGTGTATCCCTGCATGGGCTGCCGCAGCTTCCTCACGCCCGACCGCTTCACCGACGCGGGCGTGGGCAACATCGCCAACGCCGGCAACTACGAGCCGGGCAAGCACAAGTATTACGGCCGCTTCAATCAGGGCGTCGTGACCATCAATCTGCCCGATGTCGCGCTGTCCTCCGGCGGCAACATCGAAAAATTCTGGGATATTTTTGAAGACCGGCTCGAGCTGTGTCACCGTGCGCTGCGCTGCCGCCACGACCGCCTGCGCGGTACGCTCTCCGACGCCGCGCCCATCCTCTGGCAGTACGGTGCCTGCGCCCGCCTCAAGAAGGGCGAGCCCATCGACCGCCTGCTCTACGACGGCTACTCCACCATCTCCCTCGGCTACGCCGGACTCTATGAGTGCGTGAAGTACATGACCGGCAAGAGCCATACCGACCCCGCCGCCACGCCGTTCGCCCTGTCCATCATGCAGAAGATGAACGACAAGTGCAAGGAGTGGAAGACTGCCGAGAACATCGACTATTCCCTCTACGGCACGCCGCTGGAGTCCACGACCTACAAGTTTGCCAAGTGCCTGCAAAAGCGCTTCGGCATCATCGAGGGCGTGACCGACAAGGGCTATATCACCAACAGCTACCATGTCCATGTCACCGAGCCGATCGACGCCTTCACCAAGCTCAAGTTCGAGGCGCAGTTCCAGCACCTCTCGCCCGGCGGCGCGATCAGCTACGTCGAGGTCCCCAATATGCAGAACAACCTTGAGGCCGTGCTGCAGGTGATGAAGTTCATTTACGACAACATCATCTACGCCGAGCTGAACACCAAGTCCGACTACTGTCAGGTCTGCGGCTGGGACGGCGAGATCGAGATCGTCGAGGACGGCGGCAAGCTCATTTGGCGCTGCCCGAAGTGCGGCAACACCGATCAGGACAAGATGAACGTCGCCCGCCGTACCTGCGGCTACATCGGCACCCAGTTCTGGAACCAGGGCCGCACGCAGGAGATCAAGGAGCGCGTGCTGCATCTGTAAAGATCGAAGAATAAAAGTGCAGAGCAAAAGCGCAGACCCGAGCGGGTCTGCGCTTTTTGTGCCTTGGTTCATTTTTCCAGCAGCGCATGAAGCTCGCCTGCATCGGCGGCCAGCTCGGTCGCTTTCGCTTCCACGAGCTGTTCCCGGTCGCGGAAGCCCCACGTCACCGAGATGCAGGGGATGCCCGCGTTCCGCGCCGTCTCGATGTCCACCTCGCTGTCGCCGACGTAGACCGCGCGGGACTTGTCCGCGCCGAGCGCCGCCAGAATATCCGGGTTTCGCGCAAGGCGGACGTTCAGCTCGCCGTCGCCCTTTTTGAGCTTTTCGTCTGCGGTCTCCGCCGGGCGGTAATCACCGACAGCGGCGGCCTTGATGATAAAGTCCTGCTGCGCGGCGCGGGACAGGACCGCATCGTACATATCGCGCGCCGACCGGATGTCCACGCGGTTCACGCCCTTCGGCGTGTCGAGCGCGGTCGGGCCGGACACGAGCGTGACCTCGGCGCCGCGCATCGCCGCGCGGCCCGCGATAGCGTAGCCCATCTTGCCGGTCGAGTGGTTGGACAGAAAACGCACGGGGTCCATCGCCTCCTGCGTCGGCCCTGCGGTGACGAGCACGTGCTTTCCGGCAAGATCCTGCCCGGTCAGCGCCTTTTCGATGCCCCAGAGCAGGGTCTGCGTGTCGGGCAGCTTGCCTCGGCCGCTGTCGCCGCAGGCGAGATGGCCTGCCGCCGGGTCGATGATATGGAAGCCGCGGCCGCGCAGCGTTTCCAGATTGCTCTGCGTCACCGGGTTGTCATACATGCCGGTGTTCATGGCCGGCGCGACAACGACCGGCGCCTTGGTTGCGAGCAGCGTCGTCGTCACCATATCGTCCGCGATGCCGTGCGCCGCCTTGGCGATCACGTTTGCGGTCGCGGGCGCGATGACGAACACATCCGCCGCCTTGGCGAGCGAGATATGCTCGACCTCCCACGGGAAGCTGCGGTCGAAGGTATCGACGACCGCCCGGTTGCCCGAGAGCGTCTCGAACGTCATGGGCGAAATGAACTGTGCGGCGGACTCGGTCATGAGCACGCGCACCTCCGCGCCGTTCTGATGCAGCTTGCTCGTGAGGTCGGCGGCCTTGTACGCCGCGATGCCTCCCGTCACGCACAGAACGACGGTCTTTCCTGCAAAGCGCATCGCTTAGCGGTCCTCCTCCGGAATATCGCCGTCGTCGAGCTCCTCGTCATCGAACTCGTCCATGCGGCGGCGGGAAACCGTCGTTTCGCCGTCCTCATTCTCCTCGTCGGAGTCCGACGCGCGCTCCTCGTCGTCGAGGTCGTCGTCACCGTCCACCATTGCGGCGGCGATCGGGTTGTTTGCGGTCTTGATCGGCTCTACGCGCGGACCCGGACGATAAACGATCTCGCCGGCTGCGATCTCATCGAGCGCGAGCTTTACCGCCTTGTCGGTCAGCGGCACGCCGCTCTGCTCCGCCTCGTCGGCAATGTCGCGCGCGCGCTGTGCGGCCAGATTGACCAGCAGATAGCGGTTGCCTACTCGTTTCATCAGTTCCTGCATCGAAGGGTTCAGCATTGTAATCAAATCTCCTTATATTACCCAGTGTATAATTTTATCTGTGATTGCCAGTGTTATCGACGGGAGGCGAGAATGCCCTTGATCTCGTCTACCGCGCGGTCTACCGTGTCGTTTACGACCACATAGTCAAACCTGTCCTTCTGCTCCAGCTCGCCCTTTGCGGTCTCGAGGCGCTTCTGCACCTTGGCCTCATCCTCGGTGCCGCGGCCGCGCAGGCGGCTTGCCAGCTCCTC
>ERZ773277.2420-NODE-2420-length-12479-cov-2.585077_pt1 | contig 12479 bp, 8 predicted proteins | sample MGYA00511957_ERZ773277 | MGnify/ENA primary metagenome ERZ773277 (study PRJEB29015, sample SAMEA2737800) | human gut metagenome | biome: human gut; feature: human-associated habitat; material: faeces | place: China | collected 2012 ... | reverse complement strand
ATGATGGTGTTGCCATCAATGAGATCTTCCTTTAATAAAGGATAAATCGAAAGAGTTGAGCAGGTCGGATAGCATCCCGGGTTTGCCACGATGCGCGCCTGTTTTACTTTCTCACGGTTGATCTCGCACAGTCCGTAAACCGCCTCGTCGATATACTGCGGGGATTTATGCTCGATCTTGTACCACTCTTCATACGTTTTTACATCTTTAATACGGAAATCGGCGCTCAGGTCGATGACCTTTACTTTCGAAAGAATTTCATCATTTACCAGGGAAGCACAGAGTCCCTGCGGAGTTGCTGTAAAAATGACGTCTACTTCCTTTGCAAGCTGCTCCATGTTGTCGTCCTTGCAGACATCGTCTACTAACTGAAACATATTCTGGTAAACCGACGCATATTTCTTATCGATATAGCTTCTGGAACCATACCATTTAATCTCCACATCTTTGTGTCCCAGGAGAATACGCACCAGCTCGCCTCCTGCATATCCTGTAGAACCGATAATTCCTGCTCTGATCATACCTTTTTCTCCTTTTTTCTTTCGCCCGTTTTCTTGTCTTGCCGGACATTTTTTCTTTTTTCTTTATGATAGCTCAATTATTTTCTTTTTTCAATGAAAAATCTTTGTTTTCTGCTGTCATATACCGTCGATTGCATAAGTATACACCTCAAATGTATATTATGCAAGTTTTTTTTGAATTTCTGAAAAAAAGCTTGCATAATCCTGTCGTATGATGTATATTTTAGTCATTGACGATGCACCGCGCATATAGGTGCACGAGAAATCCAAGGAGGATCTTACATTATGAAAGAAAAAGTTGTACTTGCCTATTCCGGCGGACTTGATACTACTGCCATTATTCCGTGGCTGAAAGAGACCTTTGACTACGAAGTAATCTGCTGCTGCATCGACTGCGGCCAGGGAAACGAGCTGGTTGGCCTCGATGAGAGAGCAAAACTTTCCGGCGCTTCCAAATTATATATCGAAAACGTTATCGACGAGTTCAGTGAAGACTTCATCATGCCGTGCGTAAAAGCAGGCGCTGTTTATGAGAACAAATACCTGCTCGGTACTTCCATGGCACGTCCGGTTATCGCAAAGAAACTCGTTGAGATCGCAAGAAAAGAAGGTGCTGTTGCCATCTGCCACGGCGCTACCGGTAAAGGAAATGACCAGATCCGTTTCGAGCTCGGCATCAAAGCCCTTGCTCCGGATATCAAAGTAATCGCTCCTTGGAGAATGACCGATGTATGGACCATGCAGTCCCGTGAAGACGAGCTGGCTTACTGTAAAGCACACGGCATCGACCTTCCGTTTGATGCAAACCACAGCTACAGCCGTGACCGTAACCTGTGGCACATCAGCCATGAGGGACTTGAGCTTGAGGATCCGTCCAACGAGCCGAACTACGACGATCTTCTCGTACTGACCACTCCTCCGGAAAAAGCTCCGGACGAAGGCGAGTACGTAACCATGACCTTTGAGGCCGGCGTTCCGAAGACCTTAAACGGAAAAGAAATGAAAGTTTCTGAAATCATCACCGAGCTGAACAAGCTGGGCGGAAAACACGGCATCGGTATTGTTGATATCGTTGAGAACCGTGTTGTCGGCATGAAATCCCGCGGTGTTTATGAGACTCCTGGCGGAACCATCCTGATGGCTGCACATGAGCAGTTAGAGGAGCTGATTCTCGACCGTGAGACCCTGAAAACAAAGAAAGATCTCGGAAACCTGCTTGCTGAGGTTGTTTACGAAGGAAAATGGTACACTCCTCTGCGCGAGGCAATCCAGGCATTCGTTGATGTAACCCAAAAATACGTAACAGGCGAAGTAAAATTCAAACTGTTCAAAGGCAACATCATCAAAGCCGGCGAGTCTTCTCCGTACAGCCTGTACAATGAGTCTCTTGCTTCCTTCACCACCGGCGATCTCTACGATCACCACGATGCAGACGGATTCATCACCCTGTTCGGTCTGCCGCTGAAGGTTCTTGCAATGAAGATGCAGGAGCTGGAGAAAAACAACAACAAATAAGATCTGATCCTATGGATTCCCAAAAGAAAGCGGACTCGCTCCGCTTTCTTTTTTTGCATGCAAAAAGGACCCGCCCATTTCAGGCAGGTCCCTTTGTTTATTCGTAATATGCGTCGATTCCGTCCGCAATTCCCTGTGCCATCTTGTTTCGGTAATCCTCGGTTGCCATCAAACGGTCCTCGGAAGGATTGCTCATGAAGCCAAGCTCAATGATCGTGACCGGAATGGTACTCCAGTTGATGCCGCTCATGGAATCGGTGTAAATCACATCGCGGTTCTTCGCACCGGTGTCTTTGCAGAATGCTGCGATCATCTTCTGGGAGAGCTTCTGGCTCTTGCTGACCACATCACCGGAAAGATACGTATTTCTGCTGCTCGGTGCCATCGTGAGTGCTCCGTAAACCGACTGGTTCGAATCGCCGTTCGCGTGTACACGCACGAGAATGTCTGCTCCGTTCTGCGCGGCAAGTTTTGCACGCTCGGAATTGCTGATATTGACGTCGTGCGTCTCGCGGATCATGTAAACATCGTAGCCGCGCTCCTCAAGGATATCGCGTACCTTTAAGGATACCGCAAGGTTCAGCTCATACTCATTGATGCCGGTTGCCACACCGCATGTTCCGGAAGCAACCTTCGCCTTATAGGTCGATGATCCCGGTCCGATCGGCTCTTTCTCGCTGTTTCCTCTTCTCTGGTGTCCTGCGTCGATTGCCACGCAGATATTTTTGCTGTTCCGGCGGACACCGTTTTTATCAACGTAATAGCCGTCGATGTAGGTATCCTTATAGATGCCGCCCCAGCTTCGGAAGTAATACGTTTTTCCGTCCACTTCCTGCCAGCCGTTCTTGTAAATACCGCCCCAGCTCCGGAAGTAATACGTTGCGCCTTTGATCGTTACCCACTGGCTCTTATACATGCCGCCCCAGCTCTGCAGGTAATACCAGTTATTATCATACCACAGCCATTCACTGTGCATCATTTTGCCGTCCTGCCTCAGATAATACCAGTTCTTGTCATACAGCAGCCAGCCTTCCCCTTTTGGGGTTCCGTTGCCGTCCATGTAATACCAGTCACTGCCCTTGGACGCCCAGGCGTTCACGCGCATGCCGCCCCAGCTTTCAAAGTAATAATCAACGCCGTCAATCGTCTGCCAGCCGGTACTCATCACACCGTCTGCGTCTACATGGTACGTTCTTTTATCATGCACAAACCACTGATTCGTTCTGAGGCTTCCGTCCTCATTCAGATAGTACCATGTTCCGCCGACTTTTTTCCAGCCCTGGAATCCGGCTCCGCCCCAGCTCTCGAAGTAGTAGAGCGTTCCGTCAATCTTCTGCAGTCCGGTGCTCATCACACCGTTTTCATCTACATGGTATGTTCTCTTGTCGTGAACGAACCATTCATTCGTTTTGACGCTTCCGTCCTCGTTCAGATAGTACCATGCCCCGCCGACTTTTTTCCAGCCTTTGTATCCGGCTCCGCCCCAGCTCTCAAAATAATAGAGCTTTCCGTTGACCATCGAAAGACCCGTGCACATGATTTCGTCTGCATTCAGATAATATCTCCGGTTCAGATGGGTGATCCACTCGCTGGCGGCCATCGTGCCGTCCTCTTTTCTGTATTTCCAGCTTCCGTCCTCCTGTTTCACCCAGCCGGCAGGAAGTTTCTCTTCCGGCTCCTGTTCGTTGTCCTCACCTGGAATCGTAACAGCCGGCGTCTCGTTTTCCGAAGTACCGCTCTGCTCCTGCACTGCCGCTTCCTCATCCGAATTCTGCTCGGAACTTTCCGTCTCATCCTGCTGCCAGGTTACGGCCGTGCCGTCATTTTCTGCTGCGCTTACCCTTGCTGGAAGCGCCCAGCCTCCTGCCGCAACGACCGCTGCGATCAGCAGTGCTGCGATTTTCTTTTTTGCCATCTGGTTTTCCTCCTTTTATCGCGCCATCTGGTAAATCTCATATACTTCCTGTGCGCCCAGCTTGCGGATGCGGGACAGTTTTACAGTGTCCTGCTGTGTTGCATCCATGGAAAGGGCACGCAGATCCTCATCCGACGGGTTCAGAATATCAAGCTCATGCAGGGAGGTCGGCATGCCGAGCGAATGGAAGAACGCTACTGTGCGCTCAATGCCTTCCGTTGCCCGTTTGTGATCGCTTCCCTCTGTGATGCCCCAGACTTTTTCTGCAAACCGTGCAAACCGCCAGAGAACCGTCTCCTCATCGTACTGGTATTTCGCCCAGGCACCCCAGACTGCCGCCAGGGATGCGCCGTGTGCTACATCATATTTTGCACTTAACGCATGGCCAAATTTATGTACCGAAAAATCTTTGCCGCGTCCGCACTCCGTCAGTCCATTGTGTGACAGGCTTCCGCACCACATGATTTCCGCCATCGCATTGTAATCGGATGGGTTTTCCAGAACCTTCGGTCCGTTTTTGATTACGGTACGGAGGAGTCCCTCTGCAATCTCGTCCGTCATCTCGCACTGGCTCTCCGGAATGAAATAGCGCTCCATCGTGTGCATCATGATGTCGGTTACGCCGCAGGCAATCTGGTATTTCGGCAGGGTTGCTGCCAGCTCCGGGTTCATGATGGCAAATTTGCAGCGGTTGAACGGCGTGTTGATGCCGGCCTTTTTGCCGATTGCCTCGTTTGTCAGAACTGCTGAATCGCTCATCTCGCTTCCGGCTGCCGGTATCGTCAGAACCGCTCCTACCGGGAGAGATTTTGTCAACGGTACTTTTTTCGTCCAGATATCCCAGAGTGCCTCCGCCGGATTTGCAGCTCCATGCGCAACGGCTTTTGCGGTGTCAATCGAGCTTCCGCCGCCGACGGCAAGAATAAAGTCTGCCTGCATTTCCACTGCTTTTTTCACACCCTCCTCGGCAAGGGCAAGTCTCGGGTTTGGTTTTACGCCGCCAAGCTCTTCAAAGGCAAGGCCCTCTTTTGCAAGAGATGCTTCCACTCGGTTCAGAATACCGCTCCGTTTCGCACTTCCGCCTCCGTAAACGACGAGCACCTTTGTGCCGCCCCATTTCTTTACCTCAGCGCCTGCCTGGTTTTCGGTCTCTTTTCCGAACACGACTTCCGTCGGGGTATACTGTATAAACTGATCCATCTTCTTATTTCCTCCCTGCATTTTTATTCTTCATAAATCCGTACGTTTCCCGAGCTTACACGGTAAAGATCGTCTCTCCTGTTTTCCAGAGACGGGATTTCATTTCTTGTCCGCTCCAGCACTTCCGGATCCAGCTCTGCGATGAGTACCTGCGGGGTATCATCTGCCTCCGCAAGAATTTCGCCGTCCGGCGCAATGATCATGGAATGGCCGTACGCCTCAAACCGCGCTTTCTGGCCGCACTGGTTGGCGGCGAGCACGTAGCATCCGTTTTCAATAGCGCGCGTGCGCAGCAGTACTTCCCAGTGGCGCTCTCCCGTTGCTTTCGTAAAATCCGCCGCTATCAGAAATGCATCTGCTCCGGAGGATGCCATCAGCCGGTACTGTTCCGGAAAGCGAATATCGTAGCAGATGCTCATGCCGAACAGGCCAAGCGCCGTGTCCGCAAGAACAATTTCATTTCCCGGGCAGATCTCGCGTGATTCTTCGTAGGAGACACTGCCCGGAATATTTACGTCAAACATATGTATTTTGCTGTATTCTGCAATCGTTTCTCCATCTGGTCCGAACAGAAACGACGTGTTGGACGGACGCCCCGGATGGCGCCGTACCGTCATGCTGCCGCAGTGCAGATAGACACCGTACCGTTTGGCAAGGCTGGAAAACCGGCGGCTGACGTAGCCCGGCACTGCACTTGCGTGGCCCGGCATGTCTGCTCCCGTGTATTCTGCGGTCTCCGGGAAAAGAATCAGCTTCGCTCCCTGTTCCGCCGCCTCCCGCACATACTGCTCGGCCATACGCATATTTTCATTCATATCCGGCCCGGAATCCATCTGCACCAGGCCTGCAATTATTTTTTCCATCTTTTTGTCCCCTCGTTTCACATGTTATCTTGTGATTTTTCCGCTTATACTCTCGTTTATTATATCGCATATTCCCCAAAACAGCTACCCAAATTCGCAATTTTCATACCTTTTGCAGCTTTTATTTTTTAATTTTTGAAAATAACAATTGACAAATCAGGAAAACAGGAGTAGCTTAGAACCATAAGCTGTCGCGTTCGATCAGATGCGTCAGAAAAAATCATGAAAGGAGAACACCACTTATGATCAATCTTATTTATGCATCCAGCGTAAAACAAAATAAACTTCGTACGGCGATCAAACCAGGTGGCTGCCCTTCTTTCGAAATTCTTTGTAAGCATTAACTCTGCATAACAAATCTCTATGCATTCTTTATGCCTGCTATTTCGCACAGAAGGCGCGGTACGTCGATACTGCGGCTTTTTTTATTGCTATAAACAGTACGAAACCGTTCTTTCCGGCTTCGCTCCGTTTCCGGCAGGCAGATTCCGCGGTCTTCTTACCGCATCGATTCCCTTCTTTTATATACAAACGCAGCCTTCGCTTTCGTTTCCCGTTGTTCCGTTCCCACACTTACGGAGCTTTTGAAAGCCTATGTTCTGCCAGACACCCAAACGACATCAATGAGGAGGTTTTAACATTCATGAAGAAAAATCCAATCGGTAAGTACCTGCTCCAGAACTGGTACTACTACGTTTTCGCTTTTGGTTCCATGGCCTTAAGTGTCTTTCTCGATATGCTCGCGCCGCTTGTCACGCTGCACATCGTGGATGACGTGCTGGTCGGTCACAAAATGGAACTGCTCTGGAAATACCTTGCCGCCTTTCTTCTGATCGGTGCCGCAAAAGCCCTGTTTCAGTACATCAAAGAATTTTTATTCGATGTCAGCAGCGTCCGCGTCGCCAGCCAGATGAGGGACAACCTGTTCCGCCACGTCCAGCGGCTTTCGGTGGAATACTTTGACAAAAACAATACCGGCGAACTCCTCGCCCGCGTGCGCGATGACGTCGACCGGATCTGGGATATCCTCGGCTTTGCCGGCATGCTGATCTTAGAAGGCCTGATCTGTATCATGATGGCAATGGTCAGTATGGTCAAACTGGATCTGCCGCTGACACTCGTCTCCGTGGCGATCCTTCCTTTCGTCGCAGGCATCGCAATCCGCCTCGAAAAAGAACTCGACCGTGTCTACGATGCGATCAGCGAGGAAAACGCCGTCATGAATACCGTTGCACAGGAAAATCTCGCCGGTGTCCGCACCGTCAAATCCTTTGCACGGGAACCGTATGAGATCAAAAAATTCCGGAAACACAATCAGAAATACTGCGATCTCAACATGGATCAGGCGCGCGTCCTGATGAAATACGATCCCGCCATCTCGTTTCTTACGAAGCTGATGCGCGTGCTCGTCCTTCTCGCGGGCGGCTACGGTGTCATCCACGGACGCATTACGCTCGGTGTTTTAACGGCCTTTATGGAGTACACCTCCAAGATCACCTGGCCGATCGAAAACGTCGGCTGGCTCGGCAACTGCTTCGCTTCTGCGATTGCTTCCAACAAGAAGCTGAACAAAATTCTCGCAGAGGAGCCGCAGATCGCAGAACCGGAAAATCCGGTGGAGCTTTCAAAACTTCCGGGTGACCTGGAATTCCATCACGTCGATTTCTCCCTGCATGACACACCGATTCTGCAGGATATCGACTTTACCTTAAAGCAGGGCCACACACTCGGCATCATGGGTATGACGGGTTCCGGAAAAACAACCATCGTCAATCTGCTCGAGCGTTTTTACGATGTCACCAACGGTTCCATCTGTCTCGACGGCCACGATATCCGCACCCTGCCGCTGCGCACCGTGCGCGATACTTCTTCCGTCGTCATGCAGGACGTCTTCCTGTTCTCAGACACGATTTCTGAGAATGTCCGCCTCGGCAGCCGCAGCACAATGAAATCCGAAGAGGTACATAACGCCGTCTCCGCTGCATGTGCTTCCGAGTTCGTCGACCATCTTTCGGATCAGTACGAAACGGTCATCGGCGAACGCGGCATGGGACTTTCCGGCGGTCAGAAGCAGCGTCTTTCCATCGCACGCGCCCTGGCAAAACCGGCTCCGATCCTCGTACTGGATGATTCCACCTCGGCGCTCGATATGGAGACCGAATACGAAATCCAGAGCCATCTCGCCGAGAAAAAAGATGTTTCCAAGATCATCATTGCCCACCGCATTTCTTCGGTGCAGAGTGCCGATGAGATCCTGTATCTCGATCACGGACGCATCGCCGAGCGCGGCACGCATGAGAGTCTGATGGCACAGAAAGGCCTGTACTACTCCACCTGGGAGGCTCAGTACGGTGATTACCATAAAGCAAAGGCAGCCCTCGAGCAGGCACTTCCTGCCAATGCTTAATTCAATTTAATCTGTTACCCGACAACTTCTGTATTTACTTACCCGTTAAGAGAGGAACAATACGATTATGGCTATCAATTCCAGTAAAGTAGATGAAGAGCAGAAAGAGGTCTTAAAGAGCGCGACCATCCGCCGCCTCTTCTCCTACTTAAAAAATTATAAACGCCAGGTTGCCGTCGTTCTCGTGGTTCTCGCCGTTACCATCGCGATTTCCACTGTGAACCCGCTGCTCCTGGAGTACGCCATCGACGTCAATATTGCGCAGAAAGACTGGCGCGGGCTTATTGCCCTCTGCGTATTCATGGTTGTGATCAACCTGGTTTACGCGGCCGGTGTCCGCCTGCGGATGCTTCTGATGGCGCGTATTACCAACAACATTCTTCTGGAAATCCGTGACGAGCTCTACACGCATATCCAGACCTTAAGCTTCAGCTTTTTCGATACCCGCCCGGCCGGAAAGATTCTGGCGCGCATCATCGGCGATGTCAACTCGTTAAAGGATGTGCTGAACGACGGTGTCACAAAGCTGATTCCGAACATTCTCACGATCATCGCCATTCTGGTGATCATGATGATCAAAAACATCTGGCTCTCCTTAAGTGCGATTCTCGTGCTGCCGCTGATCGCTGTCGGCATGTATTTTATTCAGATCGTCGCACATAAGAGATGGCAGACGTTCCGGAAAAAATCTTCCAATGTTACGGCGTATATCCACGAGGACTTCTCCGGTATCCGCATCATCAAGAGCTTTACCGCAGAGCAGGAATCGCAGGGCGAGTTTGACCGGCTTCTTCTTGAGCATCAGAACTCCTTTATCCATGCGGTCCGCCTGGCGGATGGTTTTTCCGCTGTGATCGAGGTGACCTGGGGCATCGGAACGTTTCTTCTGTATTTTATCGGTATTTCCGTGCTCGGCGTGGATGCCGTTCCGATCGGTACGTTCACGGCGTTTGCGATGTATCTGACGATGTTCTGGGATCCGATCCAGAACCTGGCCGGTTTTTACAACAAGCTGATCACGAACCTTTCCGCTGCGGAGCGAATCTTTGAGATCCTCGACACACCGGCGGAGGATGCCGACAAGCCTGGCGTCACAGAACTGCCGCCGATCAAAGGAGAAGTAACGTTCGACCACGTCAGCTTTGCCTACTCCGATGATCCGGACACGCTGGTTTTAAAAGATGTCAGCTTTACAGCGGCTCCCGGTGAGACGATCGCACTCGTCGGCCCGACCGGCGCTGGAAAGACGACCATTGTCAATCTGATCAGCCGTTTCTACAACATTACCTCGGGAACGGTCCGCGTCGACGGCCACAGCCTGACAGATGTCTCCATCAACAGTCTGCGTGCGCAGATGGGCGTTATGACCCAGGACAACTTCCTCTTCTCCGGCACGATCCGCGACAACATTGCCTACGGAAAGCTCGATGCCACAGAGGAAGAGATTATTGCCGCTGCAAAAGCGGTGCATGCCCATGACTTTATCATGGAACTGCCGGACGGCTACGACACCGAAATCAGCGAGCGCGGCGCCCGTCTTTCCAACGGCCAGCGCCAGCTTCTCGCGTTTGCAAGAACCATGGTGTCCGACCCGCGTATTCTGATCCTCGACGAGGCGACATCCAGCATCGACACGCAGACAGAAATTCAGGTGCAGCAGGGTATTGAGAGCCTTTTAAAAGGCCGTACTTCTTTTATCATTGCACACCGTCTTTCTACTATTAAAAATGCCGACCGGATTTTCGTGATTGACCACGGAAAGATTTTCGAGCAAGGAACCCACGACGAACTGATGGCAAAGCAGGGCGCGTACTACCAGCTCTACCAGGCACAGTTCCGCCGGGTATCCTAAAATCAAGAAATTTTCTCAAAACTGCCTTTCTTTTTTACAGGGAAAGGCAGTTTTTTTCCCTCTTTTCTATAACTGGTTTTCCTTTCCTTGACAAATGAATCCTCCCTGCTATATGATGATAACTGATCTTTTTTCGGGGACATTTGTTCCCGTCTGCCGCTTCCCACTCCTGCGGCATTTGTCACGAAACAGTCTGATACGGAGCTTTTTCGAATGCCTCCGTGTTTTCTTTCAGAAAGGAGTATCATGACATTTTTTTCAAAAAAAACGTTACGCCTTCTCCTCCTTCCTGCCCTCCTTCTTCTGACGGGCTGTGCGGGATCCTCAAAAGAGACGGCGGATTCCCAGGAGAACACGAAACTCTCCGCCGTGGCGACCATTTTTCCGCAGTATGATTTTCTGCGCGCCATCGGCGGCGATCACCTCGATCTCCACATGCTGCTTTCCCCGGGTGCGGAAAGTCACTCGTTTGAACCGACACCGGGCGATATGATTACGGTTTCCGAATGTGATCTCTTCGTCTACGTCGGCGGCGATTCCGATGCCTGGGTCGAGACAATCCTTGATTCTGTCGATACCTCGAACAAAGAGGTAGTGACGCTGATGGACTGCGTTGACACCGTTGCCGAGGAAACCGTCGAGGGAATGGAGACCCACGGCCACGCACACGATCATGAGGACGAGGATGCGCACGACCATGAGGACGAGGATACACACGACGAATCTTCCCATGATCATGCGCACGAATCCCACGGCGAACAGGACGAGCACGTCTGGACCTCGCCGAAAAATGCAATGCGGATTGTCCAGAAGCTCTGTGATTCCCTCTGCCGCCTCGACCCGGAGCATGCGGATGAATACCAGGCAAACACCGCCTCGTATCTTGCTTCGCTTGCCTCCCTCGATGAGGAATTTTCCGATGTCACCGCAACTGCAAGCCGCCATACCATTGTTTTCGGCGACCGTTTCCCGTTCCGCTACTTTGCGGACACCTACGGCCTCGACTACTACGCGGCGTTTCCCGGCTGCTCCTCGGAATCCGAGGCAAGTGCCAAAACCCTTTCTTTTTTAATTGATAAAATCAAGGAAGAACAGATTCCCGTCGTTTTCCACACCGAGCTGTCCAATGAACAAATGACGGACTCCATCTGTGAGGCGACCGGCGCGAAAAAGCTGCTGCTTCATTCCTGTCACAATGTATCCAAAGATGATTTCGAAAGCGGCGCTACGTATCTCTCCCTCATGGAACAGAACGTTTCCGCATTAAAGGAGGCTTTAAACTAAATGGCTCTACTTACCTGCAGTGATGTCACCTTCTCCTACGAGGGCATCCCGGTCCTGACCGATGTCAACTTTGCCCTGGAAGCCGGCTCCTACCTCTGTATTGTGGGCGAGAACGGTTCCGGAAAAAGTACTCTGATCAAGGGACTGCTTCACTTAAAAAATCCGTCCACCGGCTCGATCACAACCGGCGACGGGCTTCATCCAAGCGAGATCGGCTATCTGCCGCAGCAGACCGCCGCACAAAAGGATTTCCCGGCGAGCGTCTGGGAAGTCGTGCTGTCCGGCCGGCAGAACCACCCGCATTTCCCGCCGTTTTACACAAAGGCAGACAAAGAGGACGCGCTCCGCAATATGGAGCTTCTCGACCTCCTTCCATTAAAGAAACGATGCTACCGTGATCTCTCCGGCGGCCAGCAGCAGCGTGTGCTTCTCGCTCGTGCGCTTTGCGCCACAAAGAAACTGCTGCTCCTCGACGAGCCGGTCACTGGCCTTGACCCGGTCATGACAAACGAAATGTACCAGCTCATCCGCCGCATCAACCGCGAGCAGAACGTTACGATCATCATGGTTTCCCACGATATTCGCAATATTCTGCCGGACGCAACGCACATTCTCCAGCTCGACCAGAAGCAGGTCTTCTTCGGTCCGACGAACGAGTATCTGAAAACCGAGGCTGGAAAACAGTTTTTAGGAGGTGCCGACTTATGATTTCGAATCTGCTGAAAATGCTTTCTTATCCGTTTATGCAGCGTGCCCTTGTGGTCGGTATTCTCGTCTCGTTGTGCGCCGCACTGCTTGGCGTCAGCCTCGTGTTAAAGCGCTACTCCATGATCGGCGACGGCCTCTCCCATGTCGGATTCGGCTCTCTTGCGATTGCAACGGCACTCGGTTTTGCTCCGCTTGCCTTCACAATCCCTGTCGT
>ERZ773277.2418-NODE-2418-length-12494-cov-2.339899_pt1 | contig 12494 bp, 7 predicted proteins | sample MGYA00511957_ERZ773277 | MGnify/ENA primary metagenome ERZ773277 (study PRJEB29015, sample SAMEA2737800) | human gut metagenome | biome: human gut; feature: human-associated habitat; material: faeces | place: China | collected 2012 ... | reverse complement strand
CGGGATACCGTTGATATTCTGCTCCAACGGCTCGGTGATCTGGTTCATGATCACGTCTGCGTTCGCTCCGGGATAAGATACATTGACCGAGATAATCGGCTGGTCTACGCTCGGGAACTCCCGGACGCCAAGGAACCGGTAACCGATAAAGCCGAACAGGAGGATGACCAGCATCATCACTGTCGAGAGTACGGGCCGGTTTATACTGGTTTCTGAAATATTTGCCATCGTTCTTCTCCTTATTCAGTCAAGTTATCAATAGAAACTTTCATGCCGGTACGTAACTGCATCACGCCGGACGTGATCAGCGTATCGCCCACATTCAACCCTTGCAATACCTGTACACGGCTCTCGGTTCGTATACCGATCGTGATCTCTTGAGGCTCGGCCACGCCGTTCTTATATAAGTAAACGATGTCTTTTCCCATCTCGGGGATAACGGCCTCGCTGGGGATGGCTAAAGCGTCCTTGATCTCCCGCTTGCTGATCTCGACGGAGGTATAACGGCCGGGTAAGATATTCTCGCCCGGATTCGGGTAAGTGGCACGTACTTTCAAGGTACGGGTCGCCATGTCGACCTTGCTTTCCACAGCGTAAACGGTCGCCTTATAGTTCTGCATCATACCGTTTTTCTCCATGCGGAACAGGATCGGGGTTCCGTCTTGTACCTCGGCCGCGTAGCTCTCGGGAATGGAGAACTCGATTTTCAACGGGGATATCTTGGTCAACTTCGCGATTACGGAAGAGGAGGAAGTAACGTACGCGCCCTCACTCACGGAGCGAAGTCCGATGATCCCGTCGAAAGGAGCCCGAAGCTCTGTCTGGGCGATATTCGCTTTGACTAGCTCGATATCCGCCATTAGCTTCTCATATTCGGTGGCTACTTGCTCGTAGGCTTCTTGGCTGACGGCGTCTTTCTCCAGCAAGGTGCGTTGGCGATAGACACGATCCTTGGCTAAAGGAACTTGGGCTTCCAGCTTCTTTAGCTGGGCTTGCAGCGGCTTGTCATTGATTTTAGCCAACAGATCGCCCGCCTTTACGTGGCTACCTTCCGTGAAATAGATGGCTACCACCTTACCGGAAGACTCGAAAGCCAAATCCACCTCTTCGTCCGGAAGGGTACTTCCGGTACTCATGATCTTATCGGTTAATGATTGGTATTTCAATACCTCGGCGTTGATGTTAAGTGTCTGGTTTCGCAGGCTCGTGCCCGATGTGGGTACGACGGAAGCGGCATCTTGGGATGCCTTGAACTTGTTTTTCAATTGAGGGTAAGCGATCATTCCCGCTATCATTAATAAGATAGCCGCCGTAACTCCCCATTTCGCTCTCTTTGTCATCATGTTCTCGTATGGTATTTACTGATAATTTACACTCGTTACTCCAAAATATATAACTAAACGCAAGTTTAGACTCTCCTTTCGTAAAAAGGTTTAATCAAAGATATTATTTTTTTGAGAGATGAATCCCCGATTGGGAAGAACGGGAAAAATAAGGGAATTAAAACGAATCTAGGGAGGAAGTCTGATCGGTTTGTGGTAGAAGAAATGAGTGTCTCCTGTCGTATAGATCTTTTCACCTATGTGAAAAGAACGTTTCACAGCCGTGATCCGATCGTTTCACATGGGTGAAAAGATCAGATCACACTTGTGAAACGATCTGTTATAGCTTATGTATGACTTTCATTAACTGCTCGCCCAAGCCAATCGTATAGCCTTGAGAGACAAATACGACACGGTTGAACGTATCGGCGATCAAGAAGATCGGCAAGGTATTGGCGTTTTGCAATTTCATCGCTGTAGCCATCTCCTTTTGGATCGCCCCGTCGATATCCAGACCGTATGTGATCGTGCCCGGTAAATCGCCGAACTCTTTCGGATCGAAGTTCTTATAGCCTTTCTCGTCCGGGAAGAGAAGCACGATGCCTCGTCCCCAATCCTCCAGTTCCTTCTTCACGGCGGCGATATCACGCATCGCATGGTTTGTCGGTTCTTGGCGGGAGCCTAGAAGCGCTACGATATAGTAGCCACGTCCGGTAGTAGCTAGCAAGCTAGTTTCCTCGCCGTTGTCCGCACGTTTGAATTTATTCTCGGAGTTGAAATTACCGATCACCTGTATCTCGTCCTTGCTTTCGCGCATCTCCAATTGGATCGGGGTGGTCTTGTCTGCCTCCACATTGAAAAACTCGATCTCGGCCAATACGCTACCGTTTGCCATACGAGTACCGGTCACTAACATATAATTACCTTCATCCATGGATAACGGTTTCTTCAGTAATCCGCTCCAAGTATCTCCCAAGCCCATATCCACATTACCGCCTCTCTCGAAATTCAAGGTCTGTAAAGTACCGTTCGGCAAAACCTTGGCGATCGTGAAGTGACTGTAATATTTCGGGTCTTGCAGCGCCTTGATCGGTTGGTAAGAAGCGATTACCTTGCCTTGTTTAGCGGTCGTCTGTACGGCAGCCTCGAAATCGACGTCTACCCAAGCGTTGTCTTTGAAGTACTGGATCTTGCGGGCTACCGGCTCGATACGTGCCGGAATACCTAAGCTACGAGCCACGGCCACGAAGAAGATATTACGGGAGCCCTTATCAGCGATACGGGATTTCCATACACCCATCGGCATGATCGGAATACGTTGTGCGTTTAGTGCGTCGTTAATGGAGACGTTATTCTTCACCCAATCCACCAATGCCTGTGGATTCTCTATGGCTTGTTTCGCAAGGGAAGACTCAATATTCGCGGCGAAGAAACTCTTATAAGGAGTCAGGAACTCATTGGCCACACGAGGATTCATGATATATTCATTGAACCATTCGCTTTGAACGGCCGGTGTATTATTCAAATGATCCGCGAAGACAGACGCTGGTGTATCACGTAGGTCCTTAGCGGACACGAAATCCAATAATGCCATCGCCTGCGCACGCTTCTCGGCGGGAGTCTCCCGTAAGAACTTCTCGATCTCCATCCAGTTACCACGGCTACCGATCATGAAATCCTCCGTCTTCATCGGGTCGATACCCAATTCTTTCGCTAAAGCCTCCGCTTTCTCTTCCGTATAGAAAGTGGCTACATATTTATTACGGATAGCGTCTTCCTCCAATAAACGTTTGGCGTTCGCTTCCTTTTGCTCCGGTGTAACTTCCGCTGGGATAGAGCCGTCCACCGGTGGTATGATATCTAGGGCGATCATCTCCACATCTCCCGGTTTTTTGTTCAAGGCGATCGTAACCTCTCCGTCTTTGCCGAAAGAGACCTTGCTGTAGCCGAACTTGCCGTCCTTACTGGCCCATACCAACATATCCCCTTTTCCGGCGGATAATGAGCATTTGCCATCCGCATCCGTCTTCTTGCGGGCTACACTGTTAAACTCGGCATAATTATAAATCTTGAATTCAACCAGAGCGTCCTTCACTGGCTTGCCATTGGCATCCGTAACCGTGATAACAGCTTTAGCCGAAGGCGCGTAATTATCGATCACGTTGATCTCGGTATACCCATCGGTACGTTCCATGACATCCTCCGGGCCATTGTATTTACCGAATACTTTCGTATGCATCAACATACCCCGGTAAGCAGGGCCGTTGAACCAACCCAGATTCAGTACCGGTTCGGGCTCGCAAGCGCCGAGGAAATACCATTTACCATTCACCCAAGCTTCTACCCATGCGTGGTTATCATCCGTATGCGCCCAGCGAGGCGTATATACCTGACGTGCGGGAATACCCACGGAACGTAAAGCGGCTACCGTGAAGGTAGACTCCTCGCCGCAACGACCGTAAGCGGTCTTTACGGATGCCAAAGGGGAACTTGTGCGCCCATCGGAAGGGGTATAGATAACCTTCTCATGACACCAGTGATTCACTTCCAGTACGGCATCGTACAACGAGAGACCCTTCACCCGGTCTTTCAACTCATCAAAGAAAACCATGCGGCTTTCATCCAGATTCTCATTGTTGATTCGTACCGGCAATACGAAATGGCGGAAGATATCCTCTGGGATGCTATCGCCCCAAGGCATCTCATTCCGTGCTTGGAAAGAGGAACGGATGTTTTTCAAATAGAAATCGCCACTATAGTCCGTGATGTCTCCAATCGGCATATAGGCGTACATGAAGGTTAACGCCTCCCTCTCTTCGGGAGTCATTTGATCGTTAAATACTGCGAAAAGGTTTCCGTTAGGCAGAGCGGCCTGTTTCGCTTGGAAATCGTTCTCAACCTCAGCTCGGTAAGCGGCGTCGGTAATAAAATGTTGTTGGTTGTTACAGCTCGTCCATACGAGTAATGTGAACAACAGCGTAAATAGATGTTTTTTGTTCATAAAGCGGATATGTATGTTTGCCAAAAGTAATGATTCTATGCGAGATAGAAAAATTCTCGAACAATTTGTAAGAAAGATTTGTTTTTCTATAGAAAGAATAAATCTGGTCTTCCTGTAAATTTGGGACCGGATTTCTTCTTTTTGTGTGATTATAATTACAAAAAGTTTACGAACTTTGTGACAAAGTATCAAATCACTAATCATAAAACCCGTTTTGCGTATGTTTCAAAATCCTGAGCAAGTGCTATTAATAGCTTCTGTGATCCTGTTTTTAAGTATATTCGCCGGTAAGGCCGGTTATCGTTTCGGCTTACCCGCTTTGTTGTTGTTCCTTGGTGTGGGAATGTTGTTTGGCAGCGATGGTCTGGGCATCCAGTTCAGCGATCCGAATGTGGCCCAGTTTATCGGCATGTTGGCGTTGAGTATCATCTTGTTCTCGGGTGGTATGGATACGAAAGTTGCGGAGGTCAAACCTATCGCCTCGCAAGGGGTGGTATTGGCTACGACTTTTATCACGGGCGGGTTTATCTATTGGTTATTTGGTTTATTTGGCAAATATGTTACGTTGACTTTCCCGGAATCTTTATTGCTGGCGGCGGTCATGTCCTCTACGGACTCAGCCTCGGTTTTCTCCATCTTGCGCAGTAAAGGGGTTTATTTGAAAGAGCGTCTGCGTCCTACCTTGGAGCTGGAGAGTGGTAGTAATGACCCGATGGCTTATATGCTTACCTTGCTTCTGATCGCTTACATACAAAGCGGAGGTATGAATATTTGGGAGGCCGGGCTATCCTTGGTCATTCAATTATCGGTGGGAGCTATCGCCGGTTTCTTATTGGGGAGACTGGCTGTGTTGATTATCAATAAGATCGATATAGATAACGAGTCTTTATATCCGATCCTTTTATTGGCTACGGCTTTCTTCACCTTCGCCGCTACGACCTTATGTAAGGGTAATGGCTATTTAGCGGTTTATATCGCTGGTTTGGTGGTTGGTAACGCTAAGATTGTTCACAAGAAAAGTATGGGGACGTTCTTTGACGGTTTCGCTTGGTTGTGGCAGATCGTGATGTTCCTTACGTTAGGCTTGCTAGTGAACCCGCATGAGTTATTACCGGTGACGGGTGTAGGTGTTATGGTGGGAGTCTTTATGATCTTGATCGCCCGTCCGATTAGCGTGTTCCTTTGCTTGATACCTTATAAGAATTTCTCCTTCAAAGGTAAACTGTATATCTCATGGGTGGGATTACGCGGGGCGGTTCCTATTATTTTCGCTACTTACCCGATGATCGCCGGGATCGAGCATGCCGGTATGTTCTTTAATATCGTATTTTTTATCACGATTCTTTCTTTGCTGATTCAAGGAACCACGGTTACCCAAGCCGCTAAATGGCTGGATATGGTGGATGAGCCGGAACGAAAGGATGAGTTTGGCATCGAGCTTCCCGAGGAGATCAAGAGCGCTATGAGCGAGATCGATATTACCCCGGCGGTATTATCCCATGGAAATAAATTGATGCAGCTGACTTTACCCGATCATACCTTGGCGGTAATGGTGAAACGGGAAGGCCGCTATTTCATCCCGAAAGGAAATACGGAATTAAAGGAGAACGACAAGTTGTTAATGATCTCCGATAATGACGAGGCGCTTTTGCAGGCGTATGATTCCTTGGGGGTGAAGGATTATACGATGAAGAAGAATTGAAATAATGTGCCAATGGGGGAATGTGCCAATATGCCAATGCAGATCTATTTGTGTAGAATAAGCATTGGCATATTGGTACATTATTTTTACCGTACCGGAAATTCAGTTATACGTAAAGTGGTACAGCCATAAGGGATTAACTCGATGCTTTCTTCGTCGCCCATATCATTGCCTTGCTGGGTAAAATACGAGATAGAACCAGAGGAACCTCTATATAAAGACCACCCATTAAGACGTTTGCCTTTCGCCTTGATTGTAATCGGGGCATTCTCTATGTTCCAAGGATAGTCGGTAGTCACTTTCGTTTTCTCTACGACAAAGTTGTCGTTGATTTGGTCTGGTTCCAAGGATTTATGTGTAAGCGCATAGTTCCAAGGAGAATCTGAAGTCACTTGATAATACCAGTTACCGTATTGAGCCGCCTTCTCTCCTTCAAATGTCTTCTTCTCCCATTTCTCGTTCATCTTCAAGGCATAAACCAATGGCCCCCGTTCGATTACCGCACTGCCTCCGTACCAACGGCTGGCCGCTACTTGCATTGGGAGTTCAACGGTTAGGACATCACCTTGTTTCCATTCCCGGTTGATACGGGCGATCTCCCCGGGATATGCATCCACGACGACATTCTCTCCGTTCAGTTTGATCACCGGCTGATTACACCATGCTGGGATGCGAATATGGAAAGGGAAGAAGGCTCTCTTTATTTTTTTATCCTCGAAAGCGAATTTAAAATGCAGAGTCTCGTCAAACGGATAAGCGGTCTCTTCCTCGATTTGCACGGTCACTCCGTTGGCTACCTTAGCTTTGACACTCGAAGGTGCGTATACAAGAGCGGCTATACCATTATCCGCCGTAGCGTACCAAAGGTTTTGAACTAATTTAGGCCAGCCTTGATGTAAGTTTGAGGTACAACAAGGATAACCCGTAAGTTCTCCGAATAAGATATCCGTATCATCGTGTGGCGTGGAGAAATTACGCCACTCACGAGTAACGGCTACTTGGTTGGTTTGCTGATAATATTGACGGGCAGAGTAATCATCTGTCACTTGAGTCGGCAATGCGTTGTAGGCCACTCGCTCCAGATAATCGGCCCATTGAACATCCCCTGTAATTTCCAGCATCTCTTCCAATGAGAACATCATCTCCACGGCGGTACATAATTCGGAACCGGTAGTCGGCTCACCGAAACGAAGTAGTTCGTCGCCACCCCAAAGCCCGGTCGGGAGACCGATCGTATTATGTATATCCTTTACCGCTTTCTTAACGGCGCATATCTGTTTCGGATCTTGATTCTGTTGATAATAAACAACCGGTTCCTTGAAGCCTTGCGCCAGATTGACACAGTGCAAACTGAGTTGGCGGGATAGATGATCTTGATTTAAGAAGATATCCGTCCAGTTAAACGTCTGTTTGTGAATCAACTCTCCTAAATCCAATAAGAACTTGTCGCCTGTGATATTATATAGCCAATAGACGACCATTAAATTATCACCCCCTCTTTGCTCTCCCCAAAAGGTCCATTTACCTAGTGGGTTTTGAGGCAACTCGGCTAATTGGTATTTAAAATATCGAGTAAAGAAATCAATGACCCGTGTATCGCCTGTGGCTGAGTAATATTGTTGCATTACTTTCATCATCACCATCTTAGGCCACCAATCCCGGGAATTGTCCCGTTGTAATCCCGGTTCGTAACTCCGGTCTGTATCCGGTCCGAAATAGCCGTTGGGCTTTTGGGAAGCCAAGGTCCATTCGACCCATGGCTTTACCTTATCGATAAGCGCTTGATCATTGAGTATATAGGCTAGTGGAAGAAGACCGTCTATCCAATAAGGGCCACGTTCCCATACGTCACCATCACCACCTAGCCAACCATTACGAGGGCCCATGACTTTCTCGTATACTTGATCCAAGTTTCCAGTCATGCCGTTCTTCATCCGTACTAATTGCTCCTGCATCCAGCCGGTAGGCCGGATAGAACCGATCGGTAATTCTATGTAAGGTTTCTGTAGCAACGGATAACGGTTGTTTTTGTAATTAACAGAGATAGCTGTTTTTTCATTAGCAAGCTGATTGGCCGCTACGGAAGTGGTAACGACCATAGCGAGCGATAATGCTAATATTTTAGGAAGAAGTTTCATAAGTTAGTAAATTAGTAGTTTATATCATTCGTTATAATCAATCCATACTTTCATTTTCCCCGCTTTCCGGTTATCCCATGTATAATAAGGGATCAAAGTGATTGCCAACTCATTCGTAGTGGCCTTTATGGTTGTAATCCCATTTAATAATTTCGGATTAAACTGGGCATTAAAAGAGGTGTTCGCCGCGATTTTTAGGTTATCAAAATCTTGAGGGTTATCTACCTCTTCCATGCAATATACGAGAGGCCCTCTTTGTATGGCACGCTTACCGATGTTTTGCTTAACTCTAGGGTCTGCGGTCATCAATTTGACTGGCATCTCCATTGATAAGGAGATTACGTCTCCTTGTTTCCACTCTTTATTTAATACGGCGTATCCTTTCTCTGTTGGAGCTTTTACTAGTTGCCCGTTTACCGATAAGGTATATTGTTCACACCAACTAGGGATACGTAAACGTATCTCTTTTTTCAACGGATTAGAAGGAGTTACAGTTAGTTTTACAGTTCCATCCCAAGGATAATTGGTCTCTTGTCTCAACGTGACATTTGTGTTGTCTGTGTTTATCTCAGTAGAATTACCTATGTACAGATTTACCCAGATCGCCTCATTGGAGGTTCCGTAAATATAATTACCGATAGATGGAAGGAAGCGAGATATTTGGCTTGGGCAACAAGCGCAACCATACCATGCTTGACGGTGATGGTCTCCTTTAGATTCCAAAGGATTAACATAGAAAAAACGATCCCCTTCCAGCGATATACCGGCTAAAGCTCCATTGTACATGGATCGTTCGAGGACATCAATATACTTGGAGTCACCAGTAAATTGATTCATTCGTTGATTCCACAATACCATTACAACCGAAGCGCAGGTCTCACAATAAGCATCTAGGTTTGGCAGGTCATAGTCTTCTGTGAAACCTTCGTTATGGCGTGAGGAGCCGATCCCCCCGGTAATGTACATATTTCGGAGTACGACATCATCCCATAACCGATTCAAAGATTCGATATATCCAGAATCTTGCTTTAACGCTGCCACATCCGCCATACCACAATACAAGTACATGCAACGAACGGCATGACCAGCGATATCACTCATCTCACGTACAGGTTTGTCATCTTGGTAGTAGAATGGATCCCATTCACCTTCCCCACCTTTCGAGCCATGCCCGTGTCCTCGTTCCTCGATCAACCAATCAGCGAAATCTAGGTATTTTTGCTCTCCTGTGGTTTGATATAGTTTGACAAGGGCTAACTCAATTTCCTCATGTCCGGGAACCCAATCTCGTTTTCCCGGTCCAAAGATACTCATCATGTGATCGGTCATTCGTATACAAACATCTAGTAGTTTTCGTTTTCCGGTAGCTTTATAATAGGCCACTCCTGCCTCTATCATGTGTCCGGCACAATACATTTCATGCTTGTCCATATTAGTCCATCGTTTTTCCGGGGCGGTCAATGTGTAATACGTATTAATATATCCATCCGGTAGTTGGGCGGCGGCGAATTTATCGATCCATTCATCCGCTTTTTTCTCCAACTCTGGATTTGGATTGTTGATCAAACTGTATGCCATGCCTTCCAACGCTTTGTATACATCAGAATCATCAAAGAAAATACCGGAATGTTCCCCTTCCCTTTTTGCCGCATTCTCAAAATTGCGGATGCGCCCTGTCTGGTTCTCGATCTGATCAATACAAACAGGCAAAGTGGTCGATATATGTTTCTTTAACCTGGGAGACCAGAAATTATCTTGTATATGAACTTGTGAGAAGTCCACTTGGTCAATCATTTTGAAAGGAGCTTCTTTATGGGGAGCTTGTTTACATCCCCATAATGTTAGACATGTCAAAGATAATAATACGAACTGTTTCATTTTTTTGAGATTTAAAGTTATAATCTAATCAATGCTTTTATAAATCAGACCTATTGATGTTAGTAGGTCTGATTTATAATAAAAAGTTTAAAGTTTACAAACCATTTTTGTCAAAGCATCTGCTGATGCTACTCTTTTTCCGTCGACGAAGATAAAGAATCCTTTCCCGTTACTATATTTTTTTCCTGTTTTATCATATAGAATACATATTTTTTTATGATGATACATTATATGATCTAGGCAAAAATAGTTCCATTTATCTTCTGGTATCAAAGGATTGACGATAAGAACGTCTTCGCTTTGCGGACGAATTCCTACCAGCCCACTTATGACTAAATCACAAAAAGAGGAGTGGTTGTAGTTTCTGCCTCTCTCTTTAGGTTGGTGATTTTTCAACATGGTTCTGGATATCCAATCTCCCGTAAAAGGATTTAGGTTCTCGTCGATCCAAGGAATGACATTACCATTATTGAGTGTGAGATGTTGGCTTTTTGTATATATTTTCAGTAATGTCCAAAAATCGTCTTTGGATATATAGTTTTGTTCTTGATCGTTCAGTAAATTCGCTAACCCTGTCAATGTCATGGCTGTGGCGAAAGGCCAAGACGGACCATTCCATTGGCATTCGTGCCCTTCATAGACAACTTTGAATTTGGGATGACATTGTTCTGCGGTTGTAGGACCATATGGAGCAAAAAAATGGTTTTTGTCCATTAGAAATTTCCATGCGATAGCATAAGAATGATTTGCTAGATCAAAACTCCAAGGCGTGTAACCATGCAATTCCCTGACATCGCGTAATATTGCTTTGCTATCCATAGGCAGTACTTTTATAAAAGAAGCCTGTTCGTCCCATAGTAAATCAAACATTTTGTTACGGATAGCCTCTGCTTTCTCGTGAAAATAGGAACCTTGAGGATCATTCTTTTTCTGAGCGACCCAAGAAAGAGTATTTGCTTCTGCTGCCATATATGAGTTAATGGTAGCCCTATAGCCATTTCCTCCGATAGAAATTTCCATGCCGTCACGGTTGTCTGTTTGCCAGAAAAGGCCGGTTTCGGAATTAAATTTCTCTTTTTCCCATCCGTTGAAGTTAGAGACCAGCTCAGGATATGACTCTTTTAATATAGAGTCGTTCCCTGTGACTAAAAAATATTGGTAGATTGCATTCGCTATAGGAAAACTATAGGATCGAACATCACCTCCACCCCTTAACCAGTAATAGGCGTAATCATTCAAGTAACGCTGTTCATGTAGCCATCTCCCTTCCCTGAAATGAAACCAAGCTGGACAACAAATTCCGTTATATTTCCCAGCCCAAGAGACATCAGGCAGAAATTCTGTTATTATAAATCCCTCTGGTGTTTCTTTTATATGTTTTCTATAAGTCCACCATCGGAAATAATAAATCTCTTCGATATCTTTATCGGGACATTCGAAAAAAGGAATGTTTTCGGCGAGAAAATCTTTAGCTTGTTTGTTCGATATGGACTGTATGTATATTTCCTTATCTTGCTGGTTGAATTTATCCGCATATAAATCAGATAAATGACGATCTAAAATCTGCCCTTGAATATTTACAGAAAAACAAAGTCCAATAAGTAAATAGAAAATGTGTGTATGACTCCTGCTCATATAATGGTTTTATTGTAGGTGTCCTTCTAAAAGAAGGGCACCTAGGTTGGACATTATGTTTGTTTATAAATAATTAGGATTCTGCTCTAGGTTTGGATTTGAGGTCAATACTGTTTCCGGAATAGGGAATACTGAACGATAATCCCCCTCAGGCTTGTGAGATAACCAGCTCTTTGTCGTATATATACCAAAACGAATGGCATCTCTGCGGCGATGCATTTCCCAAGCAAATTCCCAACCCAGCTCATCATACATCCTTCCGAATTGGACTGGATCAGTGTTTCCTCTATCTACGATTTTATAATCTTCCACATAACCATATTGATAGCAAGTATTTCCCGCTAATTGGGAGTCTGTTACTGTCGCTAATTCAGGATTATCTTTAAACGCCCTTTGGCGCACTTGAGTAACCAAAGTACCAGCCCCGGATTTTCCTGTACGTAACAAGCATTCGGCTTTCATCATCATAATTTCCGCATATCTGAATACAGGAATGTCTGTGTTTGAACTGGAATATGAATTTTCAGCGACCTCAAATTTATTCATTCTGTAGCCTTCCAACTCACTGGTATAATTTCCGCTAGGAATATCCTTCGTGTAGATCAGGGGTTCTCCCATTTTATCATAAGTTCCGTATAAAGGAGTACCATCAGCGGCCAATTGTTGCCCCATAAGCCAAGTATCGGCTAAACGTGAATCTTTTTCATTGTAAGTGTCTATGAATTGAGTAACTCCCATGGCAGATCCACATCCCCAAGGTGTATCAATCGTATTGTATTTCTTTTTTAGTTCACCGTGCCAAGAAAACATAAATATAC
>ERZ773277.2397-NODE-2397-length-12611-cov-3.891048_pt1 | contig 12611 bp, 9 predicted proteins | sample MGYA00511957_ERZ773277 | MGnify/ENA primary metagenome ERZ773277 (study PRJEB29015, sample SAMEA2737800) | human gut metagenome | biome: human gut; feature: human-associated habitat; material: faeces | place: China | collected 2012 ... | reverse complement strand
TGTTAAGGACCTTGCCGAGCAAAGCGGGCAGGACATCGCTGCCGGCGACACCGACAGCAAGGCCATGGACATGTCCAAACTGGGCGAGCTTGTCCCCATGCTTGCCATGCTGCCTCAGGGCATGGTAGACGATGCCATTGCCGCTGCCGCCGCCACGCCGGAAAGCATGCTCAGCCAGACGGCCGCCGTGTTCACCAAAGGCTTTTACATGCAGCTTGGCGCGGATACAGACGCCATGCAGACAAGCTATATCTTCCGCACCGGCGGCAAAATGCTGCTGATGGCCCTTCTGCTGGCCGTGTGCGCCATCAGCGTCGGCTTCTGCGGCAGCCGCATGGGCGCGGGCATCGCGCGGGATCTGCGGCGGGATATTTTCGCAAAAGTGACCAGCTTTACCAACAATGAATACGACAAATTCGGCACCGCCAGCCTCATCACCCGCAGCACCAACGACGTGACGCAGGTGCAGGGGCTTGTAACGATGGGCCTGCGTATCATGTGCTACGCGCCCATCATCGGAATCGGCGGCACCATTATGGCCCTGAGCAAAAGCGTGAGCATGGCGTGGGTCATCGCGCTGGCCGTAGTGCTCATTCTGGGCCTCATCTGCACGATCTCCGCCATCGCCATGCCCCGCTTCAAGATCATGCAGCAGCTGGTGGATAAGCTGAAAGCACTGCCGCAGGTTTCTGACGTCAGCAGCGACTGGCAGGATAAAGGGCTGGCGGCGTACGTGAACGTCAACCGCGACACCGCCAGCCGTCTGGGCATTACCATGTCCGACGTGGATAACGCCCTGTATAACGCCTTTGGTCAGCGACTGATCTCCACCATTTACACCCAGGCCAACCAGTATCGCGTGGTGCTTGAACATAACACCGAGAACACGCCCGGGCTTGCCGCGCTGGACTCGATACGCCTGACCAGCAGAGACGGCGGGATTGTGCCGCTCAGCGCCATTGCCAGCGTGGAAGAGCGCCACACCCCGCTGTCGATTAACCATCTCGATCAGTTCCCGTCCACCACCATTTCGTTCAACGTGCCGGACGGGTATTCCCTGGGCGAAGCGGTGGAGGCCATTCTGGGCGCGGAGAAAGAACTCAGCTTCCCATCCGATATTCAAACCCAGTTCCAGGGCAGTACGCTGGCGTTCCAGGCCGCGCTGGGCAGCACCGTCTGGCTGATTGTCGCGGCGGTGGTGGCGATGTATATCGTGCTTGGCGTGCTGTATGAGAGTTTCATCCACCCGATCACCATCCTCTCCACCCTGCCGACGGCGGGCGTGGGGGCGCTGCTGGCGCTGATGCTGGCGGGGAGCGAACTGGACGTGATTGCGATCATCGGCATCATCCTGCTTATCGGCATCGTGAAGAAAAACGCCATCATGATGATCGACTTTGCGCTGGCCGCCGAGCGCGAGCAGGGTATGGCGCCGCGCGAGGCCATTTACCAGGCCTGTCTGCTGCGTTTTCGCCCGATCCTGATGACCACCCTCGCCGCCCTGCTGGGCGCGCTGCCGCTGATGCTGAGCACCGGCGTGGGGGCCGAACTGCGCCGTCCGCTGGGCATCGGCAGGGTAGGCGGTCTGCTGGGGAGCCAGGTGCTGACGCTGTTTACCACGCCGGTTATCTACCTGCTGTTTGACCGTCTGGCCCTGTGGACAAAAAGCCGCTTCCCGAAACGTGAAGAGGAGGCGTAAGTGAAGTTTTTCGCCCTCTTCATTTACCGTCCGGTGGCGACGATTTTACTCTCCGTCGCTATCACCCTGTGCGGCGTGCTCGGCTTCCGGCTGCTGCCGGTGGCCCCGCTGCCGCAGGTCGATTTCCCGGTGATCATGGTCAGCGCCTCGCTGCCGGGCGCATCGCCGGAAACCATGGCCTCATCGGTGGCGACGCCGCTTGAGCGATCGCTTGGGCGGATTGCCGGGGTTAACGAGATGACCTCCAGCAGTTCGCTGGGCAGCACGCGCATCATTCTGGAATTTAACTTCGACCGGGATATCAACGGTGCGGCGCGCGACGTGCAGGCCGCGATTAACGCCGCCCAAAGCCTGCTGCCGAGCGGCATGCCGAGCCGTCCAACCTACCGCAAGGCCAACCCGTCCGATGCGCCGATCATGATCCTGACGCTTACGTCAGAGACCTACTCCCAGGGCGAGCTGTACGATTTTGCCTCCACCCAGCTGGCGCAAACCATCGCCCAGATTGACGGCGTGGGTGACGTGGACGTCGGCGGCAGCTCCTTGCCCGCCGTGCGCGTGGGGCTGAATCCGCAGGCGCTGTTTAATCAGGGCGTGTCGCTTGACGACGTACGATCCGCTATCAGCAACGCCAACGTGCGTAAGCCGCAGGGTGCGATTGAGGACAGCAGCCACCGCTGGCAGATCCAGACCAATGATGAGCTAAAAACCGCCGCTGAATATCAGCCGTTGATTATTCACTACAACAACGGCGGCGCGGTTCGTCTGGGCGATGTGGCGACAGTGACCGACTCTGTACAGGATGTACGTAACGCCGGGATGACCAATGCCAAACCGGCGATTTTGCTGATGATCCGCAAGCTGCCGGAAGCCAATATTATCCAGACGGTTGACAGCATCCGGGCAAAATTACCGGAGTTGCAGGAAACCATTCCGGCGGCGATTGATCTGCAAATTGCCCAGGATCGCTCCCCCACCATTCGCGCCTCGCTGGAAGAAGTCGAGCAAACGCTGATTATCTCGGTGGCGCTGGTGATTCTGGTGGTGTTTTTATTCCTGCGCTCGGGTCGCGCAACTATTATTCCCGCCGTTTCGGTGCCGGTTTCGCTGATTGGTACGTTTGCGGCGATGTACCTGTGCGGATTCAGTCTCAATAACCTTTCGTTAATGGCGCTCACCATCGCTACTGGTTTCGTGGTGGATGACGCCATCGTGGTGCTGGAAAACATTGCACGTCATCTGGAAGCGGGAATGAAACCGTTGCAAGCCGCACTGCAAGGTACTCGCGAAGTCGGTTTTACGGTGCTGTCGATGAGTCTGTCACTGGTGGCGGTGTTCCTGCCGCTGCTGTTGATGGGCGGATTGCCGGGCCGACTGTTACGCGAATTTGCCGTGACGCTTTCTGTCGCCATTGGTATATCGTTGCTGGTTTCTCTGACATTAACGCCAATGATGTGTGGCTGGATGCTGAAAGCCAGCAAGCCGCGCGAGCAAAAGCGACTGCGTGGTTTTGGTCGCATGTTGGTAGCCCTGCAACAAGGCTACGGCAAGTCACTGAAATGGGTGCTCAATCATACCCGTCTGGTGGGCGTGGTGCTGCTTGGCACCATTGCGCTGAATATCTGGCTGTATATCTCGATCCCGAAAACCTTCTTCCCGGAGCAGGACACTGGCGTGTTGATGGGCGGGATTCAGGCGGATCAGAGTATTTCGTTTCAGGCGATGCGCGGTAAGTTGCAGGATTTCATGAAAATTATCCGTGACGATCCGGCAGTGGATAATGTCACCGGCTTTACAGGCGGTTCGCGAGTGAACAGCGGGATGATGTTTATCACCCTCAAGCCACGCGACGAACGCAGCGAAACGGCGCAGCAAATTATCGACCGTCTGCGCGTAAAACTGGCGAAAGAACCGGGGGCGAATCTGTTCCTGATGGCGGTACAGGATATTCGCGTTGGTGGGCGTCAGTCGAACGCCAGCTACCAGTACACGTTGTTATCCGACGACCTGGCGGCACTGCGAGAATGGGAGCCGAAAATCCGCAAAAAACTGGCGACGTTGCCGGAACTGGCGGACGTGAACTCCGATCAGCAGGATAACGGCGCGGAGATGAATCTGGTTTACGACCGCGACACCATGGCACGGCTGGGAATCGACGTACAAGCCGCCAACAGTCTGTTAAATAACGCCTTCGGTCAGCGGCAAATCTCGACCATTTACCAGCCGATGAACCAGTATAAAGTGGTGATGGAAGTGGATCCGCGCTATACCCAGGACATCAGTGCGCTGGAAAAAATGTTCGTTATCAATAACGAAGGCAAAGCGATCCCGCTGTCGTATTTCGCTAAATGGCAACCGGCGAATGCCCCACTATCGGTGAATCATCAGGGATTATCGGCGGCCTCGACCATTTCGTTTAACCTGCCGACCGGAAAATCGCTCTCGGACGCCAGTGCGGCGATCGATCGCGCAATGACCCAGCTTGGTGTGCCTTCGACGGTGCGCGGCAGTTTTGCCGGCACGGCGCAGGTGTTCCAGGAGACGATGAACTCGCAGGTGATCCTGATTATCGCCGCCATCGCCACGGTGTATATCGTGCTGGGTATCCTTTACGAGAGTTACGTACATCCGCTGACGATTCTCTCCACCCTGCCCTCGGCGGGCGTTGGAGCGCTGTTGGCGCTGGAGCTGTTCAATGCCCCGTTCAGCCTAATCGCCCTGATAGGGATCATGCTATTAATCGGCATCGTGAAGAAAAACGCCATTATGATGGTCGATTTTGCGCTTGAAGCCCAACGGCACGGTAACCTGACGCCGCAGGAAGCTATTTTCCAGGCCTGTCTGCTGCGTTTTCGCCCGATTATGATGACTACCCTGGCGGCGCTGTTTGGTGCGCTGCCGCTGGTATTGTCGGGCGGCGACGGCTCGGAGCTGCGGCAACCCCTGGGGATCACCATTGTCGGCGGACTGGTAATGAGCCAGCTCCTTACGCTGTATACCACGCCGGTGGTGTATCTCTTTTTCGACCGTCTGCGGCTGCGTTTTTCGCGTAAACCTAAACAAACGGTAACCGAGTAAATGACAGATCTTCCCGACAGCACCCGTTGGCAATTGTGGATTGTGGCTTTCGGCTTCTTTATGCAGTCGCTGGACACCACCATCGTAAACACCGCCCTTCCCTCAATGGCGCAAAGCCTCGGGGAAAGTCCGTTGCATATGCACATGGTCATTGTCTCTTATGTGCTGACCGTGGCGGTGATGCTGCCCGCCAGCGGCTGGCTGGCGGACAAAGTCGGCGTGCGCAATATTTTCTTTACCGCCATCGTGCTGTTTACTCTCGGTTCACTGTTTTGCGCGCTTTCCGGCACGCTGAACGAACTGTTGCTGGCACGCGCGTTACAGGGCGTTGGCGGCGCGATGATGGTGCCGGTCGGCAGATTGACGGTGATGAAAATCGTACCGCGCGAGCAATATATGGCGGCGATGACCTTTGTCACGTTACCCGGTCAGGTCGGTCCGCTGCTCGGTCCGGCGCTCGGCGGTCTGCTGGTGGAGTACGCATCGTGGCACTGGATCTTTTTGATCAACATTCCGGTGGGGATTATCGGTGCGATCGCCACATTGCTGTTAATGCCGAACTACACCATGCAGACGCGGCGCTTTGATCTCTCCGGATTTTTATTGCTGGCGGTTGGCATGGCGGTATTAACCCTGGCGCTGGACGGCAGTAAAGGTACAGGTTTATCGCCGCTGACGATTGCAGGCCTGGTCGCAGTTGGCGTGGTGGCACTGGTGCTTTATCTGCTGCACGCCAGAAATAACAACCGTGCCCTGTTCAGTCTGAAACTGTTCCGTACTCGTACCTTTTCGCTGGGCCTGGCGGGGAGCTTTGCCGGACGTATTGGCAGTGGCATGTTGCCCTTTATGACACCGGTTTTCCTGCAAATTGGCCTCGGTTTCTCGCCGTTTCATGCCGGACTGATGATGATCCCGATGGTGCTTGGCAGCATGGGAATGAAGCGAATTGTGGTACAGGTGGTGAATCGCTTTGGTTATCGTCGGGTACTGGTAGCGACCACGCTGGGTCTGTCGCTGGTCACCCTGTTGTTTATGACTACCGCCCTGCTGGGCTGGTACTACGTTTTGCCGTTCGTCCTGTTTTTACAAGGGATGGTCAACTCGACGCGTTTCTCCTCCATGAACACCCTGACGCTGAAAGATCTCCCGGACAATCTGGCGAGCAGCGGCAACAGCCTGCTGTCGATGATTATGCAATTGTCGATGAGTATCGGCGTCACTATCGCCGGGCTGTTGCTGGGACTTTTTGGTTCACAGCATGTCAGCGTCGACAGCGGCACCACACAAACCGTCTTTATGTACACCTGGCTTAGCATGGCGTTGATCATCGCCCTTCCGGCGTTCATCTTTGCCAGAGTGCCGAACGATACGCATCAAAATGTAGCTATTTCGCGGCGAAAAAGGAGCGCGCAATGAAGTTCTGGCGACCCGGTATTACCGGCAAACTGTTTCTGGCGATTTTCGCCACCTGCATTGTCTTGCTGATCAGTATGCACTGGGCGGTGCGTATCAGTTTTGAGCGTGGCTTTATTGATTACATCAAGCATGGTAATGAACAGCGATTACAACTGTTAAGTGATGCGCTTGGCGAGCAGTATGCGCAGCATGGCAACTGGCGCTTCCTGCGCAACAATGATCGCTTTGTCTTTCAGATCCTGCGTTCATTTGAACACGATAATTCGGAAGATAAACCCGGCCCGGGTATGCCACCGCACGGCTGGCGTACCCAGTTCTGGGTGGTTGATCAAAACAACAAAGTGCTGGTTGGTCCGCGAGCGCCGATTCCACCTGACGGTACACGGCGACCCATTCTGGTCAACGGTGCGGAAGTTGGCGCGGTGATCGCCTCCCCCGTTGAGCGGTTAACGCGCAATACTGATATCAATTTCGATAAACAACAGCGGCAAACCAGCTGGTTGATTGTCGCCCTGGCAACGTTACTCGCGGCACTTGCCACTTTTCTGCTGGCGCGCGGTTTACTGGCACCGGTAAAACGACTTGTCGATGGCACGCACAAACTGGCGGCGGGCGATTTCACTACCCGCGTAACGCCCACCAGTGAAGATGAACTGGGCAAACTGGCGCAAGACTTCAACCAGCTTGCCAGCACACTGGAGAAAAACCAGCAAATGCGGCGCGATTTTATGGCCGATATTTCTCACGAACTGCGTACGCCATTAGCGGTGCTGCGCGGTGAACTGGAAGCCATTCAGGATGGCGTGCGTAAATTCACGCCGGAGACGGTGGCGTCTTTACAGGCGGAGGTCGGTACACTGACCAAACTGGTTGACGATCTCCATCAGTTGTCGATGTCTGATGAAGGCGCTCTCGCCTATCAAAAAGCACCGGTAGATTTGATCCCACTGCTGGAAGTGGCGGCGCATTTCGCGAACGATTCGCCAGTCGTGGCCTGAAACTGCAATTTTCCCTGCCAGACAGTATTACCGTATTTGGCGATCGCGACCGTTTAATGCAGTTATTCAATAACTTACTGGAAAACAGCCTGCGCTACACTGACAGCGGCGGCAGCCTGCAAATCTCTGCCGGGCAGCGCGACAAAACGGTGCGCCTGACCTTTGCCGACAGTGCGCCAGGTGTCAGTGACGATCAGCTACAAAAATTGTTTGAACGTTTTTATCGCACCGAAGGTTCCCGCAACCGTGCCAGCGGCGGTTCCGGGCTGGGGCTGGCGATTTGCCTGAACATTGTTGAAGCACATAATGGTCGCATTATTGCTGCCCATTCGCCTTTTGGCGGGGTAAGCATTACAGTAGAGTTACCGCTGGAACGGGATTTACAGAGAGAAGTATGACCGAGTTACCAATCGACGAAAACACACCGCGTATTTTGATCGTGGAAGATGAACCGAAGCTGGGGCAGTTGCTCATTGATTATCTGCGTGCTGCGAGCTATGCGCCGACGCTTATCAGCCACGGCGATCAGGTACTGCCGTATGTGCGCCAGACACCACCGGATCTGATCCTGTTAGATCTGATGCTCCCTGGCACCGATGGCCTGACGCTGTGCCGGGAAATTCGTCGTTTTTCTGACATTCCGATCGTGATGGTGACGGCAAAAATCGAAGAGATCGATCGCCTGCTGGGGCTGGAGATTGGCGCAGATGATTATATCTGTAAGCCGTACAGCCCACGGGAAGTGGTAGCGCGCGTCAAAACCATTTTGCGCCGTTGCAAACCGCAGCGCGAGTTGCAGCAACAGGATGCTGAAAGCCCGTTGATTATCGACGAAGGTCGTTTTCAGGCTTCATGGCGCGGTAAAATGCTTGACCTGACGCCTGCGGAATTTCGTCTGCTGAAAACGCTCTCTCACGAACCAGGAAAAGTGTTCTCCCGCGAGCAATTGCTCAATCATCTTTATGACGACTACCGCGTAGTAACCGACCGCACCATCGACAGCCACATTAAAAACCTGCGCCGCAAGCTGGAATCTCTCGACGCCGAACAGTCATTTATCCGCGCCGTTTATGGCGTCGGTTACCGCTGGGAAGCCGACGCCTGCCGCATCGTTTAGTTTTAGCGACATTATTTTGTTAGCCGGAGATGGCGTTCAGACCAGATCCGGCAACATTATCCCACGCATGGTCAGCAAACTGACATTATCTCTCCGCCCTGGCAGGCATCAGAAAATCGCTCATACTTTAATCGGTAAACAGCACCTTTAGATGCTGTTTTCGATACACAATTTCAATCAAGGAGTCATTATGGCTGGTTGGTTTGAACTCAGTAAGAGCAGTGATAATCAGTTCCGGTTTGTGCTAAAAGCGGGCAATGGTGAGACTATCCTCACCAGCGAGCTTTATACCTCAAAAGCCTCTGCGGAAAAGGGCATCGCGTCGGTGCGTAGCAACAGCCCGCAAGAAGAACGCTATGAGAAAAAAACGGCAAGTAACGGCAAATTCTATTTCAATCTGAAAGCCGCTAATCATCAAATTATCGGCTCCAGCCAGATGTACGCCACCGCGCAATCTCGTGAAACCGGAATTGCCTCCGTTAAAGCCAATGGCACAAGCCAGACGGTGAAAGACAATACGTAATTACGATGCCGGGCGTGGGTTGTTGGCGTCCGGCGCTTTACCAGATCCCCCCACAGCGCTACAATGCCCGCCCTTAAAGTGGGGGCACTCCCCTAACCGCTTCATCAGGTGAAGCGGATCTGACCTGTCATCAGAACGAGAGAATTATGTTTAAACCGGAACTCCTTTCCCCGGCGGGAACGCTGAAAAATATGCGTTACGCTTTCGCTTATGGCGCAGATGCTGTTTATGCGGGCCAGCCGCGTTACTCCCTGCGTGTGCGCAACAACGAATTCAACCACGAAAATCTTCAGCTCGGCATCAATGAAGCCCACGCGCTGGGGAAAAAGTTTTATGTCGTGGTCAACATTGCACCGCACAACGCCAAGCTGAAAACCTTTATCCGTGACCTGAAACCGGTGGTGGAAATGGGGCCGGATGCGCTGATTATGTCCGATCCAGGGCTGATTATGCTGGTGCGTGAGCACTTCCCTGAAATGCCGATCCACCTCTCGGTGCAGGCTAACGCCGTAAACTGGGCGACGGTGAAATTCTGGCAGCAAATGGGCCTGACCCGCGTGATCCTCTCTCGCGAGCTGTCGCTGGAAGAGATTGAAGAGATCCGCAATCAGGTGCCGGATATGGAGATCGAGATCTTCGTTCACGGCGCACTGTGCAGGGCCTACTCCGGTCGCTGCCTGCTCTCTGGCTATATCAACAAGCGCGATCCGAACCAGGGTACCTGCACCAACGCCTGCCGCTGGGAGTACAACGTCCAGGAAGGGAAAGAAGATGACGTTGGCAACATCGTACACAAGTACGAGCCGATTCCGGTGCAAAATGTTGAGCCGACGCTGGGTATCGGCGCGCCAACCGACAAAGTGTTTATGATCGAAGAAGCCCAGCGTCCGGGCGAGTATATGACCGCGTTTGAAGATGAGCACGGCACTTACATCATGAACTCGAAAGATCTGCGCGCCATCGCCCATGTAGAACGCCTGACCAAAATGGGCGTGCATTCGCTGAAAATCGAAGGCCGTACTAAATCTTTCTACTATTGCGCACGCACCGCACAGGTTTATCGTAAAGCTATCGATGATGCCGCTGCGGGCAAACCGTTCGATACCAGCCTGCTGGAAACTCTGGAAGGTCTGGCGCATCGTGGCTATACCGAAGGTTTCCTGCGTCGTCATACTCACGACGATTATCAGAACTACGAATACGGTTATTCAGTTTCTGACCGCCAGCAGTTTGTTGGTGAGTTTACCGGTGAGCGCAAGGGGGACCTCGCGGCGGTAGCGGTGAAAAATAAATTCTCCGTTGGCGACAGCCTTGAGCTGATGACGCCGCAAGGCAACATTAACTTTACCCTTGAGCACATGGAAAACGCCAAAGGTGAAGCGATGCCGGTCGCACCAGGCGATGGTTATACTGTGTGGCTCCCGGTCCCGCAGGATCTTGAGCTCAATTACGCTCTGCTGATGCGTAATTTCTCCGGGGAAACCACGCGTAACCCACACGGTAAGTGATTAATTTCGATTATTTTTCCCGGATGGAAAATTCTTAGAAACCGATCACATACAGCTGCATTTATTAAGGTTATCATCCGTTTCGCTGAAAAACATAACCCATAAAATGCTAGCTGTACCAGGAACCACCTCCTTAGCCTGTGTAATCTCCCTTACACGGGCTTATTTTTTATGCATAAGCCCTATCCCTGGTCACCGTCTTCCATTGACCACATCGATAGAATCTCCCTTCATAGCACGATGCCTTTCACGTAACGGCATCGTGCTCGCACAGGTTCCGGCTAAGCACAACCAGAACGCGCATGTTTGATGCTTACCAAAAAATATTCTCACTCTCCACATTTGAATGTCAGACGAGCGACGCCATGTAATCCTGCACCTTCTGTCTTCAGGTCAACTATCTGCATTTTTTTGCCCTGAGTAACACAGAAATGGGCTGCATCATTTTTTACTATATTTTCTGCACCAGATATTCTACCCCTGGCTAAAGAAGCTTCGGCTTCGGTGTAGTATTGGTTATCGAGTTTACGCTGAATATTACTTTTATATGCAAGACCAAATTTACCGATACTTGTCTCATCATTATGCACAGCACAACCAGACATAAGAAAAACACTAATTAATGATATAGCAGCTATTTTATTCACCTCACCTTCCCCCATTAAATACCAACGACACTCTCTAGTGTTTAAATATAATAATGGCATGATTATTATAATTGAATAGGATTATAATAAATGTTCTGTACAACATTTCCTACATAAGTAGGAATTACGGACATTGAGGCCCTTCAGGGTAACTCCATGGGGGCTTTAATATATTATATTGAAGATGCCACTGTTTAGTTGAATATTAGGTATATGCTCTTTTTTGAAATTTATCGGTGGCAGCCGTTAGTATTCGCTGTCCCCATTGCAAGCTCCTGGTGGTAACCACTGAATCCTCCATACTTGAACTGACTTTTTATCCTCCGACTTTCATCCTGTTCTGACTCCACCTTTTGTTTTCTGCTCTACACTATCTACAGACCAATCATAAAGGCACATACGATCATGGCAGAATTTCCCGCCAGCTTACTGATTCTTAATGGCAAAAGTACTGACAATCTACCCTTGCGCGAAGCAATTATGCTGTTGCGTGAGGAAGGAATGACGATCCATGTGCGGGTCACCTGGGAGAAAGGCGATGCCGCACGATATGTAGAGGAGGCCCGGAAGTTGGGCGTCGCAACGGTGATTGCCGGTGGTGGCGATGGCACCATTAATGAAGTTTCTACGGCGTTGATTCAGTGTGAGGGGGATGACATACCCGCGCTGGGAATTTTGCCATTAGGACCCGCCAATGATTTTGCCACCAGTGTAGGGATTCCTGAGGCACTGGATAAGGCGCTGAAACTGGCAATTGCCGGTAACGCCATTGCGATAGATATGGCGCAGGTCAACAAACAAACCTGTTTTATTAATATGGCGACAGGCGGATTTGGGACGCGTATTACCACAGAAACGCCGGAAAAATTAAAAGCCGCGCTGGGTAGCGTCTCTTACATCATTCATGGCTTAATGCGCATGGATACTCTGCAACCGGACCGTTGTGAAATCCGCGGTGAAAACTTTCACTGGCAAGGTGACGCCCTGGTCATTGGTATTGGTAACGGGCGTCAGGCCGGTGGCGGTCAGCAATTGTGTCCGAACGCGTTAATTAACGATGGCTTGCTGCAACTGCGCATTTTTACCGGCGATGAAATACTTCCGGCTCTCGTATCAACCTTAAAATCTGACGAAGATAACCCGAATATTATCGAAGGCGCTTCGTCGTGGTTTGATATTCAGGCACCACACGACATCACCTTTAATCTTGATGGCGAACCGTTGAGTGGGCAAAATTTTCATATTGAAATACTTCCGGCAGCGTTGCGTTGCCGTCTGCCACCAGATTGCCCGCTTTTACGTTAAATAAAAGCAAGCGCAGAAGCAGGATTAGCAGACCGGCATCATCCCTGGGATCTTCTGCGCTCACCCTTTTTTGTTACGCAGCTACGGCTAACGCTGCCAGTAATTCATTCATCGATAAATATCTTGCACTCGCCGCATTAAAGCAGGTTTGTTGGGCATCTTCTGATACCACAATGGTGTTTATTCCTGCCGCCTGTGCTGCCTGAAAACCACTCACGCTGTCCTCTATAACCAAACAATCTGCAGCAGACAGTTGCAATTCTCGCAGTGCAGAAAGATAAACTGCCGGATGGGGTTTCCCATGCTTTTCGTCATCAGCA
>ERZ773277.2395-NODE-2395-length-12621-cov-22.478991_pt1 | contig 12621 bp, 9 predicted proteins | sample MGYA00511957_ERZ773277 | MGnify/ENA primary metagenome ERZ773277 (study PRJEB29015, sample SAMEA2737800) | human gut metagenome | biome: human gut; feature: human-associated habitat; material: faeces | place: China | collected 2012 ... | reverse complement strand
ATACATTGATATCCGGAAAGTATCTGAAGGTATCTTGACTAACTTGATTCCACAGTTCATCAAAGCCGGCGAGAAAATAGGAACGGTTATCCTGGAGGACGGTAAAGAAGAACCTATTATCGCAGAGGAGGACATTACCATAGAAGCCGGAACTCCTGTTGCGGTAAAAATGTACGCAAGACGCGGAATCATTGACGAACGAACTCCACTATTCAGATAAGACTAAAGAATAAAAAGTGATACTAATAAAAATCCCCGGAACCGCTGTAGACACTCAGCATTCCAGGGATTTTTTACACACAAAAGTTATTATTGAAATTGAAAACTGTCTTTTTTAGGTTAGAAACGCATACCTAAAGTAAGAACCACTTTATGGTTGTTGTTCGTCACTTTCGTTCCAGGTAAATCTAAACTATCAAAAGCATAGAATGTTTCTTTATAAGTATTATACATATATGCCATGTCTACATAGAAACTTTCACCACGATAGCCACAACCCAATGTATAATTATTTGTAGCACCCGGATTAGAGAACTCCGTATCAGTACGCATTGAATTTACAGGAAGATACTTAAAAGCATCTGATTTCAAAGGAGCAGTAATATGATTATATCCTAAACGGAATGCAAATTCCGGTGCTAACTTAAATTCAGCTCCAACACGCAGTGTATGAACTGCCTTCATCATTGCTTTAATGTCTGCAGTCTGTCCCAATTCATATCCGTCCGGATCTTTCATTTTAGCTGAAGTGCGGTCTGAATATTCATACTCAACTCCCAATGCTACAGAAGAACCAATAGTATATCCCATACTTGCATTAAACTTCCACGGAGTAATTAACTTATATTCATATTCTCCTTCAGTATCATTTCCACGAGCATCATAAGGTTTGGTAATATCATTTAAATCTTCACTCAAGTCGAAACGAAGATAAGCAGTATTCCGTTCCTTCAAACTAAAGAAAGTCGGAGTATGTACAGCAGCACCAATGCGGAATGAGGATGACTCAAAAGGACGAAGAATAAAACCAAGTTTAAAATCAACTCCACTACCATCTACCCAAAAGTCATTTCCCAACGTATATCCTCCATGACCATTTCCGTCCTTATCAGTAAAGTCTTCATTATATTCACTAGTTCTGTCATAGTTTACACTATAAAGTCCTAATGTTGCTCCAACATAAAAACGATCATAAAAATTCAGCGCACCATTCAAATCAAAAGAATGGATACCTCCACTTTCTTTCGAACGATAAGACTGGCTCACAGCATCTCCTGCCTGAAAATAGGGTTCATATCCCTCAAAAGGAGGATCTTCTTTATCCTCTTTCTTCGGATCTACTTCTCCATAAACAGGATTCACTAAATGTGCATTATATCCCATGATACCCAACCAAGGCAATTCAGGATTCTGAAAAGCATCATCGCTCCTCAAAGCAGCTTCCTTGAACGGATCAAAGTCTCCGTATGAATCAAAGTTCACCATATTAGCCATCTGAACTGTTTGAGAAGTATTGAATACTCCACTCACCAGCATACTTCTATTGAAGGACTTCATTTTGCGATAATTGAAACCAAAGTTGGCAAATCTCAAAGCAGTTGTATTTCCTATTTTTGTAGAGAATACAAATCCGGCATTATCGAATGAACCATGGAACTTGTCAAGACTCGCTCCATTAGCTTTTGTTCCTGTATTATCAAAGCCAAACGACACCATAACATCATTACTGCGATAAATTCCGATACCAGCAGGATTGGTTCCCATAGTGGTTATATCTCCACCTAAAGCTCCCATGGCACCGCCCATACCTACAAAGCGGGCAGTTCCATTTAAATCACTTCCCATCCATCGATTTGCATCATAGATAGTTGTTTGAGCATTTAGAAATCCTACACTTATCAAAAGAATACAAATCGCTAATATTCTATTACTTTTCATAATCAATCTCTTTTGAAATTATAAACTATCTTCTATAGCTACCACCAGAACTACGTGAAGAACCACCACCGCCGCTACTACGTGAAGAACTGCCACTGCTGCCAGAACTACGAGAATAACTACCGCTACTACCTGATGAATAGCTACTTCCACTACTTCTTGAATAACTACCTGAATTAGAAGAGCGGGATGATGATCTGTCAGGCGTATAACTTCTTGATGGAGAAGTGGAACTTCCACGTGAATAGCTACTACTGCTACGGCTACTATTTGTTCCGGAACTTCGCGTCGAACTATTACTTCTATTATAAGAGGAACCAGAATTGCGTGTACTAGTACCAGAAGTACGTGTACTGCTTGGACGTGTATACGTTTCTGTATTTCTACGAGAGTATGAACTTCCTGAACGAACAGAGCTATTGCTACTGCTACGAGTATAATCGCGAGTACCTACAACTCTGCTATTTGTACCTGTACTACCTGAACGGCGAACACTTTGTCCAACAGAAGAATTAGCTGGTCTGGTAGTTGATGAACCGACACCTCTTCTGTAAGAAGTAGAATTATAATTTCTCGAACCAGAATAATAGGAACGATTATTACCATTAATCACACTACGTCCGGCATAATAAGGTCTTCCACCTCCGCCCCAGCCCCAGCTAGGACCACCATGCCAATGGTGATGATGTCCCCAATATCCGCCGCCATACCAGCCACCCCAGTAGCCGCCGCCCCAATAACCGGGGTAATATCCCCAAGAGTAGTAAGGACGATTCCATCCCCAGCCATAGTTCCATCCCCAGCCGTAAGAGCCATAACGCCAATCCCACCAGAGTGGATTACTGAATGTCGGGAACGCATAAGCATACATACCGTCGGTATATACATTCCAGTCCCATGAATTCGGACCGTAAACTACATCCCAATACAACGGGCTGCTGATGCTGATAGCAAAACGAGGATTGCGGAAACGGATGATACGTTCAGCGTATTCATAGTCGTCTTCCGTACCATTGAATTCGCCTGTCACCCATTCTCCGTCCAAATCCGGATTAGATTTTTCTTTTATATATAAGGTATCATTATCCATTACGAATTCATTTTCACGTGCATCGTAACGGCGGTTATATTCATCCACATCCCGTGTTCTTCCCTTACGGTCCTGAACCACTACTGTAGTACCCGGTGAAGTATAGATGTTGGTCACCTGTTTCTTCGTTTCCTTCTTAACCGGAGTTTCTTTCTTCTCCTGTTTATCTTTTGAAGGAATGAAGTAAAGGTCGTCATCAACGCTTTGTGCCATCAAGCCTATCGGGAGGCACAAGGCAAATAGCAAGAAATAAACAATCTTTTTCATATCATCTCGGTTTATGTAATTACTTAAACTTATTCATGTTACAAAGATAAGGAAGAGATTTTTCGTCCGAGGGAGATTTTCCCCAAAGGATAATAGGGAAATCCCTATTTCTAACTATCTTTGTCCATTATTCACCAGAATTAAAAACAACTATGAAGTATTTTGAGTTCACATTCCGCACCCACCCTTGCACAGAAATCGTCACTGACGTACTGGCTGCCGTACTGGGTGAAGTCGGGTTTGAAAGTTTTGTTGAGTGTGAAGGCGGACTGACCGCATATATCCAACAGACATTGTGTGATGAAAACGCCATCAAGATTGCCATCACCGAGTTCCCCCTACCCGATACGGATATTACTTATACATACACCGAAGCGGAAGATAAGGACTGGAATGAAGAATGGGAAAAGAATTTCTTTCAACCCATCATTATCGGAAACCGATGTGTGATTCACAGCACTTTCCACCAAGATATTCCCAAAGCGGAATATGACATTGTCATCAATCCTCAAATGGCCTTCGGAACAGGACACCACGAGACTACCAGCCTCATCATTGAAGAATTGTTGGACAGCGAATTGAAAGATAAATCTCTGCTCGATATGGGCTGCGGAACTTCAATTCTTGCCATCCTCGCACGTATGCGGGGCGCACGCCCCTGTACAGCCATCGACATTGATGAATGGTGTGTACGAAACTCCATCGAAAATATCGAATTGAACCACGTAGACGATATTGCCGTTTCACAAGGAGATGCCTCGTCGCTTACAGGAAAAGGACCTTTCGACGTTATCATCGCCAACATCAACCGGAATATATTACTGAATGATATGAAGCAATATGTTGCCTCCATGCATACGGATTCCGAACTCTATATGAGTGGATTTTACGTAGACGATATTACCGCCATCCGCGAAGAAGCGGAAAAGAACGGATTGACTTTCGTTCATTATAAAGAGAAGAATCGCTGGGCAGAGGTGAAGTTTGTTTATAAAGGATAAGAGTCCTGATGGATGTAGAAAAAATAGTGACGGTATATGCTTGGGATAGTGACGCTATCCCAAGCATATACCGTCACTATTTGTATCGGATAGCGTCACTATCTTATAAGGAGAAACAAAGTTGTTACGCGAACTCTTTCTTTAGCTGTTGACACCATGCTTTTATTTTCTTTTCCGCCTGCTCGGACTGATTATCCAAATCGACAACTAAACCGCACCACTGCTCACCACGCAAAGCTTTGGAACGTTCGAAAGTATAACCTTCGGAAGAAGTAAAACCAACTAAAGTAGCCTCATCTTCTTCAAATACCTCCGCCAACAGACCGATTCCATCTGCAAAATTCTCCGGATAGCGTATCTGATCTCCCAGACCGAAAATAGCAACCTTCTTACCTTTTAATTTCATTGTCCGGAGTTCCGGCAACAGTTCGTCCCAATAAGTAGGAAGTTCTCCATCAAACCAAGTGGAAGCACCCACAATGAAGCAGTCATAAGCAGCAAAGTCATTTTGCCAAGCCTGTTCAATAGGCACTGTCTCTATCTTTTCCTTACCGAATTCTTTCTGTATTTTCTCTGCCACCCAACTCGTTCTTTCGGCTTTGGTAGCATAAAATAAACCTATCTTTTTCATAATCCACACTATTTAATATTCCAATAATCTCCGGGCAGCCTCGTATATCTTGGCCTCATCCGGCAAAATTTCCTTTTCCAAAATCGGATTAAAACCGACAGGAGTAAAAGTAGAACCGACACGCTGCACCGGTCCATCGAGATAGCGGAACATCTCTCCACTAATCATAGCAGCAAGCTCCGCACCAAAACCGGAGAATACTTTATCTTCATGAACCACCAATGCCTTGCTCGTTTTCTTGACCGATTCGAATATCGCCTCTTTATCCAACGGAATCAAGGAGCGAATATCAATGACTTCCACTTTCCAGCCACCTTCTTTTTCCAATCGTTCTGCTGCGTGCAGACAGAAATGGGTGGTATTGCCATAGGTAATAATGCTTAAATCTGATCCCTCACGACGAATACGTGCTTTTCCGAAAGGTACTTCAAAATCTTCCGGCACTACTGCCGCTGCTTCTACCGAATTATACAATGCTTTCGGTTCAAGGAACAGCGTGAAGCCTTTGGATCGCATACTGGTACGAAGTAATCCGGCAGCATCATCCGCAAAAGACGGGCAGACAATACGTGCCCCCGGTAAAGTGGTCAAAGCTCCCTCCAGGTTTTGAGAATGATACAAGCCTCCACCGATATAGCCACCGGAAGCCAGACGCAGAGTTATATTCGGAGCGAATTTCCCATTGCTACGCCAGTACTCATGTGTACACTCCACATATTGTTCTACGGCAGGCCAGAAATAATCGGCAAACTCCGCTCCCTCAATCACCACATGAATTTTAGGATCAAAGCGACTCATTCCATTGGCGGTGCCTACAATATAATCTTCCGCAATCGGTGCACTGAATACACGGGCTTCGCCGAATTCCTGCTGCATACCTTTGGTTACATTAAACACGCCTCCTTTTTCCCTGTTTGCCACATCCTGTCCCCAAATAAAGGTATCGGGATTATAGCGGAATTCAGCTTTCAATGTTTCATTAATGGCATTGACCAGAAAAGTCTTCTCCCCTTCCGCCTCATGTGTACCATCTTTATATTTCTGTGGCTGATAAGGTTCGGGCATTACAAAATCATAAATGCTTTTAGGATCGGGATCGGGAGCAGCCAAAGCCTTCCGGTTGGCAGCAGACAATTCTTTCTTTGCATCAGCTTCTATTTGTTGCAGTTCTTCCTCGGTCAGACGTTTATAACGCAGCAGCATCCGGCGGAACTTCATCAAGGGATCAGCATCTTTCACATATTCCAATTCATTCTCATCCCGATACAAGGTGTGTTTATCTGAATTGGAGTGCGAACCGATCCGGACACAATTCGCCTGCACAATAACCGGATTACGGGTACTGATAGCATATTCCCGCGCTTCGGTCATAGCATTCATCGAATCGAATACATCCTTTCCGTTACAATAGATAATCTTCAGGTTCTTGAAGCCCGAGAAGTTTTCGGCTACTTTACGGTTGGCAGTCTGTTCCGATTTGGGTACGGAAATACCATACCCATTATCTTGTATTACAAAAATCACCGGAAGACGTTCGAGGCTGGCACCATTGATAGCTTCGTAAACGAATCCTTCGGAAGTAGCCGACTCTCCGTGAGAAGTGATAGCTACGCCTTTATGTCCATAATATACCATTGCTCTGGCCACACCTGCTGCGTGAAGGTCGTGTGTACCAGTAGCAGAGGAGATGTTTTCAATGTGCCATTCCGGTTTGGCGAAATGGTTCGACATGTGACGTCCTCCGCTACCCGGGTCCGTTGCTTTGGAAATACCGTTCAGGATAACTTCTTCAGCGGTCATTCCGGCGGAAAGCACGGTTAACATATCCCGGTAGTATGGGAACAGGAAATCTTCACCGAGGGTGAATACCTGACCGACAGCAAGTTGAATACCATCATGCCCTGCATAGGGAGCATGATAAGACCAACCCAAAGATTGCAACAGGTAAGACGGTGCCTTTTCGTCCAAGGCACGCCCCAATGTCATCAGATGATACCACTTTTTCAGGGTTTCTACATCTGTAGTTTTTATATCATATTTCTTTTTCATGAGTAATGAAGTTCTTAATGAATGAAACAATCAGTTATCAGCCTTTCCAATTTTCGAGATAGTCGGCTATAAAATGCAGGAAGTTACCTCCCAACATTCCATCTACTACCCGATGATCGTAGGACAAAGACAAGTACATTTTATGCCGGATTGCAATCGTATCACCCTCCGGAGTTTCTACAACAGCAGGTTTCTTCTCAATATATCCTACTCCCAGGATAGCTACTTGCGGCTGATTAATGATTGGCGTACCGAACAGGCTCTTGAATGTACCAAAATTGGTTATCGTAAATGTACCCCCATCAATATCTTCCGGCATTAATTTGTTATCCCTTGCTTTCAAGGCCAGAGAATCGATGGCAACAGCCAACCCGTTCAGATTCAGATGATCGGCATCATGCACCACAGGAACAATCAGATTTCCATCATTCAAAGAGACGGCAATACCGACATTAATATGCTTTTTGAAAAGAATATTGTATCCATCTACCGATACATTCACCTGTGGATAGGCAGCCAATGCTTTTGCCACGGCTTCCGTTATCACAGGCATATAAGTCAGTCTCACTCCTTCGCGACGGAAGAAAGCGTCTTTATTCTTTTCACGCCAACGTACCAATTTGGTAACGTCTACTTCTACTACATTGGTCACGTGAGGAGATACTTTCTTAGACATAACCATGTGGTCGGCAATAATCCGGCGGACACGATCCATCTCTTTTACTTCGACTCCAGGCATTGCTACAGGAGCAACCTTCGGACTTGCCTGTTCAGAAGAAACAGCAACTGATGTTTTGCTTGCGGCCGGGGCAGCAACAACAGATGCCGGCTTCGGTTCAACACTACCTCCTCTTTTCTTCTTTTCAATATAATCTTTTATATCTTTCTTACTCAATCGCCCTTCATAACCAGTTCCTTGTATAGCATCCAGCTCTTCTTTCGGAATTTTAGCTTCCCGCGCCAACTGAATCACAACAGGAGAGTACCAACGTTCTTCCTCTGCAACAACAGGTTTCGATGCAGTATTCGCTGATTCGTTTTTAGCAGTTTCCGCTGATGATGGTGATGATGGTGATGTTTCAGAAACATTTGCAGCAACCTGACCAGCATCGGCTTCCTCTCTTACAACTCCTTCGCTTACCGGCTCCGTTCCTGAAGATTCTTCTCCATCCAAATCAATTATAGCGACTACTGTTCCTACAGCAACCGTATCGCCCTCCTTATATAAAATCTCCACCACTTTTCCCGCTACGGGAGAAGGGATCTCCGCACTTACTTTGGCAGTATTCACTTCAAAAAGCACATCGTCTTCCTGAATCATATCACCTACCTTTACAGACCAAGAGACGATTGTCCCTTCGGTTATACTCTCGCCCAACTTAGGCATTTTTATTTCGAATTTTGACATAGACAGTAAATTTATTATTCAACCTTGATATATTACAACAACGGGCTGAAATAGAAAGTTTTAAGTTAAGTAAATTTTAACCGGATGCTGACAAAGCCAGCCCGGACATCAACGACTATATATCCACTCTTTCTGAATATATTTCCCTTCCCGGAGCTGATTAACAGCCTCTATTTCCTTCCCGGTAAAAGCACTGACAGATTGGGACTTACTGAAATACTGAAAAGCCTTCTCTTTAAAATCAGTTACAGTTCCCTCCGGTAAATAACTCCGAATATTGGTTACCTCACTCCGAACGGAAGGAACGGCATATACTGACGATAAAGTTTCATCATCAACCATCGGTTCCGGATTCAAAGCTTTATGCAATGCTGTCAGATCCGTATCATACAATAAAGTGCAATGATACAACACCCGATTCTTATGTACGCATTGCGCACTCCCTGATATTTTCAATCCATTCAGATAAATCCCCAGTCGTTCGCCTCCTTTTGCCATCAGGCCTATAGAGTTCAGGAAATCCAATGTCCGTTGCAAGTACGTAACAAATTCCGGCAATCGGGGAGCCGTTTCTATAAAAGTCAGATTGATATTGCCCAAATCATGGTACACCGCTCCCCCACCCGAAAAACGACGGGCAATATGTACTTGTTCCTGTTCCGCCCATTTCTTATCGACTTCCGACCGCAACCGCTGATGCTTACCTATTACCACAGAAGGAGTATCCTGCCAAAGCATGAAAATATTTTCATTTCCCTGCTTCAACAGATACTCTTCTGCTGCCAAGTGAAAGTAAATATCAGTAAACGGACTATAGATACATCGAATCATAGATCAAGCGGAATAAGAGTTAAAACATAATTTCGTGATAAATCTCTCCAACCGTAGGATGTGGAAACACAGTCTTCTGGAATTCCTCCACCGTGTACCCTCTCTGAATAGCAATACCTGCTATCACAATAAGTTCTGATGCCGGATTTCCCAACATGTGACAACCGATAATCTTCCCATCTTCATCCTGAATCAGCTTACAGAGTCCGTTTCCCTGTTCATTCTCCGCAACGAACCGTCCGGAATAAGCCATCGGTAATTTTGAAACACGGTAAGGAACTCCTGATTTTACCAGTTCTTCTTCCGTCTTTCCCACTCCCGCCACTTCAGGGTTGGTATAAACGACTCCCGGAACACAATCGTAATTCATCCGGTCTTCCACTCCTAAAATATGATTGATGGCGACTTCCGCTTCACGGATAGCAGTATGCGCCAATAAAGAGTAGCCTGTAATATCACCACACGCATATACACGAGGATGTGAAGTCAACAGATGTTCGTCTACTTTCACTCCATTCCGATGCAGTTCTATATTCAGCTTGTCCAGTCCTACCTTGGATAGATTTGCCTTACGTCCTACACTAAGCAAGATCTTCTCCGCTTCAATAGTAGACGTCTTGCCTTCTTTTTCTATCACAACTCCATGAGGATTTACTTCCACCACTTTCGTATTCAAATAGAAAGTGACTCCCCGTTTGGCATATTCGGCACGAAGCATACCACTGGTTTCCTTATCCATCGCTCCCAGAATCTCCGGCATCATTTCTACCACATGTACTTTCACGCCCATACTGTTGAAGAAAGAAGCAAACTCCATCCCGATCACTCCGCCACCAATAATGACCAGTGTCTTAGGGAGTTCCTTTATCTCCAAGGCCTCCTTGGAAGTCCAATAGCTGATTTCTGACAGCCCCGGTATGGGAGGAATCACTGTATCAGAGCCGGTACATACCAGCAAATATTTCACGGAATAGGTTTCTCCGTCACAAGTGATTTGTATTTTCCCCTCTTTCTCTCCTTCTATCAGAGCTTCCTTTTCTATAATAGCCACTCCGTAAGAACTCACAGTCATCTTCACACCGCCCGTCAACATTTTTACTGTTTTATCTTTACGGCTCATAATCTTGGATAAATCGAACGAAGGAGATTCGGCAGAAACGCCGTATTTGGAAGCACTCTTGATGCTATCCAGTATTTTAGCAGAATATAACAAAGTTTTAGTAGGAATACACCCCTCATTGAGACATACTCCCCCCATTGCCTTTTTCTCAAAAAGAACGGCCTTTAATCCGTTGGCCCCTGCCCGTTCGGCAGCTGTGTACCCGGCCGGACCACCACCAATAATAGCTATATCAAAGTTCATAATCGTTTTTTTTTAGTAATAATACGATTATAACAAATATGAGAAGAGATAAGTTGTAGGGAAAAGAAATACCCGTTACTTAATTGTCAGCTTTTTAAGTTCCTCTAACGAGCCATTGAACACATTCAAATCTACGTCTTCTTTAATGCCGGGGACACTTCCTACATCCGTATGTTGCCAAAAGTGCCATTTTCCCTGATACCGCACAGAGTCCACATAATAATGGGCAATCCAGTAAGGGTATGCATTGAAGATAGAGTCGTCCAGATAACGGGTTTTAAATTTATAAGAGGTATAAAGAATAGGCTTCACTCCATAATGAGATTCCACCCGGTCGAGCCAGCGTTTGATGCCTTGCTGTAATTCCTTTTTTTCCTTCCGCCCGGTCACTTCTACATCAAGTACGGGAGGTAAATCACCGGAAACAAGTTTTACCGTGCGAATAAAGAAGTCCGCCTGTTTCAAAGCATCCGTGCTTGGAATATAAAAATGATAAGCGCCACGGATAAATCCATGATTACGGGCATTGGCAAAATTTGCCTCAAATGTGGTATCGTTATGATCTCCTCCTTCTGTTGCCTTCATAAAGACAAAATGCAAAGGAGTAGCCGTCTCTTTATTCTGCAACAGCTTCTTCCAGTCAATCTTTCCCTGATAGTGAGAAATGTCAATACCATGAATATCATATCCGTCAGGGATGCAGACACCATATTCCTTTAAGCCATGGCAAGGTTTCCATCGATAAGCATAAGGGCGGATAAAGAAATAATAGAAAGCGACGGAGAAACAACCGACAATTATCACTGCCAGAATATTACGAAGCCAGGTAGGCATCACAGTTCGATGCTTCACCTGTTCCTTTTTTGAGGTACGGGAAGTCTTGGAAGAAGAAGTCGTTCCCTTTCTTTTGGTAGTGGAAACAGTTCTTTTCTTCTGTACGGCAGACATCGGGTTGTTGCGTTGCGGCATTTACTTTAAACGATCAATGTTTTTAGAGATAGGCACGGATTACACGGAATACAGGGTTATAAGAAATAACTAAAAACCGTATTAATCCGCGTAATCCGTGCCTGAAAGAACCCTTCATTGCAACTGTTGTATCAACAACTGCTCTGAAGTGTATTTATTTAGCTTGTTCCAGTTGCAAAGTCTTAGTTGCCTGGTCGCAAACTTCTGTAGGACCGAAGTATTGGATCGGACCCGGATATACATAATCCGTTTCGATAGCCCAACGTTCGCGCTGTGAAGCAAATGCTTTGAAAGGAGCACCATCCAGTTTTACCAATGCTTTCTGGATAACCGGCTTCATTTCACCGTGACGACGTTCCATGTTCATCATCATAGTAATAGGCACACCACCAGCAATCCATTCGGCAGCAGGAGCTGTTGTGTTACGTACAGAAGACATATAACCAGTCTTACCGTTAGCAATCAACATAGAAGCTGTGTAACCCAAAGAGTAGCAATAGTCAGCGTCAAAGTTTGATGGAGCAGCACAACGTCCTTCATAACCGAAGAAGTGGTGTTGAGCAGCAAATTTACCAACATACTTGCCTTCTTCTTTCCATGCAGCCAACTTAGTAGCTACCATTTCAGACAACAGTTTTTCAGTTTCGATCAATGATACCTGAACGTTTCCGTGCGGGTCACGATCCAAAGTCAACTGACGGGCAACACCTTCCGGCAGACTAGCATAAATAGCAGAGTTTTCCGGAGAAAGTTTGCGGATGATATAATCACGTTGGTGAGATTTCTTGATCTGACCGAATTCTTCAGCATTAGCAGCCAGGAAGTCGTTCAATTCAGCAATCAGGCGTTTCATGGCAGGAATGAACTCTACCAATCCTTCCGGAATCAAAACTGTACCGAAGTTGTGTCCTTGTGCTGCACGGTCTGCTACCACTTTAGCGATAGATGTTACTACATCGTCCAAAGACATATCTTTTGCTTCCACTTCTTCTGAAATGATACATACGTTAGGCTGTACTTGCAAAGCACATTCCAGTGCGATGTGAGAAGCCGAACGACCCATCAATTTGATGA
>ERZ773277.2390-NODE-2390-length-12669-cov-2.795465_pt1 | contig 12669 bp, 14 predicted proteins | sample MGYA00511957_ERZ773277 | MGnify/ENA primary metagenome ERZ773277 (study PRJEB29015, sample SAMEA2737800) | human gut metagenome | biome: human gut; feature: human-associated habitat; material: faeces | place: China | collected 2012 ... | reverse complement strand
GCCTATAGGTTTCCCGTGTCGCAACAGTGACGTGTTGATTCTCGTTGATCGCAAACGTCGGGCGGCAAAGGGTGAACAAGGAGAACTCTGTGTACGAGGTTCTTCGCTAGCTCTTGGTTATTATAACAGTCCCCAAAAGACTGCTTCAGCCTTTATACAGAATCCTCTACATAATTATTATCCGGAGACAATCTATTGTACGGGTGATGTCGTTTATGAGAATGAGTATGGAGAAATTATGTATGTGGGTCGTGTAGATTCTCAAATTAAGCACAATGGTTATCGTATCGAACTCGGCGAGATAGAGACTGCAATTCTTGGTAGTCACATGGTGGATAGCTGTTGCGTCGTTTATGACTTTGCAAACAAGAAGATTGTGATGTTCTATCAGGCTACAGAGGAACTTGACATGGCAACTTTCCGCAAGGTTATCTCTACTAGCATTCCTCGTTATATGCAGCCCACTGTGTATCATCATATCAGAGAGTTACAGCGTAATACGAACGGTAAGATTGACCGCCTGTTCTATAATAACCAAGTCAATGGATAAGATAGATTCACTTGATAAGATTAATGGCTTTGTGAGCGATATTCGTTCTTTGCGTAAGGGCTATCTGTCCAATTTCTTCTTGGATAGGAAGAAGCACTCCATATGGATAGAGAAAGGAGAGTTGTTTTACGTTTCTTTCCCTGACGGTTATTTTCTGCTCCATTTAACCGATTCGGTCAACAACCTGTTTTTTCTTACCACTACCTTGCAACAACTGGTCGGGGGATTGAAGGCTGTTTTACCTATATTGTCTGAGCAACTGGTCGTTGACATAGTGGGTGATGGAAAGATTGCGAGTCTGAAAGATGTGTTTGTGGAGCAAGGCTTCAGCGTGTATGAACAGCTCTACCGTATGAGTCGCCTCGGAGCCTTGGAGTATAAAGTGAGCGATGTCCCCAATGTATGTCTCGCTGAAGAGGCTGATGCATGTGTGGTACAGGATATGCTCCATACCAACTTTGACCCCTTGTCTGAACAGCTGCCTTGTTACGAGGAAATACTGGACTTCATATCCCGAAAGGGTGTGCTCGTATATAAGGAAAAAGGAAAGGTTTACGGTTTTATCATCTTTGAACTGAACGGGCAGACCTTATATCTGCGTTATTGGTTTGTCTTGCCCGAATACCGGGATTTAAAGATTGGTTCCCGATTGTTCAATGAATTTATGCGAGCTGGCCACGCCACCAAGCGTCAACTCTTTTGGGTGATAGCTAGTAACGAAAATGCCATTAAACGTTACCGTCATTACGGCTTTGAAGTAGAGAGACTTTATGATTATGTATTAATTAGAAATAAATAAAGGTATATAATTGCCAAGATTAAAGGAGAAAAAGATTATGAGAGAGAAAATTATTTCGATTTTGAGTGAGTTACGCCCCGAGTTCGATTTCAGCGAGCCTGTAAACTTTATAGAGGAAGGTATGCTTGATTCCTTCGATATAGTGACGCTGGTCGATACTCTCGACACCGAATACGATATCGTCATTGATGGTATTGACATCATTCCCGAAAATTTTGACAGCCTAGATAGTATTGTGAGGCTGCTGCAGAAGAACGGGGTGAACGAATGATAATCGTGTGAATGCTATTTAAATAAAAGGGGCAGTCTGAAATGAGTCAGGAAGTATCTTCAACAAATAAGCGTATAGCAAAAAATACACTTTTTCTATATGTGCGTATGTTACTTGTCATGGGGGTAAGCATATTTACTTCCCGTGTGATACTTCAAACGCTTGGTGTAGAGGATTACGGTATTTATAATGCGGTAGGTGGAATTGTGGCCGTAATAGGAGTGCTTAACGGTGCCCTGTCTTCATCAACCAGTCGTTTTCTGGCTTACGAATTGGGAATGAAGGACGCAGAGATGCTGAAGAGAACTTTCTCGGTTTCATTGAATTTGCATATGGCTGTGGCTTTTATTGTCTTGCTGTTGGCTGAGACTATAGGCCTCTGGTTCTTTTACGAGAAAATGGTTATACCGGTGGAACGACTATCGGCTGCGTGGTGGGTCTATCAGTTTTCTATTGTTACGGTGATGGTTAACTTCACCCAAGTACCTTACAATGCTTCACTGATAGCCCATGAAAATATGTCTATTTATGCCTATGTAGGCTTATATGATGCGTTTTCGCGATTAGCTATCGCTTACCTCCTTTCCTTATCTCCCATGGATGACTTAGTGTTTTATGCTTTGTTGTTAATGCTGAATACTTTTTTGATTCAGTTTTTTTATAGGTTTTATACGTATCGGCGTTATCAGGAGTGCCGTTTCAGATGGATTACGGATAAGACTTTATATAAAAGGCAGCTGGCTTATTCAGGGTGGGAGATGTTTGGCGGATTGGCATCAATAAGCCAAGGGCAAGGTATTAATATCCTTCTCAACTTATTTTTCGGTCCCATGGTCAATGCGGCACGTGCGGTGGCTTATCAAATCCAAACGGCTGTCAACCATTTTGTGATTAATTTTCTTATGGCCACGAGGCCGCAGGTAATTAAAAGTTTTGCCGAACACAATTATGAGAGGATGTACTCGCTTACGTTTAAGTCCGCACGTTATTCGTTCTTCTTGATGTTGGCATTAATCTTGCCCATCTGTTTTGAGTTGAGGTTCATATTAAACTTATGGCTGGGCAAAGCCACTCCTCCTGATACGTATGTATTCACTTTGATCATACTTTTACTCAGTCTTGCCGAGGTTTTCCGTGCGTCCATGATTATGGCCTTTCACGCTATCGGCAAGATGAAGCTGGGGAATTCGCTCAATGGAACCATAATGATATTGTCCTTGCCTATTAGTTATGCCATATTGAAAATGGGTGCTCCTGCCTATGCGGTGTTCATAGTTCTCGTCATCATTAATATAACTGTTATGATTGATGCTTATTTCATTGTCTATTCTTATGTACATTTCAACATACGTGAACTTTTAGTTGGCGCTGTTCTCCCATGTGTCTTAGTTGGTGCCTGTTCTGTAATTGTGCCTACGGCCATCGTATATTTGATGGAGGATGGATGGCAAAGGTTCATTATTCTATCCTTGCTTACAGAGGTCGTATTGATGATTCTTATCTTATACGTAGGAATAACACGTGCCGAAAGAAAAAAAATAGTCAGTTGGATTCAGACTAAGATGAGCAAGACTAAACAATGATCAGAGAATTTGTTAATACAGAAGATCTCATGAAACATTATATAAAGAACAAAATCAATACATTCATTAAGTCTTCTCATTGGTACAACGAGGTCCTTTTCAAAGACTGCGTGAAATTTTGGGAAATGAAAGAGGAGCCATTGGACGTTGTGAATCTAGGCAGCAGTTCCGGCGTATATGATTTCGATTACAGCGATATGAGATGTAAGGGAATGAACTGGGCTGTGGCGCCGCAGACGATGGTAGGCGACTTTTTGATACTCAAGCGGTACCGCAAGTTCCTAAAGGATAATGCTATTGTGTTTTATCCGCTTTGTCCGTTTACGTCGATCAGTGGAGCGGTGGATTACATAGAAGACCGTTGCTATAGTTTTTTGGACTATCGAACGATTCCCGGTGGACACTATATCCGGAATAGTAAAATAAAGGGCTATAAAAATAGCCCTATATCCATATACCCATTGGTGGAATTTATCCGTGACATAAGGACACGAGTCTTTTCGTCCAAAGACGTGATAATGAGAGATAGGCAACTGGAGCGTGATGCTGAGAATTGGATAAAGGGATGGACTGTTCAGTTTAATATCAATAACTTGAATGATAAATTCGTGGAGAGTCATAGAACGGTATATGATAGGACTATATCAATGTTAAAAGATATGATTGAGTATTGCAAAGAGGAGAAGTTAAGGCTGGTCCTGGTCATACCACCTATGCATAGATCTTTGTGCCGTAAATTTCCCGCTGCTGCCAAAGAACAACTGATAGACTCTTTCATTACAGAAGCCAACGGGGGGGAGACATGGTATTTCGACTGTATGGAAGAGCCTGGATTTTCGGATGACAAATCCTTGTTTCGCAACTGCTATTATCTTAACAAGAGAGGAGCCCTATTATTCACTAAATACATAATGGAAAAAATAGATAATAAGTAATTATGGGAATAAAGTCTTACATCGTGAATTTCTTGAAATCCCTTAAACACGGGGGAGTAAAATATGTCTCTGTTACATTTACCAATCCTGATGCCAGATATGCCAATAAGAAGGTATTTATTTCTGGCGGTAGCGAGGGATTGGGCAGAGCTATGGCTAAGGCGTACTTGGCAGAGGGTGCTGAGGTTATAGTGACTGGAAGAAGTAAAGAAAAACTGTCAAACTTCCAGCTTTCCGAAAGTAATGCCAAGCTTTATACGTTGGTATGGGACGCCTTGGATTTTGACTCTTATAAGCAGAAGTTCGATGAAGCCGTTTCTATGATGGGTAGAATCGACATATTCGTGAACAATGTAGGAGGTGGGATGTCTAAGTATGAACCGTGGAATGCATATACTGCGGAAGTACTGGACAGGACATATGATATCAATACGAAAAGTATGTTTTTGATGTGCCAAATGGAAGGGCTGTATATGATAGACAATAAAATCAAGGGGAATATACTCAACATTACCTCTATCGCCGGCTACCAAAGACTTTTCGACCCTTATGCCGTGGCCAAGTGGGGCGCTCATAGCTTGACTGGTGGAATCGCAAGAAAACTTATTGCTTATGATATCGTGGTGAATGGTATTGCGCCTGGCACATGCCTTACCTCCAATCCAGCGTTGCCTCATAATAGGAACTTTGAAGACAACGCTTATTTCCAAGGACAGCCGAGTAAACGTTTTACAATGCCTGAGGAAATAGCTAAAACCGCTCTCTTTCTCACTAGTGGCGAAGCAAGGCAAATTGTTGGCTATATAATCCCTGTAGATGGGGGTGTCTTGATTTGAACGTACTGATTGGCTATTGGATATCCGGTAAAGTATATTAATTGAAAGAATGTGTTTTTGAATGTTCATATTCGTTGTTATGTATGATTAAAATCCAAGAACAATGGTGAGAGACTATTCTATTGATTCGGTAAAAGGTGTATGCTTATTGCATATGTTCGTCCTGCATATTTTTATAATATATGGTTTTTTTGATGCAAAAGGTGCCGCATCCGAATTCTATTTTAATGCCCTAAGTTTTTTTATGTCCTCTTTTTATTTTTTTAGCGGCTTTTTCTTCAAAAGCCCTGAGAATGGAAATGAGATGAAGTATATTAGGAGTAAGGTTAAGAAGTTTATCATACCGCTGATAACATGGTCTGTCATTTCTTTGCCCTTTGTTTATTGTAAGGATTATTCATTAATAGATATTAACATGGAGGGGTAAAATGGTTTGAGCTTTTCACGTTCGTTCTTCCATTGGGATGTTTACGTTCAAATGATGCTTTGTGGTTTCTTTCGTCACTGTTTTTAGTGAATGTTAGTTGCTAAATTTGTGCCCAAGACGAAGATGAGACACTTTACTCATCTGTCAGCAAATGTTGTAAAGCCATTTAGTTTACCCAAGGCTAAATGTAAAGCTGTTTAGTTCACCTAACGGAAGTTGTATAGCATCTTAGTGAACCAACCTAAAGAGTGTAAAACGTATTAGTTAATCACATTCAAATCTGACAAGCATTTCTAGAGACAGTCAGTATGAAAGTCCCTCTACTTACTTGACCTGATAAGACTGAGAAAGAAGAACTTGTTTATCCTGTTTTAACTAAAATAAGAAAGAAGATAAAAATATGGATCATGAAAATAGGAATATTGACACAACCTCTTAGAGGTAATTATGGCGGAGTTTTACAGAATTGGGCCTTGCAGCATATCTTGATTCGGTTGGGGCATGAGCCGATTACTATTGACATCCTTCCTCGTCCTTCGATTGGAAGATTTATTCTTTCTACGATCAAATCCTTGCTTCTTTGGTTTATTCCTTCACGCAGGAGAAGATTTAAGAGATGGAGAGAGAGAAGGATGCCGCTATTTGAGGAATTTGTGAGTAAAAATATTATCAAGACTCCTACTTGTAGAAATTATTCGATGGAGATGATTAGAGAATATGGTTTAGAAGCATTGTTGGTAGGTAGTGATCAAACGTGGCGTCCGATATATAATGTGAATCGTTTGTCGGATATGTTTTTGCATTTTGCGGGGAATTTTTCGGGAAAAAGGGTTGCCTATGCTGCTTCTTTTGGCGTAGACTATTGGGAATATTCAGAAAAACAAACCTCCGTTTGTTCCTCTTTAGCTCAGCTTTTTGATGCCGTATCTGTGCGAGAGACAAGTGGAGTGGCTCTTTGCGAGAGATATTTGGGAATAGATGCTGTGGCAGTACTCGATCCCACGTTACTTGTTAGAAAGGAGACATATGCGGAGTTGTGTATGAAAGTTCCTGTTTTTAAGAAGAGATATCTTGCTGCTTATGTGCTAGATTCCGCAAAGGAAGTAGATCTGATAATCACAGAAGAGGCGAAAAAAAGAGGATTGCCTATCCTTCGTTATTCCGCTTATGGACAGGCCAAGCTGACAATAGAGGAATGGATCGCTATTTTTCGTGATGCTAGTTTTGTAATTACGGATTCATTTCATGGAACAGTATTCTCTATTATTTTCGAAAAACCTTTCCGTTGTGTTGTGAATGAGAGAAGAGGTGGTGTTCGTTTTGCTGATTTGTTAGAAAAATATCATTCTGGTAAGCTGGTGGAGTGGCGTGAAAAGAGTCTTGATTTTTTGCGAGAGGCGTTGAATGGTTGACGGTATGGATGTAACGGTAAATGAAAATATTCTTAAGGATAACCTGTCTTTTATAATTTGATATCGTGCTTTCAGTATTTATTTATACATTTATAATGTGTTTTATGTTTTGCTGTGCTTCTATTGCATCTTATAGAGAGCATGTAACTATACATAAAAATCTGTTTTTTAGATGGGAGATAATCCTTATGCTCCTTTCTTTTGCTGTTGTATTTGGGATGCGATACGATGTCGGTGAAGATCATTTAGGTTATTTAGATGGATATATAAATCCATTTCTTCATAAGGAATATGAACCTTTGTTCGCATTAATTCGTGATACGCTTAGTAATGCAGGTGTACATCCAATCGTTTTTTTTGCGGTTTGTGCTTTCATTCAAGTGTTTTGTCTTTTCTATTTTATGAAAGACTGTAAATTCTTGTATCCTGCTTTGATTGTATCTCTTTTTATGGGTCAATTCTTTATTCATTGGATGAATGGTATTCGACAAGATATTGCAGGTTGTATATTCTTATGTGCTATTACTTGTGTTATAGATAAGAGGATTGTAGGATTCTTTACTCTTGTGTTGATTTCTGTTGGTTTTCATTATTCTGCTGTTATATTATTCCCATTTTATTTTCTATATCTGAAAAAAGATCACTATTTTAATAGTATTAATGTTCAATATTTATTGCTTTTTGTTGTGTCTTATGTTGCTATATATAATGTTGATTTGTTGACAAATATAAATGATACTATATTCTATTTAGCTACACTTTCTGGATATGAAATGTATACTGAAGATGTGCTTTATCGATTTGCGGATATTACGAAAACAGGTGTAAGTATGTATGTTTTTATTTTATTGGATCTGATTATTGTATCATATTGTAAAAAAATGAAATGCTATTATTATGGGAGGAAATTTAATATAATATATGATTTGTATTTTTTTGGAACTTTGGCTCAGATTGTTTTTGTTAATAATTTGGTTTTAGCTAGGCCGTTTCGTTATTTTAGAGGATTTAAACTTGTGGTTATAGCGTGTTTGATATTCTTCTTGTATAAGAAATCAAGACAGAGTATTAATGCCGCTGTTCTTTTTATGGTTGTTGTATTATTGCTAATATTATTTGCTGCTACAATTAAGAATGAACCCTTTCATTTTATGCCTGTATGAAAAAAATTAGTATTGTTATTCCATGTTATAATTCGGAGAATTATATTTCTATATGTATAGATGGCTTAAAAAAACAATTGTTTGATGACGTTGAATTCATATTTGTAAATGATGGATCTACAGATCATACGTTAAATTATATAAAGAAATTTGAACGAGAAGATGATAGAGTTGTTGTTATAGATAAACCTAATGAAGGTGTATCTAAAGCAAGGAATGATGCCCTTGATGTTGCCCGTGGTGAATATGTGTATTTTTTGGATCCGGATGATTTTATTGATGCTTCTTGGTGCGAAGAGATGTATGTGCTAGCAAGTAAATATCATGCTGATATTTTGATTTTTAATTTTTACAATATAGTGAATGGAATCAAACATTTTTGTTTGACTAATATTCCTGTTGGGGTATATAATCTTGAAAATATTTTGATGTTTGTAGATTATCTTCCAATTACACCTAAGTTGTATAGGCGAGAAATAATTAAAAATGTTAGATTTAATACAAATATAAAAGTAGGTGAGGTCTTTGATTTTTTTATAGGAGTATTGCTTAATACGCATAGAATATATGTTACTGATAGATTTTATTATAATTATGTTCGACATATAGATTCTGCTACTAAAAATCTAAATATGAATGTGGATTTATCAATTGTTGATACATTATATAGTATAGATGAACGAGTCCGTAAATCCGAATGTAAAATAGTAACTAGCAAATGTTTTGTATATTCTGTTTGTAAGTTGCTTAATGGATTTGTTTTTAATAAGTATGTGAAAGTTGTAGCACTAGGTAAGGCTCGTGATTTAGTTGATTATGTATATACAGATTCTTTAGTGCGAAAGTATATAAAGGAAAGGGTACGGATGACTTCGTGGAGTAGTCCTGCTAAATATTATTTTATGTTATTGTATGTTTCTCCTAAACTATTGTATTTTATTTTGAGGAGTTGTTTGAGGTTGAAATTTATTAAGTGAGTTATAGATGATTTTGATCAAAGAATATTGATTTATAAGCTAAGCGTTATGAAAAATCTCATAATCATTGCCGCTGGAGGCATGGGACGTACTTTATATGACATGTCTCGTGAGAGTAGGGGGTATGGCGAGGAGTTTGTTGTGAAAGGATTTATAGATGACAACCTCTATGCTTTAGATGGTTTTACAAACTATCCTCCTATTTTAGATAGAATAAGTACTTATATTCCACAAAAAGATGATGTTTTTGTATGTTCTATAGGTGGGGCAATTCGCAAGAAATGTATGGAAGAGCTTATAAATAAGGGTGCTTTATTTATAAGTCTAATTCATCGCACGGCACGTATTGGAACAAATGTGAAATTAGGTGTAGGAAATATAGTTGGAGCGTACACCAGTATTGGGGCAGATGCAAAGATTGGTAGTTATAATTTGATACAATCTTATACGGTAATAGGACATGATGTACAGATGGGAGACTGGAACCGGGTTGATACCCATGTTACCTGTGTGGGAGGAACGGTAATAGGGAATGAAGCGGATATTTATACTTCTTCTGTCTTGAATCATGGAGTTGTAGTTGAAGATAGGGCACATGTGGGTGCATGTAGCTTTGTTATAAGGCGTGTAAAAGAAGGTACAACTGTAATGGGGAATCCGGCTAAGAAATTAATGTAAAAGCTAAATAAATAAGAATATGGAAATGACTGATTTTATCGAGAAATTGGCTGAACAATTTGATGATGTAGATGCTGGTTTATTGACTACTGAAACTAAGTTTCATGAGTTGGATGATTATACTTCCTTGGTGGCTCTGATGATTATCTCCATGATTGATGAAGAATATAATGTGACGGTTACGGGTGATGACATGAAGAAACAGGTAACCATTGGCGATTTGTATAATTTGGTATCTTCTCGTCTGTAATGTATAATCCTTTTTCTTTAGAAGGTAAGACGATACTTGTAACGGGTGCTTCTTCCGGCATCGGTAGGGCAACGGCTATAGAGTGCGCTAAATTGGGTGCAACTCTAATACTGACAGGCCGGAACGTACAAAATTTGCATGAAACGCTTCAAACTCTTGAAGGAGGAAAGGAACATCGGTTCATTGTCGCTGATTTGTCTAAGGAGGACGAATGTGGTGAATTGATTGCTTCTTTGCCTATGTTGGATGGCTTTGTCTGTAATGCCGGTATAGGAAAGATGATTCCTGTACAGTTCTATTCGTCTGAAGTATTGGAGGAAGTATTTGGAGTCAATGTATTTGCACCCATGCTTCTCATGAAATTATTGGTACGAAAAAGAAAGATGAAGAATCCATCTTCGGTAGTTTTTACGGCTTCTATTTCCGCTTATGGTAATGTGGCTCCTGCCAATGGAATTTATGGGGCTTCAAAGAGCGCTTTGAGTACTTATATGAAGTATGCGGCTTTAGAATTGGCCGGTAAGGGTATTCGTTGCAATGCTGTGCATCCCGGAAGGATTCAGACACCATTGATAGAAAATAAACTTTTGACAATGGAAGATGTAGCTAAAGATATCGACGTGTACCCGTTAAAACGCTATGGAAAGCCCGAAGAGGTGGCTCATGCTATTATCTATTTATTGTCGGATGCTTCATTATGGGTTACAGGTACCCATTTAGTGATTGATGGAGGACGTAGCTTGAAATAATAGAGATGGGAAGATTTTTAGAGAATAAAGTATGTATCATTACCGGTGCTGCACAGGGTATCGGAAAATCGATAGCAGAACGTTTTGTCGGTGATGGTGCTATTGTATATGCTTGTGACCTACAAGAAGGAAGTATGGATGTATGGGCGGAACAATGTGTGGCTGTACAAGGAATCGGTGTAATACCGTTGTATTTTGATGTGACGGATGCTGCAGCTGTCAAGTCTGCTTTTATGTCGATATTCAAACGAGAAGGTCGTATTGATGTACTGGTTAATAATGCCGATGTGGTGTTTAATAAGAAAATCGGCATGATTGTTCGACCGGAAACAGAACAGATGTTCCGGGTAAATGTGATTGCAGTCATAGAAATGGTACAGTTGGTATCTCGTTTAATGGCTCGTAATGGTGGTGGATCGATTGTGAATATCGCATCTGTTACGGCAGTATTGGGGTCTCCCGGTCAGTCTGCCTACTCGGCTACCAAAGGGGCTATTATGTCGTTTACCAAATCAGCTGCTAAGGAATTAGCTCCTTTGGGAATTAGAGTCAATGCCGTAGCGCCGGGTATCGTGAAGACGGAACGATTCTCTGAATTGTATGAGGAGAGTGGTGAGAAGATTGATACACGTATTCAGAAAATAGCTTTGGGACGTTTGGGTACACCGGAAGATGTGGCGAACGCTTGTGCTTTTCTTGCCTCTGACAGGGCTTCCTATATTTCCGGTCAGATATTGGGCGTGGATGGTTGCGCTTCCATTTAGAATAAAATAATCAGATGATATTAGGTTTGAATGAGCGACCGCAGGATGCGGTTGCCGCAATAGATGCTTCGGGGGCTGTCTTGAGGTATGGGGAATTGTTATCCTTTTCAGAGAGGATCGGCTCTTTGCTTCCAGTACGTTCCTTATTGTTTCTGTTGACAGAAAACAATGTGGGGGGATGGGGTCTATTCATTCGGGTAATGTGCCTTTGATATTGAACGCTCATATCGAGGAGGGGCTTTATCATAATTTGTTTGAAATATACCGTCCCTCTTATGTGTGTCTTCCTACAAGAATGGCATCCGCATTGCGATATGAGATCGTGTGTGAGTGCTATGGCTATACATTGTTGCATACAGGTATGGAGCCTTGTACGCTACATGCCGACTTGTCTCACTTGTTACCTACTTCCGGCTCTACGGGAAGTCCTAAGTTGGTACGCCATAAGTATGAGAATATAGAGGCGGCAGCTTTGAATATATCGACTTTCTTTGGACTTACGTCTGATGACAGGCCCTTACTGGTGTTGCCTTTGTATTATACGATGGGATTGTCAGTCGTATTCAGTCATTTGTATGTGGGCTCTACTGTATTGATAACGAATCAGAGCATGACGGACAAGGCTTTTTGGAACTTTATGAAGGAACAACGGGCAACTAGTTTTACGGGAGTGCCTTACAGTTTTGAGATATTGAACTTAATGCGCTTTTTCCGGATGGATTTGCCGGATCTGACCTTACTTACTCAAGGTGGTGGTAAAATGTCTCGTCAGTTGAATTTGAAGTTTGCCGAATATTGTCGTGACAACGGGAAACGCTGGATCGCGACTTATGGACAATCGGAGGGGACTGCTCGTATGGCTTATTTACCTGCGGAATGGGCCATTGAGAAAGTCGGCAGTATAGGCCGGGCTGTACCTAATGCGGAGTTGTCGTTGATAGATAGTGAGGGAAATCGTATAGAGGGGGCCAATACCGAAGGTGAGATGTGTTATCGAGGTAAAAATGTGACGATGGGATATGCCCGTAGTCGGGAAGACCTGTCGCTGGGTGATGAACGCAATGGTTTTATGCGTACCGGTGATTTGGCTTATCGGGATGAGGATGGCTGTTACTACATAGTGGGGCGCATGGGACGTTTCTTGAAACTGTTCGGTATGCGCATCGGATTGGATGAGTGCGAGCAGATAATCAAAGGAAAATATCCGATAGAATGTGCTTGCGTAGGTACGGATGAGAAGATGACCGTTTACTTGACTGATGAGCGATATGCGAT
>ERZ773277.2363-NODE-2363-length-12786-cov-12.593119_pt1 | contig 12786 bp, 11 predicted proteins | sample MGYA00511957_ERZ773277 | MGnify/ENA primary metagenome ERZ773277 (study PRJEB29015, sample SAMEA2737800) | human gut metagenome | biome: human gut; feature: human-associated habitat; material: faeces | place: China | collected 2012 ... | reverse complement strand
ATCTCTCTTTTCTTTTTTCTTAATTTTGTCCAATATCTATTGTAGCACTACAAAATCTTATCCGTCTATCCACCGATACCACTTGAAATTAGACTGATTTTATGCTATAATCAGGCTGTATTCAGTCTAAAAGGAGGCCGATTATGGATAGCACCATTATTTATTTGGACACATATGTCTTGCAACAAGACATGAGAATTAGACTCCCTAAAGCTATTTTAGCCAATCTCGGTGCGGAAAAGGGCGTTAGTAAGTTTGATGTTTTTCTCGATACAAAAAACAAAGAACTAATCTTGAGACTCAACAAGGACACGGAGGAAAAGTAAGCATATGCGATTCATTGGAAACAAGACCCAGTTATTAGAAAACATTAAAGAGGTCGTAGATAAGCACGTCACTGATGCTCATTCCTTCTGTGATATTTTCTCTGGCACCGCCTCAGTAGCACGTTTTTTTAAGCAGTGGTATGAAGTTTATTCAAACGACCTTCTGTATTTCTCTTATTGCCTTCAGCGGGCAACCATAGAGAATCCAGACAAGCCATCTTTTGCAGCACTCTCCAAAGGCACGGGCATACAAGACCCTATTTCATACTTTAATGATATGTCAACAGAAAACATGGAGTCGTTGCCAACCGAAAAACGTTTTTTCCAAAATAATTATGCGCCAACTGGAGGACGTATGTACATAACGGACTCTAATGCGTTAAGGATTGATTTTGCACGCAACACCATAGAGTCATGGAATCAAGCGGGCCTCCTTTCTCAGGATGAGTACTATTACCTTGTTGCAAGTGTTATTGAAGGAATTCCGTTTGTTTCGAACATCGCTGGTACTTATGGAGCCTTTAACAAAACTTGGGACATTAGATCAAACAAGCTGTTTGTGTTGATAGATCTACCGGTCTTTAACAACGGCATGAACAATAAATCCTATAACGAAGATGGAGTTCAACTTTTGCACCACATTTCTGGTGATATTCTTTACATTGACCCACCTTATAATGAAAGGCAGTATCTTCCTAATTACCATGTGTTAGAAACAGCTGCAAAATATGACTTCCCTGCATTGCGAGGTGTTACCGGACAAAGACCGTACGAGCTTCAACGATCCGACTTTTGTTCAAAGAAAACTGTTGTCAGCGCATTTGATGCCTTGCTCGCAAATGCAAGCTTCAAGCATATTATCTTGAGTTACAACACTGATGGAATAATGACCTTATCTGAGATTGAAGCAACAATGAAAAAACACGGAATTGCATCGACATTTGAGGTCAACTACATCCCATACCGCCGCTTCAAAAGTAAGAGCATTGTCACCAGAACCGAGGAATTGAAGGAAATGCTGATTTATATCCAGAGGGAGGTGTAATTATGCCGAACTATATCAAGAGCCCTATGAATTACACTGGTGGAAAGTATAAGATACTTGAACATATCATTCCGAGTTTCCCGAAATCGATCAATAACTTCGTTGATCTTTTTGCGGGAGGATTAAATGTTGGAATAAATGTACAGGCGGATACAATCTATGCAAACGACCAGATTACATATCTGGTTGATCTGTATAAGCTATTTCAAGATACCCCCGTTGACTCGTTATTGTCAGCAATTAAGGAACGGATTGCTTATTTCAATCTCTCACAAACAAACGCAGAGGGATACAACGCTTTAAGGGCAGAATACAATCAGTCGAAATCCTTGCTGGATCTATTTGTACTAACCTGCTATTCGTTTAACCATCAGATTAGATTCAATAGCAAGCATGAGTTCAATACACCTTTTGGCAAAGAACGGAGTTCCTTTAATGAATCTATAGAGCGAAACTTAGTGTTGTTCTGTACCGCTTTGCAGAAAAAGAACATTATTCTTTCAACCGGTGATTTTAGAGATTTTGATTTCGCACGCCTCACCAAAGGAGATGTTGTTTATTGTGACCCTCCTTATCTAATCACCACGGGGTCATATAACGATGGAAAGCGTGGGTTTAAGGACTGGACAGAATCCGAAGACTCAGATCTTTTGGCATTGTTGGATAAGCTAAACGAGCGTGGTATTCTGTTTGCTCTTTCAAATGTTTTTGCTCACAAAGGCCAAACGAATGATGCACTTATTGAGTGGAGTAAAAAATATAGTGTTCTGTATATAGATAAGACCTATTCCAACTGCAGCTATCATTTTAAGGACCGTGGGGCAAAAACCGTAGAAGTATTAATTACGAACTATGAATGGGAGGAACCCAAATGCGAACAGATGACCTTGATGCTGTAAAGAGCAAGCTGTATGAGGAATCCGAACCGTTCCTTTCAGCTCATCCTAACTACGATATAAGCACTCTTCCATCATGGGTCGCAGAAAATATAGAAGTTGCACGTGTGTATGGTAACAGTAAAAAGGGAGTAATTCTACCTGATGGGCGAAAATACCATCTTGATAACCACCTAAACGATCTAACCGGGAGAGAGTGGACATTTTTTATTAATTCCGTTTTTTCCACGCATTATCCTACCAGCGGAAAAGAGGCATATGCCCACCACATAAGGAAAATACATCCTACGCCCAAACCGCCACAGCTTATGCGTGACATAATCCAGTTTTTTACCAAAGAAAATGAACTCGTCTTTGACATCTTTATGGGTGTAGGCGGCACTCTTCTTGGTGCGGCTTTGTGCAACAGGACAGCCGCCGGAATAGATTTGAATCAAGATTACCTGACAGCCTATCATGCGGCTGCAGCAGAACTCGGTTTGGAAGACTTCTCTACAGAATGTGGTGATTGTTTAGAAATACTTCGTGATGAAGAAAAAATGGCGTCCTTAATGTCCGGAAAAGAAATCAGTCTTCTTTTGTTTGATCCGCCGTATTCAAATATGATGAGCAAGGAGAAAACAGGAGCTGATATAGCAGTTTACGGAAAAACTGCAACACCTTTTTCTGATTCTGAAAAGGATCTTGGTAACATGGAGAGGCCGATATTCTTGTCAAAGTTACGAGAGTCGGTGGAATTAGCTCTTCCTTACATCAAGTTTCGTGGCTATGTAGTGCTCTTTATCAAGGACCTACAGCCAAGCAAAAAGGAGCCAAATTTGCTGCATGCAGAGGTTGTTAATGAACTGAACAAAATATCGAACCTATATTACAAGGGCATGAAAATATGGGCAGACGAATCCACCAAACTGTACCCGTATGGTTATCCATTCAGTTTCGTTGCCAATCAAATCCATCAGTACATCTTAGTATTTAGAAAGGAGAAGTGATCACTCACTTCTCCTTTTTGAATCTGGTCAGTACATATTTTTCCAAGTCGAGTATCGGGCGTAAGTCGCTGTCATACATGACATAGTTATCAAGATATCCTTGGTTTTCTATTCGACCTTTCCTGATCAGGTCTTTGTATGAAAACCAGCCAAGAATTACAACCGTATTGCTCTCACGAAACAATCTGACAGAAATATAGATGTCTTTAGGATGATTTTCGGCCTGTTCGACCATTTCTAAAGTGCGTATATGAAAATCCTCTGTACGAGTTTTTACATCTACTTTTAGTTGTTCGTTCTCATTCACGAGCAAAAAGTCAAACTCATCTCGTTCATCATATGATGAAGTATCCTCAATAAAGCTAATGTGATTATCGGTCAAAAGAATCTTAATCGCTTTTTCTCCAAGCTTCCCCTCAAACATCTTCTTTTCCTTGTTGCTAAGGCCTCCGGGATGGAAGTCGTGCCTGTTTGAAGTGAAAGCTCTTGCTTTTCTTGCATAAGAAACAGCCTCATCATAAAGACTCCCGGTTATCACATAGTTCTCTCGAACAATCAAATCCTCACACCCGTTTCTGCAAAGCATCTTCTTATACACTGCGGAGCATTTTTGTTGATTATGATGCGACCGTTATCTGCAAGATAAAAGAGGACTTTCTCATGAGGAATAGACGCACAGTTGCCCCCGAAAATGCTAACACAACGCATAATTGTAACATTTCCGTATTCAGGATAGATGTACTCCTGCTCAATGCTATCGTAGTTTTCTATTTCTTCAATACCCAACTGAAGTGTTGAAAGCATTTTGCCCTCAACAAGAAGAATGAAATTTGTATCTTCATCGTAAAGAACCACATCTGGTAAGTAAAGATTTACTCCATTACGGTCCTTTTTTGGCAGGGTAACAAGACGACCGGTCTTAGTTCTGAAATAACCACGTTCGCAACCGGCATGGTTTTCATAGACACAATACATACCATGATACATCGTCTGCACATGAAGAAGAATATCTGCCATCTTTTCAGATTTCTTCTCATAATGCCAATATAGTTCTGGTAAAATGACGTGGTTTGGCATTCTGATTCCGTCGAGGCGCATGCCAAGAATACTGCAGATATATAGGAACTTATTCTTGCCCCTTGTATGATCAACGTAGGATTGCGTAACACCGTGAAGCGTTACAACAATATCCTTATCCCATCCCAGCTTGCGAATACATGCTGATATCATTGAAAGAGCACCGATATTAGGATCATGCCCTATGTTTCCAGCATCTGCCGGTTTTGCTAACCTACCAGACACTTCAATTCGGTCAGCATACTTCGTTATTGTAATTGGCACGTTCCCAGCAGGCGGTTTCCTCATTCCTGCCTTGAAACGGATCAATTCATCAAGGCTTCTAAACGGCCTAAACCAACGAGAAATATCTTTTCCAACTATTGTAACGCCAAGTGTGAGAAGAATATTTGTACCGAACACGCTCGTGTCTGACGGTTTCTTTTCTTCACGAGCTTCGAGCTCCTCATTGTAGAGCATATACAGCTTTACGTTCTGGTAGTATGGAGTTATGTATACAAACTTTGAGCCCCTCTGATAGACACCAGTATTTCGTGACTCATCATCGCTCGTTTTCGTCTCCTCAATTGCCATTATTAGGTTGTCTTCATTGCTTCCTTCTGTTGGTGCATACTCTTGCTTAAAAAGAAGGAAATCAAGGAAGCTGGAACTGCCGCTAACCGTTTTTATGAAGATATCTGCAGCACCGGCCACTGCAAGCCCCTCAACTTTATAAACAAACTTAAAAATACCATCGACGATGATGGGCTTGATCTTAATCTCGTTATGTACAGTGATTCTGTCGTCAAAATCCTTACAGTACATGTCAACGATTTGATTAACTACAGACGGCTTGGGCCTTTCCTCTGTGAGAAGCCATAAATTATCCATTCTTCTTCCTCCCGTAAATCTTTCTCTATTGATTCCATAAGTAATACGCTTACTGTCATTCGTTAACGAACAACTCTGTCGGCGTGCATCACGAATTACTGGTGGTTGTATATAATCAACATCATCACATTCGTGATCTTCTCTGATGAAATCGCCGTTTTTATTGCTATAGACTTTTGTGCGGACAAACAGCCTTTCCCCACAACCTTTACAAGTGAGTTCTGTCCAGAAATAATGTTCAAAAACATCTCCTTGTTCCATTATAGAGATATTCAAAAACCGGCGATCAATCCTGTGCTGCTGGCCGCATAAAATGCATTCAACTAACCAGTCTTCTGACATTTCAAAAGTCCCGTCAGAGCATCCTTCAAAAAACTGCATAGCACTTACCAATTACTTCCTCAGAACTTCATTAATAGTCTGTCCCGTCTCAACTTTCCAGTAATTCCAGCCGTTATTTGATCCTCCAAGGAGAAAGTCGGTCGCTGTGCTGGGTGAGTTGAATGTGTAATCCTGTGCAAATATATAGCGCCCACCATTGTATTCGACGATTTCTTGATCCAGCAGTTCGTCTCTGAGCTCTTTCAAGCTTCCTGCATTAGGACTTGTAGAATATCGGATTTCGCTCCCGGCAAAAACGGTTAACGAGTTATCCTCATTCAAATATCCAAGTGCCATCAAACTCCCTACGCTCAAAGTTATATGTCGATTGGCGCATTCCTTTGTCTCTTTATAAGTGCTTTGGACATATGGGAATAGTGCGATAATCTGATCTATCAAAAATTGTGTTCTATCCTCAATGTCTTTAACCGTCCAGCTTTCTTTTGTGTAAATATCAGCATTTAACTTCAGGTGTTTTGTTGATGCTAAAACAGTCTTCTTGTAAGCAAAGTCATTATTTCCCATTTTGCTGTTATCACTTGCAGCAGCAAGTGTCAGATTACCGATGCGATTTACAACGCTTGTGTAATGATCCTCGTCAAGTCCTGAAACAGAAGCCCAGTACTCATTTATAGTCTGAGGCATAATGTGCTCGATGCTTAAACTACTCAAATCTATACCTATTGGGTTTCCTGTAAGCTCGATCTTGTCGAGTATCCACCTTATGTTTGAAAGTGCATAGGCGTTTGCCGTTGTGAGGAAAGTCCTCGTTTGAGAATCATCGGGCATGTATGCGGCCTTGCCTTTATTCTCATTAACCAGATAATAAACGCAGATGTCATACAAATTTTTGAAAGAACGAAGGGCTACCTGAGACTCTACATTTCGCAGATATCCGGGGAAAAACCGTGAAATCGCGCTTGTATCTTGATCATTGATATAACGACGAACAAGGAAGGTGTTAATTAACTTGATGATAGAACTCGTCTGGTCTTTGTCAATTTCTCCAACACGATAATGCTCCAAAATGCGCATAACAAAGGGTGCGGGCATGTAAGACTGCATTCGCCTGAAGTCGCCAATATTCTCTCCCAGTTCGTCACTTTTAGCGGAAAGGTAAAGGCGTTCAAAATGACGAGCATAATTCAAGAGATCTTCAAGTATTGTTTCGGAACCATCGGTATTTTTCTCTTTCCAATACTGTTTAAAAGCCTCATACAAGTCTTTTTCAGTTACTAATACATAATTCTTTGAAGCGAGGAAAAACCTGAAGAACTCCGATAGTTTTTTTGATTCTGGGAATATTTTTTCCAGTTTGAGCCAATAAGTATGATAAATATGCTCTTGATCCGCATTATTACGATTCATCATAATAAAATTACGAATCAAATCAGCCGGAGTGAGCTTTTCTCCTGTAGAGTTTATACTTTCAAATATCTGTTGAGCATCATCACCAGCCTCAAGTTCAATGCGAACTATGTAAAGATTGCGAACAGCATTTATTACCTCCATCAATGTGTGTGTGGCAACAAGACCCGCCAACACAGATTTGATGTACTTATAGTTCTCCATTATTAAAGAGCTGCCTTCGTATTCGGACACTCGATCCGTTGCAATATATTCATAGGCGTCATCATCTGATACAGAAGGACGAAGACGGTATTTGTATTCTCCTGCCTCGTTATTTTCAAGATAATTATGGACGAGATAATCACTGATTTGGGTGTCACCATTATCAGATGCGATTTCTTTAAGCGCATATGTCATCAGAAACATCGTCACAAGACGCTGTTGCCCATCAACAACTTCGCGTTCCCTAACGATAAAATCTGTTTTTGTAATCACATATACAATTGAACCAAGAAAATGCCGAGAGGTTTCGTGATTCAGTATTTTCTTGATGTCTTCTAAAAGCTGCTGAACCTGCTTGTGCTTTTTCCAAGTGTAATTTCTCTGATATACCGGAATTACATATTGTGAGCCAATTGCTCCTTTTATGAACTCCTCGAATAAGCTTAGTGGATCTGCTTTCATTTTTATAGCTCCTTCTCCAGTAGAGAGATACAGCCTGCTGATGTACAGCAGGTTTCACTTATATCTCATTATTATGATTTCGTTTTCAACTAATACCAAGCGATGGTCTGTTAACAATAGTCACCCTGAAAGAATAGATTGCAGTAATTCTTTCTCTCTGTTTATTCTTCCATAAACAAATCTGGCCGGTTGAGCAAGATAATCGCTGCTTCTGATTTAACATCGGTGTTTTTACATTCTAATAGCGAGCGACTAAGCCGAAGTCCATCGTCGGTCTTGATGATATATTCCTGATGATCCTTAATATAGTTTGCAGACTCACGGGAGAAGCCATTCCTTTGCAGGAAAATCGTAATTTCATTTGTCGTTCCGTATTCTACAAACTCATACCAGTTGTTATCATCAAGCGAGTGCTCTCCATTGATAGCTATATACATGTTCGAGAATCTCAAGAAATAGTTCGAGATACTGAACAGAATTACATTTTCGATGACCTCCAGCGTATCTGCAAACACGACATTCTTATGTTCAGCGCTATCATTGAAATAAGAAGGAGTGTATTCGTTCAACCAGAATTTTTTTGGATGGTCCTTCATGTATTGGACGGCTTTTCTCATAATATAGCTCAGTCCGTGTCCTTCCATCCATTGTGAAAGAATAACGGCATACCAATTTAGCTTTGCGTGTTCTCCCGCGCCATTTCTTTTTCCAAGAGTACCAAACTCGTATTTATCCCAATTGAATATACCACTCAATTGTTCAAGGAAAGCAAGAACCGTAGCATGCGAGAACTGCCCATTTTGAACCTTTGGATAGCAAGCTCCGTTTCGTATTGCAGCGGCCAAACGCCTCGACTGGTCAGCGGAAATGTTAATATCGCTGTCGATGTAGATTTTCTGACCCTCAAACTGCTGCCGGATGGTTTCCTCCCCGCCTTCTGGTATGTACTTGGCGAATTCGCGTCGAACAAGGCTGTTGCGATTATCCATGATATCCTTCAGAAGAATCAATCCGAATTTCCGCATCATGACATATTCTTCTTCGGATTGTTTTTGACTCTTGGTATCATATGGCTCAATTTTCGAGCTCCCGGACATAAGCGTTTCAACCACATGCTTCTTCAATTTAGGCTTTAGATCCTGAACAATGGAAAGACGCTGCTCTGGAATAGGCTCCTTCAGTAATCGTACATATTCTCTTTCTGTCACCTGATTTCCATCGCTGATAAAAAAGACATTCCCATACAGATTGAATTTAATCCGACCAACACGGCCTATGAGATTCCTGAATTCAACGCTGGTCATAGGTGGACGACCGCTTCGATAATTTGTAATAAAGAGGTTGTCTGCCGGTAGGTTAACACCCTCAATCAGCGTACTCGTACAGAACATCGCAGTGATTTTCCCGCTTTTGAAAAGGGACTCGATCCGTTGCCTTATAGAAGCTGGCAGATAGCCAATGTGGTATGCGATACCTTTTCGGATCAATTTTGCAAGATAATACTCACCGTGTACCTGATTCTTTATGTCTTCTGCCAAATCAGCAAGATCTTTGTCATCAATGTCATCGCGTCCATGCGAATAAGCAATCGCGCTCTGAATCGCAGCGTTTTTACCACTAAAATACGCGATGCTTCTCTTTCGTTCACTCAACGGCTTGTTTTCATCAAAAGCCGTCATTATTCTCATGAACTTTATGGCTGAAGCGTCTTCATCGTTGTATTTGCATACAAAAATCGTATCCTGCGTGTGGTCGTTGAAAATACGGATAGACTTTGATTCGTTACTTATCAAAAACTTGAACTGAGTGACCGGGGCAAAAGTTGAGGAAATGGCATTCTCTTTTCCTTGCTGGGCTTCAGTAACGAGCTTTAGATACACTTCCGGGTTCGGAATATTTGGCGAGGCAAATATAAAGTGCGGAATTGGGTCCTGCTGTGCCAGCATATCAACAATTTTATAGTAAAACGGTCCACGGCTATTTCGACCAGTCATTTTATGTGCTTCGTCGATAAATACATAGTCGAGTTTAAAGTCTGGTTTACTTATCAAAAGGTAAAGCAGCCGTTCCGGAGTCATCACAAGTATGAAGTTGTGGTCCTCTTCCAGAGAAAAATCACTTGCGGCGGTAACGACGCTGTAGTTCATCTCTTTCAAAAGCGAATCAAGACCTTTTACAGTTTCCTCGCGCACCTCGTTAATCAAGGCTTTTGTAGGTACTATTCGTGCGAAATTCAGATGGACGCCTTTTTGAATCTGATCCTTTATGAACATCTGCATTATAAAGGATTTTCCCATTGATGTTGGCGCAGAATAGCTGAATGTGTCGTTGCCCATCCGATCATAAATGTTTTTTTGTGGAATAAAAAACTTCTTGTCGGTTTCTGCCGGAATGGTCAAGTATTCGTCGATGAAAGCAGCATATGCTTTTTCCTGTACGGTCTGTTCCGTATAACTGGAATTTACGATTTCCTTGCCTCGAAAATTTCCAACGCTCGAAAGGACCGAACCCGCATAAAAAGACACATCCGGATCTTCCGGATAGAGTTCCAGCAAAAGCGTGATAATCGTCTGAGCCCACATTTTATGATCGTCGGACTTTGTCTGGTGCGTCGATTTTGAAAGCAGATCTGCGAAACGCAACGCCGCCTTAACATCTACCTGACGGGCCTGCTGAAAGCCATCTAAATGCAACTTTAAAATTGCATAGTTATATAGCATGTTGTCGTACAGTACATTTAAAAAATCGTTGTCGTCTATGGTGTTAAATATGGCGTCGCCAAGTTTAATCTTTGTGCTATCACTCATAAAACGACATCTCCTTTCATAACATGCTCCATGATTTCATGCTTGTTTGTCTCTGCATCGCTGAAAGGAAGCACATAGAAATAGAAGGAGCGCTGTTCGAGCCCATTATTTCTGATCTTATCAGCGATATACTGTGCATGTTCTTGAATATCGCGCACCATTTTTTCTGTAACAAGAGCTTTGAAATCTTCGCCCGGATGGTCCATAGAGCTAATGCCGATTGAATAACCGAGAAATACACCATAAGCAGTGTTGTAATTGCTCGTGGCATTTGGAGTCGGTATTATTGCTTCTTTCAAAAAATCGATCTCTTTTTCATCGAAAGAACGATCAAGAGCTGTTTTCTCAACCATCTGTATTTCACGGGAGGCATGATCCTTGATTCGGATAATAGCATCGAAGGCGTTATCAATTGCATCCTTTAACTCACCAACAATATTCGAGGTTCCGAATACCATCTCATTAAACGGTACGCCATCATCGCCCAGTCCGGAAAGTAAATGAATACTTTCGCAAACGCTTTTGTACGAAGCCAGATCGGTAGAGAGTTCTACACGGCTCATCAACTTCGGAGCAGATAGCTTTCCTTCCAAAAATGCATATATGAGCATCTCTCCGAGCTCATTGCCCATTCCCTTATCGTCCGGCTCACCGTTTTCACGCATCTTTTGAATTGCCCGCTCAATCGCCACATCAAGATCATCGTCTTTTCGGAACTGCTCCAGTGCAGCCCGCGAAAAAACATATCGGCTCAAATTACGATACAGCCACTTTTCCAAATCCTCATGATAGAAAACCCCATCACGAATCAAAAGATGAAAAAGGTGCAGCTGACCAGACTTTTGCAAGCCCAAGGCAGGACAAGGCACTTCGGCAAAAATCTGGTCTATTCCTTTATCTTTAAGCGTTTTAGATAATTCTGCGCTCATTTTTCATCCTCCATGCGCCTTTTCAGTCTTCTTTTTTCTCGTCAACCAAGGAACCTTCAGCCACTTCAGCGGCTCCACCAGAACGAACCCATTCGTCAACTTCTGACAGTTTAAATTTCCATAAGCGGCCCACTTTGTATGCTGGCATATTTCTCTTTGAGATCCATGCAAGAACGGTTTCTCTGCCAACACCAAGGTACTCCTGCACCTCTTTTAGAGTTACCCATTTTTCGACATTAATCTCACTCACCGTAATACCTCCATTATTTCTTATGAGTAAACTTTGTGCGAACATTGAAATCGAAGGTGCTGCTGTTTGGAAAGCAGTCTTTTCCATCTACATCAACCATAATCCAATGACAATTAGATACACCTTCAAATCCGCGGGCATCCATGCTCACGGATACTTTAATACCTTTGTGAGGGGGTGTGTCTGGAAGGTCAATTTCATTTTTGTCTGCCCGAACTCTAACCTTATCATAATTCAGAAAGACGAGTTTTCTTCCACGCCATACTTGTGTACCTGAATTTTCAAAATCCCATGTATGCTGGAACTTCTCATATATCTCAACTTCATAGTTTGCACGACGCATTACCCGATTGTAAATCTGATCACCGGGATAAAGAACTGAAATCTGTCTGCTGGCAGACAACTCTTTCTGTGGCTGGTCGAGATATTTCTGGTATTCAAGCATTAAAACTATATCAGCGTCTGATGAGTCCGAATCCATTATCGTTCTGAACTGAGCCGCAAGAGCGCAACATAACGCAGGCTTATCAATCGTCCCAGCTATTGGCAAACCGAATTTCTCAACCACCACTTTCTCATCGATATTCTTTTCAAAAAAATCGAATAATGAACTGATGTTATCTCTTCCGCGAAATGGGGCCTTAATGCTGTTAGTTAGCTTGTCGGGATTATTAAAGATCTGCTTCTTGTAGCTGTCTGATATATATGGATTACGCCCTCCGGCAGCAAACAGAGCATCTAAGAATTTTGATTGACTTTTGAGTTTTGAACAGGCCGGATACAGACCTTTACATAGATCAGATAGCGTCAAGTGTCCACCCCTTTTCAATAGTGTCTAAATAATTGTCCGAAGTGTCTCTTTTTCGTCCTTGGCACCCGTTTGGGGTGTCTTTTTTATTTTGTATTCTATATGTGTCGGACGATAAAGAGCATTCCGATACACATCTTACCGCCTATTATAACACAAAGATGTGTAAAAATCAATCCTTTAGCGTGGTAAAGAAGTGTAAACAATTATAAATCCACGATAAATGGTGTTTCATACTCTTTATCATCACTTCAGTTATGTGCTCTCTGGCCACGAGCAATCCGGCAGTCCTGAAGTGATATATCAACAGCCTACTACTCGGATTAGGAAGCTGAACCTGACAAGGAGGGACAAGCAGTGACAAAGCGTGAACG
>ERZ773277.2359-NODE-2359-length-12842-cov-2.977712_pt1 | contig 12842 bp, 10 predicted proteins | sample MGYA00511957_ERZ773277 | MGnify/ENA primary metagenome ERZ773277 (study PRJEB29015, sample SAMEA2737800) | human gut metagenome | biome: human gut; feature: human-associated habitat; material: faeces | place: China | collected 2012 ... | reverse complement strand
GTTCCGTGTGAAGTTTGCGGGGGAAAGCGATATAATCGAGAGACTTTGGAAGTAAAATATAAAGGGAAAACGATTTATGATATTCTCAACATGACAGTGGAAGAGGCGTTGGAATTTTTTGCTCATGTTCCGAGTATCAGGCGCAAGATAGAGACATTGAACGATGTAGGTCTTTCTTATATCCGTCTCGGACAGCCTTCTACAGAATTGTCCGGAGGTGAAGCACAGCGCATTAAGCTGGCAACGGAACTTAGTAAACGGAGTACAGGAAAAACTGTGTATATTTTGGATGAGCCGACGACAGGACTTCATTTTGCGGATGTGCATAAATTGACGGAGATCTTGCGGCGTCTGACAGATGACGGAAATACGGTTATTGTAATCGAACACAATCTGGATGTTATAAAAACAGCAGATTACATTATTGATATCGGTCCGGAAGGCGGAGAACGCGGTGGTACGGTCGTTGCACACGGAACACCGGAAGATGTGGCAGAGAATGAAAATTCCTATACAGGGAAGTATATAAAGAAGATGCTGTAGAAAACACTGTAGTTATAAAAAATAACAGTTCAGTCTGCGCCATTCATAAAATCACGCTGTGTGCTTATTGTGGCCGGCGCCACTGTTTCGCTCATAAATGTGCGCTTGTCGCATACAGATGTCCGTTAGCGAAAACATGAGAGCATGTTTTGTGCTTTCCGTACACTGTAGGGCTGAACTGTTACAATAAAAATTATAAAAAAGTTGTAAAAAGTATCATGTAATTAAAAAAAAGGGTTTTCATTTTTTGTTGAGTCGATTATACTAAAGAATGCAGATTGGATGCAGGGGTATCATCCGGTCTGGAAATATGTGAATGATAAGACCTGTTTGGGGAGAGATACAGACATTTTCGTTTTTGAGGAGATGTCAGCGGGAAAAGAGTATAAAGATTTAGAAGGGAGAATGGAATATGTCGGTAGATATCGGAATAGATCTGGGAACAGCCAGTGTGCTTGTCTATGTCCGCGGCAAAGGAGTCGTTTTGAAAGAACCATCAGTTGTCGCGTTTGACAGAGATACGAATGTAATCAAAGCGATCGGGGAAGAAGCGAGACTGATGCTCGGAAGGACGCCTGGGAATATCGTTGCGGTTCGTCCTCTCAGGCAGGGCGTGATTTCGGATTATACAGTGACAGAAAAGATGATCAAATATTTTGTCCGAAAGTCGCTTGGTAAGAGAACATTCAAAAAACCGCGTATTAGTATCTGTGTGCCCAGTGGTGTCACAGAAGTGGAAAAGAAAGCGGTAGAAGAGGCTACTTATGCGGCAGGTGCGCGGGAAGTTGAAGAGCCTGTAGCGGCCGCGATTGGCGCGGGAATTGATATTGCAAAGCCATGTGGGAATATGATTGTAGATATCGGCGGAGGTACTGCGGATATTGCGGTAATCTCACTGGGCGGCACTGTTGTGAATACATCGATTAAGGTGGCGGGAGATGATTTTGATGAGGCAATCGTCCGTTATATGCGTAAAAAACATAATCTTCTGATCGGTGAAAGAACGGCGGAAGATATAAAGATAAAGATAGGAACAACATATCCTCTTGTAGAGGAAGAGACTATGGAGGTTAGGGGAAGAAACCTTGTAACAGGATTACCGAAAACTGTTACGGTAACTTCTTCGGAGACAGAGGAGGCTTTGAGGGAAGCCACCGGGCAGATTGTTGAAGCTGTGATAGCGGTATTGGAGCAGACTCCGCCGGAGTTGTCGGCAGATATACTTGACCGTGGAATCGTTTTGACAGGCGGAGGTTCTATGCTTCGCGGATTAGAGGAATTGATCGAGGAGAGGACAGGCATTAACACGATGACAGCGGAAGATCCGATGAAAGTTGTTGCGATCGGAACAGGACAATTTGTTGAATTTATGAGCGGACGGGGCGAAGTCTGACGTGAAGAGCTGATTTGGCAAAGAGAGAGAAGGAGCAGGGATGTGAGCAATACGGCACATCCCTGTTATAATGTGGATATAAAGCGAAATATTGTGGAAAACAATAACGGAAAGAGGAAAGATCTGTGGAAAAAGTTACGGGATATGTAGGTCACATTGTGTTTCGGAATGCAGAAAACGGATATACAGTGTTTCATTTGGAAAATGATGACGGAGAAGTGACCTGTGTGGGGAATTTTAATTACATTACAGAAGGGGAACTGTTGGAAATAACGGGGGAGTATGTGACTCATAGTGTGTATGGAAATCAGTTGAAGGTAATGTCTCACGTTGTGAAAGAACCGGAAGATCTCGTATCCATAGAACGGTATCTTGGATCGGGAGCCGTTAAAGGAATCGGGGCGGCTCTGGCGGGACGTATTGTCAGGAAATTTAAAGAAGATACTTTTCGTATCATAGAAGAAGAACCGGAGCGTCTTGCCGAAATCAAAGGAATCAGCGAGCGTAAAGCAAGAGAGATTTCATCACAGTTAGAAGATAAAAAGGATTTGCGAAAGGCAATGATCTATCTTCAAAAGTATGGAATTTCTGCGAAATTGGCAGCAAAGATATATAATCATTATGGTATGCGTGTATACAAAGTGATGGAAGAAAATCCGTATGAACTTGCGGATAATATTGAGGGGATCGGATTTCGTACCGCAGATGAGATTGCGGCACGCATCGGAATCCATACAGATTCCGATTACCGGATTAAAAGCGGACTGTTTTATACATTGCAGCAGGCAGTAGGAGAAGGGCATATCTATCTTCCTCAGGAGGAACTTTTACGTCGTGCAAGAACGCTTTTGGAAGTGGAGATTGACGATATAGAAAAGCATGTGATGGATCTGTGCATTGAGAAAAAAGTGGTTATGAAAGAATGTGTCAATGAAAACAAAAATGAAAATGAAATCAGGATTTACCCGGCACATTATTATTATATGGAATTGAATACGGCGAAAATGCTTCATGATTTGAATATAAATTGTGATATGCCGGAGGAAATGATGGAAAGACGGCTCTGTAAAGTGGAGCGGGCAGAAGAGATCAAATTGGATCCTAAGCAGCATACAGCGGTGATTGAGTCGATCAAACACGGTTTGCTTGTGTTGACCGGAGGACCGGGAACGGGAAAAACAACGACAATTAATACAATGATCCGTTTTTTTGAGAGCGAAGGGATGAGCATTCTTTTAGCAGCGCCAACCGGAAGGGCGACAAAGAGAATGACAGAAGCTACCGGATATGAGGCGCAGACGATCCATCGTCTTTTGGAAGTGAATGTAAATCCCGAAGAAGCGGAAAATTCGGGAGGATTTTTAAGAAATCGGCAGAATCCCCTTGAAGCGGATGTGATTATTATTGATGAAATGTCTATGGTTGATCTGACATTGATGCATGCGCTTTTGTCTGCAGTTATACCGGGGACAAGACTGATACTTGTAGGAGACGTAGACCAACTTCCGTCTGTGGGACCGGGAAGCGTATTGAAAGATATCATTGCATCGCATCGGTTTCCTGTTGTGACACTGACTCGTATTTTTCGTCAGGCAGGAGAAAGTGATATTATAGTAAATGCACATAAAATCAATGCAGGAGAGCCGGTTATTCCCGATAATAAGAGCAGAGATTTTTTCTTCTTACGAAGACAGGATGCAGATACGATCATAGGTATTGTGATCATGCTTATCCAGAAAAAGCTTCCGAAGTATGTAGGGGCAGATCAAAACGAGATCCAAGTTATGACGCCGACGAGAAAAGGACTTCTTGGGGTAGAACGTTTAAATGAAATCCTTCAGAAATACTTGAATCCGGAAGAACCGAAAAAGGCGCAGCGTGAGATTAACGGCAGGCTGTTCAGAGAAGGCGATAAAGTAATGCAGATTAAAAATAATTATCAAATCGAGTGGGAAGTATCTACAAAATTCGGTCTGACGGTAGACAAAGGAACCGGTGTGTTTAACGGAGATATGGGAGTGATTACAGAGATTAACGAGTATACGGAAACGATAGAGGTAGAATTTGACGAATCTCGAAAAGTAAAATATGGGTTTGATATGACAGAAGAACTGGAACTGGCATATGCAATTACCGTACATAAGTCACAGGGGAGCGAATATCCGGCAGTTATCATTCCTCTTTTGCCGGGCCCGAAGCTTCTTTATAACCGGAATCTGTTGTATACTGCGGTGACAAGGGCAAAAAAATGTTTGACGATTGTAGGGAGTGAGGCAGTATTTCAGGAAATGATACAAAACAAAAACGAACAGGCGCGGTATACAAGTTTGGCGGAACGTATACAAGAATTTTAAATCTGCTATATCCGAAAGTATGCCCTTTCTGCGGGGAAATTTCGCCGGAAGGGGTTTGCGCGGAGTGTAAAAAGAAGATTATATACGTCAGACGGCCAAGATGTATGAGATGTGGGAAGCCGATAAAAGATGAATATAAAGAATATTGTTCGGATTGTGCAAAAAGAACATCGCATATTACCCAGGGGCGAAGTTTGTGGCTTCATAAAGAACCGGTATCAACGGCGATATATAAATTCAAATATAATAATAAGCGCAGTTGGGGAGAATTGTTTGCGGCAGAAATGGCACAAGCTTATAAAGATCAAGTTATAAAATGGGGAATTGAGGAAATTATCCCCATTCCTCTGCACAAATCTCGAAAGAGAAAAAGAGGGTATAATCAGGCGGAGATTATAGCAAAATGTTTGTCGGAAAAGACAGGAGTGTCTCTAGTGTCAGATGCTTTGTTTCGAGTGAAAAAAACGACGGCGCAGAAAAAGTTGGACAGGCAGGAACGAATGGGAAATCTAAGGGATGCATTTGCTTTGTCAGAAAGATGGAAACCTGTGGCGAATGTGCTTCTGATCGACGATATTTATACAACGGGAGCGACAGTAGAGCAGGCAGCAAAAATATTAAAAAAGGCAGGGGCGCAAAATGTGTACTTTTTGACTATAAGCATTGGACAAGGTATTTAAATATATGATATAATAATCATACATATGTAATTATTTACCGTATTTGGAATATAGTATATGGATTTCGGAAAATACATAGGAGGACGGGAAGACGTCATGTTAGATAAGAGGAAAATACGTTTGATGACTCGGGCTGCTATTTATGAAAAAAACTATGGAGAAGAAGATTTTAAGATCAGCAGCTATTATAAGAAAGATTATTCGAGTTTAAATACATGGGTCACGCTTATTTGGATCACAGTCGGTTATGGATTGGCGGTTGCAGTGCTGTTTCTCGGTTGGGGAGAGGCTGCGATGGAAGGCATCACGCTTGCAAAGTTATTTGTTTTTGCCGCGGTGGCGATAGGCGCTTATGTGTCGCTGCTGATAGCATATGGAATCGGTGCGGGAAGCTTTTATAAAAATAAGCATATCAAGGCAAAACAGAGAGTGAAAAAGTATCTGAGAGACCTTTCCAGAATCGAGAAGATCAACAATAAGAAGGAGATAAATTAATCATGAGTACATTGCTTGTTTGGAGAGAAAAGCTGCAGAGAATATATGCGTTATATTCAATTTATATTCAAAAAGGGCTGCAGTTTGTGACAGGGCTGGTTTTGTTTTGGGTTATCAACTCTAACATAGGTTTTATGAAGCCGGCATCTTCAGTTTTTTGCACATTGGGATTGGCAGTGATCTGTACATTTCTTCCGATGACAATTACCGTTTTAGCGGCGACAGCATTGATACTCGCACATTTTTATGCGTTGTCGCTTCCGATTGCGCTTGTGGCGCTCGTCATTTTTATTTTAATGTATATTTTCTATTTTCGTTTTACCCCGAAAAAAGCATGGCTTGTGTTGATTTCGGGACTTGCGTTTAGTTTGAAAATCCCGTTTGTAATCCCGATTGCATTCGGTCTGCTTGGATCGCCGGTGTGGATTGTTCCTGCATCATGCGGAATTATCACCTATTATATGACAGATTATGTGAAAGTATCCGCGGCAGCGCTAAAGGAGGCAGATGCATCCGGTATAGCGGCTAATTTGATGAGTTTTACAAAGCAAGTGCTTGCAAGTAAAGAAATGTGGCTTATGGTCATGGCAGTGACGATAGGAATTCTTGTTGTGAATTTTGTCCGTACAAGAGGTGTGGATCATTCTTGGAAAATTGCGTCGGCAGCGGGAGCGGCAGTAACGGTTGTTGTTTCAGCGGCAGGTAATATTGTATTAAGTACAAATATATCTTATATAGAAATTATATTGAGCGCGGTTCTTGGCGCGGTGACAGGACTTGTGCTGGAACTTCTTTTCTTTTCCGTAGATTATTCTCGTACGGAGAATATCCAGTTTGAGGATGATGAATACTATTATTATGTAAAAGCCGTTCCTAAAGTCGGAGTAGCCGTTCCGGAAAAGAAGGTAAAACGGATTACTGAAAACCAGCCTCAGGAAACGACGGTGATCAGAGAAGATGCGGATTTGAACAATATAAATACAGAGAATGATGCGGATGATATTCTTTTGACAAGAAGTTTGAGTAAAGAACTCGGTTTGGAAAAACAAAGACCGGAGTAAATCGAAGTAAACGGTAAGGTGGTGATTACGGTATGTTAGATTGGATAAAAAGTATTTTAGACAATTATACAAATGGAATGTATTTTCCTAACATCCATATTAAAGATGTGATCGAAATACTGATCGTTGCCGTAATCGTGTATGAGATCATGCTTTGGATCAAGAATACAAAAGCGTGGATGCTTCTTAGAGGAATTATTATGCTGGGGGTATTTATTCTTTTGGCATGGATTTTTCAGATGCATACGATTTTGTATTTGGCGGCGCAGTCGATCAACGTACTGGCTATTGCGGCTGTAGTGGTGTTTCAGCCGGAACTGCGTCGTGCGCTTGAAAAACTCGGAGAGAAAAACCTGCTTAGCAATATTAATCCGTTTGATAAAAACAGAGAGAATGAACGTTTTTCTGATCAGACAGCAGAAGGTATAGTGACGGCATGTTTTGAAATGGGAAAAGTATGTACAGGAGCCTTGATCGTAGTAGAGCAGGCAATTCAGCTTACAGAATATGAAATGACCGGAATTGAATTGGACTGTAAGGTGTCACCTCAGGTTTTGATCAATATATTTGAACATAATACACCGCTTCATGACGGAGCGATTATTATACGAGGAGACCGGATTACTTCGGCTACATGTTACCTTCCTCTTTCTGATAATATGCGCATCAGCAAAGATCTCGGAACGAGGCACAGGGCGGCTTTGGGAATGAGTGAGGTATGTGATGCTCTTGTAATCGCGGTGTCGGAGGAAACAGGTCTTGTTTCCGTAGCTATGGGCGGTCAGCTTGACAGAGGGATTACAAGGGAAGAATTGAGAAAGCGTCTTAGTCAGATTCAGTATAGAAATGCCGAGTCAAAGCGGTTTTTCTTGCGGAAAGGATGGCGCAGAAAATGAAAAAATATAAGTTTACGGATAATTTGGGATTAAAGATCATAGCGGTTATTTTTGCGGCGTTCTTATGGCTTATTGTTGTGAATCTTGATAATCCCGTAAGTACACAGACTTTCAGCGAGGTTCCGGTAACGATTATAAATGAGGATATTATTTTATCGGCAGGCGATACCTATCAGGTGCTTGGGGAAGAAAAAGTAAGTGTTGTTGTATCGGCGACAAGACAAGTGCGGCAGAAACTGACAAAAGAAGATATTGTCGCGACAGCGGATATAAAGGAGATGGATACAAGTACAGGACTTGTTCCGATCAAGATTTCCATACCGAATTATGCCGGAAAATATGAATCTGCGGAGGCGGCGCCGAGAAATCTTCAGATACAGAGAGAAAAATCGGGAAAGAAAGTCCTTTCCCTTACGGTAAGCACAGGGGATTCTAAAGTAAGAGATGGGTATATTTTAGGTGATATGACGGTTAATCCGGATAAAGTGACGATCACAGGACCGGAGTCGATCCTTGACCAGATTGATCGGGCGGTTGCTCTTATTGATGTAGAGGGATTGGCAAAGGACAGCGAGGAGACAGCAAAACTTGGGTTGTATGATATCAGCGGCAACCCGATCAGTCAGACACGGCTGGGAAATAATCTTGGCGAGGGCGGCATTACTGTGTCTGTTGAAGTGTTAAAGATCAAGAGCGTTCCGATTTCACTCAGTGTTTCGGGAACTCCGGCAGAAGGCTATAAGTATACAGGGTACAGCAGTGAACCGGAAACTGTTCAGATTTACGGGGAAAAAGATGTGGTCGATAAAATTGAGGAAATAGATGTTCCTGTTATTGATGTCAGCGGAGCTTCACAACCGATTCAGAAATCTGTCAATATCTCAGAATATCTGCCGGAAGGAGTCCAGCTGGTAGATGAGAAAACTGCCAATATAACAGTTACTGCAATGGTGGAAGAAGAAGGAACGCGAACGATCAATTTTATGGTAAGTTCGATCCAGATCAATAATCTGGCAGAGGGTCTGCAAGTATCTTATGAGCCGGATGCGGAGATAGCGCTTCGTTTTAGCGGTGATCAGAAAGCATTGGAAATGCTGGATATCAGCAATGCGGTTTCTGTGGATATGTCTGCATATGTAGTGCCGGGAGTATATGATGTGCATGTAGATGTGGATATTCCGGAAGGAATTACATTGATGAAGAAAGTGACAGTTCAGCTTACTGTTGCGGAGAAAGAGCAGGAAGGCGGCAACGAAAGCGATACGAATACAGAACAAAAAGGACAGTAAGCTGCTTTTGGAACGGAAGATGGCTGTTATGAATGGAAAGTAGGCGAAAACAGAGAAAAAGCAGCAGCATAAAGGGAGACGGAATAATGGTAAGAAAAAAAATAGTGATCGATAATCCTACAGGACTGCATTTGAGACCTGCAGGAACATTCTGTAAAGCTGCGATTCAGTTCGAGAGCAAAATCACAGTTCAGAAAATTACAAAAAATGAAAATGTAACTGCAAATGCCAAGAGTGTACTCAGCGTACTTGGGGCGTGTATTAAAGATCGAGATGAAATAGAAATCATCTGTGAAGGCGAAGATGAAGAAGAAGCTTTACAGGAGATGATCCGAGTTGTAGAAAATGAACTTATTTGAATATAATATCGTGTGATTGAAGAAAGAGGAGAAAAAGATGAGCAGAGCGACATTGGTTATAATGGCGGCAGGAATAGGGAGCAGATTCGGAGGGGGAATTAAACAGCTTGCCCCTATAGGACCGAACGGAGAGATCATAATGGATTACTCCGTTTATGACGCGATAGAGGCCGGATTTGATAAAGTTGTGTTTGTTATAAGGAAAGATCTGGAGAAAGATTTTAAAGAAGTAATCGGAAATCGGATCGCACAGAAGGTTGAAGTTGCGTATGCCTATCAGGAAGTTTCGGATATTCCGGCAGAATATGCCGAAAAGTTTGTAGGAAGAACAAAACCGTGGGGAACAGGTCAGGCAATTTTGTGTTGTAAAGATGTTGTTTCTGAACCGTTTCTTGTAATTAATGCGGATGATTATTACGGCAAGAGCGCTTTTAAAGAAGCGTACTCTTATTTGACAAGTATTCCCTCTGCTGATAAAATACAGGTTTGTATGGTTGGATTTGTATTGAAAAATACCTTAAGTGAAAACGGCGGTGTGACAAGAGGAATTTGTCGTGTTGATGAAAACGGAATGCTTCAGGAGATCATTGAAACACATAATATAGAAAAAGACGGAGATAAAGCGGTTGTTCGGGAAGGCGATATTGAAACAGAGTACGATGCAGACTCTCCGGTATCTATGAATATGTGGGGATTAACGCCGGAATTTTTTGCAATATTAAAGAACGGATTTGAACAGTTTTTAAATAAAACAGATATGGAAGATTTGAAAGCTGAATACTTACTTCCGACGATTATAGGCGAACTGCTGAAAGAAGGAACTGTGAGCGTAAAAGTGTTGAAGTCTGAAGATCAATGGTTTGGAGTGACATACAAAGAAGACCGTGAAACGGTTGTGGAAGCCGTGAAAAGTCTGATAGATAAAGGAATTTATCCGGACAAGCTGTAAGGCTGAACAGGGTACACATAAAAAACCGTACATTTGAAAAACGGAAAAAGGAATTGCTGAAATGTCAAAGAAACAAAAACCGACCGGAAATACCGGACGAAAAAATCAAATTAAGGGAAAATATGCGGAGAGATCCAGAAAAAATGGTTTCGGAAAATTCTGTCTGATTTTGCAGGTTATTATGAGTGCGGCATTTATGGGAGTACTCGTACTGCTTGATATGCTTCCTTTGAAATATTTGGCGCTTGCCGCGCTGATCCTTTTCTTTTTGTGGTGCATTACATTTACGACACAGGCAGTTAGAAAGAAAAAAGGAGTGACGGGAAAAGTATACAGTATTCTTCTGATTGCTGTTTTAGCTGTGGGCACATATTACATTGCAAAGACAAATGATATGATCGCGGCAATTACAAGCGGCGGTTCAAAAGTTGATAAGATGGTAGTGGCTGTTTTAAAAGATGATCCGGCAGAAACATTGGAGGATGCATCCGATTACGAGTTCGGAGTTCAATTTAATACCGGAGCTGAGAACATGAAAGCTGCTGTTATGGATATTCAGGATCAGATCGGAGATATATCCACAACAGAATACAAGTCTGTTCAGGAACAGGCAGAGGCGCTTATTTCGGGAGAAGTGGACGCAATTATATACAATCAGTCTTATACAGAATTGATGGAAAATGCTGTTGAAGGCTACAACGATCAGATCCGGATCATTTATAAGCACGAGATTGAAACGAAGTTTGATTTCGGAGGTTCGGCAAAAGACGACAGTTTGACTAAAAAGCCATTTACTGTGTATATTAGCGGAATTGATACATACGGAGACGATGCGGACGATGACCGTGATTCCATACGAAGTGATGTGAATATCATTGCAGTCGTAAATCCGACGACGCATCAGATTTTGCTGATTACGACACCGCGAGATTATTATATTCCGATACCCGGAATATCCGATGGAATGAACGATAAGCTGACACATGCCGGAACATATGGAATAGATGTGTCCATGGAAACGCTCGGTGCGTTGTATGAAACGGATATTAACTATTATGTAAGATTAAACTTCAGTTCCCTTATTGAGATTGTAGATATCTTAGGAGGAGTAGATGTTTACTCGGAATATGCATTTACGACAGGATGGGAATCCGGTTATGAGATGGAAGTACAGCAAGGAATAAATCATTTTGACGGAAAACAAGCGCTTGCTTTCAGCAGGGAACGGCATGCATTGGAAGGCGGAGACAATCAAAGAGGTAAGAACCAACAGGCTGTTATAACAGCTATGCTTAAAAAAGTGCTTTCACCGACGATGCTTTTGAAAGCAAATTCGATCATTAATCAAGTGAGTCAGGATGTAGAGACAAACATTTCACAGGGACAGCTGAATTCTCTTGTGAAAAGCCAGCTTAAGTCAGGGGCAAAATGGACAATTCAGTCTGTGGCGGCAAGCGGAACAGATGGGGAGGATTATTGCTACTCTGTGCCGGACATGCCTTTATATGTGCTCTATCCTGATGAAGAAGTTGTGAACAGTATTGTTGAATTGGCGAATATCGTGGAAGAAGGCGGAAGTCTTGAAAGCGGAGAGGCGTTGAATTAATACTGATTATAAAGAATGCATAGAAATAACGTTACTGTTATATTTGAATTATAAAAGAAATAGATGAAAAGCAGAGCTGTTTACAGGCGTGGAATAGATAACTGTAGAAAGCTCTGTTTTTTGTTATCTTGAGTACGTGGAAAGAAATTATGAAATGATATGTAAATAGTATGGCGCTAAAAAGTGGTGGTAGTGGTTGTATCTATATATGTAAAAATCAGTTGACATTGATTTTACAAAAAGTTAAACTGATAAAGAATTTAAAAGAAAATTAAAGAAAAATTAATAATATACATATTTTAGAGGTGCAAAAATGCAGAAGTTTCAAAAAATGATTAAATATTTAGGAACAGCTATATCCGTTGTAATGGTAGGATTAGCGATATTATTAGGATTTAGCGTTCGGTGGATGTTTAAAACATGGCCTAATTTGGCAGTAGATGAATTGGTATTCCATCTCACGGAACCTTTAAGTGGTGCCAATCAGGATATGATTATAGAATATATAGTACAGTGTATTGTACCAATGCTTCTTGCTTTAATTTTGTTTTCTGTGCTTTTATTTTTTAAAAGAAAAACAAAGTATTATGTTTGTTTTGTTATAACGGGAATATTCTTTTCAATGGGTGCGATTGTGGTTTCTTTGTATATAGCATGGGAAAAAGCAGGAATAGGAGAATACTTATATAATCAATTTGCAAAATCTAATTTTATAGAAGAAAATTATGCAGATCCGAAAAATATAGATTTAGAATTTCCTGAGCAAAAAAGAAATCTTATTTATATTTATTTGGAATCTATGGAAACAACATATGCAGATGAAAACAACGGCGGTGCGTTTACGGAAAATTATATTCCGGAGTTGACGAAGCTTGCACAAGAAAATGAAGACTTCTCGGGAGAAACAACAGATCTTAACGGTGGCCATACAGTAGAAGGAACTACGTGGACAATGGCAGGAATGTTTGCACAGACTTCGGGACTTCCGTTAAAAACAAGCATAGATGCGAATGATATGGATACGCAGGAACATTTCTTCCCGGGTATTACGACTTTGGGAGATATATTAAAAGAACAGGGGTATTCTCAAACACTGCTTATCGGATCAAAAGCTGAATTTGGCGGGAGAAAAGTATATTTTTCAGAGCATGGAGATTATTTTCTGGATGACTATGATTATGCAATAGAAAATTCTAAGATACCTTCTGATTATAAAG
>ERZ773277.2358-NODE-2358-length-12844-cov-6.650794_pt1 | contig 12844 bp, 13 predicted proteins | sample MGYA00511957_ERZ773277 | MGnify/ENA primary metagenome ERZ773277 (study PRJEB29015, sample SAMEA2737800) | human gut metagenome | biome: human gut; feature: human-associated habitat; material: faeces | place: China | collected 2012 ... | reverse complement strand
ATTTACACTCGGATATTTCTGATTAGTTTTGGTTGTTCTATGGTTATAAATACATTTTTAAAACACACTATGTCTATCAAGTGGAGCGATTTAGTCATTTTTATATTTTAGAGGATTTATCAAAAAGAGCAATATGAAGAAACTTTTACTTTGGACAGGTGGAATTATTATCGTCCTATGTGGCATATATCTTTGGGCTAATTCCATATCGAAAAAAGAGCGGTTGGAATTGCTCAATGGAGAATACGAATTAGTCGATTGGCAGATTCGCCCGAAATCTGCTATTCATGCGGATTCTCTTACGGTGCATGATGTTCCCCAGCGAGGCGAACGCTTAACCCTACAAACGAACGATAACGGAGATTTCCGCTTAACGGCTAAATCATCATTACCAGTCCTGCAACAGTTAGCTGATTTGGAATGGCAACTACACTATGTTCAACGCACGTGGTTTGCATGGCGGCATCGTGTCATGGGGCTATATCATGCGGGCGAACATTCGGCAGATGTTTACTGGCATCAGGCACTTATCAATCAAAAGGATGTAGGCATTGCTTTACAACTACCTGACCCGACGAATGAAAAGATTAGTTGGTTTCTGATTTTACAGAAAAAATAATTTAGGACCGACTTTGTCAGAGGGTCTTAATATAGACCTTTTGAAAAAGTTGGTCCGATTTCCCACGCGATAATAATTGCGTCACAGAAAATGAAGAACTGCATACTGATAATTGCACTACTGATCGTCGGCTGCCAGCATCAAGTCGAACGACCGCTTACTGAATCCGAGAAATTGGCTGATAAGCAATACTACCAATTCTTTGGTTGGATGCTTTTCGGCGATGGAGATGAAGATACCGCAATCGAAAGTCTGTTTAAGTCGGCGGAAGCAGGAAATGCAGAAGCGCAAATCGAATTGGGAGGATGCTATGCAGAACGCCCCGATCTGATTAAGCGAGAGAAGCCCGATATTGATTCTGCTGTTATTTGGTGGTTAAGGGCGGCGGAACAGGATGAATGGATGGCCCAACGGGATTTAGCATACTATTATGCCGATATTCAAGATTGGAAGCAAGCGAAATTCTGGCTGAAACGAGCCAAGAAGAACGGATATAAAGATAAGGAGTTGCAAAAGAAGATTAGAAGTAAATGATACTTATAATAAAATTTAGGCGTCTATATGGGAATAATATTGATTGGATTTGCAATTTGTATAGTGACAGGAATTGTTTGGAATTATTATGATTGTTCTTATCGTTTGTCACGCATATTTTTTCCATGCGTAATTGTGAATCTCGATTTAGAGAATAATTGTATTAATATTAGAGGTGAGATATATAATGACAAGTATTTCTCAGAGACGAGTATATCCTGCTCAATTGCAGAAGACTTTTCTGCAATTTATATTGATATATATAATAATGCTGGCGCACCGCATCATACCAGATTTGAGATTCCACTCTCTGCTGATATTAAAGTTGAAGCCCATGCTGAATTTTATTTAACACGGTTCGTAAATCTTCTATTATTATATCCTCAACCCATAAGTTGGTGGCAGGCAAAGAGACGATGTGTGATCTGGAATATTTGTCATCCTTCTGAAAATATTCGCAAAATGATAAATCTAATGCTTCCCACTATTTGTTCATGTAAGGCTTATTGGAGGAAATTAAGTGCTGATCAAATTAAAAAGACCTTTATGGTCACAGGTGGGTATGCGGATTGTTGTATAATACGAAATAATTGATGAAACCCTATTTACTCCCCATATTCGCCCTGCTGATTGTTGGGTGTGGCACTCACCAACCCGAACAAACCTATGATGAAATGCTGAATGATGTTGTTCTGAATTTCAACGTGGGAACAGTAGGCGGCGATAGTGTGCTGAAAAACTTTGTAAAGAAAGCGCAGGCAGATTCAGTCGCTCGGCAATATTCCAATCCTACAATGAAAGAGGAAATGATGTTCACTCTAATCTCTGATTATATAGATGCAGGACAAGTAGACAATGCACAGCACCTATACGATAATATGCTGAAATATGCAGAACAGGAATATGGAAAGGTCTGCCAAATGACAGCAATGACCTATAAGGAAAAAGCGCATTTATACGAACGTGTAGGAGATTTGGAGAATGCTATTCAGATGATGCAAAAGTCCGCAGAGGTGTTTAAGAATTTGCCCAAGAATGACATCAATTATTATACGGATGCAGAGGAGTGCATAAGGAGATGGGAAGAACAGAAATCTAAACAGGCTGCAAATAATATAATTTCATTCTCCTATAAACAACCGATTAATGGATATAAAGTATTTGGAACGGCTACTGAAGATTTAGAATCTGGTTACTATTACTATGATTTAACCTTGACCTTTTGCCATATTGATACGGGACAAGAATTTTCAGTATATGGAGGCCATGTAATGTCTCGGGAGAAGATGGAATTCGATGATAACTTGGCATATCCTGATAATAAAGACAGCGATGTTATCAAATCTCCCAAATACGATGTCCCGTTCTTCTTTGTCGATTTAGATTTTGATGGAAAAGACGAACTAATAACTCATTTTTGTCCTTGTGTCGGTCAGCGGACTGTCGGTAAATTTCTCTCTATTTATAAAATCAAAAATGGGAAAGCCATAAATGCAACCGAATATTTTACAGATAAATCTGAAATATTTGAGTCCATAGACCAATTCTATTTCTTTGTAAATAATGCCCGTAAAGAAATCATTTTATATTCCGATGGCGGAGCGATCAATTTTGGTTGGAAGATTTATAAATTCAATAATGGCGAATATATATACGACAGGCATATACGTTGTGACTATAATACAGGATCAAGCAGTTATACAGTTACAGTCTTATCTCCGCAAGGACAGCCTATAAAATCGTTTACGGTTAGCGAAGACCAGTTTAACAGAGATAGATGGAATTATTAAGATGAAAACCTATCTACTTCCCCTATTCGCCTTACTGATTGTTGGGTGTGGAAATCGGATGCAACCGAGTAATGATGTAATATTGGATGATGTTACACGGAATTCCAATGGCGAAACAGAAAATTTAGATTCGATTCGTGTTTTCGTCAGATGTAAAGAAAAAGCGCAAAATTATTTTAGAGAACATAGTCCAAGAATCATTAGTTATAAAGATGTCGAATTCTGTGCGCTTGTAGATTCAATAGAACAAATTTATAGTCCTTATAAGGATTTGATTTTAAAGGCAGCGGGACCTATTTCAGCATTTACCCAAGATACATTATTATTGAATCATGGCTATTATAAATCTACGTTTGGAGGTTTGGGGCCAAAGGGAAGATATTTGGCTTCTTGTGAACTCTGGCATTATATTACCAGACTATATAAATTGATTAATAAATACTATATTCTGTGTTGGGAGAATACGAAAGATGAATCTGGTTTTTCTCCATTACCATCCTTTCATGCGCAATGGATTGATGCTTTTGATAATAATTTTATAATGATGGGTGGGTTAAACGAATGGACGATAACCCAAGATGTTCTGGATATGCTCTTTCAGAGATTGCTGTTTTACTATCATGGATGTCAAACCTCCCCCTGCTTTGACCGATTTGATTGGTCATGGATAAAGTGACTTGTTTTTAAGGGCTATATAAACAGCACATTTCAAAATTGCGTCACACGGTCAACCAGAATATTTAGGACTGTGGGAGCCAAGAGGACCGACTTTGACAAGGGGGCTTATAATAGACCCTTTGAAAAAGTTGGTCCGATTTTTTATTTCGTTGAAAAATGGGAGATAGCACGAAAATAGCTATCTTTGCCAAAAGGATATGCCGAAACTCTATATCATAGCAGGTTGTAACGGTGCAGGGAAAACGACTGCATCCTATACCGTGTTACCCGAAATGCTGGGATGTAAAGAGTTCGTTAATGCCGACGAGATTGCAAAAGGACTTTCGCCGTTCAATCCCGAAAGTGTAGCAATCGAAGCAGGGCGGCTAATGTTGCAACGAATGGATGATTTGCTTGCCGAGGGTGCGGATTTTGCCTTTGAAACGACGTTGGCAAGCCGTTCCTATGTAAAATTTGTGGAGCGAGCGCAGGCAAAAGGCTACTTTGTAACTTTACTCTATTTTTGGCTACCTACACCCGAACAAGCTATCGAGCGTGTTGCGACACGGGTAAGCGAGGGCGGACACAATATCCCGTCGGATGTCATTCGCCGTCGTTATGCAAACGGCATTAAGAACCTTATAACACTCTACACGCCGATTTGTAATTTCTGGACGATATACGATAATAGTTCGGCAGACGCAGAAATTAAAATCATTGCATCGGGTGAAAAAGATATAACAATCCATGGCGAAGATGCGTTATCCTATAAAATGATTTCGGATTATGAGCGAGGTTGAAATAAAACAAATGCAGGAGAAAATCAATGCTGGGATTCTACTTGCCCGAAAGCGTCTGATTGAGAAAACCAAGAAAGAGGACGGCGAATTGGTCGTTGTGCGTGACGGAAAAGTCGTGCGCATTAAAGCTAAAGATTTGAAATAACTGCAATTTGTTTGGAGTTAAATTGCGTCGTATCTTAAAGAATAGGGAAAGAGGGCCGAAAAAATGCGGCGTTTTCCTTTGCTTTCAGTAGACAAACACAAATTCTCGGCTTAACGGTCGGGAATTTTTATTTGAAAACTATAAATTCACTATGCCAATGAATAACAAGAAAGAACGTGTTACAGAACTTATTTAGCCCATTAAACAATTCTTTAATTAACAATCATTTACAAACCAGTAGACAGACGCAAATGTTTAACCATCCGTTTAACCAATGCGAAAAACATGGTAAAACACATTCGAGAAAATCGTCGTAAAAGGAAATAGCTCAGTTGGTTACCCCTAAACGCGTAGCGTTTTGGGGGCTTGAGAGCGCAACCTTGCTAAGGTTGAGGTCGCGGGTCCGAGTCCCGTTTTCAGCTCTGAAAATCAGCAACTTACAGAAATGGGGCTGGTGATTTTTTGTTTGCATAGGGTGGAAAAAGAGGGCTGAAACAGCCTTTTCTCGGCTCTGCCTCTCCATAGACTCTCCATAAAACTCTCCATTGAAAATACGCTTTCCCTCCTGCATCTAACGGTGCAAAGCAATGACATTCAAAGTAATAATCCGAACAGATGTAATCTATAAAGACAATAGCAGCCCCTTATGTCTGCTGTTTTTCCATGATGGGCGTAAAAAATCGGTCGGTTTGGGTGTTTCCGTAGTCCGTTCCTGCTGGGATGCACAAGCACAAAAGGTAACGGACGACTGCCCTGACAAGGACGATATTCAGTTTCAGATAACAGCCAAAATCAAAGAGTACGAGAAGAAGATTAAGAAACTGGAAGCCCTCGAAATCCCTGTAACCTTTGAAGCGCTGTTTGAGACCATTGGTAAGCGTATGGATTGTACGGTAGGCTATTATTTCAGACAGATAATCGACAGATTGGAAAAGGTCGAAAAGTACGGTTCAGCCAGCAAACACAAGGTAACACTTGCCCTTATGTCGCAATTCCGCTCGGTCAATATGCGTTTTGATGAATTGGATTTGACGTATTTAAGGGAGTTTGAAATCTTCTTGAGTCAAAAGGGTAATGTAAACAACAGCTGCAATTATGCAGCATTCCAATACTGCCTGTTGTATCTTATTGAAATTCTACATCAAACCACAACATTCGGACACCTACGTCTTCGGCTATTCGCGTTGTATCTTATCGAAATTCTACATCAAACCACAACGATGTCGAGAACGATTGCCCCAACCTCCGAGTTGTATCTTATCGAAATTCCACATCAAACCACAACCCAGAGACTTCGCACGCGCAGCCTGCTGGGTTGTATCTTATCGAAATTCTACATCAAACCACAACTATTCGAGGGATTTATAAAAGAGGACAGCGTTGTATCTTATCGAAATTCTACATCAAACCACAACTTCATGGAATGCAACCAGAAGGCCGCAGAGTTGTATCTTATCGAAATTCTACATCAAACCACAACTGTATACCTTTCCATATTTCCACTCCAGGGTTGTATCTTATCGAAATTCTACATCAAACCACAACACCTTCGAATCCTGATCGGTTTAGTCGACGTTGTATCTTATCGAAATTCTACATCAAACCACAACTAATAATTTAACATAATTAACTATGAATAGTTGTATCTTATCGAAATTCTACATCAAACCACAACTCGCGCGCTGCTGGTACTATCTCCGCTGGAGTTGTATCTTATCGAAATTCTACATCAAACCACAACCTGTTTGGCACTAATGTTCTTTATAATGATGTTGTATCTTATCGAAATTCTACATCAAACCACAACTCGCCCGTCAATGGCTCATGGTTCCCTGTGTTGTATCTTATCGAAATTCTACATCAAACCACAACTCAGGAGCAATGGTAAACGGGAATGCCGAGGTTGTATCTTATCGAAATTCTACATCAAACCACAACTTGGACTTCTCCAGTCCTCTGCTTCCTGGCGTTGTATCTTATCGAAATTCTACATCAAACCACAACACGCCTGCCGCCGTTCTCGGCAATTCCGGTGTTGTATCTTATCGAAATTCTACATCAAACCACAACTAACCTCCGATTCTTTCAAATATAATAAGGTTGTATCTTATCGAAATTCTACATCAAACCACAACACTTCTGCTAAGGAGGAAGGAGAGCGTATCGTTGTATCTTATCGAAATTCTACATCAAACCACAACGTTGTCGAATCTACATTTTCTCAAGAGCCTGTTGTATCTTATCGAAATTCTACATCAAACCACAACTATTCTTTCGCTTGGCCTGCTTCTTGGTAGTTGTATCTTATCGAAATTCTACATCAAACCACAACATTAGCTGCGGCTCCCGTAGTCCCGTCTGTGTTGTATCTTATCGAAATTCTACATCAAACCACAACTCGTTTCAGGTCCGGATACCGGGCCATTTCGTTGTATCTTATCGAAATTCTACATCAAACCACAACGTCGGGCCTCATATTGATTGATAAAGTGTTACTTACGGGCTGTCTGCCACTATAAAAATACGATCGGGTGTTCCGACGAAGCCAGTTTGATGCATTTTCCGTATTTCAAAGAACGAAAATAACGATTTATCAGAAAAATTCCAATTGTTGCGGAATTTCCGGTTTTGCTCGTTCGCTTTTACCCCAAAAATTTAATATGTCTCCATACTGTTTGTCCGTTACAGCAAGAATACTTGTAAATCCTGTCGGAGGCATCGATCGTCGAACCCGCTTAATGTGAACCTGCATATTCTCCTTCGATGCACAATGGCGCACATAGACTGAATACTGCATCATTGTGAAACCATCTTTTTCCAACGCCTTGCGAAATTGCACCGCATGACGTCGTTCCGTTTTTGTATTGGTTGGCAAATCAAAAAAGACAAACAACCACATGATTCGATAAGCATTCAAGCGTACTTCTGACATTCGACTACTCCAATAAAGGATATGCAATCTTTTTTTGGATTCCAGCAAAGCATTTGGCCAGGGAAGAGGCTGAAAACATAAGTCCTACTTCGAGAGGTCGCACAACCTTGTCGAAACGAGTATCGACAAACAGGAGCCGCAACAGTTCGCCTTTCACCTTTTTGGTCAGTTGTGTATTCCCGTTTCTGTAAAGTTGGTAGACCAATTCGTCGACATACGGTCGATAGGGTTCCATTACGTCATCGGCCAGCGGAAAGGAGTTGTAACGATTCCGATGGAAGATCCCGAATGCTGGGAACAGTCCGGAACCCATGATCGCACGGGCCACGGCGGCTCGCAGGATCGTATAGCCGTAATTGAGCAGGTTGTTGGGCGGCGAACCTTCGCGGGAACGGTGAAATTCGGCACCGAACAGTTCTGACCAGTAGATTCTCGCTGCTATGCCCTCCCGGTTGTCGGCGTCGGCGCTCTTGACATTCATGTAGCAGGGTTTCAGTTTGTCTCCGTCATACCCCAGCTTCCGCAGCAAGGCAGCCTGGTTGCGGATTTTGGTCTCGACGATCTGTTTCCAAAGGCCCTTCTTCAGCGGTTCGGATGCAGCGATCTGCATCCGATAATGTTCACCTTGCGTTCTGTTTGAATCCAAATTCGTCAACATGGCGTTCGGCATTCGGTTCTCTCCGCACAGGATAACTGCCACGTTGTTGTCCGACAGCGCATTCAAGAGCGGCAGCGTGATGGAGGTCTGCTGGTCCTCCAGCACCACGAAGCCGATATCCTCGATCGGGATGCTTTTCCGTTGGTCGGGGGCCTCGCGCGTGTGGATGATCATCTGGCCGTTGCGCAGGCTCAAACAGTAGGGTGTCGAAAAAAACAAGGTTCGTTTCAGCATGGCCGGTCATCTTTGAATTTTATCTCGCCCGTTACGGTCAGTTCGAAATCATAACCTTCCACCAACATGTTAAAATTGGAAACGCTGAGGCGCAATTTCGGTGATGGATTGGATTGGCAGAATTGAGAGGTCCCAGCTCCATATAAGGAGGTAAGTGTTTTCTGATCTCGGGCCTCCTGATGAAAGAGGAACTGTACCCGTCCTTCTGCAGCCATTGCTGTTACCTTGTAGAGCCGTTTCGTCAGTTCCTTATGTGAACAATCGTAAAGTTCCGCCGGCGAATTTTCATAAAACAGGACCATGGTCCCCGTTTTTAAGATGCATTTCAAGGGGAAACCGTTCGTGTCGGTCTGCGGTACCAGATCGGGGCGGGCTTCCCGGTCAACGCTGGCTTTGAAATATTGGGCAGCTTCGAGGTTGCTGACGAGTTCAAAGGTGCGTTTCGTTTTGCCCTTTTTGTCCTGGCCCTCATAGATGACCGTGCAATAGTTCCCCTCATTTACGACATGATAATCCCGCTTGTACTCTTTTGCAGATAGGTCGCGCTGTTTTTTTAGCGCGATCGGATGTTTGACACTCGGTGTGAAGATCCGCACCTTGCGGATGGGAATGCCCTTTTCACGGTTCATCCAGATCGTGTATTCATCGGGATTCATCGCCGTCTTGAATCCGACCTCGTCGATTGCCTCCCGTACGCGATCCCGGACTGCATCGTCGATAATCTTGTCGATGTCCGTCGGCTGCAACTGCGCGAGCGATTTGCGGATGACATAGCGGATCTCTCCATCCTGCTTAATAGCGCCGTAGAAGGTATCCTGATGCAACCGGCAGCGAGCCGTGTCTCCTTGCTGGTAGATTGGTTCCCCGTCGGCATTCAGCTTTATCCGGCCGCGAACCCGTAACTTCCTGCGCGTCTGTTTGGCCATGTTGTCGGGTGTGTGGTGGGCAACGAGCAGTTCGTCGGCCGCCGCCTTGACATCTTCGGTAAAGGTCGGCCAGGGTTTCTCGAAGCGGGGTTTGCCGCTTTCGCCGTAGCCGTATCGTTCCTCGTCGGCGACGTATTGCGCCCAGCGGTCGTACTCCCGGCGGCCGATACAGGCGATCGTGATGGCGTCGATGCAGTGGTGGACGTGGTTCGTGCGCTCCTTGCGGGCATACTCCTCCTGCAGTCCCCACATCTTGCGGAACGCGGCGGTCGTGGAACCCTTGACCGTATAGATTCGGTCAAAAACCGTCTTCAGATAGAGCCGTGCATATTTGCCGATGATGCCGATGTCGACTCCCTGCCGATTGCTGAATCCTTCGGGAATCTCGGCCATGGTGAAGCGTTCGTATTTCCCGCGCCAGTAGTCGAGTTGCATCTGCAAATAGTGACGGCGCTGAATGGCGTCGTCCTTTTCGGATTTAATCGCTGCGCTTTTGCTCCTGCGAACCTGGGCTTCAATCTGCTTTTGCAGACTCTCCATTTTTTCCCGCCAGCCAAACGATTCGATCCGCTCCATGATCTCGACATGATTGGACAACTCGGCCGGCAGTTTCGCCCGTTTTGTCTCCCGGTTGAACCGGTTTTCGCAGAGCGTCTTGTTCATCTGCGAGTCATCGCCGCCGCGAGCCTGCGGGAGCGTGTGCTCGATGTCGAAATCCGGAGCCGACCCGACGAAGTCCGAAATGCGGATTTGCCGCCCGGTATAGGGACAGACGTGCTGCTGTTCTTCCCACAGCCGGTATTTCAGCACTTCGTCGTCCGAGGGTTTTATCTCGCGGCCGGTTTCGGCGGCATACTGGCTGTGGATCTCTTCGGCATATTTCCGATTCTCAACCTCCCGTTCCCGCTGATACTGCTCGATGGCCTTCCGCCTGTTCGCATCATTGAGTCCGCGGGCGAATTCAATCCGGATCTTCGTGTCTCGGTCGATCCTGCCTTCGCGTAACAGCGTGTTTATCAGGTTGCGCAATCGGAACAGGGCTCGCATGGCCATCGGGTTGCGAATGGTCGCAGTACGTGGAGAGCCGAGTTGCAGAATGCCATTTGCCTTGGGTTGCGCATCCGGATAGGTCTCGATTTTCGAGGGATGATAAAGACGCATCAGACGAGAGGCATCCAATCCATGATCGCTGAAATAGTCGGCAATGCGGTGCTCCTTTGAATCGAACTTGTTATACGGATTTCGCTTGTAGTCAAGCAGCAGCGAGGCGATGTCCTGTTCGATTTCATGCCGACGGCTTTCGTCGGCATAGACCTCCTTCGGAAGTGCCGCCCGCAGGTTGGCCAGGAATACCGCCTCGTCGTACCGATAGCCACAGCGCAGATAGACCAGAATCTTGCCGATGGCATTTAGGCTCAACGCCGCGTAATCCTGCGGGAGTTTGATGGCTGCAAACGCTTTGGCTTGTTCATCCGTGAGTTGCAATTTTTCGCAGGCCCAGCTACGCAGCCGACCTTCGTCGTTGAACGAAAAGAGGGCGTGCCATACGTCATTCAACATCTGGTCCTCGTTTTTTCCTGCTCCAAGCAGGTAAAGGCTGCGAATCTCCGTAATCCAGTCGTCTCCGAAGATCGCTTGCAGCGATGCCGTGACGGGGCATCCCGATACGGTGGCCGTGCGGGCGAAATTGAAACGATATGGAGCTTCTGTACGCTCCTCTTTGCAGGCATATTTCCCTTTGCCGGCGATTCTGCGGGCGATCTCTTCGAAATCGAAATAAGGCTTGCTTTTCCGGAAGAAGAGCGAACGAATCGTCTCGAACTCTTCCTGTGTCAAAGGTCGTGGAGCATTGTCGCCCGGTCCTGTAATCCGGATGTTGTTGACGAACGACAGCATCCGGAACTCCTCAAAACGGGGATGCGAAACGGGGCACCGACTCTTCGTCGGCTCGAAGGTGCATCGGCCGACTGACCCCTTCTGCGATTTGAGGTCGCGCTGGAAAAAGATTACCCGATGCAGCGCCTTACGCCATTCGTCGGGCAATTGCTGCCGGTCGCAGATGGCATTGAACTCGGCCAGGTAGTGTTCGTTGCGCGAGGTGTATTTGTCGCGGATTCGTTCCTTGTGTTGGTACAGTCCGTAGAAATATTCTCCGAGGTACCGACACCCTGCCGCTGCTATTTCAGCCGACAGATTTTTGATACACTCCTTGACCGTGCCGTCTTCTTTCTCATTTCCTGCTTCCTTGCGATTGCTGAGGAATCCGCGTCGCTGTGCCAAATGATAAAGCGCCCGGCCAAGCAGCCAGCGCTGTGTGCGATTCCCGAGATCGAGCCGCTCGGACAGGGCTACATAACGATCGTGGTAAGGATTTCGATCCCCATTGTCGTCGGTTCGCTGCCAACGGAGGAATTCATTGTCCTGCGGGTAACGTTTCTCTTTTTGCCAGGCGGTCAACAGCTCCTCGGGCAACGGCGGGCAAAGGTCGTAACGGATGAGTATTTTGAGCAGTTCGATTTTTCGCAGACGCCGCCGGAAATAGTGGCGGCGCAGTGCCCGGGCGCTCGTCCGATCCTGAACGGCAGGTTTTTCATTGTTTTTGTCGCGGGCAACTCCCTCTTGGAAAATGTCTACACCTTTGTCAATCAGCGTATATTCGTTCTCCGATTCATCGACAAGGGCCCATCCCAGTGAGTTGGTGCCAAGGTCCAAACCCAATACTTTTGCCATATGAAGAAAGTGTTTTCTGTAAAATTAAATAAAAAATTGCAGAAATTCATCTTTTTTTACTATATTTGTGGTGTAAGAATTCTACATCTTATCACAATAAGGCTATATGCCGAAGGTTTTCAACCTATTGTCTCCGCGTACTCCGTGGAGACTTTTTTTATATTTCGTGAATAATTTAAAAACCGTCGGTTGCTATTGCGGAGTGTGCCGGCGCTGTGGCTTTTTGCCTTCGGGAGTTCATGGTGCCGAAAACAGAAGGTCGCATGTCGGACCGTCCGCCACTCGCCGTGCGACGCACCGACATGAAGCATCCCCAATTGCAGCGTTCATCAAGGGCATATCGTTGGAATATGCAGGAATACTTTATATCGAGACTCTGAAACCGGGAAAACACGCGAATGGAATGCTTGAAAAGAAAGATAGAGATCGACTGTAAATTGTTTGGTTTTGACTGGAACCAATAGTCCCGTCTCTGTGTAAGAAACCATACTTTTACTACACAAAAGTATGGAATATTGTTTAAACGACCAAACTATTTCGTCTAAATCTTATGCTGAAAAATCCCCCCCCCTCCAAAAAACAGCCTCTGAATTAAGTATTTATATCTGTTCCAAAACGTTAATATCGCCTAAATAGACGATAACGCGCCCTTTCTGTTGCATTCCTTCTTGTAATGGGAAAAGCTCCTGAAATCTCGAACTGTCAGAACTGTTTTGCGGGGAATGTTGACTTATCCGGCAGATAGACACCACTTTTCCGGTCACTATGGTTTCTTACACAGAGACGGGACTATTGGTTCCAGTCAAAACCAAACAATTT